>Ga0315284_10004139_pt1 | contig 20606 bp, 30 predicted proteins | sample YL17G09_16_MG_FD_203696 | JGI IMG/M metagenome (GOLD analysis project Ga0315284, IMG submission 203696) | Sediment microbial communities from Yellowstone Lake, YNP, Wyoming, USA - YL17G09_16 | ecosystem: Environmental > Aquatic > Freshwater > Lake > Sediment | place: USA: Wyoming | collected...
CAACCCGCTTCACAAGATGCCTGATTACCTGCTCCCATTCTTGATCACTCAGGTCATCCCAGGTCATGCCGTCCAGCACAGCCAGACCTGCCGCAACATCAGGCGGCTCGCACTCCTGAGACATGGCAGATAGCTCGGCGTTGATAGAGGCTAGAGCCTCATCAGCTTCTCTCAAGATGGTATGGTAGACATCGTCGGGGATCGGTGTCTTGGTGTCGCGCTTCCTGAGGTATTCTCTCGTAGCGATTACCCGATCCCGTTCATGCTTTGCCTTAGCTGCCTGTAGATGCTTGCGCTGCCCAATGACGGCGGCGTCTCTTCGCTCTATCTCCTGGCGGACAAGCTCCGCCGCCCTCTCACGGGCTTCAGGCGTAATGGGCAAAGACCGGAGCGCCTGCTTAACCTCGGCATGGAGCTTGAGGCCACTCGCGTAGGGCGCGTCGCAGGTGCCCTTCTCTACCGCGTTATAGCAGCGGTAGTAAACGTAGGAGTGGGAATGAGAGTCTCGGCGGTGCGCGTGCATCCTTCCACCACAGCGACCGCACCGTATCAGGCCGGTCAGGAGATAGCCGTCAGAGCGGCGAGAATTGCCAGTGTTGCCAGTGTTGAAGCGTCTTGACCTAAGCTTCTCCTGCGCTGCCTCAAAAGTAGCCTCATCAACAAGCGGCGGGTGAATGCCATCCGCGACAACCCACTCCGACTCAACAGGAACGAAATAGCCTCCGGAGTGTTTGAATGCCTGGACTTTGCCGATGTAGGCGGTGTTCCTGAGAATATTATAGATATGGGTTCGTCGAGGCCCATGCCCCTCAACGATCATCTCCTCGCTCGTAAGTTGGAGAGCCAGGCTGCGGATGCTCAGGTTCTCGTTGATACACAGGCTGAATATCCGTCGCACCCAAGAGGCATCGGCGTTAGGCTGTAGAGTTACGCCGCTACCGTCAGGGGCCTTTATCCGGTCATAGCCAAATGGAGGCTGGCCTATCCACTTCCCCTGCTTGGCGAGTGATCTTAGGGCTGACCGTACTCGTTGGGAGGTCCGGCGTGATTCCTGCTCAGCTAACAGGAAGTAGAGACCCCTGACAAACGGATCGTCGGTGTCTGACGTTGCTGATCGAATCACCACGCCGACGCGCTCAAGATTCCTGAGGGCGAAGATAGCCTCAGCGGGATCGCGGGAGAAGCGGTCAAAGTGATAGACGACAACCGCATCCACGCCACCAAGGGACAGCAGGCGTTGATACCCTTTGCGCTCTGTGTCCAAGCCGCTCTCGCTGTCCTCGATCTCCTCTAGGACAACAAAGCCTTCGCGCTCGCAGTACGCTCGACACGCCTCGCGCTGCGCTCGGATCGACACATGGCGAGCTTGTGCTTGCTCCTCAGTTGATACCCTGAGATAGATGACTGCCTTCATCTGACGCGACCTTTGGCTACAGCGGCCAGGGCTTCACTGATCTTTGCAGAGTGCCCCTGACTTGCCTCTAGGGGAGCAATTATCCTCCGGTAAGAACCCCCAGGCCGAACGACAACAAGATCACCACCAAGGGCAAAGGTTACTGAGTCTTCTGTTTCATTCTCGATCTGTACCTGACACGCTGCGTCATCCACTTCTACACCTAGCATCTCTCCCACTCCTCCTGTAGTAGAGCCTCGATGTCTTGTCGCCGGAAGCGCACTAGGCGTTTAGCTGGTCCCAGGCGATACGCCCTGAGAACACCTGCTTTGCGCCAATTCATGAGGGTTGCTCGATGCACATGCAGCAGGGAGGCAACCTCTGCAATGGTGAGAAAATCAGGACTTCGCGTGTCTGTAGTCATCGCTGCCTCATTTACTCTATACGCTTCTATTCTCCCACAGTCGGCATCGTTTGTCAAGAGAAAACGGGTCAGCATCGTGACCCGCTCTCTCTGTGTCCGGCTGCTTGGCGCTCCGTCTTGCTACATTCTATTGACTGCCTCTGTCAGGGAAACCTGGGTCTTGCCGATGATGACTTTCACTGTCTCGGCCTCCGTAGGGTGATCCTTCGCCCAGCCGATGATCAACCTGGCAGCGCTGTCGTTCTTGTGAGGGTGCTTGAAGTGGTCGAGAACCGCAGCCGCCGAGTCAACCTTCGTGCCGTCGGGCAGGACATACCCACTGACACCGAGGGCGCTGATCGTCTTGCGACTTCCGTTGCCGTTGCTCTTGCCTCTGCCGATCTTGACATCGACGCCAAAGCCGTTTCCCTCGCCCGCTGGATGGACGAACAGGGTCAAGCCTTCCGGCGGGATGTCGAGCTTGAGTGTGGCAAGAGTATTCTTGACGGCATCCTGAACGCCTTGCGTGATCTCTGCGAGGCGCTTGCTTACCTCGACTTCTGCCGTGATCTGCTTCTCCCGCGCTGTGGCTTTGTCCAGGCGCTCTTTCGCTGCTTTGACCCGCTCGCGTTCTTTCACCAATCTTGGATCGATACTCTCAGACATTTTGGCGTTACCTCCCATTGTGTTGCTAAGGTAGCGCCGAGCGGCCAGCTATTCGATTGCTAATGTACAGGTGTATCATATTCAGGATACCTCGATGCGGGGAAATGTCAAGGGGTTAGGACAACTGTTTTCGGGGAAGTTTTCGGACCAGCCACGCGCGCGAGGATCAGCGGCAATGCTCGCGTCAAAAGCGATCAACAACAAGGCAAACAACTAGCCAAAACTGAGCTTTTGAATCAGATACAAAATCGAAGATCGATCATTTTGTTTTGCTTTGATCGATCATTTGAAAAAGGCACACGCACACACACGCGAGCATAGGCGCACGTCCTAACAGCATTAGGATCAACCTCACGCACCGCCGTCATAGCTGCACGTATTCCTGCCAGATATTGCCTCATAGAATCCCTGACGAGCTACTTGACAACGATGCTAAGCTATGCTAAGATCAGTATGAGAGCTATGCGGACAGAGGCAGCGTTGTAGCGAGGAGGCGACGAACATGGCGGGAGTGATCAAGGTTGACGCTATGACACGGGCAGAGCGCGAGCGGCTGGTACAGGCTATCAGCGGCAATGGGCAACAGCCTGTCGCGGCCAAGCCGGAAGAGGGCGAGGGCAAGTGGGAATACTACATCCCCTGGTACGTCAGGCCAATGCAGGTGGGGGTCTACATCTTCGCCTACCTCATGCTAGGGGCAGGGTGGCTGATAACGCATCTTGGCGTTGGCCTTACCTGGCTTGGCAGAGAGGCCAAGAACGCCGTCAGGAACATCGACTAGGGGGGAGCGGGAGCAGGTTCCTCAGATACATCCTCGCCACAGTGAACGTCGTAGCTCTGCCTGTCTCCTGCTCCTAATGAAAGGATACATCATGAACAGAGGAAGACGCGTAAGGAAACAGGGCGCGCCCCTTAGCGCCATAGCCAACGGCCTGATAGACCGGCGCCTAGCTCGGAACCTCAAGCAAGAGGAGGTTGCCAAGAAGCTAGGGACAACGCGCGGGACCTACTCCACCATCGAGGCGGGTTACTGCATACCGTCAAAAGACCTGGCGGCGAAGCTTTGCGCCTTCTTCGAGTGCGAGCTTGCCGACCTCTTCCCCGATGATGTTGTGAGGCGCATAGCATGACTGACGCCCTGGACTTCGTGCTCTACCTGTTCTCTGATGTCCTGCCTTACACAGTCAGGGAGCTGGCATCGCTGGCGCTGACTAATCCCGTAGCCCTGGGCGCTGTCATTCTCGCCTTGTGGATCGTCTATGAGGCCGTATCGATTGCTCTGCGGTATTCGCGTGTCCTGGCATTCATAGGTGCCGGCTACGCGGTTGCTGTTGTCTTGGAGAGGTATCTAGCGAAAGGATAAACCAAGACGCCTGGGAGAAGAGGATCATGGCCGCTAGTGGTAGCGGCCTTTTTGACTCTTTTCCTGATGGCCTGTGCGCCTGCTATCTATCCCGCGACAACCTGGGACTTTATCCAGCAGCATAGATCACAGGATGGCCTGAGCCGCTTCGAGTGGGATGACTCGCTCCTTCCTGTGTTGAATCAGCGAGCGCAGCACCTGGCCGAGAACCTAGAGCTAAACCATGATGGCCTTAAGGATGCGTACAATGCCTCTCCTGCGTATGATAGGGATATCTGTGAGATTGGCGGCAAACAGCCGCTAGATGCCCTGCCTGATAGCGTCGGCTTTGGCATCGTCGAGAGCCCACCTCATCATGCCTGTCTCGATGATCCCAAGTACACGCGAGGAGCGATCGCTGCCTATGTAGGCGCTGACGGGTGGGTCTACGAGGTCATGTGGCTAACAGATTAGCGAGAGGAACTTCCGGAGGCGATTGCTGGCCCAAGGGTATTCAGGAAGACAGCCTAGACCGGCACGGCTAAGCTCTAGTATTTCAGGCCAAGGGATTCGCGCCACTCCGTCACGAATGGCAGGCTTTCAAGATGTTCAGCACGTCGACCCACAGGTAGGAGCACGAATCCGTTAGTGCCTAGACTTCGATTTCCCCATACAGGGCCGACCCAAACTCTCGGCCAAACAACGCGCAGATATTCGGGGAATGTTTCCCCTCGACGAGGATGAGGGTTGACAGCTTTGCCAACAGCGTAGGCAATGGCGTCCGCCAGATTCAAGAGATGCATCTTACTCGGCTCGGCGATATGGATTGAGTCTGGTTCAAGATACTTCTGGTTTGCACCTCTGCCCCTAGGCAGTCCTCTCTTGTAGCGGTCGCGCAGGTCTGGCTCGTTAATTGCACCGCAGCGTTCAACGTAAACTGATGCCTTTTCGTTTCTGCCCTCAGCAAGCCATGATATTCGTTCGAGGAGCCACAGCAATACCCAATACCGATGCTCGCTTGGATCGTGAATGTACTCAGCTGTCGTGCGAGTAGACATGGTGGTGTTGGATAGCACTGCATGCCAAGACCAGCCACCAAACTCATTTGCCATGAGGTGGAGGGTTCCGAATACGTCATCAAGGTTCCTGTCCGCAGCATGCCAGTTTTCGGGGCGACCTGATGAACCGGCCATCAGGGTGGCAGCCTTGTCCCTGAAGGCAAAGGCATCGGCGATGTGGGCGTTTGGAATTGCCAATGACACGTAGCCAAACCAGGGGCGCCCCGCGCCACCTGTGCCAGGATCACCTGTGTCATCAATGAGTGCGATCATGATAGAAATACCCGCTCCCCCTCATGCCGTTGGCATCCCCAGCCGTCGCCGTCGCGGTCGCGAGCGAGAAAGGTCGAGATTGCCGCCCTCACTCATCGGCTAACTCGCGTCCCAAACAACAAAGACGTCACGCGATATTCGGTTCCCTTCTGACGCGAGTTCTGAAATCGCTTTTACAGTGGCAACGCGATCTGTTCCTGTTTTCCGATCATGCAGGTTTATTCGCTCGTTTTCTTGTGGCGCATCTCCTTTGGCAAGGACGGTTTCAATGTGATCTCCGGTCTCGGATTCGAAGAATCGAAGTTGCATGTTGCCTCCTCGGGCTAGCCGTTGCAGGCACATCCTGGCGGCTGGTGGCATGTGTAGCTCCGAGAGATGCAGCTATCGCCGCAGGCTTTGCCCGTGGTGCATATCTTGCAGCAGGTTGGAGATGACGGCGCTTGCTGTTGTTGCTGCTGCGCAGGTGGCGGTGGTGGTGGTGGCACTGGCGTATCCGTAGGCTCAGGTGGCAGAGGTGTGTTCGTGGGTGTAGGTGGCAAGGGGGTATCTGTCGGAGTAGGCGTTGGGCTGGCAGTCGCTTTGACCTCTACCGTCGTTGTGACTGTCGGTTCAGCTTTACTCTCTTCCTTGCAGGCTGTCGCAAACAGCAGCAAGACTCCGGCCAGTACGGTTAGGGTCAGTAGTCCTCGCAGCTTCATGAGTTGTGCTCCCTTCGCAAGTCCATGCCGTGTCTTATCTACGGCGCTCCTGGCAACGACTCACAAGGTATCCCGTCATGATCTCCGTCAAGCCGGAACGGGTCTGCTGGATGAGCGTCGAGACACGCCTTCGCCTGCTGCCAGGTGCTGAAATCCGAGCAGTTGCAGTCAGAAGCAGCGCATGGCCCGCAAGGATCGCTGCTCGGCGGAGAGGCTGGCGTGGGCGTTGAAGTAGTAGGCGTAGGCTCTGGACCGCCGCATCCCTCTGGCGCTGACAGGCCAGAGCATGCACTCCACATGCCGCGCCCAGCCTTGTAGGCTTCACACTCGGAGTTCTGAATGGACGGCACGAGCAGGGTGTCCGGTGGGTAGGGCATCGCATTGCCATAGCCCTGCCACGCAAGGTCGCCGTTCAGGAAGAGTTCGCAGCCAGGCGTCGATGGATCGGTGTCCACCCACACGTAGGCCAAGAGCCTATCGTAGCGGTCTGTGCAGGACGTGTCGCGGATGAGGCAGACTGCTTTGTCCTGCAGTAGCCCTTTTACGTAATCGGACGCTTCCTGGCCGTAGCACTCCTCCTGGCCATACACTTCTGGCGTATCCACACCGATGAGCCGCACTCGATACGTCTGACCCGCCGTTACGGGGCAATCAGCACCGTAGCCAAAGGGGAAGTTCGCCACGACATCGATGGTGTCGCCGTCCACGACCTTGCTCACCGTGCCCAACACGCATTGTAGGCCGGTGCCGAAGACGGCTATGAGCAAGACGGCGAGAATAAGGGGCAGGAATGGGAAACGGCGTCGCATAGTCGCACCTCCTTGTGAGACTAACGAGCAGCATTGAGGGCCACAGCTACCGCCACAACCTGCGCCAGATGCCGCCTCTCGCCAGGAGCCTCCCGACAGCCTTGTTCTTGACCCGACGGGCCAGGGTAGTCGGCGATCTTGCGGCTCGTATGTCGGCGCTGAGCCGAGCTAGCCTGTAGAGTGTCGATGTGAGGCTCATGGTTCATCCTCTATAGGAACCTTGTTCCTGCTCAGCCGTTACAGGCACACCCTGGCGGCTGATGACAGGTATAGCTCTTGGAGATGCAGCTATCGCCGCAAGCCTTTCCAGTAGTGCAAACCTTGCAGCAGGTTCGAGGCGGTGGCGCTACTGCTGGCGGTGGAACTGTTCCACAGTATCCGGTGGTGAAGGCTGCGGTCGCACTCGGATACCAACCCCAGGGTGTGAGGGTGTTCACCCTGACGTAGTGTGTAACGCCTGGCAGCAGCCCGTCCCAGACGAATCCCCATGCGTCAGGCGACAGAGGCCCAACACCCACAACGGTGCCTGGCGCGAAACCGTTGTTGAACACGCTTAGGTCAAGCCACTGCTGACCCTGATGGGACGGCCCCCAGAGGAAGACCACCTGCACCGCGCCAGGCTGGGCCTGACTGCAATACTGTGCCCATGCTCCAGGCGGCGATGCCTGCGCTGGAGGCGCTGCCTGCGTCACCCGACTGTAGAGACCGACGCTGGCGATGATTGCCAATAGGCCCACCACCAGGACAGCCATTCCAACTATGAACCATTTTGCGATACGCATCTTCTCTCCCCCTTTTCACCTGCGAGGCGACGCGTTGGGCTTCACCACTGGCTGCACCTCTTGTCCGCATTATAGCCCACCCACATTGGTTGTCAACAAAGCGATCTGTGGGGGATCAGTGTGCGAGGTCAGCGCCAGTGGGGAATGAAGGGATCAACGGGGAAGCTGGTCAGTAGGCGGGGTACTCTATCGGGGTGGCGCAGCTACCTGGACTCGTTTTCGGGGGATGGCAGGTCATCGAGAAATAACAATGACAACTAGCCAAAATAGTAGATATAGCAAGACGAGAAGGAGGATAAGCTGAGCAATACCCAAAAGGAATCTGACGAGGCATCCTGGCTTCGATTCATAGCGACGCCAGCATTCCTTGTGAAAAGTCTGTTTTTCTCGCTCCTCTTCCAGTTCTCCGGCAGACCCACTTCCTCCTCCCATGAAAAGCCCAGGCAGGCACCCGACGCATCCACAACCGCCAGTAGGTTCGCTAGGGCCTTTGGAAAGACGGCGATAACTCTTTACAACCTCTCTCACCGTAAGGTCACTTAGGTCTATCTCGCCCTTACAGAGGTAGCAGATCGGCCTCTGCATTCTAGGACCCTCCTGCACGGGCTTCTTCCCGTGACCCTAGTCGTCTGCCCCCAATGATCAGCTTGTTCATTTGGGTTCACTCCTCCCGTCTGGCAATCGCGTTTCGCGAGCGCCCTGCGACAGGACGCTCAGTCGGCGATCTGGCCCCTTCATGGTAGAGGACAGGCTCCATCAGGTCCTAAGTCAGCCTGGAGGCACCTCGGGCCTGGGCCATCGCTAACGAACCGCAAGCCATCCCAGGAGTAGGTACGGGTCTCATACTGGGAGGGGCAACACATTGGCTCTCCAGGTAGACGAACTGGCTGAGTGACATCAAAGGAATGAACCTCAGGGTGAAAGCGGATAGCCCCTACGTCATCGCCCTCTTGCTCCAGAAGCAGGTCTGTGCCGGTGAACACGAATATCATGTGGCCGTGGCAGCTTCCGCAATCCTCGCCTATTGTGTCAAAGATCGTCTCTGCTCGGCCATCGCCGGTAAGGTCTACATCCCACCTTCTGCCGCCTTGCGCTCGCTGTCGGTCTGCCATGAACTGGCGGTAGAACGCTTCCGCTTGAGGGCTTTCTTCAGGCAGAGGTGTCGCCGTTGGCGTAGCGGTAAGGGTCGGCGTTGAGGTGGGCGTCGGGGTGTTAGTCGCTCTCGCCTCCATAGTCACTGTGGCTGTCGTTTTGACTTGCCCTTTCTCCCCGCAGGCTCCCCCCAGGAGGACAAGGCCAAGAAGGACGATTGCCATTAGAGCGGGGCTGAATTTCATGGCTGCACCTCTTGTCCGCATTATAGTCCCCACGAGCCGCTTGTCAAGGAGGAATAGAGCCAGCGTTCCCTCCTGGCAGAGAGAGGTTCTAGGGCGTCAAGGCGGGGACGACTTCAATGATTCCGTGTTCCTGATCGGGATGGTAGGGACAGTGGAACGTGTAGGTGCCTGGCCTATCGAATGTGACCTGAAATGTGATAGGGGACCTATCCACAGTGTCAGGGCTGCGGAAGCCGATTTCTGGTATAGCCAGGGCATGAGCCTCCGTGGGCGAGCTGCTCATGTCAACAAGGCTGATCGCCACGGGAGTTCCGGCAGGGAGGAGAATTCTCTCGCCTATGAAGTAGAAGTGTTTGTACTGGCCGTCAAGGATCGCGATGTACAACGGCTGTGGTTGATTGGCCATCTCTCCGTTGAAGGGCTGGCCCCTGGGAAGTGGCGGCTCCCCAGAGGAGACGAGACCATTCCCCGTCCAGGTGTACAAGACGGTAGCCTTCACCGAAGGGCAGCATTCCCCGTCATCCGGAGCATAGGTTGTGTAGTCGATGGCGAATTGGCCTGAGCCAAGAGGCCGAACACTCTCATAGCCATAGTAGGTGCGAAGGGTGTCGGTTCCCAGGTAAGTGCCTTCTAGAAAGAAGTGAGTAACCTGGCAATTCACGTGGTTCACGGTCACAACCGGAGAGCAATAGCTAGGAACGGCTAAGAGATGGTGCCCCTGCCCGTCGTCCGTGACTACGGGATCACTAGGGTAGTAGCCCCTGGCAGTTACGAAGGCCTTCGCTCGGTTGCCAAGCTCTCCCAGCGGGACAGCAGCCTTCGGCAGTGCGGTAGGCGTCGATGTGACCGTAGGCGTAGGTGTTGTCGTAGGAGTCGCGGTTGGCGTGGGCGTGGCGGTAGCTGTCGCCGTCGGAGTAGCTGTGGGGGTAGGTGTAGATTCGCTTCCGCCAATACCTCCGCCAGCGAAGATGACTATCACGACCACTATGGCCGCCAGGATAGCGCCAGCGACCGGCACAAGAAGAAGTGGATTCCTCAGCCTGGCCAACGCCGTCTATGTCCCCCTCTTCTGCGAATGGTATCCAATGACAGCGCCAGTATATCCCACTTTGGGATAATTGCAAGTGACGCTCCATAATCGCCCCACATGGGCGACTATCGAGAGCAGTACGACGCTTTCCTTCGGAGGCTTCGCCAGGCACGAGTGGATGCCGGGCTGACGCAGGAGGAAGTTGCCCGACGGCTGGGGAGGCCTCAGTCGTTCGTCTCTAAGTGCGAGTCGGGGGAGCGGCGAGTGGACGTGATTGAACTCTCACAGTTTGCGAGGGTCTACGGAAAGGCGTTGGAGTTCTTCATACCCTGAGGCGAGTCCCCGCCGGAGCCGGTCGAGGAACCGGAGCCTGCTGCCGCCGCGCGAATCGGCGATAAAGTTCCGCCCTTGCGCCCTCTTCGCGTCCCCTCGCTGACCGCTGATCGAGGCACGCCACAATCGCTGCCTCTGCTGAGCAAGTACGAGGTGGCGCAGCGCATCCTCGATAGGGTCGTGCCCCTCCTGAAAGACCGCGCGTAGTCGGGGGAAAGCGCAGACCTAGTAGTCCTCCAGAGAGCGCCGGATTTCCGCTAGTTCAGCGTCGGTGATACCCCAGAGACGGGCTGCCAGCTCGTCGATTTCGCTCTCGACCGCCTTTAGGCGGTTTATCCCGCTCGGACCCGTAGGGGCGAGTTCGTGCGCTCGACGGGACAGGGCTGCAAGGGACTGGTGGAGCGAGTTGGAGTCGTCGAAGCATGGGATGGCGACGTGCTCCAGAACGGTCGGAGTGCCGAAGCTCTTGCCCGTTGAGTACGAGCCTGAGATTAAAGCTGAGATGCTACTGTTTATGAGTGCGCAGAAATAGTGGGCCTCTGGCAGATCTGAGAAAGAGGCGATCGTGACGACGTGTTGGGTTACCGGGACTTTCGGCCCTAGATACGAGTCCTGTGCTGGTCCGACTACTACAGCGTCCAGCGTCTCAATCATTTGTCGCCACATCACCTTGTAGGGGGCGAATGTGTATTCAGCGACATCGTACATGGAGTAGAAGGGGTCTCTGGCTGGGTCAAAATACTTGCGGTAGCCGCTACGCTGGCGCAGGAGGCGCTCGAAACCGGCAAGGTAGGCATACGTGTGCGGCAGGTGGACTCTCAACCATGATTCGTCGTAGCCTGTCCGCTTCTGGGGGTCTTGAGTCATGAGGATGTAGGCAGAGGGCTGTGCGCGCCAACGCTCAACGTCTCTCCCTCTTAACAGAGGGTACACCAGGTCAGGCTCTATCGGGGCTTGCACCCCGGGTATGTCCAGTTTACCCTCCTCGCGAAGGTTTTCGACCAGAAGTAGGTCGTCTGGCCGCTTGTCGAGGATTTTGAGCCAGTAGACGCCGTTGGCCCAGGTGCACGCCCCGGCGTGGGCCGTGTAGTCGGACCTGCCCAGCACCCTGTCAAGCGCCTTGAGCGCCGCGCGACTTGTCGTGATCCAGGGGCTGGTGGCCTTCTTGGCCTCGACAGGTCTTGCGATGAACTGGATCGTCCGCGTGCGGCCCTGGACCTCCTTTAGCGATGCGTCGATGGGGATTCTACCTGTCGCGGTCTTGCGCCAAGTGACGTAGGGAACGGGGTAAGTCGTTTCGCGCCCCTTGTCCAGGACAACGACTGCTGTTTGGTTACTGGCCCCCTCGAAGGGCTGGAGGGTTACCAAGTCCAGCGCGCGCCGGACTCCCAGGGGCGCTCCGTCTCCAAGCCGGAACCGCCGGAACCCATCCCCGGCCCCCTTTGTCTTGAAGACAGTCTGCGTGATAACGAACCCCAAGCTACCGCCGTCCTTGAGGTAGTTGTCCGCGGAGGCGTAGAGCATCAGCATTGATAGGTCTTTCTTGCCGCCGCCCAGCCTGGCTGCCTGCCCTTTGAGAGAGAAGAGTCCGTACCGCTGCCAGAGCGCCCGCGTCGCTTGGCGGTACTCGTCGGATAGGCTCTCCCAGTTGACCCAGGGCGGGTTGCCGACCACAAGGTCTACCTTCCCGACGAATACGGGGGCGAAGCGGTTCTTTAGAAGACGCGCCCAAATACCGTTCCGCCCTTCTTCCTCCAAGGCGACGACTTGCGCGAACAGCGCCTCGAGAATGCGGGAAGAGTCTTCGTCGGCGGGTCCCACCTCGCGCGCTACGCGCTCTAGGAAGGAATGAGCGTCGTGGCCCTGCACGGTGGTGCACTCCTCCAACACACGCATAAGGCCCTCCAAACGCTCCTTGGTAGCGAAGTCGCGCGGTATGCGGAAGTCGCCTACCACGGAGGGCACCACGTACGGCTCGCCCAAGGCGTCGAAGCTTCTCTCCCGCTGTGCCTCATAGGTTGAAGGCGTCAAGATGGAGTCGCACAGGTAGACAGGTATCTCCAGCGGCCTCTTGTGGCGTACCAGCGTCCCCAATGCGAGAAGGTAGTTGGTTCTAGCGGCGATCACGGCGAGGGGGTTAAGGTCAAAGCCCATAATGTTGGTGAGAATCTGTTCAGCGGTCACGTTGGGCTCGTCAAGCCTCTTCTCCGCAGCTTCGCGAGCGCGGCGGATCGCCAGCACGAGGAACGTTCCCGACCCGCACGCGGGGTCTAGTACTCGGAGCTTGGGTTGCCCCTTGTAGTCGACCTCATCCAGGACGAGCTCTGCCAGCCAGTCGGGCGTGTAGTATTCCCCGAGGTCGTGGCGGATCTCGCGGGGTATGAGGTATTGGTACAGCTTTTTCAGGAGGTCGCGGGTGGCTTCCGGGAGAAGGCTGCCGGTAGCAGGCTCGTACTCGGAGAGGGTGCGCGCCATTTCGCGGATGGCGGCCTCCAATTCGCCGGTCCAGGCGGACAGATACCAGCCGAAGAAGTCCCCCTCGAGGAAGTTGTGAACGCCCTGGCGGGCAAAGAGGCCGCCGTCTTCGAGGTCGCGGAGCCAGCGGCGCAGCTCATCGGGTGGCAGGCTGGGAAGGTCGGCAATGGGGCGGGCGAGCAGGTAGCCGCCCTGGAGAGAGACCAACTCGGCGGCCAGGAGCTTCATGATCAGGGCAAAGTACGTGTGGACGGCGAACAGGAGTGCTTTGAGGTCAGATTGCAAGGGGGCGCCGTACAGCCGGGCTAGCTCGCGGGCGTCCCGAACCGCCTTACTCACTTCCTGTCCGTAGACGATTCCGAATATGCGATCCCACTCACTGTACAGGGTCTTGACGCGCTTGTCGTCAGACTTCTTGAACGCCTCCAGCAGCGCACTCACAACCTGGTGGGCTACGTCTCCCTTGGGGCCGAAAGAGTCGGCTAGGCGCTCTGGGGTGAGTTCGCGGCGGCGCAGGGCTCGCAGGTAGACAAGGAACTGGGCTATGGAGTCTGTGGCGACCTCGTACGGGCCTTCCCGGTGGAAGGGGCCTTTGGCTTGGGGGATAGGGAGGAAGGAAAGCTGGGTCTCAAGCAGGAGAGGCTGGTCTTCTTCTTCGTCGGCTCCCCTCCCTCTATACCGGACAAAGAAGATGTGCAACCCGTCAAGTGCGATGCCGACGCTGCGACGCAGCACATCATCCGTGTTGGCCGTCGAGAGGCTGGCTTCCGCTTTCAGGTAGCGTTCAAGCTGGCCTTGCGCGTGCTTCACGCCCCTCGCGGTCCGGAATGAACGTGGGGGTTCGTACTCAATTATGGCGTGGCCGTATACCGCATCGGACTGTCCGCCTTCCCCCTTTAGCAAGGCGCGGTAGTGGCGTTCGTACGCTGGCGTGTAGCTGATCCCCAGTTGACCGAGTATGGGCCTCAGCAGCAGTTCAACCCCCACACGGATGTCTTCTTCTGTGTGGGCGTGTTCGCCAACGGCACGAATGTCAGCGGCGAGGGCTTCGGCGTCAGGCGCGGTGGGCTCGGACATGGGGCCAACTCTCTAAGGCCGGAGTACTGTAGCCCGTATTATAGACCTCCGACGTTCGCTCGGCCAGCCCGTTCGAGGCGGTCGGCGGGCAGGCCCGCGACCCTCTGCCTGGAAGGTATGTAGCACTCACACCAACACCTACCGCGACATTCACGCCAACGCCCACCAGGACACCGACGCTGACGCCGACTGCTACGGAGACTCCTATGCCGATGAGTACCTACACGCCTACGGCAACACCCACTGACACACCCACGCCTACGCCCACAGCGGCACCTACCTCGCAAGCCGCACGAACCGCGACTCCTAAGGGCAAGAAGGATACAGCGACTCCGGTAGCAGTAGCGCCGACACTGACGCCCACAAGGACGCCTTCGCCGGTTCCTACAACGTCGTCGGTAGCACTACCCGTTATCGTGGTGCCACCAGCGACAGGCAGTGGTGGTATACTGCGGTAGACAGGATACAGTCTTTCAAGATCATCTATCCCTTACGGGGAGGGAATCATGGAAGAGCAGAACGGGGTCACGCTTGGAGAGAAGCTGATCAGCTACGTGGAGGAGGGGTATCGCATTGCCTGCAGGGGGGACGATTGGGCACAGCTATGGCGACCTAAGAGATTCAACGGGCTATGGTTCCTCCTGTGGACGTTCCTCGGCGTCGGATGGGGTGGCCTGTTCTACATCCTCTACTACGTCAGCAAGGGGGATAGGGCAGTCTACATCGGACTCTGTACAGACGGGTCAGTCTATGGCTGGGAGTCCGAGAGCTAGCACCTAGCCCCGCTGCTTTCCTATGCGTACCGCCTTGGTTCTAGAGGCTGCTTCTCCCCCTGTAGCTCCACGCTAATTACGTGATCCGCATTGAACTCAGCGACTACCTCTCCTTGGCGAGAGAACCTCAGCAACAAGGATGATGTCTGTTTATACGAGGTTCCCCTGATAGCCACGGGGACAGTCATATCTGTTACCAGATTAGCGTCCAGCCCCTTTGTGTAGTTCTTGGTGCTCCTTTTTGGTTAACACTCGCAAATTCGCAGGGTCATTGTTCTGTGGGTTGCGGTCTTTGTGATGAATCTCCAAGTTACCCATTTGGTGCTTCTGCTTGTCCCCATCAGATCGAAGCCCTCGGCGTCGTATGATCTCTTCTTTTTCTGCAGGTGTTAGTTCAGACATTGCTACCTCCTCGTCGAGATTGATCAGGATTCTACCGCGCGCGTACGCGCAACGCAAGAGGAATTGGTGATTGTGGTGAGCGGGATGGTACATCCGCTACCATCGCTGTCAAGGTCATGAGGGTTTGGCTGCTCATGCGGAAAATCCCTTCAGGGAAGCCATGACGCTAGCAGTTGGGCAGGTCTTCAAGGTTATTTCGTGGGGTATTGTCTGAGTCAGTTCTAAGATACTTCCCCTTGACCGGATCACTGACGACGCGAATCTCTGTTCGCCTCGAATTCCACAGAACGTAATATGTATGCGTCTTGCTCTCGATGTCGGCGATTGCATCTTTCTTCATGCGAGGCGACCAAGAAGCCCCATCATCGCACAGCGCCAAGATGTCACCGTCCTTGTCCTTGCGAGTTTTCCGTACCTGTCGGTCTGCCATTTGAGCCTCCTTTTCTGATGTCCTGACTCTACACCCTATTTCTTACCCTTCTTGATTGTCTCCACTACGGTTTCCTTTGGCCTGCGCTCTGCCTCCTTGCGAGGGACGAATCTTCCCGTGCCAGCATCGCGTACGATCTTGACTGTCTTTTGCGCCACCCTATGTTGTCCTTCCTTATGAGTATTCCTGCCTGATGGAGATAGCCTCCTCCGCCCATTCCCCAATATTCGACTTGATGTAGGCGTAGACATCGGTACTTTTCGAGTGTGGTGGGTCGTAGGCCTTGACGATGCCGGACATCTTCTTATCGCCTACACTGATGTTTGTGAAGGGATTGCCGCCCTTGGAGCACTGATTACTATCGAGGTCTTTGAGGTTATGGATGTAGATGCCAACCAGCCCCTTCTTGTCATTCCATGACTTGGTGATCTCGTAGTTGATCCACTTTCGTCCAGCCGTTCCTGTTCCGATGAGTACGATGGTGCACGACCTTCCGCTAAGTTGCCCGTCAATCCAATCCTGGATCGCCTTGGGGCCTTTTTTCGTGATTGTCTCCCAATCGTTGTCGGAGACGGGTTGGTTGCCTTCGAGAACGCCCATGTTGCGGACTTGGGAAGCTCTCGAATTGTCAGGCTTGAAGTGAAAGCTGAAGAATGTCTTGCGTGCCACGAATACTCCTCCTTCTTAGGTTAAGAGCTTTCAGGACATAGGCGGCGCCTACGGGTTGACGTTGTTTGTTCCTCCATGAATCGCTAGCACGATGATCCCAATGACGACGGCAACCACTATAGCCCCATGGAAAACTGCCACTGTAGATGCGCCCAGGGTCTTTAGCAAAGATTGAACCTTACTCTCGTATGGTTTCGTGTCCATCGAAAACGTGTCCTTCAGCGTTCCAAGAGGCGCTTCCCTGATGCCGTCATAGAGTTCGCAGAACAAGTTCTCTTGCCGAAGGTAGTAGGCATCAAGTCCCCAGAACACGATGGCTGGAAGCAATGCCAGGAGGGCAAACTCTTGCCGAGAGTCAACGGATGCAAGGGCGAACAACGCAGCTACCAGTGTTACTGACCAGCCCTTCAGGAGAAATGAGTTTGCCGCCATTCGAATGATGACCAGTTGAATCTGCGTCAGATGCGCTCTCCGGTTTTCGTCCGTGTCTTCCATCTACGGCGCTCCTGGCAACGACTCGCAGGGTATCCCGTCATTGTTGCCGTCGAGGCCGAACGGGTCTCCTGGGTGGGCATCGAGACACGCCTTCGCCTGCTGCCAGGTGCTGAAATCCGAGCAGTTGCAGTCGGAAGCAGCGCATGGCCCGCAGGGGTCACCGCCAGGTGAAGGAGTCGGTGCAACCGGAGTTGGTCCAGCAATACACCCCTCCGGCGCTGGCAGGCCAGGGCATGCACTCCACATCCCCCGTCTAGCCTTGTAGGCTTCACACTCCGAGGCTTGAATAGAGGGCACAAGCAGGGTATCCGGTGGATAGGGCATCGCGTTGCCATAGCCCTGCCACGCAAGGTCGCCGTTCAGGAAGAGTTCGCAGCCAGGCGTCGATGGATCGGTGTCCACCCAGACGTAGGCCAAGAGCCTGTCGTAACGGTCAGTGCAGGACGTGTCGCGCATGAGACAGACTGCTTTGTCCTGCAGTAGCCCCTTTACGTAGTCGGACGCTTCCTGGCCGTAGCACTCCTCCTGGCCATACACCTCTGGCGTATCCACGCCAACCAGCCGCACTCGATACGTCTGACCCGCCGTTACAGGGCAATCATCGCCCCAGCCAAAGGGAAAGTTCGCCACGACATCGATGGTATCGCCGTCTACTACGTGGCTCACCGTGCCCAACACGCATTGTAGGCCGGTGCCGAAGACGGTTAGGAGCAAGAGGGCGAGAACAAGGGGAAGGAATAGGAGACGGTGTCGCACAGTCGCACCTCCTTGTGGGACTAACGAGTAGCACTCGCGTCTAGGGTCGCAGCTACCGCCACAACCTGCGCCAGATGCCGCCTCGATTTCACCTACTCCAGTGTAACGGGTACTACGCCGGTGTGATTGCCTTGGTACTGTAGCTCTACTGGGTCGCGGCCATCGCCGAGCTTAAAGACAAGGAAGCCACGTACCTCTTGTCCAGGCACCATGTCGTGAGCGCCTATCAGTGGTTCAGGGCCACCGGTGAGGGCCGGCCCAGTGACGTACTTGTCGCTGTCCTTGAGATGGAAGCTAAACTTGTTCAGTGAGCGGGTCGTATTTCCGGTGTTCACGGCAGTGATGTCAACGGCGACATAGTAAGTGCCAGGTTCAGCAGGAAAAAGCTTATCATGATAGCGCCTGGCCCCATTGACCGTGAGCAGCAGGTCGCCAATCTGTGCCTGGTTAGAAGGCATCGGCGCTGCCCCCAGCCCGCTCTCTTCCTTGATCCACATACCGCAGCCATGTGATGTGAAGCCGACATCCTCCTGTGCTATGGTCACTATCTGAGGTGAACTGCTGTATTCGAAGGCGATAATGTCCTCAAACGTGCCACTGAATGCACTGAGACGTTCCCAGTAGCAGTTGCCGCTGAAGTCGTTATTGCGCCACATTCCTGGTGCGATGTCCGTGCCGACGATAAACTTTCCGCCTCCAAAAGGCGCTGTAGGCTCACTCGTAATCGGGGACAGGTTTAGTGTCCAAATACCACAGCGCTCGCTTGAGAAACCGACATCAGTCGGGCTAATGGTCACAACGTCTGGTAGGAGATTGTCTGAGGAGTTGTTAGCGATTATTTCCTCAAGCGTGCCATCGAACCCGCTAAGCCGCGCCCAGTAGCAGCCGCCTGAGGTGGGCATAGCGGCGCGGTAGGTTCCTGGCTGGATGTCCACACCAACCCTGAATGTCCCAGGGCCGAAGCAGCCACTAGCGAGCAACCCTGCCATGACGACCATTCCAACTATGAACCATTTTGCGATACGCATCTTCTCTCCCCCTTTTCACCTGCAAGGCGGCGCGTCGGGCTTCACCACTGGCTGCACCTCTTGTCCGCATTATAGACCCTACGTGCTGGTTGTCAACAAAGCAATCTGTGGGACAGCAGGGCGCTGTACAGGCTAGCTCGTTTCCCACGATCCTGATGATGGGGACTCACGAAGCTACGGCGATCCCAAAACTGAGGCGGGACGGCAGGACTTCAGGAGCAAGAAGCTAAGTTTGCTGGGGAACAGATATAGCGGGCGCTGGCTGGGCATCGAATAATCCGGGAAGGCTGTCGATTTGTGCCGTACGCCAGGTAGCATACGTGGTCTCTAGTGCATCAATTTTCGCCTTGGACAGTTCCTCTATCTTCGGCGCAGCACTAGTGGAGATGGGCTTAGTCATCATCCATATTTGCACAGGGCCTCTTAACCAGCGTGGGGCTGCATGTATAGCGTCGTCAAGCAAGGAGAACGCAACAAGAGCTGCGTGATCCAGCTTATCCATCTTAATTCCCCAACGCCGCCAGTTTGCCACTGAGAAATAGGCAAAGGTGTCGCCACTTCCGATAGCTGTGAATCCCTCTTTCTCACGGGGCGCGACGGTTCCATTCCGGTGTATCTCTAGTACCCAGGGATTTTCGACATGGTAGCCGCATACTACGAACTCACTGACCGGAGGATCACGTTTCTCATCGCCTAGGGGCGGAAGCCATAGATCTCGTGCGGCCTTTGCAGCTTCATGGGCACCCTTTGCCACTCTGGCTTGAATTTCCTTCAGACTATTGCCACGAAGCTGATTGGCCTTGGCCAATTCCTCCAAACGGGACCGGACCGCGGACGTGACGCAATCCGTTCCCGAACCGGCTGCGAGAATGCGGTCGTCGAGTTGAAAAATCTTCTTGGTGACCAGGTGCGTCTCCTGTATGAAAGTCTCGGCAGTGGACGCACTGTCTGACGCCAGCACTATCCCTTGAGGGCACGTTAGCGCGAGGATTAGTGTCATCGGAGGGCTCAGGGCTTAATGATGCTGTTTACGGCATAGCTGCCATGCTCGCGGTAGACCTTGCGCAGGAGATCGAGGAATGACAGGGACATGACCCGTGTTCGTATCTCAGTGAGGGCTTCCAAGAGACGTGCCTCGGCGGTGTCTCTCAGTCCCTTCGTAACCTCACGTCCCCCATGAGTGAGCCCGTAGTACGGCCAGTTTTGCCCCTCAATCTGAAAGCGCTGAACAAGCCCTTTGTCGACGAGGGAATCAAGGTCGTGGTAGATGTCAAAACTACATGGCCCATACAAATAAGGCTCAAAGCCATATAGAGACTCGCTCGGCAAGCCCATTCCTGCCTCCTGGGCAAAGTAGAAAAGGCCCTTTTGTATTCGCAGTGGGTCAACTACCCTTACGCGTCCGTCATCAGTGAGGGGCAAATCCAAAAACAACAGCAACCAGTCTTCGCGTTTCATGGCTGACCCTCCCTTCAGACTATAAAGTATACCTTATTCGTCAAGTCCGATACCCCGCCTGCCTGGTCAGCGCCAGTGTCGGACATAGGGATGCACAACAAACACGGCGGCGTCAACGTCAGCAGGGTTAGAACGATGATAAAGGGCGGGCATATCGCCAGGTGCAGAGCGCCATCGCAGAAAGTCCCTGACGGAATAATAGTTGAGTCCTGCATCGAGGAGCTGGGTGTCGAGTGCCCTCCTGATGCTATGCCAGCCTAGCGCTCCGTCTCTCTTTAGTCCTGCCTTGTGGTGCAGCTCTCGAAACATGGCCGTGAGGCCAGATATCGAGTAGCCGAGCGCGTTTGCCTGTAGCGCGTCCCTGATGACAGGCTTGATTTCGTTAGGGATAAGGTGCGTCCTCGGCTGCCCATGCTTGGCCGTGTCGACCCTGACTGTTGTCTCGGCTCCGTTGACAGCGGTGAAGCTCTCCTCACTAAGGCGTGAGAGCTCGACGCGGCGTAGGCCATAGGTGGTACTCATGGCGAGGTAAAACTTCTCGGCAGGAGTCCCGAACTGACGGGTGAATGCTATGAGACCGGCGACCTCATCGGGGGAGAGAACAGGGCGATGCACGGCACCGCGACTGCCGAGGGGCAAGTCCTCAAGGGTGATAGTGAAGGGTGAATGGACGGCGCGATAGACGCGCTTGAGAGCGTAGTATGTCCACCTAACAGAGCTATCGCTGTAGCCTTCGCTGATCAGGTGGTCGATGTAGCTGAGGGCATCGTCCTCGTTGAAGTCATGATCCTTCCTGACGAAGCGAGCGAACCGCCCGGCGAATTCGGCGTATGCCTGAATAGTGCTTTCCTCACGGCGCAAGCCCATCGACTTCCTGACTGCCTCGCCGATGCCTGTTGTTGTCATGTTTCCTGTTTCC
>Ga0315284_10004140_pt1 | contig 20606 bp, 34 predicted proteins | sample YL17G09_16_MG_FD_203696 | JGI IMG/M metagenome (GOLD analysis project Ga0315284, IMG submission 203696) | Sediment microbial communities from Yellowstone Lake, YNP, Wyoming, USA - YL17G09_16 | ecosystem: Environmental > Aquatic > Freshwater > Lake > Sediment | place: USA: Wyoming | collected...
CAACGACCATGCCGCCCCGGGATTGAACCATGCCTACCAGAGACGTCGTGAGGGTAAACTCTCCCTGGATCATCCAGGCGGAGTCGCCGTGCGGATCGTGGCTGGCGAGGCTGTCAAGCAGCCTCGCCGCTATGACGACCACTTCCTCCGTCGTGGCGGTCGGCGCGACGTTCGGAAACTCCACGTCAAGGATCTCTCCGCCCGCCACCAGATCGGTGGCGGCGGCTCGCTGCTCATCCGACCACGCCTTGCTGGCGTGGTTCGATACATTGATGAACTTCATGTAAACCTCCAGGGGAGAGGCGTGATTGCCTCACCAATGGCGGCTGGCTAGCAGAGATGGCCGTAATCCTGGCTAACTGGTCTGAAGGTAGTAATGGGGCTAGTATGTATGGTGCTATATAGCAAGTGGAATGCCAATAGCTATGCAAAAAGTAGCTGAAGGAGACGATTTTTGGTATGGTATAGGGCTTGCAATATAGCTTGTAATAAGCCAAGATGAAAGGAAAAAGAAAAAAATATTTACAGTGTGATGATAATAAACTAAATAGTTAATACAGTGTTACTGTAATAAATATAAAGAAAGAAGCAAGTAGTATGCCAAAGAGATTATAGCCTTATTGTAATAGAGGGTGGAAAGCAAGTAGTATGCCAAAGTGGGCTATAGTGGGGGTGGAAAAAGGTTGGTGGAGTTGGCATGCGAGTTGCAGGTTGGGCTGGTAAATGGGGCTAAAATAAAACTAATAATAAGCTAATCGTTCCTCAATATACATTAAACAGTACAAAATAACAAGAAATGACCATACATATATAGCTAAACTAGGGTAACTATACCATAAAAAGGGAAAGCGAACCACAAATCCCCACTTTGATCAATAAAGAACTAGAGCGAGCGTAAAGAAATATTATTTTTAATGTTGATATAATCAATTTGATATATTTTATGATAGCAAATAAAATAGTATATAATAATGATTTAAGGATAATAATGATTTAAGGATAATAGTGATTGAAGTTAAGATACATAGAATTGCAATAATCTTTCCAAGAATTAGATAATCTAGATAAAGAGAGGCAAGTATTGATAGCCCACATTTCTTTCCAGACGGAAGAATTTGGAGGAGGGTTATTACCTGGACCCGCCCAGAGTTCTCGATGGTCTGGGAAGTGACTCATTGAATAATAAGATTTATTTGATATAGATTTCATTTATTCATTCATTGATTGATTGATTGATTGATTGATTGATTGATTGATTGATTGATTGATTGATTGATTGATCGTGAGAATTATATTTAAGAGAAAGTTAGATAAGTATTTAATTTATCGATAATATTTGAGGGACAAATTGGTAGAATATTATTAGTTGATATGATGGGAGATTTGAATAGGAAGATTTCTGTAGAATCTGGATTAAACTTTTGAATAATGCGAACCCGAGCATATTTATTGAAGCGGGAATCTAATTTTCTAATGATATGTTTAATACAGGAGAGGTTATTTGAAGAATTGAATATAAATTTGATATCATACAAATATTGTTTAAATAAAGAATTGGAGCAATGATAGCAGTTGAATATTTTGAAAGTTAAATTTTTGGGGAGATTTTTATATTTAGTAATGGTTAAGGAGAGTAAGTGACCACAGAAAGGGCAGAAGGGAATCATTATAAATAAGGATTAAATTTAAGGGTAAGTACGGCAAGAATAGCAAATGAAAGAGTTATTTGGTTGATTGGGTTCAGAGAATTGGAAGAATTCGTTACATTTGGAGCAAATGATTCCAATATTAATTAATGGAAAGGGATCAATAATTGTGGAGTGTATTATAGGGATACTAGGGGAAATGATAATAGGACTGATGGGACCTATAGGGTTAGAGATTACAATGGGAGGAATAATAGGACCGATAGGACCGATAGAATTATAATGGATAATGGGCATAATTTTAAAATTTAAATAAAAGTAAGATAAGTTTGCAATTTATCTCTTAGAGAGAGGATATTATAGGAGAGGGGGCAAAAATATGGTAAATGGAGTTGTTTAAATTTACCACCTGGACCTCTATATATAAGTTCTTTAGAAGATGGTTGGAACATAAAGTCTTCGAGGGAATAAAGTTCATTTAGGTCGATAAAATGAGAAATTGGATAATTGAGAATGGAGATACAATCAGGGATTTTATTATAGGTAGTGAAATAAATTGAGCAAGTGATACAAAGGTAGATAGAGACAGGGCGACGGAAGGTAACGGATTTTTCTTCTTTACAGAAAGGGCATAGAGGTTTCATTTATAGATATGTTAAGTAAGTGATAAGTTTATCATGAGCATTTTGGGGATTTATATTATTTTTAGGCAAAGAGCATATAAACTCTTTTGAATAGCCATTCAAACCTGGAAAGCCTGGATAAAGATTCTTTAATTTTTTATATAAAAAAGTATTATCGTCTAGAAGTGAATTATTATTATTATTATTATTATGAATAAATATAATAAATCCTTCTGTTAATAGATTAAAATCAAAAACTGAGACTATATAATCATGTGTTATATCTTTATAAAGAATGATATCCATATTTGGATTGGAGCAGGTATGGCAATGGAATAATTCTTGAGCTATAAAGCTATGTTCATAATAAACGACTGTTGAATTACAATATGGACAAATCATGAGAAGGCGATGATAGTATAGATTTTATTTTTGATATTTTGAGGAGTAATATTAAGATTATCTAATTGAATATAGTTAGAATAATCGACAGTATGCCCTGGAATTTTTTCATCAAAAATGGCTGAATAAATTTTATACAATTTATGATTGACCTCATAACCAACAACAAACCCATTATTATTTTTTGGAATAAAATATATAAAATATCTTATAATATGATCGTCATGACATTCAGTTGGTTCATTATAAATAATGACCTCATATAAAATTTTAATTTCGCAATCATCGTCAATTTTACTACAAAAATTACAAATATACCTAATTGATTCATGTTTTATTAAAACACTATCACAAAAGATACAATTCATGAGAAAGCTATTATGGTATAGATTTTGTTTTTGATATTTTGGGGAGTAATATTAAGATTATCTAATTGAATATAATTAGAATAATTGATACTATGATAATTCTTACAAATAAAAGTTGATGTATGTATTTTGGATATTTTGGAGCGGCAATCTTTTATAATAACAAAACCATTTTCATTTGCTGGTAAAAATTGAATTATACTATTTTTAATTTTTACAGGTTTATCGTGAACGCAAATAAAAGAGACTTTTATTTCATAATCAACATATATTTTAGAGCAATGATTACATACATAATCAACATCATTTGGTGGGTCAAAAAACTGCAAATCATTAAAACAAAAAATACACGAATTCATAAGAATGTAAGAAAGGTTGGAAGTCTTTTGGCAAATTCTTCTGGTTGGATATTAAGTTCTAAAGATTCAACAATCAGATCAAAAGAGTCTGTAAGAAGGCGATATGAGGGAGAATCATTTGAAGATTTTGGGATATTATGAGAAAGAATCAATGTTTTATTATTAAAATCTGAGATAGATAGCCAAGTATTTACATTTTTATTATTAGAAAATCTTTTAACGCGAACAGGAAGGTGATTATTGCAGGCATATAAATTTGGAAAGATATCTTTCATAGAGGCGGAATTAATACGTTTCATTTGTTGTTTGCAGAATATACATTTCATATAATGAATAGTTTCGATTAATTTGGTTGGAATAAATAATAAGCTAAAAATATAAATAAGTTAAGAATAAGGAATAAGTTCTTTAAGGCGTTGGGCGAAGTTTTTATTTGAAAAATCTGGATTCATTCTTTGGGTAGTAATTTTGCTTGATAGATATGGACCAAAATCTGATTGTAAAATTCTAGAGATATAAGAATTTTTAATTTTAGTAATGATCATAACATCATCTTGAATGAATTGAACATATCTAAGATCGTTAGATGGAGAGTTAACAACATATTGATAATGATAATAAGTGGCGCCATCTATAGTATTAAGACCTTCTGGGCAGAAGAAGGAGGAAAAATTTATGCCTCGATTCCAGAATAGTTTAGAATTGCAAGCTGGGCAGATTTTGGTAGGAAACTCTAACGAAGGTTGTTCGGAGAGAGGCTTACCGAAATATTTCTGTCTTAGGAGAGATACTTTATTTTTAAAGCGTTGCCAATTTTCTTTTGTATTATTCACTGTATTATTAATAATCATTATAGGTAAGACATATAAACAGATATTTTATCTTTTAGATAAGTAAGGTTTGGAAAATCTAATTGGGGAATATTTGGAAGTTGGATTACGTGTTGTTTCTTTGCATCTTTGAACAGCCAAATTTCCGAAGAATTTTTAATAAAATCAACGATGAGAAATTTTGAATAATTTTTATCGAGTGAAGTTTTGAGGAAGGTAACTTTATTACCATTTGTTTTTAATTGTAAGGAGTGATTGGCGCCAGTGCAAGTTCTTTCGTATTCTTTATTATTTAATTTTATATTTTTATAATTTTCGTTGCAAACCAAGCAATTTATCATGTTATCAATTTCCATAAATGAATATATAACAGCGCGTAACTATTACTATTGAGATTGTTAAATCACATAAAAGTCAAGTAGGTATTTATTTTTTCCTTTAATTTTTTATAATTTGAGAAATTTGGTTCAAAATAAGGAATATCATATTTAGTTTGTGTAGAGTCAAGCCAATTTAAACCATCCTGGCTGTGTTCAATAAAGCATCTAGACTGCGCGGGCATATTCCAGCGATATCCCCAAACAATAGCAATTGGAAGTTGTCTATTTGGTTGAAGCCAAATACGATATACATCGTAATTTATTTGATCAATATGTAATTTTAAGACGTGATCAAGTTTTTTATCACAAGTTTTGTGTGTATAACCTAAATTGGATTCTGATAAAAAAATCTCATTACAGATGGGACAATTTGGAGTATCTTTCATAATATTTAAAGTAAGTTTATATATTTCAATATAGTTTCTTTTAGATTTTCAAGATTATAATTTATCATATCGGAGGAGTTATCTTGACAATATTTTTTAATAGATTTTCCTTGCCAAAATATGGAATTATTATCATTATAATCGCATAATATATACAGGTTATTTTGGCTATTTAAATTATCTAAGATGCCAATTTGTCGCTTGATTATTTTATTATTTTTAATGCGATGACCGTAGTAATGATCGAATTGAAAGCAATGATAATCTATGCAATTAGATTTATCTTCCCATTCTAAAGGAGTTTTACAGATAGGACAATAGGAAGCGATCATATAAATAAGTTATGATATAAGAGAAATAAAGATGAGCACACATAAAATTAAGTATGAATACAGGACAATATTAGATTTTTCGGGAGAAAAACTTAATAAAACCAATATAAAGAAAATGTTAAATTCTACAGAAGTAGTAGATGTAGAAATTCCATTAAAAAGATCAAGAGAAGGTTACATTAAGATTACTGAAGATAATGATTTAATTTATATTAGAAATGAAATTAATGTTGGAATGTATAAAATAAGATTATTAGTAAGTAGTCGATACCAAACTAAAAGTGGGCATTCATATAAAAAAGATACCCATCATTTAAAAGAGTATGGTGGATTTAAGATTCAAATATTTCAAATTGGCAGCAGATCAATATATGAAATAGATTTAGATAAGGATAGTAAATTTAGAAGAAACGGTTGGCGCAAGAAAAATATGCAAGGCGAACTGAAGTCAGATGATTTAACGGATATTATAATGTTTTGTCATCGTTTACATAATTTGCGCGCCTATTCATAATTATGAAAACGTCATATATGTTTTAATTTTTTCGATTATTTTATCTTTATTAAAAATTTTCGTTCGTGATAAATAAGGAATATTAATACTATATGCTTTTAAAACATTGGGGACAATTGAAGTAATAATTATTTGAGTAGACATATTATCATCGGGATAAGCATGTCTTTTGCTTATGATCTGATAAGAATATTCATTATCAAATAATAATGCCGATTCATATCTGATTGATAGTGGGCTAATATGTCCGTCATATGACAAAGAAACATTATCTGATATAATGCAATTTGTTATTGCGTCTAATGAATTTGAGCAAAATAATTTAAAAGACACAGGTTTTCCTTGAAAAAATTTGCGACCTTCTGAAGCATTTGAAAACATAAAAGTATTATTAATTGGATTAATAATCATATTACATCTTGTATTATATGCAGTAATTAGATCGCATGATAAATTATTTTTAATAGTATCATGAGGATTTATATTAATACCCTGTCCACCTTCAGCAGATAATGTAAGGCTTAATAGTTGTCCACATTTTAAACACTTTAATTGTCCATATAATATAAAATCTTTTAAAGTAAAATGTTTCATTACACTGATTTAGCTTTTAAATAACTAAAAATAAAATCTTGAATATCACCATCGAGAACTCCTTGAGAATCAGAAGTATTATAATCTGTCCTATGGTCTTTAATTAAAGAATAAGGAGATAATGTGTATGTTCTAATTTGGGAGCCAAACGAATTATCTTGTTGAGAGTTAAGAAATTTATCTTTTTCCAATTGTTGTTTTTTATATTCAATATCATAAAGTTTAGACTTTAACATCTTCAGTGCCGTTTTCTTATTGGCATGAAAATCTCTTTCAGTTCTCACTAAGATATTTATACCAGTTGGTAAATGTTTTAATCTAACTGCTGAGCTTACTTTATTAACATTTTGCCCGCCCGAGCCTCCAGCGCGTTGAGCAGTAATTTCAAGGTCATTTTCATTTATATTGACATCTATAGTGTCTTCTATGTCTGGTGTAACTTGAATAGCTGCAAACGAAGTATGTCTAGCATCTCCAGCATTAAATGGAGAATTTCTAATAAGACGATGAACACCATTTTCAGCTTTTAAGAAGCCAAATGCATATTGTCCTTCAACACGAATAGTCACTGAATCAGTACAAATAGAGCTATGTTCTTCTGAAGGTTTAAAGTCAAGCATTTCAACTTTAAAATCATTATTATCTGCCCATCTCGTATACATACGAAGGAGCATTGTAACCCAATTAGCAGCCTCAAGACCACCAGCGCCAGCACTTATGGATAGGATCGCGGAGTTTTCATCCACTGGGTCTTTTAACATTAATTTGAATTCAAATTCTTTAAGCTTAGGAATTAAGAAATTAATTCCTGGAAGTATTGAATCTAAATTTTCTGGAAACACTTCTAAAAATTCTTTAAAGTAATCAACTTGATCGTTGAATTCTTTAATTTTTGACAAAGTAGATTCAATCTTTTGTCTTTCTTTAAGAATAAGTGGGGCAGCAGATGGATTGTTCCATATGTTACCATTATTAATCTTATAATCAAGTTCTGCAAGCCTTGCTTGATGCAAGGATATTGGAACCATTTTAGTAATTGAATCTAATTTTTCTTTACAAATCTCTATATTTTGAATAACTATACCGTTCATGATATCACCACATTACCACATAAGTGTGGATTTTGTCTATAAGTTGGTTTATACTTAATACAGAGATATCTAAAACCTTATCTAGTTCTATTACATGTTTAATAACTATTGAGTCAAACATGGGATCTTTAATAGATATTTCTGTTTTATCTAGCGAATGATAGAGGTCTAATACATATAATTCGGTCAGATTAAGTGATTCATGAACAAATACATCGAGATTTTCTTTCTTTTGAGTTGGAACAAATTCCATAGAATATGTATAATTATTACATATAATACACTGTTTATTAATTACAATCCAATCCTCATAAAACGATAATGATTCTTTTTGTAATTTTTTATCACATAGGAAACATTTTTTTCTGAAATTTTTAGCATCAATTAAATTTTTAAATTTCAACATGCCACACACCATAAACATAGCAATACGCTATAGGCGGCGCAAGCCCTACAATTTACTAAACTATATTTTAAAAATTAGCTCATAACGATCCAAGTATCGAACTTATTAATCATAAGCTCTTCATTTGAAAAATCTAATTTATTGAATACAGAGACTTCCTTTTCAAAAATATTTGGTTTCCAGTCTTTATTTTTTCTATCTTCATCTGAAGCTTTATATGCAAATATTTTTGTCCTATTAAGTTCATAATCAAAATCGGCAACATAAACATTATCTATATTGTTAATTTTTCTATTGTATGAGAAACATTCTCTTTTAATTGAAAGTGGTTTATATTCTTTATTCTTATCGGCTGGCACAATTATTTTATCAGTTTTATTATCTTGTAAAATTGGGTCTATATTTATAGTATAATTAATGCTGGATCTAATATAACAAGCCTGGGCAGCAGAAATGTCCCAATTAATTTCTTTATTATCTTTATTTGTTTTGGCTCTTAATGAGTCTTGATTACAAATATAAAAACAATGAAAACTTATACTTTTATTATCACTATTAAAATACATTAGTTTAGGATTCATTGCGTCATCAGGGCAATGAATAGATAAATAACTATCTACTCCATTTTTATTTTCATCCATTTTGACAAATGTTACTGAATCATCACCATCTTTTGATTGGAATTTAAAGCTATCTCCATAATGGATTTGTAAATATAGGGATAATGGTTTATTGCATTTCGTACAAGTTTGTTTCGAGTTTAAGAATGATTTTAATTCGTTCATTTTATTTCCTTAAGAATATGGTAATAGGTTAATTAACCTTTCAATTGTTTTATTAAAATTTGTATCATTTATTTCTATATATGGAATTTGAATTGATTTATTCATATATGGATCATTTGCATATGTTCCAAAAGTAGTTGATAACTCATTATCAATAAATTTATTAAATATATAATAATTATTATTTTTGATCATTTCATAATCTACAGAAAAATCATTATTTGATAATAAACTTCTTGATGCAAGCAAATATTCTGTATCATTATATTTTTTACTTATAATGATACTGTCTTTACAATATTTACCAATGTACCAATAAATGGAATCAAATGTGATTTTATCTTCATTAGAAAATAATTCATATTTATTTTCATTTTTGATAAAAAAGTTTAAATTTTTATCAATCATATATTTTGGTCCAGTTTTGGAATAAAAATACATTGAATTTTTATTTATTGAATAAGTAATATCATTATAAGCCGAATAACAATCTATATATGATTGTAGCTGTTTGCCACATACTGGACAAATTTGTCTTACATTTTCAAAAAAATCAAATGGAGAATTAAACTGATCTAATTTCATGCGTATGGAAGCAATTCATTTATGCGTCTTTTTAATTTTGAAATATCATCAATAGTAAAATGTATAATTGGCAAGCGTGTCATAGTAGTTTTAGGACCAATATGTTTTAATAATTTACATATATTAGAGCTATAGAAATTTTCTATTTCATAAATAATTTCGTTAGAAGCCCATGAAAATCTTTGATACTCAAGAGTAATATCAAACATGTTTCCATTTTTTATTTTAAAATAAAACTTCTTAGAATAACTGTGGCAATTTTCACAATCTTGTTTAATAATATAAGACCTAGCCTCATCTATAAATTGATTTCCTTTTGTGTAAAATTTATTAGTGTAAATATTACAATATAGTACTGGCTCATATATGAACCCACTATTAATTATATTAATATAATTATCATTAATTATTAATGACAATTCATCTTCTTTAATAAAAGCATAAGTTGAGAGTGATTTGTCAATTAAATTAGAATTGTGACCTGATATAGATAATGTTTCATTGCAGTCTGGACACTTAGACTCTAGAATTAAAACTTCATATAAATTTTTATATTTATTAGCTTGAGGAGGAATCATCATAATAGTCATCGTAAACTTTCCTTGTTAATCCTGCATCAACCAACATTAATTGTTTACCTTTACGATGCCAAGAAGATATTCTTTCTAAATCTCCTGGTAGTAATTTTAAATCTACTCCTACCCTTTTAATTTCTTTATAAATCTCAGTCTTAGAAACCTTATCAAAATTCTTTGGTTTCTTTTTGTCAGAATTTTCGGCTATATCTTTTAAGCCATATGATATAGCCTCTCCAAAATCTTTAAATGGTATACCTGATAATTTTTCAAAATCTTTCTCTGTTATTTTATCAAGATATTCAACCTCAACCCAGTACATATTTTTAGCATGTCTAATGCATTTGTTAATGAATTTTGATGTTCCACTTGCTTTAACTTCAGCTTTATTTTGAGCTATACCCTTATCATTTTTAGCAAGCTTAATTACTGTGTCTTCATTTGTCTTAAATGCAATGCGGGCAGACCCTGAAGAAAGTCGGTCCATGTTTTTCTCAGCATAGTCTACACGCGCTTTATAGGTGTCAAGGCTCTCAATGTTTTTTAATACCTTTGGCAAATCTTCGGAATTTTTTGGAAGCTGCTCCTTTGAATGCGAGTCTGCTATCGAATAAAATAAATTAGCCAATTTCAATAATTTGTCGGGATTCATATCAATTATGTTAATTTATTATATGCCGTATAAATAATTAGTCAAGTATTAATTGCAATTTATATTGTTATATATTATAAATAGAGGTTAATATGCGTAAAGAGATGGACAAAGAGGTGTACCAAGAATTAATACAAAGATTTTATAAAGAACAATATGGCGAGGACGAGGAAGATAAGCCAATTGTTACTAACTATGATAATATCATTGATTCAATGAAGGCTAAAATTGAAGGAAGAAAAAATATTCCAAAATTTATTAATCCAGACTTAACTAATGTTCCATCTTCACAATTAAAAAGTCTCATAGAAAAATCAATGATAATAAAAATTGGAGAATTTAGTGTTAATTTAAAGCGAGAAAATAAAGATGGATATACAATGTATTCTGCTGATGTACAAGAAAATACTTATACAATAACTGGATTTGGTCACAGAATGAAAAAGGCAGTATCGATTGATTTTAAAAAAGATATAAGATTTGAAGGTTTTGATAGTAATTTAGTAGAAAAAATTACACTTTATCAATGGAACCATAAATTAACATTAGATGATGTTGTTGATTTAGTTAAATGGTTAAGAGCAGTTATAAAACTTGCTGCGTTTATATAAACGTAAGATATGTATTTAATTTATCTTTAATAAAAGGAGAATTAAAATCAAAACAAGTATTATCTAACATTTGATCATAATCAATATACATTGGTAAACTTAATTGTTTTACATTATCTTTTGGGCAGGCAATAGAATATATTCGTGATTTATTTGAATCATAATAATTTATAAAATTAATTCTTTTTAAATTTGTTCTTAGTTCAAAGGTTTCTTTAATAATAGTTAATGATTTAAATTTATCATTAATATCCAATTCTATTGGATTAGATCTATAATAATACATATTACAAGGACATTTAATCACAAATGCATAAGGGTTACTACATTTTTGGGAATTTTCCCAATAATTCTTGAAAGAATTATTTGAGCATTTTTCTTTAGATTTTTTATCATAACTTACTAATAAAATATTATTTTCTAAATTAATAGATAAAACCGAAATAATTATTTGATTATTATAATCAAATACATCAAGTATGAATTTAAATTCATAATTATTTTCATAGGTGGTAGGAAATATTTCTCTTCTACCAGAAAGAGATAGTTTTAATTGTTTTTTATTACAGGCAGGGCAAATTTGTTTATAATTTAGAAAATCTTTCAATAGCATATAAGTTATTATAATTGTTAATTAATTGCTGTCAAGATGCGATGATATTCAATATAGTAGTTAGCTTATATAATAACTACTTCCCCCTAATCTATGATCCCCCATTAGTTTGTAGAGAAAATGTTCGGATATTAAAATAAATTCGGACGACCTTTACAAGTCGTCCGAATAAGATTAAGCTATTTACTGTCAACTTAAATTCGTGACAGGGAGACTTACATTATGCTCCAAATTTATACAGTTGTGAGTGATGACCATTTAGCGTTAAATGCATCAATTATTTTTTCGTAATAATCTTGCTCTTCACCAGTTAATGTTGGTAATATTGTATTTTTAAAGAATGGCACAATTTTATTTTTTGCATTTTTAACATCATTTATATTTTTTTGATTTGCAGGAATTGGAATCATGTTTTCTGGACCTAAAGCCGTTAATCTACTTAATATATTTGCCATTACATCTGCTGATTTTTGATTTTGAGAATTTACTTCTTCTAGCGAGTGTTGTACTTTTGGTGCTTGTTGTTTTGGCGGGACTTCAGAATCAATAGAATCCATAGGATCATTCATTTGGGGCATATTATTTTTTGCAATATTTAATTGTTCTTTTAATGCATTCAAATATTTTGAATCGAGTTCAACTGCTAAATTTGCGACACTACCACCTTCAGCATCTTTAAGCAGCATAGCATATAAATTTTGTCCATAATTTACGATTTTTTGCATATCATTAACGGCAGATTCTTGCCCGATTTGTCCACGCCAAAATAATGATCTAATATTATTTAATTTAATTAAGTTTTGACCCTCAAATGCTTCTTCCATTTGTTTCCAATTTTGTTGAAGAAGAGTTTTGGATCCATGAAGTAATGATTTAAATTGTTTAATAGCACCTGTAAAAATAGAAGGATCTGACGCTAAAGATTGTAATGTATTAGGGTTAACGCCATAAAATGCGTACGCTTCAAATATTTCAGTCATTTTTAATAATGATTCAGCTTTTTTCATTTTATAATTCCTTAGCAAGTTATGCCTAAAATAATATCCAATTATTACCTATATTTATATTTTACCATTAAACTTCAATAACGTTTCCATGTGTAAAATAACAACAGGTAATGTCAGGCTCGGCGGGCCAAAGTTGTTCTTCTCAACATAAGCTAATCCAGATTTAATAAAAATTACAATATCTGCTAAATCTCTATTGGTATAATCATGAAAAGTTTTTCTTATTACTAATAATCTTCGATGACTATTTCTAACTACATTTGCATAATTAGGGTCATCAATAATTCTATTATCAAATTCTGTATCAGTAATTGTTTCATCTATATATAATTGAATAATCAATACGCCTTCAACTTGATCAGTTAAATCATTATTAACAAAAATAACAGCACCAGGTATTTGCATTAAATCCTCAATTATATGATAAATTACGCCCTAATTAATCTTAATAGTTTTACAATTAAAAATAATTTATACACCTTGACAAAATATTATTCTGGATATATTTTAAATCAAACTAAATTGAGGTGAAATATGGTTCCAACGTTCCAATTTGCAGTTAGAGAAGATTTAATAGACGTAGCGGTAAAATTTTTACCACAAAAAGCTGAACCAGGCTCAACTGGCTGGGACGTTAGGGCGGCTCAAAAAGATAGAAAGCCAATTAATATAAAGCCTGGCGAATATGTGAGAATACCTTTAGGATTCAGAGCCTTGCCAGCCGAAGGCTGGTGGTATGAACTTCGACCAAGATCCTCCACATTTGCAAAGAAACATTTAAATTGTTTATATGGGGTAATTGATCATTCATATGAAAATGAAGTTTTATTGGCTGTACAATATTTGCCAGATATTCATGATTTAGGTAAAACTTTATCAATTGAATTTGGCGAAGCCATTGGACAAATTATACCAATCAAATTAGTTGATATACAAGCTCTTTCCATTTCAAATAAAGAAATTGATGCTGCTTATAAAGCAAGAGCAGGTTTAAGAGGCATTGGTGGTTTTGGCAGTACTTCAGGTTAATCAATATGTCTAAAATAATAAATACAAGCAAAACGTTTCCAAAAATAATAAATAAAGACAAAATGTATCACAAAATAATAGATAAAAAAAGAGTATTAAGAGAGAAAGAAATTGAGGATGATAGAAATATGCGTCGTAAGACTATTATGACTACAGCTCAAAATGCTCTTAAAAGAAAAACACAAAATATTAAAGACCCAACTTTTGGAGGCTTAATGAGACCAGATGAAATGAGTAAAGAAGAATGGCTTGAGAGATTTACTAATAAAGAAATTAGCAAAGAAGAGCTTGAAAATAAAGGGTGGGATTTAAGACCATTAAAAGATTTAGACCAACCACAAATTATTCCAACAGATCCAAGAGATAATAAACCTGATGCCTGGATTCAAACATTTACAGGTAGAAAATTTAAACCAACAAACCCATCAGCAGATGATGTTTGTATTGAAGATATTGCTCACGCATTAAGTATGCAATGTAGATATACTGGGCATTCAAAAGAATTCTACTCTGTAGCACAGCACAGCGTTCTTGTAAGCTATTTATGTGATTCACAGTATGCTATTGAAGGTTTATTACACGATGGAAGCGAGGCTTATTTAATAGATGTTCCAAGACCGTTAAAACAGTCAGGTAAGTTTAATGCCTATTTGGATTTTGAAAAGGCTGTAACTAAATGCATTTGTGAAAAATTCGATCTTTTGCCAGAAGAACCGGCATCTGTTAAAAATGCTGACAAATTAATGCTTTATACTGAATCTCAAACATTAATGGCTCCGATGCATCCAGAATGGACTAACTTAGTTAGACCGTTGCCAATGGCAATTATTTCTTTAATGCCCAAAGAAGCAGAAAAATTGTTTTTAGAAAGATTTTATGAATTGGTTGATTTAAAAAAAGAAGCAGAAATACAATTAGAAGAAAATGAAAAAGAATTTATGGTAAGATTTAAAGATTTAGTAGATAATCTTTAAATTAAGTTAAATATGTGGTATATATTTAATTATGATTACAAATAAAAAAGAAACGAATAAGCCAAAAGAGAAATTCTATTTCGATGTAAAAATTGATGTATTACTGCCAGGAACTATAACTTATAGAATTCTTGCGGAAGATCCAGAGCAAGCAGTTGAGCTAATTAAAGGAAAATCTCCCAATAATGTTCAATATAAATTGGCTGGCAAAAGAGATTTAAAGATTATGGTATACAACGCAAGTAGCAATCTTCTTAGATTTATGAAGAATTTGGCGGGTCGTTAATGCATTTTAATCCAAATTTAAAAGTAATTGATATTCCTGGAAAAGGTGATGGCGTTATAACAACTGTTGGATTAAAATCTAATATCCCAATTTATCAATTTTCTGGCGATTTATTTAGTAGGGAAACCATTTCACATGAATACTCACTGCATATTCAAATTGGATTGAATAAATTTATGGGACCATCTGGCGGAATTGATGATTATATAAATCATAGTTGTAATCCAAATTGTGCTTTACATATAGTTGGTGGTAGGGCTATATTATATACTATAATGCCAATAGCAGCAGGAACAGAAATTACATATGATTATTCAGTAACATCAGATGATTCAAAAGATGATTTTAATATGAAATGTAATTGTAAAGAACATAATTGTAGAAAATTTATTAGTGGGTTTAAATATTTAGATGATGACACTAAAAAAAGATATCAAGATTTAAATATTGTACCGAAATATATATTAAAATAATTTTCATTATAATCGTGTTGAATATGTGCATATCTCGGTATCTTATTTATGATTATTATAGAAAAAGAAAAATATAGGCAAGAAGAAAAAATTTTAATCGAATGTGATTTTAAATCTTCACTAAAATGTAAAGGGCAATATTTAAAAGTATATAAAAACATAATTAAATGCAGATTAAATAATGATGGGAAAGATAGGTGTTGTTATTGTTTTAATACATTAACTAAAACTGGTTCTGATAATTATAATTTTAAATTTGTAAAAAATGAAAAATTTTTTGAAAATATCGACACAGAATTAAAAGCGTATTTACTTGGATTTATTGCTGGTGACGGGTGTATTAAAAAAGATGGTTTATTTTTAGAAAATCATATTGATGATATTGAAATTTTAGAACTTTTCAAACAAAATATTTCACCACAATCTGAGTTTCATAAACACTCAGATCCTGAGCGTGGTAAAAATACAATATGTTTAAAAATACATTCTGTTAAAATAGTTAATGATTTATTAAAACATCTAAAATTAGAATCTTATGGAAAAAAATCAGATAAAATACAATTTCCGGATTTATCAAAAAAATTGCTTTGGCATTTTATTAGAGGATTATTTGATAGTGACGGCTCAATAATTTCACCATTAGCCAAATCAACATATCCTCGTTCAAATATTTGTTCAACATCTTTAAAAATGCAAAAAGATATTATAGATTTGTGTATTAATAATAATATTAAATGTGGGCTATCTTCAACGAACTCTAGTGTATATTTTATGGGAAATAATTGTTTATTATTTTTAGGCAAAATATATGATGAGGCTTCTTTTTTCTTAAAAAGAAAAATGGATTTATACAAAATTTGGAAAACGTGGGTTTCTGGGAAAGGAACTATAGTAAAACCTAGAAAAATAAGAACTGATTATAAACCGATAACAGAGGAACATAAAGAAAAAATTAGAGAAGCAAATAGAAAAAGAAAAGGCTGTAAATATACAAAGGAAAAGGAAAATGTCAATACATTACTACATCATTGATACTGAAACTAGCGGGCTTAAAGCTGGCTATCAGGAGATGACTGAAATAGGAATTATTCGTGCAACAGATAGGGTTCAGCTACATATGAATATAAAATGTGACTATCCAGAGCGTGCGAATTTTGATGCTCTTGCTATAACAAAGAAATCAATGGCTGATTTAGAAAAAGGATATTCAAAAGAGTTTACAGTAGAGCAATGCGAAAAATTCTTTAATGAAGATAATGCAACACCAGCGCATAGATGTATCGTGGCACATAATTGTGCTTTTGATCGTAGGTTTCTCCATGCTTTGTGGGCATCTGTTGGTAAGCCATTTCCTGCTAATTTATTTTTAGACACCATTCCTCTTACAAAAGCCTGGGCAAAAACACAAGGCATATTGAAGCCAAAAGTAGCATTACATAATGCTTGTGATTTATTGGGAATAAAAAAGATATCAGAAGCACATAACGCTCGTGTAGATAGTAGAAATGGATATATGATATGGAAAAAATTAATTGATAATGGCATTGATCATTTGCCACACATTAAAACATTTGTACATGAAATAACTAAAAGCAATAATGAAACATATGATTTCGATTCAGTAGAACAAGTAGAAGATGTTGGATAAACTGGAATCAATACAAGATTAAAATGATTATATTATATTTTATAGCATTAATTTTTCACATACTTGCTTTCGCATACGTTATCATTAATATTATATTTTTATTTAAACAAAGCGATCTAAAAATTAATATACATACAATTCCAATATTTGGAATTATGATATTATTTATGTGGTTTTTATATTTTATGTTATTATTTCATCCTTACATATTTAATATGATTGGATTGGTATGCGCAATAGTTTATTGGTTAATGTTAGGTTCATTTAATGAACATTTTAAAATATCAAAATCTACAAAATTTAATGAAAGCATTTTAGTATTTGCCTTTTGGGGACAGGCAATAATGCTAGCTGCATTTTGCATTTACATAAAAGATCATTTAAAATTGCCGATAAAAGAAGAAAATGAAGACCCCAAGCCTTGATAGGTTTTATTTAAAAATAAATACAAGTATAAAATTAGCAGAATCTTATACCGAAAATAAAGACTTATCATTCATAATTAAATCATGTAGGTTAAAACCTATTAGTCTACTAAATAGTAAATACAATAAATTACAGTTACATAGATTATGGATTGATGAACACGGGCATTCTTTAAGAATTGATAAAAAAAAGATTAATATCATCTATAATGATTTATCAATTGATACTACTAAAATAGTATGTACTGATTTGTATAATGGATTATCATTAAATGATACGATTAAAATAAGTAAATTAGCATTCATTTTGCATGAAATGAATGATGAAGATTCATATTTTATATCTTGTTTGGGGATTGATAATTATTTGAGAACCTTTTTGATTATTAATAATGAATGTATTAAGGGGTCTGGTTTAATTATTGGAATGAAAAATTTAAAATTAATTTCCAAAAACAAAGATATAAAATATTTTATATCTTTAGATAAAAAAGTAAATAAGGTATTCCCTTGCAATTCGGCAAGGGGATGGATAACTTATTTGCCGGCAAGTAAAGATTTTATAACTTTGCTAGATAAACTGGATGTCCCAGTTGTTAACTATTTCAAGGAGAAAATATAAGAATGGCTACTAATGAACGTGATAGGTTGGAAATGGATGGCGAAGTAATTGATTCCTGTAAAGGATTATTTAAAGTAAAAACAAATGAGGGCGGACAATTTGTTTTATGTACTTTAAGTGGTAAAATTAGACAAAATTCAGTTAAAGTTTTAGTTGGCGATTCCGTTCGTATAGAAGTCGGAACGTCTGATTTAACTAAAGGTAGAATAATATTTAGAAATAAATCTTAATTAAAAATTAAATTTTGATCCTAAATCACCAAAAAATTTATTAACCCTATCTAATAATAAAGAATATCCTGGTTTTGGTTCTGGTGGAGTATATTCTTTATTTTGTGGTGTAGTTATAACTGGTGTTGTTGTGGACGCCACAGGCTTATCTTTAGGGGCTGGAGTATATCTGGTATTTTTTAATGATTTAGTAACAGTCTTACCATCAGGATATTGATCAACATATTCTGGAGAAATTCCTCTGAGAAAACTGCCATATTCTGAATGAATACTGGTATCATGAGGCGTTTGTCCACTACCACCCTGAATGGGTCTGCCATTTTCATCATAAAATCCATGTAACCCAAGCGTGCTGGTGCCTGGTGGTGGTGCTACAATATCTTTAGCAAACCCAGAAACAATGGATCCAGGTTTAATTCCCTTTTCTTCTAATTGTTTATTGATCTTATCGTTGTAATTAATAGCAAATGGGGCATATCCCACACCAGTATCTACAACTTGATCTCCAGTGTAATGTTTGCCACTTACAGTAGTTCCACTACCACTTAATGGTTTGGAATTAATTTTAACGGAATTTTGATAAATTGCCTTACTAATATCTGTGGTAGGTAAACTAAGACCAAAATGATCGGCTACTCTTTGGGCGGTTTGACCTGACATAGGAACTCTAACCCCATCAACAGAGAAGTAATCTGGCATAACTTTATAAGTTCTTTTGACGCCATTAGGCATATCAACCGTCACAGGCTTCATGCTTGCAATTATTTGGTCACGAGGCAAACTAGTAACAGCCTTATAAACAAATGCTTCGCGCGCGTTGCTTGGCTGTGTAAATTTGGCGTATTCTTCTTTAAATCCCATTAATAGCTCTTAAAAGTTAAAATTCCTTCGTCACTTACTAGCTTACAATATTCTGGATGACTAAATATTTCCATTATATCCATAGGATTACCATTAACCATTACATCTCTTGCTATCATTCTTAAGCCGTGAGCATAATCCGCATATGTGTTTTCATGGTCTTTTGGATTTAATTGCTGTATAATTGATCCATCGGAATTAAACCAACCAAATATAGCAACCCTATGATTAGGATTATTTGGAGCTAATCGTTCTGTAAGAACGACATCCTTTTTATGACCCGCTGTTAATTGTGATTTATCTTTATTAGCTATTTGAGCATTAATTTTATCATTGCTCCAAATATATCGTTCTGAACTCATCATAGTTGAATCATATGGTGGTCCGTGTGGAATTGCTGCTAACTTATTTATTGCATGATGATAAATATCTGTTACCATTTTTCTTGTTGGCAAAGTACAATTATATTTATTTGCAACTTGTTGGGCAGTTAAAGGATTCATTGGAATTCTAATATAATCATCGTCAGAGCCAATACATAAGTAATCTGGCATAGCTAAATAAGTTATTGAATTAGTGCCATTAGTTATTTTAACTTCACAAAAATTTCTTAAAAAATTTGGAATATTACCAGATAATAATTCTTGAAGAATATTACCTTCTCTTACATTATGTGGAACATTCATATTATGGTTCATAAATTCTGAGCCACTGAACGCATCTGCATTTCTATCTGGTATTAGTGTCATAGGTTTTCCTTAAAAAATCAAATTTGGTATTAATGTTGGCACCCACAAATCTTCTGTAAATCCCCAAGTAATATAAGACTGGTCAAACCAAGTATGACCTACCGTTCCCCAATTTGATCCCCATGAATTTCTAACATAGAAATCTCTTTTACCATCACTTTTAGTTCTTACGCCAGTAATAATCATAGCGTGTTGTCCAACAGTATTTGTTGGAGGTGTCCAAATTTGATCTGACGAAGAATATTCTGTAAATTGTTTTGATACACCAGTACCAAAAACAACAGGATGATTTGCTCTTATTGCAGTTTCTACATCATCTAATCTCTGATAATTATCAGAAGATATTCTATAATAAGATTCAATTTGATTATCATTTCCTTCTTTATAAGCTTCTTGTGGTGGTTGGGCAAAGACATTACCTTCAACATATTTCCAGGCATCTTCTTTACATACGCCTAAAGTATGAATTGAATCAAAAGCATTTCTAATAAAAGTTCCGCCATCTTTATCTGTATCATGAGTATACATTCTAGCATTCCAATAAACAAAT
>Ga0315284_10004141_pt1 | contig 20605 bp, 12 predicted proteins | sample YL17G09_16_MG_FD_203696 | JGI IMG/M metagenome (GOLD analysis project Ga0315284, IMG submission 203696) | Sediment microbial communities from Yellowstone Lake, YNP, Wyoming, USA - YL17G09_16 | ecosystem: Environmental > Aquatic > Freshwater > Lake > Sediment | place: USA: Wyoming | collected...
TTGGTACCTTGCGGATTTTCCTGCATTCATTAACACCATTTTAATTTGTTATTCTTGTTATATTCTATCTAAATATTTTATTTTATTTATTTTCATTTTTATCTTTATCTTAATTCTTTTTATTTATTTTGATTGAAAATTCTATTTATTTCAGTTTATTTTAATTTATTTTCCTTATATTCGTATATTCATACTATTCTACTCTCTGTATTTTGCATTATTGACAATGTTGCATTAATGTCGCATTAATGTTGCATTAATGTTGCATTAATGTTGCATTAATGTTGCATTAATGTTGCATTTTTATAAAATTGAATATCGCTTAATATATTGTGAAACGATTTAAACATACGCTATAAATATACAAATATACTGTATAAAATCCGTTTATATGACAACCATTGAGACAGACGTTGTATCCTCTGCAAATTTCCTAAAGCACGAAGAAGACATCGTATACACTGAAAATGGATCCATGATGTTTAACCCTTACAACGAACTAAATGTGGAGATTACATTGAGCGAAGTTCAATCTATTCTTCAGAAATACGGTATTCCAACTCCCGAAGTATTCAACATGCAACTTTATAAGCGCGCATTCATTCACAAATCATACACAAAACGCCCGCTAGCAGACAACCTGCGCGAAAATATCACAATTGCTGAGAAACCAGAAAATTGCATACCACTAAAAACAAAATCCAATGAACGCTTGGAGTTCCTCGGAGACGGCGTCCTCGAATGCGTAACAAAATACATCCTTTATCGCCGCTTCCCTAAAGAAAATGAGGGGTTTATGACTGAAAAAAAAATTGCCATCGTAAAAAATGAAACCATCGGACGAATTGCATATGAAATGGGTCTCCATAAATGGCTCGTCATTTCAAAACACGCCGAAGAAAAACACACACGAACCAATCTCAAAAAACTGGGATGTCTTTTTGAAGCATTCATCGGCGCACTCTTTCTTGATTTTAATAAAATCGCAGTAAAAGACGAAGACCAGTGGTTTAGCAACCTCTTCATTACCGGTCCCGGTTTTCAAATGGCGCAACTCTTTATCGAAAATGTATTCAATACACACATCGACTGGGTCAATCTCATTAAAAATGACGACAATTATAAAAACATTCTCCAGGTCAAAATTCAAAAAGAATTCAAAACTACTCCCGACTATTTTCAAATTTCACACACGGTCGACGCAGGTTACACTATGGGTGTCTATTTGTGCCTCGGTCAGCAATTTTATGAAGCCGATTATCACAATGCGCACAAGTACTCCGACCTGAAATCGTTCTCGAGTATTTATTCCATCGTGCAAAATGAATCTAAAATTGTCGTGTTTTTCGCACAAGGCACGCACAAAATTAAGAAAAAGGCCGAGCAAATTGCGTGCGAGCTGGCTCTAACTCTACTTTTACAATATAATTAAAAATTTAATTTGGACATTATTCATCTAACCTATATTCAATTTTTTATAAATTTTTTATACATTTATAAAAAATTGATATTTAAATAGATTATAATGTAGATTATCAGCACCATCAGCATCAAATCAAATAAAAAATGCTGCACCAGCACCAGCATCCACTCATTTTACCTTTAAATAGTAGAACGTATCGACGATGCAAACGACAAATATTAAATGGCGATCTTGTAGCATTTCCAACAGAAACTGTATATGGGTTAGGAGCAAATGCATTGAATTCAGAAGCTGTGAATAAAATATTTAAATTGAAAGGTAGACCCAATAACAATCCAATAATAGTACATTTTTCAAAACTATCGCAATTAAATGACATAACAAATTTAACACAGTTGGAAAATAGGGCAATGAATCTGATAGGCAATGTGTGTTGGCCTGGCCCTCTGACTTTAGTACTACGTGCTTCAAGCATAGTGCCTCAAGAAGTAACTGCTGGTAAAAAATTTGTTGGTGTAAGAATGCCAAATGATAGCGTGGCATTAAAATTAATTGATACATCATCATGTCTTATCGCCGCACCAAGTGCTAATTTATCCGGACATTGTTCGCCTTATTCTCCACATCACGTGGCTAGTGACTTTTACAATCAAAATTTAATTATACTAGATGACTCAGAAAATATAAATTCTAGATGCGGTATCGAGTCAACTGTAATTAAACTAGAAGAAACATCATTGAATTATCTTAAAGTCACAGTTCTCCGAACCGGTTTAATAGGGGGAAATTTAATCAAAAAAATCTTAAATACTCATAATGTGGCATTTGATTTAGAATATTACACCCGTTTAGGCAATGTAGATGCAGCAGCAGGAGCTATGGATTGTCCGGGGCAGTTATTTAGACATTATGCGCCAAATATACCGGCATATATTGAACAACAATGCGCTACAAAAAAAATTTCAGAAGATTTATTACTCGATTATATAATAATTGGTGCCAACGGATCATTGCATCAATTCAAGAATAAATGCAAAGCATATTTTGATTTAGGAACTATCGTTATAGATGTAGCCAAAAATATATATAGTATACTTCGATTAGCTGAGAATGTTGAAGGCGCTAAAGGAATAATTATATCTATCAAAGATTTAGATGAATGTAAAAATATAGACAGTGATTTAAATATGGCAATCCATGATAAACTTTTACGCTGTTCAGAAGGACAATATATTCAAATTAAATTGTAATAAAATAATTGGATAAAATAATTGGATAAAATAATTGGATAAAATAAATTTTATAGACATTAATATCATAATAATATCATAATATAATATATTAAAAATAGTTTCACATCTTTCAATAAATAAATAAATCGTATTTAATAATAAACATGGATGAAGATGCATTCAATATTGACGCTTTTATTGAAAATGGAACATTAAATCTACCCGAAAATATTTATAGAAAATATAAAAAGGAACTCATTGCAACTAGCATCATCGATAAAATCCAAAATGGCGAAATTGTTTTTCCCGACCCTCCACTTTTTTGTTCCCAGAAATATAAGGAAGACGCATTTAAAAATCTTAAAAAGTATGAACCCGAACTCGTAAAACGCCGTCACTCTAATTACCAACAAAAGCTTTCCCGCGAAATATGGCAAAAAATGAACCTTGCCGTAGACGGCTACAAATCCGATTACCTCTATATTAACACCCAGTCCAGCGACTATGACCTCGATAAACTTGTCGACTGTTTCACCGGACTTCAACGCATGAAATGCAAACGCGAGGGGCGCGATTTATCCCCGTTTGCCGCGTGGAACAATAAAGAATACATGAATTTCGTGATTGAACAATACATGGACAAAAAAGAAAATCTCACAAGCTTCAACCTGAGAGAATCGTTTTATAAGCTGAATAGCGTGCTTCCCGAAAAATACAGAAATATGGAATGCAATTTTTTCAAGGCCACGCTCGCCGCTTCCGTCTACAATATCTTCTTGCGAAACAAACCGCATAAACGCGTCCTCGATATCAGCGCCGGATGGGGTGACCGATTGCTCGGCGCTCTCTCTGCAAATCTTGAAACCTATCTCGCATACGACCCCAACACCGCTCTCCAGGCCGGATACAAGGAAATGATTGATGAATTTATTGTCGATGACGCAGATAAAGAACACTATCAAGTGATTAGTGCGCCCTTCGAAACTGCCGAAACAAATTTGCGTGGAAAAACATTCGACCTCATATTTACAAGCCCGCCTTACTTTGACCTCGAAGTTTTCACGACGGAGGGCGAGCAGTCCATTATCAGTCACTCCACGTTTGATAAATGGATGGTTCATTTTTTATTCCAATCTCTCTACTTGGCGTGGGACACTCTCGCCGCCGACGGAAACATGGTCATTCACATCGACGATTTCAGCAAGGGAGACAAAAAATATCGGATTATTGAACCCATGGTCCTGTTCGTTTGCGGATGGTGCAATAATGCCCGCTTTGACGGCGTGGTCGGCGCCAGCGGTTACAATAAAAAAAAAGAGTACAAGTCACCCATGTGGGTTTTTAAACACAAGACATCTGTAAAAGATGAAGTCAACTTTTGCAAAGAAATGCTTAGAGGAAAATATCCCGAATTATATGACTTAATCCTGAAAAACAAACTCAAATTCGGTGATCGCGAATTAGTCGAATCTGTGGCGACGTCATCGCGAAATATCGAAATTGGACAAGATAAATACGATTTTAAAGGAAAGCTCTGCGTTATTCAAGGAAATAAATACAATATTCACACGAAAAAAGGGTTCACCGAATTCTATATTCAGCTAGAACACATTTTAAAGCGCGTTGGGTTTACCGTCAAACTTTTAGACGACGATTTTATTTCTACTATTGAAAAAATTGAACTTGATCAGATGATGGAAGGCGGTGCTGAAGGCGGTGCTAAAAAGGGCGCTTCTTCTGCTTCTTCCGAACCAGTTAAAAAAAAAGAGTCCAGACGAAAACGTATGGAACGCGTTCGATCGAAAATTGCTGCACCAATTGAACGCGATCCATATGCACAAGAAGAATTGGAAGAACTTGAGTTGCCACCCATTTCTTTTCAAGAAGCACAACAACAACAAAAAGAAAGACAACGTATACAAGAACAAGAAGAAGAAGAGGAAGAACAAAAAGAGTTTTTGGAAAAACAAAGAAATGCGGAAAAAGAAGAAGAAGGAGAAGAAGAAGAAGTGCTTGTAGATGTAGAAGCGTATGACGAACCAGCTCCCATCGAATCTGAATCATCTTCGTCTTCTCAAGAAATTGTCGAAATAAATAAAAAACGGAAAATTGATCTCTTGCTCAATTTTGAAGACCTTTTTATTGACAAATCGGTCCCTCGATTCTTTTCCGGAATGAACCTCTCCGAAGCGTTCGCGTTTTATAAAAATCTCGAATCTAAAGGTACCGTCATGTACCCTCCCGCCGATTTCGTCTACTACACAAACTCAAAAATGTATTCGGCCGATTTGCACTCTTCTCCTGAATACGCCGAATTTGTTTTGCCAAAAAGCAATACATTTTTGTTTCCTTACCATGATAACGGCGCACTCAATAAAACCTGGAGAGAAATGACAACATATTTTAAACGCATGCAAGATGAAACCGATTATATTGTCGTAAAAAGTGGATTCTCGGCCGACATGAACGACGTGTACCTCGTAATTACACCCAAAGCAGAAAGCGAACAGCAGTTTCCAAAAGAACTCGAACGCGCATTCCCGATGGATAAACGTTTTATATTGAGCGAAAACATCTCCGAACTACGAGATTTCATTTTTGATTTCATTCGAGAGAATAACGTCGACCTCGTCGTCATCGCCGAACCCTATAATAAAATCGTTTCACAACGCAAAAATGAATACCGCATGTGGTACCTCGGCGGAAAATTCGTCGACTATTTTTGTTTTGGAATCGAGAGAGACGAACAACAGAAAGTAAAACTTATTGATAACCAGGCATTTAACCAGAAAAATGAAATTCACACGCATCTAAAAACACTCACAGATAAATTATATAGCGTCATCCTACAAAAAATTAGAAGTTTACTCAAAAATGACGATTTCGTCCCCGTCGCCATGCGTTTCGACATGTCTTATGCAACCGACCCCTTATTTTTAGATAAACACGCCGTCACCATAAAACAAAAAGGAAATCTTCGTTTTTATTGCAATGAAATTGAAAACATCGACGGGACTTTTTATACCAACATTCCAGTTTTGGATGTAAACGGCCATAAAACATCTCTCGGAAAAACATTCGAAAAAAATTTAATTTCTATTCTCACTTCCACCGCATTTCAAGGCATGTCTCTATCTAAACGCGCCCAAACCGACGGCGAACTTGTGGCTATTCTAAACATCATTCGTAAATATACGCTCAAACCACCCCCGTCGGCATGCAACGGAATCCAATTCAAAAAGATTAATTTTACTTTTGGAAGTTCAAAACCTAGAGAGATAGAGAGAATAATCACTTCGCCTGAAGAAAAAGAAAAAGAAAAAGAAAAAGGAAAAGAATTGGAATTGGAAAAAGAACAAGGTCCGTCCTTACTCGTTTCCGAAGAAGAACCGCTAGAAGTTGAAATGGTCGCTGAAAACCCGGCCGAACAAGAACAGCCGCCGTCGCCGCCGTTAATGCCACCACCAATGCCGCCAGTAGAACCTGCGGAAAAAGAAAAACCTGCAGCAAAGAAAATTCGCGTGAAAATTATTAAACCGGGTGCCACCGCTGCTTCCGCTTCCTCTCCGTCCGCTAAAAAAGGTAAAAAAGTTATTGAAAGCCAAACTGATAAAACCGGCATCGATCCAAATACGGTATTTGGCTCCTTGTCGTTAAAAGAACGCATTAGCCCACCCCCCGAAAAAATCGTCGCGTCCCCTTATTTTATGAATAATCGCAAAATATTCGTAGATTTTATAAATAAATTCTTTTTAACGAAATTCAAAGACGCATCTGAAAAAGGCGCACCCATTACATGCGAGGAAATAAAAAAAGCAAAGACCGACAGCGCACGCCTCTCTTTATTCCCTCATCAACAAATCGTAAAGGATTATTTGAACATGTACACGCCGTATCGCGGCCTCCTCCTCTTTCACGGTCTCGGCAGTGGAAAAACGTGCTCTTCCATCGCCATTGCTGAAGGTCTTAAAACTGAAAAACAAGTTATTATTATGACACCCGCATCTCTCCAAGTAAATTATCGAAACGATCTAAAAAAATGCGGCGACGAGTTCTACAAGCGCAATCAACACTGGGAATTCATTTCTGTTCGAGAAGTTCCAGATGTAGAGAGAAATGCTAAAATTACTCAACTTGCCGCCATTCTAAACATTAGCACCGATATGGTCAAAGAAAATGGCGGCGCGTGGATGATTAATGTCAAGAATACAAAAAATAATTTCCCAGATCTCTCTAATGAAGAACGCCAACAACTCGAAGCCCAACTTGATGTCATGATTGAAGCCAAATACAAATTTATTAATTACAACGGCCTGAACCGAAATAAAATCGCCGAACTCACGAATAATGGCAAGGTAAACCCGTTTGACAATGCCGTCGTCATTATCGACGAGGCGCATCGTATTGTGAATTCAATCAGTAACCAGCTCAAAAATTTGAAACCCACAAAGAGCGATGATAAAAAAGCAAAAGCGCTTATTTCCATCCAACTCTATAAATATCTGCAAAATGCCGATAATGTCAAAATTATCTTGTTGACGGGCACGCCGATTATCAACTATCCAAATGAACTCGCCATCCTTTTTAACATTTTACGCGGTTATATTAAAACCTGGTCTTTTAAATTGACTGTTGACAAGGATCAAAAATTCGACGAATCATCTGTTGTCGCCATGCTCAAAAAATACAATATTGCAAATTATGATTATGTAAAGTATACGCCGTCCACACAAACCATGACTATTACGCGCAATCCGTTTGGATTCACGGATGCGTCCAAGGGTTCGGGCACCGCATATGCCGGCGTCATTCGTTCTTCTAGCGCTAGCGGCGACGACTCCAATGAACAATTCCTCCAAAAAATCAAAAAAATGTTAGCATCAGAACAAATTCGGTCAGAAGAACCAGTCATTGCGAACTTTACCGCACTGCCCGATAATTTCGAGGATTTTAAAAACAAGTTTCTGAAAATAAATCCCGATACGTTTGAAATCGTTGGTGTAAAAGAGTTGCCGCTATTTCAGCGCCGCATCCTTGGACTAGTATCCTATTTTAAAAGCGCGCAAGAACAGCTCATGCCTCGACTGCTCGACATTAAACTAGAACTTGTCCCAATGAGCAACATGCAATACAGCGAATATGTGGATGTGCGAACCGACGAAATTACCAAAACAAAACGCGCGCAAAAAAATAAAAACATGTACGAAGTTTCTTCCAATTCGTATCGAATTTTCTCTCGACTTTGCTGCAACTTTGTTTTTCCCCCTGCGAATGAAGTCGATGGACGACCTGGTCGACCCAAGAAAGAGAAACTAAACGAACAAAATGTAGACGTTGTTACACAAGAAGACGTACAACAACGCGCCGTTACTTTTGTTGAAGGTGTCGATGAAGACGCGCCGCTTGAAGTCGTTTCCGGCGACAGCTCCTACAATGAAAAAATTCGTGAACTATTTCAATATTATGAAATGCATAATGAAGATTTAAAGGCGGGCGAAGAAGGCGGGCGCTTGAACGATTACAGTCCCAAATTCCTTAAAATGTTGCAAAATATAAGCAGCCCGGAAAATAAAGGACTGCACCTTATTTACAGCCAGTTCCGCTCACTCGAAGGAATCGGTATGTTTTCGCTGGTTCTCAATGCCAACGGATTCGCTCAGTTCAAAATTAAAAAAGAGGGCGACAGCTGGGTCATGGACATTGCACCCGAAGATGAAGATAAACCCACGTATGCGCTGTATACCGGCACGGAAGACGCGGATGAAAAAGAAATTGTTAGAAACATTTTTAATAGCGATTTCTCCTCCACTCCGGAAAACATTAAACAATATTTAGAGAGAAAGGGAAAAACGAAAACTCTTAGCAACATGTACGGCGAATTCGTGCGCGTATTTATGATTACCGCATCCGGCTCAGAAGGCATCAATTTGCGAAATGTGCGCTTTGTTCACATTATGGAACCTTACTGGAACGGCGTGCGCGTGGAACAAGTTATTGGGCGCGCACAGCGCATTTGCAGCCACGAAGATTTGCCGGAAGACGAAAAAACGGTTCAAGTTTTTGAATACTTGTCTGTTTTTTCTGCTGCGCAAAAAGATAAGTTGAACAAGGAACTGAAATCGACGGATGCAGGAAAAACAACGGATCAAGCGCTTTTCGATATTTCAAAAAAGAAGGAACAAATCAGTCGCGAACTCTTGAATGCCGTGAAAACCACATCCATCGATTGTAAAGTACACAAGGGTGCAAAATGTTTTGAATTTTTGGGAACGCCGGATTCGTCTTCGTTTTCATATGTTCCAAATATCGAACTCGATGAGACCGAAAAGGAAATGGTGGCAAATATTGCAGTTGAAGAGGAAGTGTTTAAATTGTTGCCGGCAACATACAAGAGCGACGCCGGCGAACGACTGATTCGGTCCATGAAAACCAATAAAGTGTATTACAAAAATGATAAATTTGACGCACTCACTTCCAGCGGTAAACCGTTTGATGTTAAAGAGATTGACCAATATGGACGCATTGAACAAGTCGGAGATAAACTAAAACTGTTTAAATTATAAATAGAATTTTCATTTTCATTTTTTTTAAGATTATTTTATGATAATTTACGATAAAATAATATTTCGACATCTTTATATATGGATTTTGATACTTTCACTTCAAGCAGCGATTACAGCAGCGGCGCATGGCCGAGTTGGTAAGGAGCAGTTCGAACAAACACACAACATAATCCGATGTTATCCAATGTTCGAATACCGCGACTATCACTGCGAATTTTCCCCTTCAAATAATCTGAAAAAAAATCAACAAAAAATATAGGGGTAAATAAAATTCCTTTAGTAGCTTTACAGAAACTACTCGTCATAGCGCAAGCGACGTCAAAACTTGAGCACAATCCCTCGTAGCGCAGCGGAAGCGCGCCGTAAAACATCGTCCTCTATCACCAAGACATGCAAATGTCCGAATTTGAAGATGGTTATCGCCTTATGAGCCGGAGGTCACAGGATCGAAACCTGTCGGGGGAATACATACAAACGGGGATGGCGCAGAGGAAGCGCGCGGGGCTCATAACTCCGAGGTCCTAGGTTCGAGCCCTAGTTCCCGTATCTACTACATTACATCGCACCGGTGCATCAAGGCACTAGAGCAACTATAAGCCGGCGTAGCTCAGAGGAAGAGCGCCTAAAAACCCGTCTCTTGCACCATGACTCAAAAAGTCCGAATTAGAGATGGTTATCCGCTCATAACGGGGAGGACGTAGGATCGAAACCTACCGCCGGCATATATTCCAATTCGCCAGCTTTACAGAAGCTGGGCCGTCATAGCGCAAGCGACGTCAAAACTTGAGCAACCCATCCCCTGTAGCTCAGCGGCAGAGCGTCTAAAACATCGTCCTCTATCACCAAGACCCGCAAAGGTCCGAATTTGAAGATGGTTATCGCCTTATAAGCGGAAGGTCACAGGATCGAAACCTGTCGGGGGAATTACTACATCACATCGCACCGGTGCATCAAGGCACTAGAGCAACCAAAACCGGCATGGCGCAGCGGCTAGCGCGCGGGGCTCATAACTCCGAGGTCACTCGATCGAAACGAGTTGCCGGTATCCACAAAGGGAACCTATGTTCCCCTTTAACCATTCCTTACATCGTAGGCAAGGAAGGGGTCAGGGGGACAGCATGTCCCCTACATCACATCGCACCGGTGCATCAAGGCACTCGAGCAACCGAAACCGGCATGGCGCAGCGGCTAGCGCGCGGGGCTCATAACTCCGAGGTCACTCGATCGAAACGAGTTGCCGGTATCTCACCTTTAGTAGCTTTACAGAAACTACTCGTCATAGCGCAAGCGACGTCAAAACTTGAGCACTTACCGGTATAGCTCAGCGGCAGAGCGTCTCAAAACACCGTCATCTATCCAACAAGACACGCAAATGTCCGAATTTGAAGATGGTTATCGCCTCATAAGCGGATGGTCACAGGATCGAAACCTGTTGCCGGTATACACAAAGGGGACATATGTCCCCTACATCACATCGCACCGGTGCATCAAGGCACTAGAGCAATCGAGCAGCTGTGTGGCTCAATGGAAGAACTGAATTGGTGTAACTGGCAGCACACGGGGCACCTTGGGTCCCTAGGTACAAGATCAATGCTTGTATTCAGTAAACCCCTGTAGCTCAGCAGGAAGAGCACCGTAGGACGCGGGTAAACCGCCGGTGGTCACAAGATCGAAACTTGTTGGGGGTGTATAATCATTCGACAGCTTTACAGAAGCTGCCAAAATAACCTCGGGTATGGAATTAATGGGACTGATCATCCTATGAGCGAGATCGAAACTCGCACCGAGGCATTAGCATTTCATGGTTTTACAGAAACCATTCGCGGAAACATTCCGTATGATCAAACCATTCGATATGTCGTATAGAACAACAACAAACATGAACGACATTAAATAATTCAATCCATTCCATGTGGTAATGAAAAAAACTACATCACCGGTCTTGTAACCAGACGTTAAACAATACACACTCTAACGGCGAAGCCGACTCATGTCAATGCGAGACATACATACAACAACGCTACCAATTAAACCAACCCCAAAGCGGCTTAAATAGGGTTCAACTTTTTATTATTTTTCAACACAGGAGTAGCATATCTACATGTAATTCATTCCGAAATAAATAATATATTGTATTGATTTAAATAGTTTTGTATACAATATATTAACGGTTGTTATATTAACGGTTGTATAAGAAAGCAATAAACTTATTACAATGCAACAAAACGAAAATGATAAAATTAAACTTTGTAGTCAGACCATTATTCAAGGTCGTCTCACAAAATCAGAATGGAATAATATGGAAATTCCCGTGTCGCCAGATGAATTGACCGTCATTAAACTCATTCGAGACAGTTATCATAATGTTCAATTAAAAATGAACCCTCATTCATCGATGATTGGCATTTTGAAAACATCATCATCTCCCGAAATGCACGCACACTTGTATCAGAAACATTTTGAACAGCCGATTCGTGAAATGGTAAACACATTTCAATTGGTTCCAACATTTTCATGCGATGCCGACACAAAACAAGGTGACAAGGACAAGTGTGATGGTGGAAAAAAAAGCGGTAAATATAAAATCGCCGAAATCAAAAAAGTCGACGCCATTCGAATCAAAAATAACGAGAGCGCAATTCAACCCAAAAATATTTTTGAACACACAATCTTGAAAATATGCAAACTTTTACTAACAAAAAAAGCAAAATGGAACAAGGAAATCAAGTCAAAAAATGAGGTACATGATGAGGAAGACGAGGAATATGATGAAGATGAGTCCGACTCTGATGACGACGACGATAATGACATTGACGGATGCAGTTGGATGTCGTATTACTACGCTCTTAAAATAAATATGAAAAATAGCATTGAGCATGTGAATGCGCACATTGTAGAATTTGTCAACTACTTGCTCGATATGTTTGAGTCCGACGTCGACGTTGTAAGCTTCATTCAGTACGCCGAACACTTTGTCGAAAAAAATCACCTTTGCACAAAATTTAAAGACATGGAACTCTATGATCACCAAAAACAAATATTCGTCCATGCAAAATCACCCAAACCGAAACTCGTGCTATACATTGCACCCACCGGAACCGGAAAAACACTCACGCCAATCGGACTCTCTGAAAAACACAAGGTTATTTTTGTTTGTGCCGCACGCCACGTCGGTCTCGCGCTAGCAAAATCCGCAATCTCCGTTCAAAAACGCATCGCATTCGCATTCGGGTGTAAAAGCGTGGACGACATACGCCTGCATTATTTCGCAGCGAAAGAAGCCACGCGGGACTGGAGAACGGGCGGCATTCGTAAAGTCGACAACAGCGTCGGAGACAATGTCGATATAATGATTAGCGACATTCAATCCTACTTGCACGCCATGTTTTACATGAAGGCGTTTCATCCTGTTGAAAACACCATTCTTTTTTGGGACGAACCCACGATTACAATGGACAGCGACGCGCACGAATACCACGACATTATTCATAGAAACTGGAAACAAAATATTATTCCGAATGTGGTTTTATCCTCGGCAACGCTTCCACACGAACAAGAACTCCAGAATACAATTGCCGATTTTAAATCCCGATTTTCAAATGCCGACGTGATTAGCATTGTCAGTCACGATTGCAGCAAATCCATCCCCATTGTTAGCAAGGGCGGCTGCGTCCAACTTCCGCATACGCTCTTTTCAAATTATGCCGACGTTTTATTGAGCGCCGCACACTGCGAAAAACATAAAACGTTGCTTCGGTATTTCGGCATCGGACAAATATGCGAATTCATATCGTTTGTAAACCGGAAACAATATTATTCGAGTCAGCGATACAGCGTCGAGCGCTATTTTTCATCCCTCGACGAAATCACGCACACTTCCATTAAACTGTATTATTTGACCCTGTTGAAAAATATTACGCAGAAACCTGAAATAAGCGCATGGACTCACATTTACAATCATTTTAAAGATTGCGATAACTTATACGAATCCACCGGATACATCACCACCTCGGATGCACACACGCTGACAGACGGGCCCACAATTTTCTTGACAAATGATGTTGAAAAAATCGCGAGTTTTTGCTTGCAAACGGCTCAAATTCCGGAGCAGCTCATTGACGACATTATGGTGTCCATTACTCACAATAATAAACTGTCCGAGCAAATTGAAACCATCGAAAAACGAATAGAAGATTTGCTCTGTGAAGCGGAAAAGGGGTCATCTGTGGCAGGAGAAAGCAAAGACAAGAAAAATAAATTCCTCGATAAAAAAATGGATAACGGCGAAGTCAAACAACTAAATGAAAAATTGCAGCTGTTAAATCAGCAAGTCAAACGAACCGCGCTGCACGACTTGTTTATTCCGAACCGTAATACACACCTCGAAAAATGGTGCAAGGACAAAGAAACTCTAAATAATAAACCGTGGTCGTGCGACATTCAAGACAGTTATGTGGAGAAAATTATGCTGCTTTCTATCGAGTCGCATTGGAAAATATTGCTTTTAATGGGTATTGGTGCAATTACCGACCATAAAAACGCCGCATATAACGAAATTATGAAGGAACTCGCCCAAGACCAGAAATTGTTTTTAATTATTGCCTCGTCGGATTACATTTACGGCACGAATTATCAGTTTTGTCACGGGTACATTGGTCGCGACTTGCACGACATGACCCAAGAAAAAACAATACAAGCCATGGGGCGCGTCGGAAGAAACAGCATTCAGCAAGATTACACTATTCGATTTCGCGACGACGGCCTAATTCAAAAACTGTTTTTACCGTCGACGAACAAACTTGAAGCCGATAATATGAACCGACTTTTTTCTTCTTTTTAGGAATTATTTTAAATTAATTAAATTTCATAAAAATTATATTTGTTATAGAAACTTTCTAAACTTTATAAAAATAAAAAATATATATTTTTAATATACTATAAATATATATTAAAAATATATAATGGCGGCAGCACAAATTTCGAATGCTGAATTACTTAGGCGTGCTATTAGTAATCAATATATTCTTATGAATAGAAATGGACAACTAATGGTTGATCCCGTTCAACTTCCCGATGGCGTTACATATGAACGAACTGATATTACGAGTCAACCACCACCACTTATGGTACCAAATTATACTATACGAAATATAATTGGTGCCATACAAGCGAATGACGAGGATTTGCTAGAACTAGCTTTATCGTGTCCAATAACGCAGACGTTGTTTGTTAACCCGGTCATATGTAGTGGTGATGGACATACCTTTAGTAAATCGAATATAGAACAGTGGTTAGTTAGACCTAACCCCGGTGCAAATTTTATGACAAGTCCGTCGACACTACTACAATGCGGTAATCTTACTGCGAATGAAACTCTTATTCGTTTTATGAGGGAAATTGGTCTACAACCCACAATGCGAGATCAGGCGCCTGCAACTAGAAGATTAGAATTATCAACAATTCTAAAAGTTGTACCAAAAATTCTTCATATAGATGGTCAATATTCAAGAAAAACGAAAGAATTTTTATTACTATACCTACAAAATCAACGTGCTGACACTAGTGGAACTAAAATTTTATTAACGGCAATGATAAATAGTTTAAGAAAAAATCTTGGTATTGGAGAATATAAGCCAAGCATACACGGACCATCACACGGAGGATATAAAATATACAAATCAAAATCAAAAATTAATAAACGCAAGCATTCGCGTAAACGCAAGCATTCGCGTAGTCACAAACATTCGCGTAAACGCGGTTGAATCAAATAAACGCAAAATAAAATTCTCTACTTTATAAATTTTTATTTACAAACATACAAATTAATTTAAATAAAAATTGAATTTTACGCATATTTTACAAGATGATAAAACAGAATCGAATCAGAACGAATAAAAAAATGCCCCTTTCTAAACAAGCCGTCTCCAACAAATTTTCCGAACTGCACAAGAAATATTACGTGGGTCACGGATACATGATTTCCACCGTGAATGATGATGTCTCAAAAAAGTTTGTTCAAGATCACCCCGAAATCGCATGGATTTTTGGATATAACACGTATGCTCGAGCCAATATTCAAACTGCAAGAATTCATGTCACCATTTTCGGCAAACCGTTTACCGTTTTGCTTGAACGTCCAATGTACCCGGTTGAATGCTCAGAATTTGAATGTTACTTTGGATTCGGTGGACACTGCGAGGGTTTTACGCCGTATCGAATGATTGTGCGTTTCGCAACCACAGTTGAAGAACACGGATTCGATTACCGAACGCTTTTGCTTTTAAACGATGGTCATTTAGAAGAAAATAGTAATGAAGATAAGGAAAATAAGGAAAATGTCGCTAGTGCCGTCGCCGCCGCTACAGAACTCGAAGAATCTGCAAAATCTATTGATATTCCCTACATTCAAGATGTTTTCAAATTGCTCGTCATCGGCGGATACGTAAAATACTGGAAAGCTTGGGACGAGCTAAGTCAGTGGTTTCTTCAACAGACCGACGATGATGATGAAAGCATCCGAACTTGGCTTCAAACCGAATTCCCAATGCAAAAATCAGAAAAAAATTGTTTGTCCACTATTAATAAATACGTTTTTGGAAATTATTAGAAGGAAATAAAGAAATAAAGAAATGAGTAAAAAATATTATATCAAGATAAATTAAAATATAAAAGTTTTTATTTTATTTTATCGTATAATATTATAAAATATATAATATTATAAAATACAGTTTTTATTATGCCGCCTAAATTAAATCAAGGTCAAGGTCAAGGTCAACGTACAATAACAGATATGTTCGCCGCCCCCGCTGCCGCCCCCGCTGCCGCCGCCCCAGTTTCATCTGATTCTGATTCTGAAGACGATTTCGGCGCGGCGGGAGCCGCCGCCGTACCTCACGACATAGATGAAGGTGCAGGTTACTGTAACCAAATGCATCCTAAAAATATGAATGCCAGATTTATGGATAAAGTTTGGAGTGAATCACGAAACAGACAAACTGAAGTTGCACCTGGTCGAGGAATACTTCCAGAAACCCTTGAAGCAAGGAGAAATTCAAAAAAATTACTACAAGAACAACGAATATTACAACAACAACAACAACAAATATTACAACAACAACAATTAGAAGAACAACAACGACAAATATTACAACAACAACAATTAGAAGAACAACAACGACAACAACGAAAAGCAGAACTTTTATATAGGCAACAGTATATAACTAATCCAGTGTTTTTAACTGGTGATGAAGTTCACGGAAACCAGCTTCATCCTCAAAATCGTGCTAGAGACGTTCTTAAAAATTTTATGGAAGAGTCAAGAAGAAATCAAGGAGGCGGTCGTCGATACACTAAAAAAAAATCGAAATCGAAATCGAAAAAATCGAAATCAAAAAGAAATAAAGTGCAAAAGAAAAAAACTCGTCGTAGTCGTCGTTTAGTAAAATAAAATAAAACAATTCATTCATTCATTTTTTCTTGAATTATTATCGTTGCATTGTTCATATCTGATAATATTTTTCTATCATTAATATATAGACGTAACAAAAAAATGAACCAGTCATCGCCGCCGCCGCAGCGAAGTTTTGTAGTACCTGAAACTCCCCCCCTTCATGTTTCATCTCCACTACTTCAAACTCCGATTAATTCTTCTCCACCGGTAATAGTAGATGGAACTCTCCCTACGACTGTTATAAGACCTCCAGTGCAAGGGGTAGTGCAAGGGGCAATGTCACCGCGAGTGCTATCATTTCGTGATGTTAATAGTAATGATAATGGTAATGATAATGGTAATGGTAGTAATGTTAGTAATGGTAGTGGTAATGGTGGCGGCAGCGGTCGACGTAAAAGCACGCTCCTATTAAAACGAATAAAATCGAAATCGAAAAAATCAAAACAATCAAAACAATCAAAACGAAAATCAAAAAGAAATAAAGTGCAAAAGAAAAAAACTCGTCGTAGTCGTTACAATTAGAAATATTAGAATATCGAATATTTAATATAATCGATATTCTAATAAATATATATGTTATGTTATATATATAAATAAATATATAACATAACATATATATTTATTTATATATAAAATGGTGGTCATAACAAAAATTCATAATAAATATTACAATATTGAACATTTTAATCATCCCGGAGGAAAAGATGCAATCTGGCACGCATACGGAAGAGACGCAACCGCAATGTTTGAAATGTATCATCCATTTGTTAATAAGGAAACACTTCAAAATATTCTTCAAAAATATGAAACTGCATCCGATGAAGCAAAAATGCACTTATTGCCAGGTGAAGACGATGTTCCGCAATTTGAATACGATACCGACTTTTCAAAAGAAGTAAAGGAAGAAGTGTTTGATTATTTTAAAAATCAAGCAACACAAAATGACACATCCATGAGAAAAATCACAAAAGCATCATCTTCTCGATGGATGCTGGTAACACTTTTAAACATCTTGCGCATTTTGAGTATATATTGGTGGTTAACTGGATCCATATACGGCATGTTTGCTTTCCCTTTTTTTTCTTGGCTGGCATCTGCAAATTGTTTTCATGATGCTTGTCATTTTTCATTGTCTGATAACTCGAAAGTAAATAAACTGTACAGTTACTCTGGCATTGAATATTACACTCCTCTAATCTGGTACTACCAGCATAATATATCCCACCATGCGTATACAAATATCAAAGACAAAGATGTTGACATCTATCACGCAAAAAACATTATTCGTTTATCAAAATATACAAAATATTCACACGTGCATAAATTCCAACGTGTACTCATTATATTACAATATTTATTCTCTAATATAGGAACTGAAATAACAAATTCCATTAAAATGTATAAACCTACTTATTTCACCATTATTCCCCGATATAGTGTCTATAGCATGGAAATGGAAATAGTAGACAAAATTGTTTTTTTTACTCATTTTATATGCAGATATGTCATTTTATACTACTGGTTCAATAATCTGTTCTCCGTAATATTTCCAATGTTTATAAGCAACACATTGTTTATTATCAATAGCCAAATAACTCATTTACACAAAAATACGTTTCATAATGAGAAAGATTGGTATAAACATCAAGTCATTACATCATCCAACCATTCCATCCCAAAAAAAAATCCAAATCTGCGCCATCGATTTGCATACATTTTTAGTGGCGGATTAAACTACCAAATCGAACATCATCTTTTTCCTGGCGTAAACCATTGCCATTATCCGCGCATACAACCCATCGTTGAAAGATTATGTAAAAAATATAATGTTACATATAACAGTTTTGACGGATATTATGACGCATTTCGTAGCTACTATAAACACATTTGCAGTTTATCTATGGATGACTCAAACCAAAAATTAAATTAACTTTTTAACTTTATCCACAATCGTCGTCATGGACACCGTACCGTCATCATTAAATAACCGAAAAATATAAAATTACATAACTTGAAATTTATAAAAACATAATATAACATTAAGAAAAAGAAAATCAAATAAACACGGGGTGGTGCAACGAAGATGCAAAGGAAAAAAAGCCGACATCTCTACAGGTAATATATTTCAAATCCATAAATAAAATTAACTTTATTCGCAATTACATTATTTAGATATTTATATTTAGAAAATCTAGAATATATATGTAAAATATAAAAAACAATTTAAATATATTTTTTTGTTACTATATATTATAAACAATACATTTAAATGCAAATTTTCGTGAAAACACTCACCGGCAAAACCATTACGCTCGACGTAGAATCCGCAGATACCATACGCTCACTCAAGGAGAAAATTCAAGACAAGGAAGGAATTCCTCCTGACCAACAACGCCTGATCTACGCCGGCAAACAGCTCGATGATGACCGAACATTAGCTGATTTTAATGTGCAAAAGGATTCGACTTTGCATCTTGTGCTTCGACTTCGTGGGGGGTAATTCAAAGGTTGTAGATATTCATGATGCAAATAATAATTTATAAAGTTTTTATTGAAAAAATAAAAAAAAATAAAAAAAATCACACATTTATTTTTTTAAATTGAAAAAATAAATGTTACAATATACATCCAAACAGTGTTCTTCATCCTTCGGACCTACTTTCAACTTTTGCAGCTCATCCATGATTAACGACCGGTACAAGTTGGTGAAACGCATCGGTTCAGGCGCATTCGGACTCATTTTCAGCGCAAAAAATGTAAACACGGACGAAATCGTTGCCGTTAAACTCGAGCCAACCTCGCAAACTGACACACTAACCCATGAAGCCGCCGTTTTACAGCATCTTTCGAACATACCCGGCATCCCAACCCTCCGTTACTACGGCATTCCCGACCATAATCGTTACATGGTCATCGACTTGTACGAAAAAACTCTGCAAACTGTTTCATACAATTATAAAAAGGCCGTTCCCGTCGCACTCGTTCGCGCATATGCGCTGCAAATGATGCAAATTCTTTCCGCAGTCCATGAAAAAGGGTTCGTTCATCGCGACATCAAACCCGAAAATTTCATGATAAAGAACGACGGAGATACCCTTTACTTGATCGATTTTGGCCTTGCGCGAACATACATTGACAGCGAAACCAAAATGCATCGCGCAAACAGGATTCGCGCCGCCAACGCCGACGGAAAAATCAGCGTCACCGGTACTTCGCGTTACATTAGCCCCAATGTTCATGAAGGGAACGAACCCAGTAGAAGAGACGACCTCATCTCGGCCATGTATGTCATTTCATACTTGCTTAAAGGGTCGCTCCCATGGAAAACCTCCGGCTCTAATGAATCTGACGCTCTCGTCGAAATAAAAAAAAAAATTCTACCCGAAGAACTATTCCTCGGTTTACCTGCATCATATGTCGAGATTTTCAAGTACTTGTCTGCACTACCCTATGACCAAAAACCCGACTATGCATTCATAGTGTCCAAGTTATAAGTCCAAGTTATAACCCGATTGTCATTGTAAAAAAAAATAAAAAATAAAAAATAAAACATTTTTTCTTCGACATTAATTATAAAAAACGAGTAATTACTCGTTTTTTTTATTTACTCGTTCCATTCGTTATTTCTCGTTTTTCATATCGTTTTACATCATACATGCAGTGACAACCACTCGTTAATTCTCGAATAACATAAATTGAATGGACAAAAACATCCCGAAAAAACGAGAAAGTGCCAAAAAAATGTCGGAAAAGGTTGAAAAACTTATCAAAAGATCCCCGAAAAGTCCATTTCTTGTTTTCTTACGAGCAAAAACTCATTTCGCGTTTTTCGGGGATCTTTTGATAAGTTATCGATAATTTTTTGAATAAATCGGTAACTATTCTCACCCATTTCACCGAATATAAACAACAAACAAGGCCGAAAAATTATCAAAAG
>Ga0315284_10004142_pt1 | contig 20605 bp, 23 predicted proteins | sample YL17G09_16_MG_FD_203696 | JGI IMG/M metagenome (GOLD analysis project Ga0315284, IMG submission 203696) | Sediment microbial communities from Yellowstone Lake, YNP, Wyoming, USA - YL17G09_16 | ecosystem: Environmental > Aquatic > Freshwater > Lake > Sediment | place: USA: Wyoming | collected...
CTCTGCATCACTTCCAGCCTGCTCAATTCTTTTGTGCTCATCGTTAGTAGTTTGTCCACTTTCTTGTCCCTTTCTAGGGGACATTTTAACTTTGGTAGAAGGGGACTCTACTACTTTGGGTTAACACAGAACGCGCAGCACTTGACGAAAAATTCATAGACGGCTACAATCCCCCCGCTTCCGGTAAAAACTGGAGAGTCCGGCGTAAGCCGGATAAATTCATACGAGAGCGAAGGTAACCCTGCTGCAAGAAAGGTGAGAGGCGCTCGAGGAAGGAAAAGATGGAGAAAGTCGTTTTGAAAGCCGCTCCCCGTACTGCTACCGGCCGGCATGTGCGTGCCTTGCGCCGCGCTGGGCAACTACCGGGGGTCATCTACGGGCATAACGTGGAGCCAATAAGCATTTCGTTGGACGCTCGCGAGGCGACGAGGGTGTTGGGGCGGCTCAGCTCCTCCAGCCTGGTCACAGTTGACCTGGGGGGCAAAGAATACCCGTCGCTGGTGCGCGAGAAGCAGAAGAACTATATCAAGCGTAACCTGATCCACGTGGACTTCCAGGTGGTCTCGTTGACCGAGAAGATCCGCGCCAATGTGGGCATCGTGCTGACCGGGAACTCGCCGGCCGTCAAGGATTTCAATGCCATGCTGATCAATGGCTTGAACGAACTCGAGGTCGAGGCATTTCCGCAAGATCTTCCGGAGGGCGTGGTAGCGGACATTTCCGCCCTCATTAAGATTGGCGATGCCATCCATGTGAGCGATATCGTCCTGTCGGACAAGGTGACCATCCTGAACGAACCCGATGAGATGATCGTCCTGGCAACGGCTCCGGCCAAGGAAGAGGTCGAGGAAGTTGTCACTCCGGAAGCCGTGGCAGTCGAAGAAGTCGCCGAGCCCGAGGTGATCGAGAAGGGCAAGAAGGAAGAGGAAGGCGAAGAAGAGGAGAAGTAATTTCTCCCACCCTGGTTTTTCTATGGGGGCACGACGCGTCGTGCCCCTACTTTTTTATCAACCCCAACACTGACAAAAAATTCAACGTCATCCTGGCGCTGGCTCCCCACAGGGTTTCGCCATCATACTCGTGATACTTCACTACCGGGAATGGACGCGGCGTGCCATCTGGCGTGATGGGCTGCTCTTCCCAATTCTTCTGCTCCGCCAGCCAGAGCAGTGGGATGGTAAACACGCGCCCGACCTCCGCCGGTTCGAGACGGACCTCGTACGGCCAGGGCATCACTCCCACCACCAGTGTGACCCGGTAGCCGGTAATCGTCACCACGTCGTTCAGCCGCCCCAACAAGCGGACATCCTCCGGCTTCAGCCCGATCTCCTCCCGGGCTTCCCGCAGGGCTGTCTCTTCGGGAGTGGTTTCATCAAGATCGCAGCCGCCGCCGGGGAAAGAGACCTGGCCTTTGTGATGCTCTACTCCCTCGGTGCGACGGGTAAAAACGAGATGCCACTCGTCTTTCCACCAGGCCAACGGAATCAATACCGCCGCACATTTCAGCCGGACGTTTTCGTACATCTCGGCGTAACCGTCGGTGGATGCGATCACACCGGGCTGATAGGCACGGCGCAAGCACTCTGTGATGGTCGCTTCCGTCAGGTCAGTAGGGCAATCACTATTCGGCACGCACTGCGCTCCCACAATAAGGACATTCGGCGGTCAATCCATGCGCGTTGAGTTCCGTTACGAAACGCATCCCGCCGTTGTGCAGCTTCTGCCACTGGCCGCGCGCCGCGAAAAGCGAAAGTCCCTGCTGGAGGTGCGCCATCCCCGCCGGAATCTGCCCGGCCAGGATGCGGGCCTGGCCTGCCTGGAGGAAGAACCAGGGCGCACGCGGGCCGTTCCGGGCCAGTGCGCCACGTGCGAACTGCTCGAAAATCTCTGCCGCAACGTCGTATTGATCAGCAGCCATCAGTTGGTTAGCGCGCTGGAGGGCCGGCGGGATTTTTCCTGCCAGCGCACGACGCCAGGGTCTCGCAAACGGTCTCCGAAACATGACGCCTCCTTTTCCGGCTTATCCGACAGTGTGATATTATACGCCAAGCCTTTACCCAAGGATGGAACTTCATGGACTCCAACTTCGTCAAACCCCGCTATGACGCGGGCGGCTTCGCCGGTATCCCGCAGCGCCTCTCAGACCTCCTGTCTGCCCGCCGATACGAGGCGGTCGTCCTGTTTCTGATGGACGGTTTCGGTTGGCGTTTCTTCGAAAAATTCCAGGAGGAACCCTTTCTCCAACGAGTCGCCCGCCAGGGGACCGTCACGAAGCTGACCTCGCAATTCCCATCCACGACGGCTGCCCACCTCACCACATTGCACAGCGGGAGGCCGGTCGGTGAACACGGCGTCTTCGAGTGGTATTACTACGAGCCAAGCCTGGATGCGGTCATCGCGCCGCTGCTTTTCTCCTTCGCCGGGACAGCAGAACGCGATACGCTCAAACCTGCCGGCGTGAAGCCGCGCCGCCTGCTTCCCACAACCACCTTTTACCATTCCCTGAAAAAACAGGGCGTCAACGCCACCATCTTCCAGCATCGCGAGTACACCCCGTCCACTTATTCGGATATTGTCTTCGCCGGGGCCACGGCGCGCGGTTACCGGGATCTGCCTGAGGCACTGGTTACCCTGTCTGAGATGCTGGCGAAGTCAGAGCCGCCGGCCTATTTTGTGTTCTACAACGAGAAGATTGACTCCGTCAGCCACGAGTATGGACCGGACGCTCCGCAGACCGAAGCCGAGATCCAGGTTTTCCTGATGACGATGGAACATATCTTCTGGAAAGCCATGGCCCGAAGCGGCAAGCGGACCCTGTGTCTGCTCACCGCCGATCACGGCCAGTCCGAGACCGATCCGCAGACCACCCTCTATCTCAACCGCGAACCGGCCTTTGCCGGGTTCGAGAAATTTCTCAAGACCAATCGCAAGGGCGAACTCATCGTCCCGGCTGGCTCAGCCCGGGATTTTTTCCTGTATATCAAAGAGGGGGAGGTGGACGAGGCCCAGGCGTTTCTCACGTCGCGGTTGGAGGACCGGGCCGAGGTCCGCAAAGTGGCGGAAATGATGGACGAGGGCTACTTCGGTCCGATAATCTCCCCGGCATTCCGCGCCCGCGCCGGCGACCTGGTCATCTTGCCCTACCGCGGCGAATCGGTCTGGTGGTTCGAGAAAGATAAGTTCGAGCAGAAATTCCGCGGCCATCACGGCGGATTGACCAAGCAAGAGATGGAAATCCCGCTGGTGATATGGGAAATGTGATGTAAAATTGAGTTATCACACTTCCACCGTCGCGACGCGGCGGTCACCTGACCTTGAGAGGAGATCCCCCATGTTCCAAACCATTATCCTAGCCGGTAACCTCGGCCGCGACCCGGAAATGCGCTACACGCCTTCCGGTCAGGCCGTGACGTCTTTTTCAGTTGCCACGAACCGCCAGTACACCAACAACAACGGTGAGACCGTCAAAGAGACCATCTGGTTCCGCATTTCCGCCTGGGGCAAACAGGCCGAAACTTGCAATCAGTATCTTAAGAAGGGTTCTAAAGTGCTGGTGGAAGGCCGTCTGACGGCCGATGCCACCACCGGCGGCCCGCGCATCTGGACCGGGAAGGAAGGCTCCCCGCGCGCTTCCTTCGAAGTCAGCGCCCAGACCGTGCGCTTCCTGAGTTCACGCAGCGAAACCGAGGGCGGCCTGGGGAGCGCACCCACCGCCGACGAAGGCATGGCCCCTGCCGTTGACGAGGGCGACATCCCGTTCTAACCCGAAAGCGAGGCCGCTATGGCCCTTCCTCCTCAAAAACCCGCCGCGACCATCCCGATCGAAATTCCAGCGGAGTTGCAACCGGCTTATGCCAACCTGGCGCGCATCGCTCATGCCCCGGCGGAATTCGTGGTGGATTTTGCGCGCATCCTGCCGGGCGATACCAAAGCCATCGTGACGGCGCGTGTCATCATGTCGCCGGTAGCGTTGAAATTGTTTGTGCAGGCTGTCAATGAGAACCTGGCGCGTTACGAAGCCACCTTTGGGACGATCAATATCCCCAGCGGTTCATCGTTGGCTGATACACTCTTCAAGCCTTTCCACCCGCCGGAACCGCCCACAGAACCGTCGAAAGAACCCAAAAAGTAATCGAAACGGAGGCGGAACTTGCAGCAGGAGCAAATCCCCGCCTCCATTTTTACTGCTCCTTGCATAAATGAGTCCACTGCAAAAAGGTCTTTAAACACAACCCCCACAAAACGGGGGCAGGCGGACACAACGTACACAAAGGTTTGAAGATGAAGGCTTTTCCTTCGTGTCCCTTCGTGGCCTTTGTGTTTAGGTGGTTTTTGCAGTGCAGTCATAAATTTCTGAACTGAAGCGGCCAAAAAGCAGGCAGAAAACGACGATTTGGGTTCAAATATTTACGCAGTACTCTGTAGGTAAACCCATGCAAAAACTCGAAAAGATTGCCGAACAGATCCGCACGTCCTTCGACGCTCAAATGACTGCCCGTGACCAGGCCCTGGCACACGCCCGTGCCCTGACGCGCGCTTGCGCCCTGTCCATCCGCGCCGTTCATCGTGACGAGATGGACGTGATGCAGGCTCACCTGGACGAGGCCCGCCAGCTCGCCAGCACCTTGCGGACCGGCCTGGCCGATTATCCCGCCCTCTATTACGCCGGTTATACCCAGGATTCCCTGAAAGAGTTTGCCGAAGCGAACATCACCTGCGCACTCATCCGGCACGAGCCCCTTCCCGCGCCCGAAGAACTCGACCTGCCTGCGCACACCTACCTGAACGGGCTGGCCGAATCGGTTGGCGAAATGCGCCGTCGCTGCCTGGATATGCTCCGGCAGGATAATTCTGCCGAAGCCGAACGACTGCTCGGCTATATGGACGATATTTACTCCATCCTGGTGACGATGGACTACCCGGACGCCATCACCAACGGACTGCGCCGCCAGACCGACGTCATCCGTGCCATCATCGAGCGGACACGCGGCGATGTGACCTTCAGCCTGCGCGGCGAAAAACTGGAGCGATCCATCTCCCGGCTGAGCGGACAATTGCCGGGGTCCACAGCGCCGCCAGAAAACTCGCGGCTCTCCCCCTCGCCCGAAGAGGAATGAACCTCATGCTTTGACTCCCTCGATCAGACCTGCTCGCCAGCCTCTCCAAATCCAAGTGATGAACATTTACTGCGCTTGTTCGATCACCGGCGGGCGGGATTTTGTCCGCTCTTTTCTTTCGAAGAGCTGGACGGGTTGTGAAGTTAATCACGAATTCTTTATGACTTTCCACCCTGTCCGGCGCCAGGTAAGTAGACTATGATGCAAAGTGGAGACGGGTATAGGACACCTCCAAATTTGTTCATCACTGTCTCCTCCTTTGGCGAATGCCTCCGCAGAGTAGCTCCACTTTGCGGAGGCTGCGTTTACTGCTCAATGTAAACCACCGACTTTGCGCGGGGGCGAAGTTGATTTTCTTTCGAGGGGAGGCCGAATATTGACACGCCTCTTCTTTGCGGTAAAGTACCGCTTACTTTGCGGCAAAGTACCGCTTACTTTGCGGTAAAGTACCGCTTACTTTGCGGTAAAGTACCGCTTACTTTGCGGTAAAGTACCGCTTACTTTGCGGTATAATCCCCGTCCGCAAGGCCGCCTAGCTCAACTGGCAGAGCAATTGACTCTTAATCAATCGGTTCGGGGTTCAAGTCCCCGGGCGGTCACAAAAGCCCTCGTTACCGAGGGCTTTTTTCTTGCAGGTGGATTTATCATCGCTGATATAAAGAAATTATTTCAACCCCATCTCACTCCAAACTCAACAAATGCCCATTCATCTCCAACCATTCAACCCTTTGCTTATACTCCGGAATAATCAACTTTACTAAACCCCAGAACTCTTTCGAGTGACTTTTCTCATGCATGTGGACCAACTCATGTACCACAACATAATCAATTACCGGCATCGGTGCCATGACCAGTCGCCAGGCGAAACTCAGCGTTACTTTGGCACTGCATGACCCCCAGCGCGTGCGGATTAATTAGTCAAAGAATAATATGATCAGCCTTCATGGACGGAGAAGGTATAAAAATTATCCGGCGTTGTCATTGAGATAACGCCGGATTTTGTGTGCTCTGTTGAAGTTATTTAGAGCAATCTTGCGATACTAAGTATTAGTTTAGGGGTAGGAGCCATATCCTGTGGGATTAGCATGTGCAAACCAAAGATGCCCCGGCCCATAGCTAGGATCAATCCCCTGATCCATGATAGTTTCAAATTCCCCCCAAATGCAGTATCCACCATTAGCTATGGGGGTATAGTCAGCACCACAAGGACCTACCCATACGATCTTGTAATGCCATACCGCACCCGAACCACCTTTGACTTTTCCATTCCATTCATTATTTTCCCAGGCAGCATAAGGTGGGTTAGCCCAGCCTTCATCATTGCCGCGATCCCATTCGGCGTTCCATTTCATCACGAGTTTGTCTGCGGCATAAATGCCAAGATAATCCGCGGGCAGACCTTTTTCCACACTCCAACTCGCACCCGTGCCGTTGAAGATACGGGCTGTCCGATTGTACCCATACTGATCAAAGCCACCTCCTCCGGCCGCAAAAACTACAGTGCTACTTACGGCCAGTAGTCCAAGAACCAAGAGTATAGATGCAAAAATACGAGACTTATTCATAGTTCTTCCTCCTGACATTGAATGATAAATCGGATTTGTTTGTTTCTATTGACTTTATCGAGGACAGGCATGCCTTATAACTATTCCCTCCTTTCCAAGTGGCCAAGCGAATCAAGGGTTGATGCGGTGGGAAGGGCGAATTGAAACTGCGAAAGTATCCGATCCCATAGCATGAACCAATCCGTCCGCTTATTATATCGCTCAGACCTCTAGAATTGGATATTTGCTATTGAAATTCTCTTATACTGTAGCATTATCAGAGGCAAAAGTCAATAGTCATAGGCCTCATGTTTGGATTTCGCAATATGACTTCTTGGTGATAATATAAAATTTGCAGGACAATCGGCTTTCCCATAAAAAGCTAAACTTCAAGTATAGGAAGTACTAAACCAATCATTTTTACAGCTACCTTACAGCTACCAGAAGAGAAGGCATGGAAAACATGGAAAATATACACATTTTTACCCCCACATTTAGTACACAATGGACAAGAAAACACTATATATAGGGGGTATAGAGTTCCAGACCCAACTCTTAATCAATCGGTTCGGGGTTCCCTGGACTGGCCGCCAGGGCAGGCAAGCCCCCGGGCGGTCACAAAAGCCCCTGGAGAAGGGGCTTTTTTGTGCCGGTTGTGCGCCTTACGCATGGGCAGGCCGGACATATGCTTCACGTGGGCAATCCAGCAGGTTTTGGGGACGAACCCATACTGTTGTTTGACCCAATCCTGGATGTAGGCTTTCAAATCTACAGATAGGCATCGTGCTACGCGGCGGGTGAATGGGTTGAACTGGTTTCCGTCGCCGCCGGCGTTGCTGGCGATGTTGCTTGGGCTGGAAAGCGCAGCATGAGCTGTTGGTTGCCGTGCACGCCGGGCAGGGTGTAGGTTGCCTGGGCGGGTCGCGGCATACCACTTTCGGCGTGAAGGTGCCGGTCCACAAAGTCGGGGATCACCCGTACCACTGCTGCCAGCCAAGCCAGTTCGGATGCCGATGGAAGTTCTCCCCAATCGTTTTTGGGGGTCGCCTTGAGGGTCAGGGGGTAGGCCTTTTCTCCAGCCACCGGCCAGTTATATTGCTCAATCGCATCCAGATCGGCAAAGGCCATCACGGTGGCTTCATCCAGCACCAGGCTCAACCAGCCAATTGGCCGGCTGAAAGGCTGATCGGTATCGGTGCGCGCAAGCATCACCTCCAGGTCAGCGAGCGATTCGTAGAGGGACAGCCCAAAAGTCTCACCGCCGCCGCCCAGCACCAGGGCGTAACGCGCCCGCCCTTCAGGTGGGTAACGGACTTCAATTGGAATCCAGTTTTCCAGCCAGCGCCAGGGGGCTTGACGGTAATAGTCAGCCGCCGCCGCATAGAGTTCGGCCACCAGCGGGACGCTGACGCCAGGGACGCTCAACAATCCTGGGATCGGTTGACGCCTGTTTATATGCGCTTCCATTTCCAGCAAAGCGGCGTTGACCTGTGGCAGGGAGGCGCGATGGTCACAGTGAATATCCAACTCCCCCAGCCGCGGCGCAATGGCACGCGCCAATTCAGCATCATCTATGAAGACGCGCGCCGGTCGGCCGCTGCGCCCCAGGTTGAGCAGCGTGCCTTGCATGGTTTTGAAAAGGTGTTCCAGGATGGTTTCGGGCGTGGGACGCTCGCTTAAGGTATCCGTCTTGAGAATGAACTCTGTGTCCTGGTCTACCACCAGCATCACAAAGGGGCGATAGGCGGGCTGCTTTTTGGGCATGATCCAAAAGGGAGCGCGGCGCATAGTGCACAACCAGGTGGCATCACTTTGGCGTAGTCTGCGCAGTTTGTTCAAGCGATTGGGTGTCATTCAATTTCTCCTCGGGGCTGGCATAACACATTGATTCTTGGTGCGTTTGTCGAACACGGGTACCGGATCGGTTTTGAGGCGGGGCGTTTCCAGCAAATCCGTGGCTATTTCCTGGAGGAAGTCGAGTAAGAGCCGCAGGCGTAGCTAGCTCAGTGCCGTCACCAGCAAAGTGCAATGTTGAGATGAAGGATTTTTGTTCATCATGTTTTTTTGCGCATCCTGATATAAACATTTTACCAGCTGAAAGCAGATGTATTATGGTAACTGTTGACTTCAAACTTTCATTACCAGAAAAAGTGCGCAAGGAAGCGGAGAAAGCCGGGCTGCTCTCGTCCAAAGCGATTGAGCGGCTGCTGCGTGAGGAGATTCGCCGCCGCCGGATGGATGGACTGTTCGCCGCAGCTGACCGCCTCGCCGGACTGGATTTTCCCGCCATGAGCGATGACGAAATTGAGCAGGAAATCCGCCACGCTCGCAAACCCACCGCCGCATGAACGTTGTCCTCGATACCAACACAGTGATTTCCGGCTTGTTCCGGAAAGGCGCGCCTCGTCAAGTGCTTGACCTGGCGCGCAGTGCTGTCATTACACTCTACACCAGCCCGCCTAGCTCAACTGGCAGAACAATTGACTCTTAATCAATCGGTTCGGGGTTCGAGTCCCCGGGCGGTCACAAAAGCCCAGAAACGGGGACATAATGTTTGTTTCTCTTGTTATGAGAATGAAATAAACTGGATAGACAATATAATCCTATTATGAAGCCTTAGAGATTTTTGTAAGTAAATTATTCTTCTTGCTCCAAATCACTGGCAATCCCTTCAAATTGCTCCAATGCAGATTTCAAATCATCGATGATTTCTGCAGCGATGACATCAGGATCGGGTAAGTTAGCAGAATCCTCCAGGGACTCATCCCGCAGCCAGAAGATGTCCAAGTTGACCTTGTCGCGCGCCATCAGTTCATCGTAGGTGAAGGCGCGCCAGCGGCCGTCCATGGTTTCTGGGGACCAGGTCGGGGTTCGGTCGTGGCGGTTTTCGGGGTGGTAGCAGGTTACGAAGTCGTCCAGGTCGGCGCGCACGAGCGGACGCGTCTTCAGCGTGAAATCCATGTTGGTGCGCAGGTCGTAGATCCACAGGCTTCGGGTCCAGGGGGTTTCGGAGGCCGGTTTCCGGTCGAAGAACAGGACATTGGCCTTGACGCCCTGGGCGTAGAAGATACCAGTCGGCAGGCGCAGCAGGGAGTGGACGTCGCACTCGTGGAGCAGTTTGCGGCGCACTACCTCGCCGGCTCCTCCCTCGAACAGGACGTTATCGGGCACGACCACCGCGGCCGTCCCGTTCATGTTCAGGATCGATCGGACGTGCTGGACGAAATTCAGCTGCTTGTTACTGGTCGAGGTCCAGAAGTCCTCGCGCACGATGTTCTGCGCCTCACGGCGGATCTCGCCTTCGTCGGTCACGAAGGTCACGCTGCTTTTCTTGCCGAAGGGCGGATTGGTCAGCACCATGTCGAAGTATTGGCCCGGGTGCGCCGCCAGGCTGTCGCTGACGTGGATGGGGCTCTCGCCGCCCCCTGTCGGGGATGTTACACCGTTGACCCCGATGCCGTGCAGGTACAGGTTCATCACGCACAGCCGGGCGGTGTTGTCCACGATCTCCCAGCCGTGCAAGGCTTGATGGCGCAGGTGCTGCTGCTGGTAGCGGTCGAGGGAGTTGTGACCGGAGATGTAATCGTGGGCGGCGAGCAGGAAACCGCCGGTGCCGCAGGCCGGGTCGCAGATGGTTTGGCCAGGACGCGGGTGCATCACATCCACGATGGCCTTGATCAGCGGGCGCGGTGTGAAGTACTGCCCCGCCCCGCTCTTGGTATCCTGGGCGTTCTTCTCGAGCAGGCCTTCGTAGATCTCGCCCTTGACGTCGATGTCCAGCCCGATCCAGGTCTCGCCGTCAATCAGTTCGATCAACCGGCGCAGTTTGGCCGGGTCCTGGATCTTGTTCTGCGCCTTGCGGAAGATGACCGGGATCAGGCCGGCGCCCTGGCCCAGGCTGGCCAGGATGTTACGATAGTGCCGTTCCAGTTCATCACCGTCCAGGCGCAGCAGGCTGGCCCAGCCAAACTCGGCTGGAATAGTACTGGGCTTCCCCAGCATGCTGCTGTTCTCGTGGTCCATCTTGAGGAACAGCAGGTAGGTGAGCTGCTCGACATAGTCGCCATAAGACATGCCGTCGTCACGCAGGACGTTGCAGTAGTTCCAGAGACGCTGGACGATGGTGGAGGGGGCGGGAGTATTCACGGTTGGCGTTTCTCCGGCATTGCCGATAATTTGCCGATATATTGCCGATACTCTGCCGATAAGCGATAGGCGCGCTTCCGGCGGGACGGATCGGTCATTTCCAGCCAGCCAGCCTGCATCCATCCCTGGCACAGGATGCGCGCCATGCGGGCCGACAGGCCCAGGGCTTCGGCTATTTGAGATGTGGTGATCTCTTCCTGGCGGCTGAATAGCCCCAGAACCAGGCGGGCGCGCTGGTCCAGCCTGCGGATGAAGTCCGGCTCGGGGGCAACGGGATTTTGCATCAGGTGCAGGGCTTCGTCCCTGGCAGCGGTGAACACATCGGAAAGAAGGCCGAGGAAGTAATCCAGCCAGGGAGTCAGGTCGGCTCCGGCATGGCCTTCGTAGTAGTTGTGATGCGGATGGACTGCCAGCGCCTTGTAGTAAGCCTCCATGTCGCGGGCATGATATTCCTCGAGCGAAAAGAATCCATGCAGGCCGTACCCGCCGCGATGCAGGAGGAAAGTCGCCAGGAGACGGGCGGTGCGCCCGTTGCCGTCGTAGTAAGGGTGAATGGCGACGAATTGATAGTGCGCCAGCCCGGCGACAATGGGAACCGGGAGGTTCTCCTGTTCGGCCCAATTCACCCAATTGACGAGGCCGGTCATCAGCGCCGGGACATCGGCCGCTTCGGGCGGCAGGTAAACCATGCCCCCGCTGACCGAGTCGCGGATGACATTCTGCCCATCACGATAGGGCCTGGGGGAGGCCCGCTGACCGTATTCGACCAGGGCGTGCAAACGGCGGATTAAATCTTCGCTAAGGGGTTTTCTCTGCGCGGCCCACTCTTCCACGCGCAGCAAAGCATTCCAATAATTGCGGACTTCGCGCACATCCCGTTCGCGGCCCCGGACCATAGCGCCGCCCTGCTCGATGACACGGGCAGCTTCTTCGAGAGTCAGGCGGTTGCCTTCGATGCGCGTCGAATAGTGCGTGGCGCGGATGCGCACCCGCTGGCGCAGTTCGGCCTCGACCGGCGGTGGGAGCGGACTCTGCTCCACCACGGCGCGGGCGGCTTCGATTTCCATCAGCCGGCGCGCCAGGGCCGGCGTGATGATATAGTGGGGCTGCCAGACAAGGGGGTCGCTGCTCATGGTGTCATTATACCGCCCGGGCGGTCACAGAAGCCCCTGTTCGGGGGCTTTTTTTGGTTTTGTCGTCGCTGATACCGGGGAGTATTGACATTTCAGGGATTATATAGCGCGGCAAGGTATGCAAAGGTGAGTGTATGTATTGAGTGCTGAATGTAGGAAAGTTATCTGGATTTGTTCAACCCTTTCGAGATTCTTTTTGCAACCTTGTCTTTTTCTTTTAGCTCATGCTCCCAAATTCGCACTACCACCCAACCTTTTCTTCGTAATTCTCCATTAACTAATTTGTCTCGATCTTTGTTTGCACCAAGTTTCTTCTCCCAAAATTCACGATTGTTCTTGGGCAATGTCGAATGTTTTGGACAGCCATGCCAGAAGCATCCATCAACAAAAATTGCAACCTTCTCTTTAGGAAAAATGAAATCTGGTTTGCCAAATACAGGCTGATCTCGGCGCCATCCAGAAATGTGTTGTTCCCTAAAAATACTAATCATGGCGAGTTCGGTATCCTTGTTCCCCTTGCCGCGAATTTTCGACATGACTTCCGAACGCTTTTGTTTGGTAAAAACATCACTCATGGGTAACACTACTCAAACTGGAAAGTATCTGGGCTATTGGCGACAATCAAATGATCGAAAGTATTCAGGTTGATTTCGTATTCGATTTGTTCAATACCTGGCGGCATTCCTGATGGAAAACTGGCGGTCGTTATCCTCGGAAAATCATTACTAACACGAAACAGGACGCCTTCCACAACCCGTAACTTGAGTTTTGCATATTCATCTTGGAATAAAGGTGAATAACCCACCTTGACCAACGCGCTTTCAAATCTAGTTAGAGCATCATCCGAACCACCTATTTGCTTGCGACAATTCTCAATCAACCCGGGTATGGAATCGATTGCGCCGGTTTCTTCACGCAGGCAAGCACTGAAAAGAAATAAAGAGCCGGTCACCGGTTCCTCAAGCTGGGTAATGCCATGAATCTTGTGAATACGACCGCGTGTGCTCGTGGTCGCTTTTACTTCCACGGATTTGTCAGGCCATTCAAAATCATGTCGGCTCGCCCAAGGACCGCGCCAGGTTAGTACGATATCCGATCCAAATTTGGGCAACAACCATACAGCAAGGAACCATAATTCTGCAAACAAACCAATTTGCTCATCCTTTGATAAAAGCTGTTGAGGCAACTGTCCCCAAAAACGTCTCCATTTTGTCAAAACCCGTTTGACAAGTTCCGCCGGTTGTTTTTTTTCATCCGTTAGACCATCTGCTATTTCCCCCCCGATCAAATCCAGGATGGAATGGCCGAAAACATCCCGGCATTCTATGTCGATATATTTTATAGCTGGTTGCCCCTGTACAACCATATCACGGGAATCTACAGCCAAGCCGCGACTTTGCGCGTCATGTAATTCATCCTCTTCCGGTTTCAGGTTGATAAGGAGATGCCTGATTCCAATTGAATCAATTGCACAATAAAGTCGGTCAGTCACACTTGGCAATGCACGTCTCGCAACAAGTTGCTCACCGGTGGGACTGGAACTTTCCAGTTTTGACCATGTATCAGAATCAATCCTGTTCATATGATCTCCACCCCACCGTCCCCACAATATATTCACCGAAAACCACCCGTGCTTTATCAGATTTGGGGAAGGATAGGGCAATGCCAATTATGTCCTGAGCTCTGGGATCATTAGGATAATCATATAGTGGTTTACGTGACACGCTATTTTTTTTATCATGGCCGGAGAATCGGCTGATGGGGTAGATCAATAAGAGTCCGATGACAGGCGACCTCACCGATCTTGCAGCAGCCCGGAATCCGATATTGTTTTCGGGCGATGCCAGCATTTCGTTAACATCATCAAGTTGCTGCTCTGTAAGACCGATCCCTTCATCTTTTGGGCTGGATATGGAGCCGATGGAATCTGGAGGGCTCGTCATTCTTGAACGCCCATTCAAGGAAATGCGCTTTCCTATTCCAAGATCAATCTCACCCAACTTTGGATCAGTTGATTCCAACCCCCTCACCGCAACGATCCATTTGGTCAACTCTTCATTTTCATTCTGACGCTCGATGTAATCACATACCAAGGGTAGTGAAATATTACGGACTTCTCTATCCAGACGATAAGTATGAAGAAAATTCAACACCTTCTCAGGTGTTATATCAGTCCATATGGCTCCTTGGGCTTCCGAGCTTGGTGATCCCAGTTCTTGAAGAAAAGTCTTGGTAGCCTCAAGATTCGCGCTCAATAGTGTATGCAGATCATCCAACCTTTGCAATGGAAAACGAATCGTTTCCATTGAACTGTTGGAATAACTTTGTTCAACGATTATTGGCTGACCGAATCTTTGTTTCAGTCTGCTGGTAACCAACATCGCAGGGTGTCGGAGAATTCTTGTTCCAATCTGCAATGGGGTCAAATTCTCAACCTCATATACACGAATGTCCTGCCGCAATTCATGCTCAACCAGTGCCAAATCCCTGAACCACCCTGACAATTCCTTAGTCATAAATATTCTCGTTAAATCCTCATACCCACCCCTATAACCAAACCATCGCCCCATTTGCATTAAAGCATCATAGGTCGCGCTGCTCCTGACGAAATAACTAATCAATAATCCCTCCAGTGTCAGACCACGTGAAAGACGATTTCCTCCGATGGCTATGGCTTTCAAGTCCGGTTCCCGTTCATAATCCAATATTTCACCAGGCTTGGAACTGTTGATCACGCGAACATAAACAGACTCAAAAAATTGGCCTACATACGGCTCAATCATTTCAAATGAAATATCCGGTTCGGACTCACTGGGATACAATCTTGGGCGGAATTCCTGATCCCACCGTTGCTTCAGTTGCTCGCGAAATCCATGTTTTCGTTGATAACGCCATTCGTCTTTCAATTCCGCATATCTTCTGGAGACCAGCTTCTCTAATTCCAGCTGTGGTTGAATGAGATGGCTTCCGTGAATAAGCATAGTGGCCGGAAAATTACCCCTCCTCCTGCATGCTCTGCAGGCACCGGCGAGTACAAAATCGACCATGGCCGCTTCCAGCGAGGCTGGCAACATGCCCTGTTTCAGATCAACCATGTCTTGGTCATGTATATGCCTGATGACATCCAGTCCTCCAACTTCCTCCTCCGTACCGGGATCAAATCTGCCGAACAATTCCTCTGCGCCAAAATAATCGGTTGGTTTAGGGAGATCCACTATGAAATCCCTGGGATACAAATCGTTCCTGCGTGCCGGATCATAAGCATCGTGAGGAATTAAAATATTCGCAAAAGGTGTCGCAGTATAAGCGACATATGTAATCTTCGTGAACTTGTTCAGCAAGTCCCGAATCAAACCATTTATCACGGTTGGTTCTTCGTAATCATCGGGGATGGCTTCGCCTTCTGCAAGATAGGAACCCCGCGTGTCAATGCTTGCTTGGTCAGCCTCATCATCAATGACGAGTACCGGCAGGCTTTGCTTCACTGTATCTTGAGCCAAATCCAGATAACGGTGCAATCGTCTCAGGACTGCCCCATTCTTTTTTACAACCAATAAAACTGGTTGGGTTCCTTGCAGTGCTGCATCATTCGCAAAGCCTGGTTGAAAGTCCCCATTAAATTCTTCGTTGGTGAACTGATGCCATTGTTTTCCGCTTGGGGGCAGCCTGACCGCATCCGGGCGGTTGTCAGCATAACCGACCAGTTCCTTTTTCAACCTTATCTGTGTCTGTCGGCGAAGTCCATTGTCAATGCCTGAGAGAACAATAACTAGGCGGTATCCGACATCTGCTGCCTTGGCGATCAAGGCAGTGTAATTTTCTGTTTTCCCGCTTTGTACATATCCGACCACAAGTCCGCGAATATCAAACTGCACGGTTGAAGGTGGAGCCAATTGACCCAATATCCGATCAGTGGTTTCATCCAGCGATCTCACTACGGGTTCTGACCTGTTTTTTACACCAAGCAAATACTCCCGGAGTTTCGGCCAATAATACCAGGATGATCGGTCCAGTTGATTCAACCATTCGCTGCGTTGAGCATCGGCCACCAACATCCTTGCCGGTTCAAGGATGATGTTTTCCTCCTGTTCCAAGGTTTCTCTGATCCTGTCCCTGTGTTCATTGGGGATGGCGGGGTTGCTTATGGCGGCTTCTCTTGCAATTCCTCCATTAATCATCAAACGAACAATTCCGAGTGCCTGTTCAAACTCCATGATCAATGCCCTCCCTTGTAATCATCCAACTTCTTTCGTAATCGCTTAATAACCTTCGCGAGAATGGGCAATTCATCCTGATAGGCATTTACTTCGAGCATTAGTTGGAAATCGTTCAAGGTCCACATCTGTTGAGCCAAGAGGTTTTTGTCCTTCGACTCCGGTTTTGTAACAACATCACCAGTCGCGGGGGGCTGGATTACTACACTTAGTATTCCAGTGGGAGGCTCCGGTGTTGGCGGAGATATTGGTTCAACATTTGGAGGGGGCTTTGGCCTGTCTTTTTTATCGTAAATTTCCCTCGCCTTTGCCACAATCCCTCCTGTGGTTTTTTCAATCTCCTCCCTGATTTCTTCAGGTAGTTGTACCTTCATTTTCGCAACATTAATGTTGAAAGCCTCATCCAATTGCGGGGAAAAATCCAAGGCAATTCTTGCAAGTTTTGTGTGCTCATCGACGGCTCTTAGATTGCACCATCCGCCACTTTGGATAAGCCGGTTGGCTCGATAGATGTAGAAACCTTGTTGTTGATTCCATTTTTTTGGTCCGGATGCACGCTCGAATGCACTCAATGGCTTGAACTTATCTTGGGGTGGCAAAATAAATGGTCTCAATACAACATCACCCGATACATCCTCATGTGTCAAATGATAGACTATGGGATCCAAACTTTTCGTATCTTCTTGATCTCTTGCAAAGGGATCCCAAAGCTCGAGCTCATTGCCATTCAAGCTGATCTTTAATTTTCCTCCAGGTACCTCGCCATTCAGAAATCGATGGAATACCATGGTGACATGCTGCTCGAGTTCCCGGCTCAAACTTCTTAGGCGGTTCTTGGATGTTTCACCGTATGGGTGTTTTAGCCCCAACATGCGATCCAAATATTGCCAGAAAACCACCGTACCGGTTTCTTCTGACAGATGCCCACCCAAGATGTTGTCTAATTCTTTCCTGCTGGGTATTATCAATTCCCAACGATTGGTTTTTATCACATGTTCCAAATCCCAACAAAAAGCGGATATTTCCCCATTTTTTACCCGGCTGCAGACTGTCAATCTCTGGCACTGACTCAGTGACGCTGTTTTTAGCCCAAGACCGAACTTTCCTAATTCATCATCCAAGTAATCCCGTTCACTACCATACCGCATTGCCTCTAGCAATTGATCTATTGTCATTCCGATGCCATTATCTGCAATGCGAACTTTCGAGTGATCGCCATCAAATTCAACGTCGATTGCAATATTATCCCCTCCTGCTGCGATGGAATTGTCAATCACATCAGCAACGGCTGCAGAGAAATCGTAGCCCAGATCCCTGAGCGAGTTTATGAGTCTTCGGGCTGAAGGTATGAGTGGTTGAGAAGTTGTAAGTGATCCCATCTATCCTCCCTGCTTTCTTGCCCGTTTTAGCCCGGCAATTTGAACATCAGAAAAATAATACTCGTCCAATTTCAACTCACCGTTTTCGAATCTTCGTTGTGCCTCAATGGCCATTGGCACTAATTTTTCCGGCCAGCCGCTCTGAGAATAAACTGGTCGGATCAAATGGGGGATCCGTTCCTCCATCAAAAAGAATTGGGCATTGGTGTGATTTGTTGACAGAGTGCTGTTCTCCCGGGCGCTGTCAGGATGTAAATGACCATATAAATACGCTATGGCAAACCATGCACGTTTGAACCTGTCTTTAGGCAACTTCGACAGATTTCTATTGGAGGCAATGGGGTCAATATCCATGAGCCAACTGATTGCCTGGGATTCGTCTATTGGAACGATATCTTGAATAGGAGTCCTGCCAGATGAACCCATGGAATCTAACCAATTATTGATTCCGCGTCCAATAGCCTTGCCAACAAGAGGAGGAACCGCGTTCCCGATTAACCGGTATTGGTGTATCCGGAACACAGGAAATTCAAACCAATCGGGAAAACTTTGTATACGCGCCGCTTCTCTTGGTGTAAGCGAACGATTTTGGCTTGGGTGAATAAACATTAAACCATCTTTACTGAGATGAGCAACAATGGTTGAACACAGTTCATCCTTGTGTTGACGGGTATATCTATCCTTGAATACCTCACGATCATAGGGAAATTCCATGTTTTCGCCACGGGCTATTGCCTGAGCGCTGTTTTCGCCCTCTCGCAGCCTGATAAAATCACGCAGATCCCTTGCACTATGGGGACGCGCACGATGTGCGGTGAGATTTTCAGCTTTTTGAACATTCAGGACATCAAACAAATACCTATCGCCATATTTCTCCAATTGGCGTTGCCGGCGTCCTAGATCATAGTCTCTTATTTCCCTACCATCTCCGGCATGTACTGGTGGCAGGTCGCCAATGGCTTCCCATAAAGTGACGACCTTTTCCAACATCATTGAAGCATCTAAGTTGTTATTTAAAGTATGCGTAGGAGTTACGTAAATGTGACCGCTGAACAAGGGCAAATCGACTGGTGTCCCCATGATCAACTGACGCTGCCTCTTTTGGGGAACACCATATTCCCACGCCCTTATCATTTCACCATGAACGCGATAACCAAGTTGTCGTGCTTCTGACTGAACTCGCGAGAAGAACATGCCTCCTGCAGTCGTTCGGATGCCGGGAACATTTTCCATTATAAATATTTTAGGCCTGAAGAATTTCACGTATTCAAGAAATTCCTTATACAGATGCCTGCGGTTATCATCCACCAACCGTTTTCCGGAATTTGCACCATCCACCTGACGTACTTTGCTGAAACCTTGGCATGGCGGCCCTCCTACTACCAGATCGACATGATCCGTATTTATAAGGCTGGCAAGTTGATGTGGTTTATATGTGGTTAGGTCACGTTCAAGCACATAAGGAACTTCCGGTAAATTCGCCCGGAAAACAGCCACCGCCTCTTGGTTGGAATCAATGGAGGCCAATTCCTTGAACCCTGCCTGTTTCAAGCCCAAGCTGAAACCACCACAGCCACAAAAAAGATCAATAAATGTCGGGGATGAATTGTTCATCATCTGTCATCTAGTCAAAATATCCTGTCAAATCAGATCTTACCGGGACAGGCCACCTAGAATCCATTTTTTCAACCATGCATCTCTTTCTTTCCAGAAGTCTTCGAAAAGCAACTCCGCTTTTTTAATTTCGGGAGCATATTCCCAATCTTTGGTTGTTACAAAATTACCATAAGCATCCTCGCCCATCAAGCCGATCTCGCAGGAGGTGCGCAGGCTATTCGTGGCAATATACAAATAAGGATTGTAGGGGTTATTTTCCAGAGCGGTCTGAAGTTCTAATATCAAATCTTCACTTTCAGCGTTTATTTCAAAACCGCTTCCGCCTTCCTGCAACAACGGCACAATAACATGAATGATTCCGCCCCCGGATTCCCATTCGCTGGCCGGCATGCTTATTTGCCGAAGACGATTTACAAGCTTCCTGCGGTCTTGAGGATTATCATTCTCAAACATGTCTTGCGCCGCTGTCGGCGGTTTTCCCGTAATTTATTACTTGGGGTGATTCGAAATCTTTTACTTCAATCGCCCAATTTGAATTGCGAGGCTCAGATTCGAGTTCTTCCAACGATCCAACGCCAATGAACCGCCAGTCTTTGTCTCCATCACGCCATATTACAGCATAGTAAGTTGTTTGCGGCAGACGGATTTGAAATTCAGCTAGTGTATTTGCAAAACCGTTTTGCAGACGTGGTAAAACAAACCGCTCAAAAACCTCTTCCGTCAACGGTCTTATTTCCATACGATTGCCAAATTTCTGTCCAGCCTCGGCATTGCGCATCCATTGATGTTTTTTTATTCTTTGTGCTCTGTGCATACCTGATACCCTTTAGAATTTTACCGCAAATATCAAAACAAGCATACAACCATCTCACCCGCGCCTGGGAATACCGGGAGCAGCACTCCCTCGGTATGGATGGTGGTGAAGGGGTTATGGGTGCGGGTTTGCATGCTCGAAAACTCAATTAGACAATTCGACAAATTGTGCTATACTAAAAGCGCTAGGACGAAATTCGGCCCCATGCCGTGTGGCGCTTCCTAGAAGCATCCTATATCCTGTGTCCGACTAGCCACTCTTTCGAGTGGCTTTGTTGCTTAATTCGGGCCGAATAATCAGGTGGTACCTTGCTTTTCAAAGGCAACTCTCCGTAATATCGCAACTCATGATTACAGTTTAAAGCGAATCGGGAGGAGAGTCAAGCGCGCAATATAACAAGTGCTATATCGTAGACTTTCGGCTCTTTAGCGAAAATACTGATACTTTCTTGCTATTGACGGTGTACAAAAACAAATTATTATGATATAGTGTAAACCGACAAGACTGGAGGAGCCCCATGACCATCGGTCAGAGGATAAAACAGGCACGGAAAGCCGGGAACCTGAGTATGCGGGAACTGGCAGAACGGGCGCAAATCAGCCCCATGGCGATCTCGAAATACGAACGGGACCAGGATACTC
>Ga0315284_10004143_pt1 | contig 20603 bp, 17 predicted proteins | sample YL17G09_16_MG_FD_203696 | JGI IMG/M metagenome (GOLD analysis project Ga0315284, IMG submission 203696) | Sediment microbial communities from Yellowstone Lake, YNP, Wyoming, USA - YL17G09_16 | ecosystem: Environmental > Aquatic > Freshwater > Lake > Sediment | place: USA: Wyoming | collected...
TATCCAGCTGTTTTATCAGTTCAGGGATACTCTTTTCCTCATTATAACAGGCGACTATTATTGAAACTTTTTCCATAGAAATATGTTTCACCAACGACTTCTTGAATACGTCGTTCCGCGACAGTCCCCCATGTATTGTTCCCGTTTTCACGGGAACATTGGGGGGTATTCCCGTAGTTCCGTATTACCGTCCAACGACAAATGCTTCTATAAATGCTGTTCCACGGATATACGGAAATACTGGATGACGATACGACGGAATATGTTACAAATACCCATTCAGATTAATGCGCCATCTTAAGAATGAGTTTCTCGTTATACTGTTAAAAGAATTAAAAAAGCAAAGATTCATTTTATTGCTGACTGGCATGGAAAATCCGAGATAGTAAAAAATGGTATCGCTTCTCCTGTTGCCATTTGATGAATCAACTACTGAAACATTATCAGAATAATGGCTATTCACTAAGAAATGCCTCAACTGCCAGGTGAAACCAAGGTGCAGCCACAGGTCGTTAAGGGTTTCAAATTCCAGCCCGAAAGGGACTTGCAGTATATATTCTGAAGAATATATTTTAGTGTAACCGTCATTAATCCTGTTATGGATAGCTTGAACAGGCGTTGAACTGTCAAATGTATAAGTTGATGTTGTATCTAACACCGAATAGTATTCATCTTTTGTCCTGTCAGTGTTCATTTGAAAAGCATTTACAATGAATTTAATACCGCCGACTAAGTTCATCCTTTTTGTTACCTTGGATTCAAAGCCAAATCCTAACTGAAGATATTCTCCCAGTTTTATGCCTGTAGAATCTGTAATGGTTGAGGACTGTATCTTGTAAAGGTTATTTCCTATTATTGAATCCCCATCATAATCGTAAGTGTCTTCAATGTAGCTGTAGTTGCTTGTGTTTGACCTAAGTCCGGCAAGCAATATCTGCATGTCAATGAATGACCTCAGTATAAATTTCTCTGATAGCTTTGTTTTAAAGCTTAAAAGAAACGGTATGCCTATCCCTGAAGCGGACTGGTTTGTATTTACCGGGTCTTCATCAATCCTGCCATCCCCATCATCGTCCACTCCCGGCAGGTTTCCTGGAGAGCCGTCAATCCCATCTTCATCTATTTTTGTGTCATTATCATCATCAAGCCGTTTGCTGGTTTTTTCATAAAAATAATTATCAAAATTATTTACTGTTAGATCATAATAGTCATCCTTAAGCACACTTAAACCGCCGCTTTGAAAACTTTCGGACAAATATGCAGCGCCCCCTGAAAGCCCAAGCACTGATTTTTGCGATATCGCTTTTGTCAATCCCAGATTTATTGAAAAGTTATTAACTGATTTTGCAAGTTCATTTTCATATAAATTCTCATAATAACGGACAGGCGACCTGGTACTGGCTTCATGTAAAAAACTAAAGTTATTTGGTTCCTGTGAGGAATTGCCGTAATATTTGAACTCCAGTCCGAGGTTCGTTTTATCATCAAGCTGCCAGCCATATACTACGCCGAGGTTCATGTTTTCAACATTCAGGTAATGCATGGTTCCTGAGGATTCATATACTATGGCTGTCCTGGTGGATGTGCCTGAATGGAAATAATCTTTTTCCTGAGGATATTCAGTGGATTTTGTGTTCCATGACAACCCTGTTTGCTGGACACCTGGAAGATTAGGGTTAATGTCATCAAATGGATTTAACCCGTATTGCTGGGAGTTGTGCTGGCCGTATATGGACCCAATCCATATTTTCTTAAATTCATTTGAATCCTGTTTCCCCAGAATAAATAATATAGGGGATGATACGGTTATGGATTTTGGTTTTGCTTTGCCGGTTAGTTCAGCGACCAGTTCGTTCCTGTCAAGCAGGTTATCAATTCCTGAATTAAATGTCCAGCGGTTGATTCTGACTATTTCCGCTGGGTTCATCAGAATGTCCGAATAGTTATCCGATACTATACCCGAAAGGTCATCGTTTGTATTGCGAAGGTTTACCGGTATGTATTCTGCATACGTGAATGCCGTGAATACTGAAAACAATAAAATTAATGAATAAAGTGCTTTTTTCATTAGGTAGCTCTTAAAAACTAAACCTGAATTTTAAGAAGTGGCTGTTAAAAGGAGTCCCGCTTCCTCCGTTCCAAAATTCTACAACGCCGGTTTCATAGGCAATGTAAATAGGATAATAAACAGGGAAAAACCTTAATGCTAAACCCATGCTTCCTGAAAGCTGCTTCGGTATTGTTTCAGACCAGGCATATCCCAGGTCGCAGAAAATAGCTCCTTCAAATGGCCCAAAAGCAACAGGATAATCATTATAATTATGAAGAATGAATTTTATTGCATCAAGAACTATTCCCCTTATTTCAAGATTCATTATCGCATACTTGGTGCCCCTGAAATCAGTCGCATATTCATAACCTCTCATATACAGCCCGCTGCCCATTGCAAAATAATGACGCTCGTCTCCCCAGCTCTGACCAGCGCCCAGGCGCATTGCAATACAGCTGTCAGATGACAGCCGCAAGTATTTTCTATAATCACATAAAAGTATGGTATTAAGTATTTTACCGTTGTCTGATAAGTTAAATGTCGTATCCAGCAATACTCCCATAAGAGTGCCTTCAAGAGGAGAAGTCATGCCCCAGGTGGTTGAATCATGCACGAAAGAATTACTCCAGGTAGCAAGTAAAAAAGGCGGCTGGTAAACTTCCCCGTTTGCAAGCGACGAAAAACTGTCATACCTTGAAGATTTTTTCATGGTTAACGAAGTGCTTATGTTCTGTGATTTATTCAAAGGATACGCTCTTGAAATATAACCGCCGAACTCATCTGAAAGCAGGAATTTATCGTTAATTCCTCCCAGATAGAAATTGTTCATTATTCTGAATATTCCGTAGCCGTATTTAAAGCGCTCGTTTAAATCTGTATAGGTAAGGACGTAATTCAAATTTTTAATGTTATTCAGTTCCTCTCCAGAAGGCTGTAAAAGCCCAAGCCCTATGATATTATTTCCAAGTAAATCGCTCAAATACAGCTGGCCTACGAAATTTGCCGAAAATTCTATATCATTCAGAATCAATCCGCCGCCAAAGTAATCCATGCTGTAGCTCTTCCTGTACTTTGCAGGCAGGTATTTTGCTTCGTGTTTGGGAAATACCCATGAATTACTCCTGGACCAGGTTGCAATGTTAACGCAGAAATTATTTATCACATTGAGTGAAGAATAGCTTAGCTGGTAAACGTTATAACGCCCGCTGTTGTATCCGCAGAATACAAGTTTGTCATTTTCCATACAGGGATAAAATACACCCGTATAAATGTCAGTCAACTGCTGAACAGCGCCATCATTATTAATAATATAAATATTTGATGCGCCATCCCTGTAGGAAGAAAATAATATCCTGCCGTCCCTGGTAAAACACGTGGAGTGATATCCGCCTCTGTCTGAAGTAAGCTGTTGTATCTTGTAACTGCCGTCTTCATTAATTTCGTCCAGGCTAAGCTTATATATATTATAGAAGTAATTTTTATAAGCGCTGCTCCTATCTGAAGTAAAAACAACTGTATTCCCATTTATGTCGCAGGAAGTGTCATCATAATAGTCATCAGTTAAACGCGTTAGTTTGCCTGTTATAATGTCTACGATGTATAAGTCGGCCTTGCAGTCTTCCGTAAACCCCCTGAAAATGAGTTGCTTGCCGTCATCAGAGAATTTCAGCATGGAGATGTCAATTATTTTATAATCGTCAAAGTCAAAAAGCAGGGTTATTTTTCCGAGCTTGACCTTGTTCTTTTTCACTTGAAAATCCACTCCATAAATAACATCGGAATTATCTTTCTGCGCTGAAAATACTATAGTATATTTATTTTCAGCGGTTTTGAATATGTCATTTCCCTCATTAAGAACATGGATGGATTCAAAATCAATTGTATTGTCGTGGGCAATTTTTGTTGATATTTTTGTCTTTGTGTCGTAAAGGTTGATGTTGTAATAGTACTCCCTTTTATATGATTTATATAATATGAAACGCCCGTCAATTGAGGCAACGGGCGAAACACTGTATGGTTCATTTGTAAGTTTATTGGCTTCATTCAGTTTTTCCTTGTCTGCAAATCCGGGGTAATAGAGCTCCTTGATAAAGTTATGCCAGCCTGAATTAACGGTGTTCAGGTCATCGCCAAGGGATAGTTTAAAAAGGGCATTCATGGATAAACGATATTCCTGCCTGAGGAGATTCTTTTTCGCGCTTCTTACAATGCTTGTTGCATTCTTTTTATTCCACCTGTCTACCCAGCCGTTTTTCCTGTTAAATAACCTGAATTTCCTGTTGCCTGCAGGATATAGCATAAACCATTCGTCTTCAATTTTAATGTTTTCAGACATTTTAATAATATCGTTTACTGGAATATTATTTATTGTACAGACATTTTCGCTGTCCCTGATTATAGAGTAGTTGCCTGTATTTGTATCCTTATAAAGGTCAAAAACTATTCCATCAAAGATTACAAAAGGCTTATCTGAATACATTGAAATTCCCGGGTTAAGCAAATCAAGGCCTGTTTTACCGGTGATTTTAAAGTATGACTTTGAGGTATTACTCCTTTTTGGTTCTGTTCTGAACCAGTTGTCAAAAATAGAAAAAAACTTTTCTTTGCCGTACTTGTTGCAGATATAAGTAACAACTGACTGGCTTAGTTTGTAAGTTGTCAGGAAACTCGGCCTGTCATCAAGGTCTTTCAGGTGAGGAGCAAGATTGTTGACGGTTGCATCACGCAGATACATTTTTGTTTCTTCATCAAGGTCATACTTGCCTGTTTGCGTATTAAATAAATACTGGCTTATTGAACCCCACTCTGCAATACCTTCAAGCATCCATAACGGAGGCCTTACATCCCAGCCGGAAAGGTCATAGTCTTTGACCATCTGGTAAAGTTTCTGCAGGGTATGTGCGTGAGTTACTTCGTGCCTTATTACGTGCACGAAATCCTTATTTGAGCCCGTGTAAGGCAGGACAACCCTGCCTTTAAGGAATTCAGTATAACCTCCGGTCCCTTCAGGTATCAGCCCGTATGTTGTATTGGTTTGTTCAAAAACCTGATGTGAACCGTACAGCAGAATAGGGTTCTTTTTGTCTTTAGGCCGTTCGGGGAGCTTGTATTCGGGGTAAACTTTACCATTTATTTTAAAATATTCTTCTTTCCATTCATTGTAGTATTTGTGAATATCATAGTTAAATAGAGCTGCTGATATTTTATCATGTTCTTCAACCAAATCTATTGATAACGGCACTATGGATTTAATGCGGTCGTAATAGTAGATATCAGAGTCCGGCAGAGTAACCTTGTTCCAGACAAGGTTTTTCCAGGTGACTTTATTTTTGCCGGAATAGATAATAGGAGGCCTGACATAATCCAGCCTGTCCTTTGAAAGAAAACTATAGTAGTCTCTGGAAATAAACTGGTCAATAGAGAAGCATTTTTCTACAGGCAGGCATAGCGCAATTATCAGAAGAATTATGGATTTAGCCTTTTGCATTTATCAATACTTTATTAATGATTTCATATTATAGCCTTTCAGTTTCTTTCTGCCATTAAGAAAACTTAATTCTATAAGAAAACCAATCCCGGCAATTTTAGCTCCCAGTTTTTCAAGCAAGGCTGTAGTTGCTACTATAGTTCCTCCCGTAGCCAGCAGGTCGTCAATTATCAGCACCTTTTCTCCGGGTTTAATTGCATCCTTATGAATCTCAAGTATATCTGTGCCGTATTCAAGCTGGTAGGACTGACGCACAGTTTTATAAGGTAGTTTGCCTTTTTTCCTTATTAAAATGAAACCTGCGCCAAGTTTGTATGCAAGCGGGGCTCCAAGCACAAACCCCCTTGATTCAACCGCTGCCACTTTGTCAACCTTCATATTCTTAAAAATAGCCGCAAGAGAATCTATGGCCTGTTTAAAGCCCTTTTTATCCTTAAGCAGAGTGGTAATATCCTTGAATATGATTCCTTTTTTTGGAAAATCAGGAACATCTCTTATTAGTTTTTTAAGCTCTTTCATTGGGGATATCCTTTCCAATAGTTTTATTGGTTGTTATTACTTGACCAGTAGTTCCCTTTTTAAAATAAGGTTTTTAAGTTTATGCAGGGCTTTTTTTTCAATCTGGCGGACTCTTTCTCTGGAAAGCTGTATGGCTTTGCCGATTTCCCGCAGGTTAGAGGTTTTTCCATCAACAAGGCCAAACCGCATTTTTAATATTTTCTGTTCCTGTCGGTTTAATTTTTTCAGTAAAAATTCAAGTTCTTCATGCGACTTGATTACGTCTACAATCTTTTCAGGTGATTGAGATTCTTCTTCCCTGATAAGGTCTTTCAGGAAAAGGTCAGTCTTGTCATTCAGCGGGCTTTCAAGTGACCCTACCTGATGGAACACCTGGATTTCCTGTAGAAATCTTTTTGTTTTTTGTATTGAAAGGTGCAGCTCTCTTGCAAGTTCCGGAGTGGTTGGCTGCCTGCTTAATTTCTGGTTCAATTGTTGTGATACAAGGATTAGTTTCTTGAGAGTTTCATAGGCGTATAGAGGAATGTGTATTGTTTTTGTCTGGTTAAGGATTGAACGTTGAATATATTGCCTTATCCACCAGAAAGCATAGGTTGAGAATGAATATCCCATTGAAGGCCTGAATTTTTCAATTGCTCTTATCAGTCCAAGATTTCCCTCTTCAACAAGGTCTAAAAAATCCATTCCATAGCATGAATAATGCTTGGCTACGCTTATAACCAGCCTGAGGTTGCCTTCAATTATTCTTTTCTTTGCTTTTTTATCGCCTTTCTGGATTTTAGGATAGAGAGAATTTATCTCTTTATCAGTGACCGGGGGGATAGACCTTAATTCGTTCATGTAAAGTTTTACGGAATCAGTGCTCATTGCGAATTGGGTTCCCCTCTTAACGATTAACTTTTAATGATCAACATATTATTAAATAATACAAGTAAAGTCAAGTAAATCGGGGCGGCCGGATTTGAACCGGCGGCCTCATGGTCCCGAACCATGCGCGCTAAACCAACTGCGCTACGCCCCGCATACATTAAAAGCAGTCGTACCGTCGTACAGTATACCCGTATATCGTAACAGCATTTGATTTTAAACGGAAATACGGGACTACGGTAATACGTAACGACCTAATAACATATCGGGATGGCCGGATTTGAACCGGCGGCCCCCAGACCCCCAGTCTGGTGCGCTAGACCAACTGCGCCACATCCCGATGCATTATTAGTTAAAGGTCAATAAATACTGTCGCTAGTCTATAATAGTTGGTTACAAACGACCAACGACTAAATACCAACGACCAATTATAACTTCTGTAACAGTTCTTGTAAACTAAAAACTATTCATTTTCATATATGTCCAAATTGGACAGCAATGAGTTCACATAGATACAGAATACCTGTTTTCTTTAAGTCATTGTTTTTTTTAGTCAGAGCGGTTTACGGCATTATTATTCCAATCCCTTTAATATTGATTTAAGCTCTTTCTTAATGTCATTAATCAGTGAAATTGCAGCGCTGTCTTTTTTAAAGAGATCAGGCTGGTTTTTAATGCCCTGCACTTCTTCTTTAAGTTTATTCTTTGCGCCCGCTATGCTGAATTTCTGGTCATATAGAAGTATTTTTATCTGTAATATCGTCTCAAGGTCTTTCCGGACATAGCGCCTCTGCCCGCTTTCTCTTCTTGCAGGACGCAGCAGTTTAAATTCAGATTCCCAATACCTCAATATGTATGGTTTTATTCCGGTTATCTGAGCGGCTTCACCTATTGTGAAATAATTTTTGTCAGGGATATTAAGTATATCCATAGGTTAGTCCTTTTCAAGTTAAAATGTTTTTTGAGGGTTTGAATTTAACGGCTGTTTTTTCGTTTATTTGTATTAACTGGCCGGTTTGAGGATTAATGCCGTTTCTTGCCTTTCTTGTTTTTGTAAAAAAAGTTCCAAGGCCGGATATGGTTATTTTTTCATTTTTCTGAAGAGCCTGTTTGATGGCGCTTATAAATTCGTTTACCGCATGAGCAGCTTCTTTTTTTGCGCAGGTAACCCGCGCTACTTTTTTAATCAGGTCGTTCTTATTCATAAATAATTACCCCTCTATTCAGCTTTCATATCCCTGTTCATAAGGTCTTTTTCTGCAGCAAGCGGATTTTTACCGCAGAATAATACCTGATATACCTGTTCAGTAATAGGCATCTGGATATTATATTTTTTTGCAAGCTCCCTTGCGGCTTTTGCTGTATGCACCCCTTCAACGGTCATGCTTATTTCGCTGAGCGCCTGGTCTATAGTTTTCCCCTGTCCTATTTTCTCTCCGAAATTACGGTTACGGCTGTTCCTGCTGATACAGGTAACTACCAGGTCTCCGATTCCCGACAATCCCGCGAAGGTTAAGGCGCGGGCTCCTAAAAAAATGCCGAGCCTCATTATTTCAAAAGAACCGCGTGTAATAAGCGCTGCTTTTGAATTGTCACCCATCCCCATCCCATCTCCTATTCCAACCGCAATGGCAATAACATTTTTCAGAGCGCCGCCAAGCTCAACCCCGGCAACATCAGTATTTGTATAAATCCTGAAATATTCTGTAGAAAAAACATTTTGAACTATACGGGCAAGCTCCTCATTTTGTGAGGCGGCCACGACCGTGGTTGAAAGTTTCTTGCAGACTTCTTCGGCATGTGAAGGTCCAGAAAGTACGACTATCCTGTCGCGGATGTTTTTTGGAAGTTCGTGTTTTAAAACCTCCGATAGCCTCATTAAAGTGTCAAGTTCTAGCCCCTTGGCTGCATTGACAATGATAGTATCGTCTGAAAAATGAGTGCCTGAAAGCATCCTGGCAGTGTTGCGGATGGTTTGTGATGGGACGGCAAAGACAACCAGCCGGGCAGCATTCAGTGCTTCCTGAATATTGTTTGTTATGAATAAATCTGCGGGTATTTTTAAATCCGGAAGAAAAGACAGTTTTCTTTTTTCTCTAAGGTAATCTGCCTGAACTGCGTTAAATTCCCAAACACTGACGTTGAATTTATTTTGATGCAGTAACACAGCCAGTGTCAGCCCCCAACTCCCGGCGCCGAGAACAGCAATGTTATTACTGGATTTTTTAATTTCTGTTTCCAATTTTATTCTCCGTACCTGAAATAAGCCTCTTTATATTGTTCTTGTGCCGGATTATAATTACCAGAGCGATTATAAGCGCAATCAGTATAAAAGACGGTTGTTTACCGAAAGAAATGCAGTATACGGGCATCAGTGAAACTGCGATAATTGAACCAAGTGAAACAAAACCGGTGATGGCAACAATTATAATAAATACTGCCAGGCTTATGATCGCTGGTACAGGCATTATACCGAGAAAAGCGCCAAAACCCGTGGCTACACTTTTTCCGCCGCGGAAATTAAGGAAAACAGGCCAACTGTGCCCGATGATGACTGAAAATGCGGCAATTATTTTTGCCAGGTCAACTGTCCCTGGCGATAGGGTAAAATAGTTGGCAAGCCCTACTGCGAGATAACCTTTAAAGACATCAAGGAGCAGCACAACGACTGATGCTGTTTTCCCTGAGACCCTCAAGACATTCGTTGCCCCGGTACTTTGGCTTCCGAGCTGGCGCACATCAACGCCTTTCGTGAGCTTGACGATAATATAGCCGAAAGGTATAGAACCAAGCAGGTAGCATAAAACAATTAATAAAACCATATTAAACATCATTTTTACGTAGCCCGAGCTCTTTCAATCCTGTTATTAGATAAACTAAAAGAGATATAAAAATAAAAACTACCGAACCATAAAGCAAAATAGTTTTCAGATACGGGAATATTGCATGAGGCACCCAGCTGAGATTGCAGGCTAGAGTGCACAATACAAGCAGCATAAGGAATACAGATGCTGTTTTACCGTAAATGTTGGGGTTTATTTTTGAATCTTTTATAATGGAACGGACAGTAAGCCAGCCTATAAGCATTATAATTTCTTTTATCAGGACTATGAAGAAAAGCCACCAGGGCATGAAATTCATAAGCGACAGGACATAAAAAGATGAAACGAGCAGGAGTTTATCTGAAAATGGGTCCAGAAATCTTCCAAGTTCTGTTATACTGTGGTATTTTCTGGCAAGGTAGCCGTCAAGCATATCTGAAAGCGCAGCAAGCATAAACACGAAAAATGCTCTTGCAAACATTTCCTTTAAAATGAAAATGATTATTACAGGGGTTAAAACCAGCCTGAATATGGAAAGGAAGTTTGGCAAACTCATCATTATTTTATCTTCTTTTTGCATTTTTCTTAATGAAGCATTCACGTATTCTCAACCGTGAAAACTACCCTTTCTCCTGCGGAATCTCCATCCTCCGTAGCAATATACTAATTGTCTGTAATTTTCTTTCACCACTTTATCAAAGCATAATCCCCAGATGCAGTAATATTGTTACTGCGGAGGACGGGCTGCCGAAGCTCTACCCTCCTACGCTCCGATAAGTCGGAGCTTCGGACGCGTTATCCCCCAATGTTTTGCAATACAAAACAATACATGGGGGATTATAGGAATTTATCCGCATTAATTTAACCCGAAACATCGGGGGGGCTTCTGCGAAGGCGGATAAACTCCTTTAATTTACAGGCTGCGGATTCAGTTAGTTCAGCCCTAAGGATAACATTATTCTTTTCGTACTTTGTATTCAATACTTTATAGTTGCTGTATAGCATGCTTACTACATCATTTCTGCTTTGTGGTATGGTGAGGCTGTAAACTTTCCTTTCCTTTTTCAGAAAAAGGGATATTTGTTTAAACAATCCGTCAAAGCCATAACCATTCAGAGCAGAAATTGCCACGCTATGAGGTTTCTGTTTTTGCAGCCTGTCAAGGAGGTTTTTATCCTTAACCAAATCCACCTTATTAAATGCAAAAATGACCGGTTTGTCAAGTATTTTTAGTTCTCTAAGTACTTTTTCCACAACAGCTGTTTGTTTTTCAAAATATGGATGCGAAGCGTCAATTACATGAATCAGCATGTTGGAATATGCTGTTTCTTCCAGGGTTGACCTGAAGGCTGCTACAAGTTTATGGGGAAGCTTATTTATAAAGCCCACGGTATCGTTGAATAAAACCCTGCTTTTATCAGGCAGAATTACTTTTCTTGTCGTCGGGTCAAGCGTTGCGAATAGTTTATCTTCTACAAAAACATCTGCGGCTGTAAGGTTGTTTAACAGGGTTGATTTTCCGGCATTTGTATAGCCCACAAGGGTAATAATCGGAACCAGGTTTTCCTGCCTTTTCTGCCGCTGCTGCTGCCTGTGTAGTTTAATTTTTTCAATTTCGGCTTTTAGCAGATACATGCGTTCGCGTATATCCCTGCGTTCATATTCTATCTGTTTTTCGCCGGGGCCCTTCACTTTAATCCCGCCTACCTGCTGGGCAAGGCTTATTCCCTTTCCTGTCAATCTCGGCATAAGATAATCAAGCTGGGCAAGTTCAATCTGCAGAATGCCTTCCCTTGACCTTGCTCTCCTGGCGAATATATTAAGTATCAAGTTAGTTCTGTCAACGATTCGCACATCGGTAAGTTTTTCCAAACTGCGCTGCTGGGAAGGTGATAATTCATCGTCAAAAATAATGGTTTCAATATTATGTTTCTTGCAGATTTCACAGAGTTCAGCAGCCTTGTTCTTTCCAATAAAACATCCCGGGTCAATAGTTTTTCTTTTTGAAATCAATTGCCCGATTACTTCAGCATTGGCTGTTTTTGCAAGCTGGGTGAGTTCTTCCATGCTTTCAGGAGTTGTGAAATCGCCTTTGTCTGCTTTCTCCATCCCTACAAGGAAAACCCTGTCTTTATCGGTGTTTTTAATTTTTATTAGTTCATGCATGATTAATATACCGCCTATACGTCGTTTGAAAAACAACCTGTCGTTACGTCGTTAAGTAGTTACGTAGTCCCGTCCAACGGAAACTACTTAATTGTCGTTCCGTAGTTACGTATTCCCGTATTTACGTCCAATGGCTACTACAAGAATGTCGTTACGTTTAAAAGCAACTGCTGTTACGTATATATAGAACGACTTATCGACGGGACGACAGTTTCTTCCTAACGACGGAACGACTGTTTATTCAACAACGACCAACGACTATTGACTGTCTGTTATTCCGTCGTTACGTAGTCCCGTATTTCCGTCCAACGGCCTGCGGCCTACGATATACAGTCTACTATCATTGAAAGGTTCTTATCAATCCCCTCATTCATATCCAGCCAGTGAATGCGTTTATCGTTGCGCCACCAGGTTAACTGCCGTTTCGCATAGCGGCGGGTATCTCTTTTTACGAGTTCTACAAGCATATCCATATCATAATGTTTATGCAGGTAGCCGATTATATGTTTATAGCCAAGAGACTGCATTGAGCGCAGGTTTTCCCCGTAGCCGCTTTCAAGCAGCTTCTCAACTTCCTTAATAAACCCTTTATTAAACATTTCCTCAACTCTTTTATCTATGCGCCCGTATAAAATATCGCGGTCCCAGTTAAGCCCGAACATAATGAAATTATAATAAGGCTTTTTCATTCTTTTCTGCCATGAGGACATGCTGATTCCTGACGTTTCAAAGACTTCAATAGCCCGAATTACTCTCCTGATGTTGTTCATGTGCGTATTTTCAGCAGAAACACGGTCTACTTTCAGCAGACGGCTGTATAAATACTGGTTTCCGCGCTGTTGGGCAAGCATTACCAGTTTTGCCCTGATTTCCATATTTTCAGGCGGGCTTTCGCACAACCCGTCTGTTAATGTCTTTATGTATAAACCTGTTCCGCCGGAAATTATGGGTGTTTTTTTATTACTGAATATCTTTCCCATTGCCAGCTCCGCCATGGCTTTGAATTTGCCTGCGCTGAAATTTTCATCAGGCTCAATTATATTTATAAGGTAATGGGGTATTTTATTCAACAATACAGACGAAGTTTTAGCTGTCCCGATGTTCATTTTTCTATAGACTTGCATTGAATCAGCGGAGATAATTTCACCTCCGATTTTCCTTGCAAGCGAAATAGAAAGCTCGGTTTTACCCGAAGCCGTGGGCCCGAGTATTACTATTACCCGGTTTTGAGGCGTTTTATTATTGCCGTTTAAATTTTTTTTCAAGCTCATTTTTGGTCAGCCTTATCATGGTAGGCCTGCCATGGGGACAGGCGTAAGGCACGCTGCAGTTGTATAGTTGTTTATAGAGCTTTTCCATCTCTGTCCTGCTCAGTGTATCCCCGGTCTTTACTGATGACCTGCATGCCATAATTTTATAAATGTTGTCTTTAAGTTCATTCATTTCGGGATTATCAGCTATCCTGCCTTTCAAGTCGGGCAAAATGTCCAGCATGTCCATTAACAGCTGCCTGTAATTAATCCTGTCACCAAGTATTGAGGGCGTTGCTTTTATAATGAATGAATTTCCGCCGAAATCAGACAGCTCAAAACCAAGCGTATTGAATAAATCCATGTTGTTTTTCAAGGTTACGGTATGTTGAGGAGATATTTCAATATTTATGGGAATGAGCAGTTGCTGCGAATGAATGTTTTGTTTTTCAAATGAAGTTTTTATGTTCTCATAATTGATGCGTTCCCAGGCTGCATGCTGGTCAATAATAAGCAATGAATCACCTTCCTGATAAATAATGTAGGTGCTGTCAAACTGAGCCAGCGGAGTTATTGCCTCATCAGCCGGCCTGGCAAACTCTTCCTGCGCAGGCCCGTTTTTATGGAAACTATATTTTTCCTGCCTTGAAAAGTCCGCATGGTAAGGTTTATAGGGAGGCTTGTTTTTTATAAGGTAATCTCCAATTGCCTCCTTTATTTCCTCAGCTTTTAACGGCTGCTGCATGGAAACGGCTGGCTTGTTTTGTATTTCCGGAATTATCCCTTTTATTTTTAATGTTTTCTGGATGGTTTCAACAACAAGCGTATGGATGGCGTTTTCATTCCTGAACCTTATTTCTCTCTTTGAAGGATGGATATTGACATCTATTAATGCAGGTTCTATTTCAATTGAAAGGAATGTTCCGGGATACCTTTTACCCTGAAGCAGTGAGCCGTAACCGGTCATTATTGCATGGTTGATCAGCCTGCCTGTGATAGGCCTCCTGTTTACAAATAAAAACTGGTGCCTGTTATTTGGATAGTTCAGCAGGGGTTTTGTTATAAAACCTGAAAGAGTTAAAAAATTATTTTTAAAATATACGGGTATAAGGCTTTCAATTATTTCATTGCTATACAGGGCTGCTATCCGCTGGATTAAGGTTTGATTTTTTGGCAGTGGCCCCAGCGCTGTTTTTCCGTTTATTTTAAACTCAAAGTTCACTCCGCTATGAGACAACGCAAGCTGCTGAACCAGCGCAGTTATATGGCCAGTTTCAGTTGTGTCGGATTTGAGGAATTTAAGCCTTGCGGGAGTGTTGAAAAAAAGCTCTTCAACGCTAACGGTTGTTCCTGCGGGGCAGCCGGCTTCTACGCTTTGAGTATTTTTTCCTCCGGCTGAGGCCACCGTACATCCTGAGACATTATTTTTTAGCCTGGTAGTTATGGTTATTTTTGAAACAGCTGCTATGGAAGGCAGTGCTTCGCCACGGAACCCCAGCGTATCTATATTTTCAAGGTCATCAATATTTGATATTTTACTGGTAGCATGCCTCTTGAGAGCCAGCATCGCATCAGCTTCATCCATACCGGTTCCGTTATCTGTGACTCTTATTAACTTTGTGCCTCCTTTAACTATGGCTATCAAAAGCTGGTCGGCTCCGGCATCAAGGGAATTTTCAAGCAACTCCTTAAGTACTGAAGCAGGTCGTTCAATAACCTCTCCTGCGGCTATTTTATTGATGGTATCATCGCTTAATAAATTTATTATAGACATTAAAATTCATTTCTAACCGACAAGCAAACACCACCCCAAGAAGTGGGGTGGGAAGTGCGCAGGCGGTTACCCCCCGTGCTTTGTTTTGCGTAGTGAAACATTGGGGGGTATAATACAAAAGAATCCGCTTGACAAGCAAACATTTCAACATGTAAGATTTAAAATAAAACTTCACCGCCCCGATACATCGGGGTCCTTGCTCTCATCCCCATCTTACAGATGGGGAACTCTCGCAGGATTAAAGCCTTTGTTTGAATCATGGTGCTCTGCCGTATAATGGTGCTGCTGCTTTAAAGCAGTCAGCTGCATTCTTTACTTTGCCTTCTTCTTCATCGGGTTTGTGCACAGGTCATAATAATTGCACTTAAAAGTGCATGCTTGTTTTTCACCGAGTAATATTTTGGTTTCACAGAGATCAGCGTCGCTTGCAACTTTTGATATTATTTTCTTAATATCTTTATTCAGTTTTTTAAAAGAGATGGCAATCAGAAATGTCATTTTTTTGCCTTCAACCCGGATTACCCTGCCTTTTACATTTTTCAGGTTAATTCCGGCAAGTTTAAGATTCAGAGTTATTTCCGCGCCCACAGGTACTCTGTCAAAAGTTACAATGGCTATGCCTCCGGTACTAAGATTATACATTATCGCCGGCAGAATAATTCTCTTTCTAAGAGTATGATGACGGACTTCAATAACAACTTCTTTAATTATGGTTATTGTGGGAAACCTGGAATTGCCCCTGCGTTCTGAGGGTAATTTTTTATAGATATTTTTCATGTAATTAAAACCTCCTTCTATTTTATTGGGCGCCTTTCCTATTTTTTAACAGTGTTTTAAGTTCGTTTAGTTTATTAAGAGCTTCTATAGGTGACATCCTCTCAGGGTCCAGTTTTAACAGTTTATCCATTACAGGGTCTGCCTGCGAGAACAGGCTCATTTGCCCGGAAACAGCTTCATGAACGGCAAGTTTTGGTTTGCCATCCTCCCGATAGGAATTTTTCTGCAGGTTGTCAAGTACTTCTTCAGCCCTGTCAATGACTCCAGCAGGCAACCCCGCAAGTTTTGCAACATGGATACCGTAACTTTTATCAGCGCTTCCAGGAACAAGTTTCCGCAGAAAAACTATCTGGTCATTCCATTCTCTTACGGGAAAATTAAAATTCTTTATTCTTCCGACAGTGCTTGCCAAGTCGGTAAGTTCAAAATAATGAGTGGCAAATAGCGTTCGGGGCCCCTTTTCACTGAACTTACTGTTTCCCGAAAGGTATTCAAGCGTTGCCCATGCAATACTGATACCATCAAGAGTTGAGGTGCCCCTGCCTACTTCATCAAGAATCAGCAGGCTTCTGAAAGTGGCATTATTTAGAATATTCGCAACTTCCGTCATTTCAACCATAAAAGTTGATTCTCCGCGCGCAATGTTATCGGTAGTTCCTATGCGCGTAAAAATACGGTCAGCTATGCCGATTACAGCTTTTTCTGCAGGCACATAACTGCCTAATTGCGCCATCAATAGTATTATGGCGGTCTGCCTGATATAAGTTGACTTGCCTGCCATATTGGGGCCCGTTATAATCAATATCTGATTCTCATTACTGTCCAACCGTGTATCATTTGAAACAAATTTAATTTCAGCAGGCGTTTTTTCCACTACCGGGTGGCGGCCTTCCTTTATATAGATGCTGCTGCTGTCGTTTATCTCAGGTTTTACATAATTGTTTAAAGCTGCGGTTTCAGCAAGCGCAGCTACCAGGTCAAGCTCGCTGACCGCTTTTGCGGTTTCCTGGATAGCCCTCGTTTCTTTCATTATCTCGGAACGTACATTCTGGAATATTTCGTATTCAAGCTGATTTTTCTTTTCCTCAGCTCCCAGAATCAGTGTTTCCTGCTCCTTAAGCTCCGGAGTAATGAATCTCTCGCAGTTAACCAGCGTCTGTTTGCGCGTGTAATCAGAAGGAACCTGGTTAAAATTGGCTTTGGTTATTTCAATATAATAGCCAAAAACGCTCGTGAAACCGATTTTAAGAGAGTTTATTCCGGTACGTTTTCTTTCTTTTTCCTGAAGTTCAGTTATCCATTCCTTGCCTCCGGTGGCAAGCCTATGCAGTTTTAGAAGCTCCCGGTCATATTCCGGCCTGATAATGCCGCCTTCTTTAATAGTCAGCGGCGGTTCCTGAACAATTGCGCTTTCAATGAGTTCAACGATATTATTAAATTCTCCGATACAATTTATCAGTTCCGAAATACATCCGGGTTCGTTAAAATATGATTTTATTTCTTTCACATGATTAAGCGAGCATGACAGGCTTTTCAGGTCTCTTGCATTTGAAGTGCCGCAGTTCAGCCTGCCTAAGAGGCGTTCCATATCAACTATATTCTTAAGCAGTTCTCTCAGTTTGATTCTTTTTATAGAATCCTTAAAGAAGTATGTTATTTTATCCTGCCTGTTCTTTATTTCAGCTGCTGACCTGAGCGGATGCAGTATGATATGCGCAAGCCTTCTTGCTCCCGGCGCGGTTACAGTGCAGTCAAGCACATTCAGCAGGCTTCCCTGCTTTGACCCGTCGTTCAGGTTTGCTACCAGTTCAAGGTTCTTTACCGTAGGCTCGTCAAGTATCATATGGTCGGAGGATTTTAAAAGTTTAGGAGGCAATAGATGCGCCAGGACTTTTTTCTGGGTGTCTTTCAGGTAGTTTATTATAGAACCTGCTGCACTTACTGCAGCGCTGTTTACTTCTTCAAATCCGAGGCCTCTTAGAGTTTTAATATTAAAGTTCTCTTTAATGATAGTGACGGCATTATCGTAAACGAACAACCAGTCGTCATAAAAATTCAGGGGAATATGATGCCGATTTATAAGGTTAACCAGCTCTTTGTCTGATTCGCTTGAGCCAGGCAGCAGGACTTCTGCGATTGACAGGCTTGAAAGCGCCGCTTCAAGGTCAGCAAGCGCGTTTCCAGTATTGAATTCAGCAGCCATGAAATCGCCTGTTGACATATCTGCGTAAGCCATACCAAAAACGGTTGATTTCTTTCCGGACTCTTTAAATATGGCTGCAAGAAAATTATTCTTTTTTGCATCAAGGATGTTTTCTTCAATGACGGTTCCCGGGGTTATTATTCTTATTACTGCCCGTTCTACGATATCTTTTGACGCTCCGGGTTCGGTCATTTGTTCACAGATGGCTACTTTATAACCTGCTTTAATAAGCCGTGAAATATATTTTTCGCTGGAATGAAAAGGGATACCGCACATCGGCACCTTCTGTCTTGAAGTAAGGGCTATATCAAGAATTTTAGAGCCGTTTTTCGCATCGTCTCCAAACATTTCGTAAAAATCACCAAGCCGGAAGAACAATATAGTATCTTTATGCTCTTTTTTAATACGCTGGTATTGAGCCATTAATGGAGTAAGTTCGTTCAAATTATTGCTCCAACTTACCGGATTCTTTGCGGGTTAAAACGTTTGCATTTTGAGAACTTTTTTTGACTGCTTCAAGTTCCTTGATTGTTTTATCTCTCTTTGCTATTTCATTCCGTAGTTTAATATGCGAGAAATAGCTTACCATGCCGGTTAAAGCAGCTCCCAGCAGCAAAGACCCTAATATTAGTATGGCAATGGAAACTGGTTGTGTTTTAAGCGATAAGAATTTCAGCTGCACAGTATCCTGGCTGGTGACAAGAATAGCTATCAGAAACGCAAAAGCAAGTAAAAGTATTATTCTGACTATACGCATGAATTTATAATCCTGACCTCTTTTCCCGAGCGCTTTAAGCGTGAGTGAGGGAATTAATTACATGATTAAATTTATTCTAAACAATAACATATATTATTAATATTATCAAGCGATTTTACCTCTTAAAGACCAGGCATAGGCATGAGTAATACGCAGTTTGACAAACTTACCGATAAGTTCCTTATTGCCCTCAAAAAAAACCTGTTTAGAATTCCTTGTCCTGCCTATTAATGTTTTATTTTTCTCGTTATACGCCCCAACAAGCGCTTCCTCTTCCTTATCCAGCATTCTCCTGTTGCGGGATAGCGAACTTTCTGATACATACTGAGCAAGCGTTTTTAACCGTTCTTCCTTTACAGCCGTTGGGACTGAATCCTCCAATTTTGCCGCAGCAGTTCCGGGCCTGGGCGAATATTTAAAAGTATAAGCAGAATCAAATTCAATTGTTTTCACCATAGAAAGAGTTTCATTGAAATCCTCGTGAGTTTCTCCGGGATAGCCGACGATTATATCCGTGGATATGCTTGCGTCAGGTATGCTTGCCCTTATTTTTTGAACGAGCCCGATATAATCTTCTTTTGTATAGCCCCTGTTCATTGACTTCAAAATACTGTCTGAGCCCGACTGCAGAGGCAGGTGTAAATGCTCACAGGCCTTGCTTGAGCCGGCTATGGTTTTTATTAATTTTTCATTGAAGTCTTTCGGGTGTGATGTCATGAAGCGTATTCTTTTGATTCCGTCAATATTTTCAACAAGGTTCATCAAGTCGGAGAAATCAATGTTTTTTCCTGCCTCCCTGTAGTTGTAGGAGTTTACATTTTGCCCTAATAGAGTTACTTCAATATACCCTGTTATGGCTAACTTTGATATCTCTTCAATGATATTTTTATCGCTCCGGGAAGACTCTCTTCCTCTCACATAAGGGACTATGCAATAAGAACAGTAATTGTTGCAGCCTATGGAGATTGGCACAAATGCCTGAAAACCGCTTTTTTCCCCGTCAATAAACCCGCACCTGTCATTCTCAGGCGGCTTTTCATCAACCGCTACAATGGAGCCTTCCTTTTTGTTCTGCTGAGACTGTATTATAAGTTTTGGGAGGTCAAATATATTTCTGGTTCCCATTATGATGTCTGTATATGGCGCTTTTTTTACCAGTTCAGCTTTTAGGCGGTGGGCTGCGCAGCCGGCAAAAATTATTACCGTTTCGGGTTTTTTATTTTTGAATTTTTTCAAAGAGAACAGGTTTGTGAGAGCGCGGTTCTCTGCATGCTCCCTCACAGAGCAGGTATTGAATATTATAATATCAGCTTCAGAAACACTGTCTGCCCGGTAATAACCTGACCGTTTCATGAGCAGGCAGATTAAATCCGAATCCGCCTCATTCATCTGGCACCCGAAGGTCTTAAGATAAAAACTCAATGCCCGTTTTTGGGAGCTGTCTTTAGTATTTGAGTTTGCTGCCAAAGGGGAAAACTGCGCGGTATTATTTATGTTTGTGTTTTTCATAGGATTTAATTAATTGTATTTTCTGATGTTTTTTTAGTTTTTTAATGCGTATTTCCTCACTAATTGCGCTCTTGAAATAACGGTATTTCTTTTTGTAAACTAATTTTAAAGGCAGCCTTCCCCTTAAATATTTTGCGCCATGCCCGGAGTTATGAAGTTTAATCCTGTTTTCAAGGTTATTTGTGTATCCGGTATAAAGAGTCCCATCACCCGCCTCTATAATATATACATTATAATAATTAAATATTTTCTTAAGGGGTTTTCTATTCACGGTCAAATTATACTAATTTAACAGGTCAAAATAAAGACATTATAAAATTCATATCAGTATATTTTAATACAGCTGTTCGGTTAAAATATTGACGACCTGTCCTTCCGTAGCCTTGCCTGCCCTTCCGAAGCCTTCCCTGCGCTTCCGAAGT
>Ga0315284_10004144_pt1 | contig 20603 bp, 26 predicted proteins | sample YL17G09_16_MG_FD_203696 | JGI IMG/M metagenome (GOLD analysis project Ga0315284, IMG submission 203696) | Sediment microbial communities from Yellowstone Lake, YNP, Wyoming, USA - YL17G09_16 | ecosystem: Environmental > Aquatic > Freshwater > Lake > Sediment | place: USA: Wyoming | collected...
CCGGATTTTGTAATAACTGTTCTTCAAGAACCATTTGATTTGTTTGAGGTAATGGATAAAGGATTTGGTTACCATTATTATCAGTTAAATTAAATGTTGTAATTGAATGCGGATTTTCACATGCCGCTAAGATAGATAATCTTATTCCATCAGGAACTTCAATAAAACCTTTATCGAGGAAAAATCCTCTCATCTTTTGTACTAACTCATTGTAAGTTTCTGTGTTTTTCATTTTTTTTGTTTTTATTTTTATTTTATTTAAATTATTAGGCAAAAAAAATCCCTTCAATAATGAAGGGACTATCTATAAAAAATTTTAATATTGTTTGGGTTTCGTAACATTAAAAATAAATATATTAAACCATAATAAAAAGTCAAATTTTTAATTAGTATTTGGAAAATTAATTTTCATATATTCGTGTTGTCGTTCCCAAGTCATATTTGCTCTAGGACCGTTCCACCAATCAGGTGTAACAATAAATTCTTCATAATAACAAGGGTCATTTTGACTGTTTGTCCATCCTTCAGGATTTCTTTTTAATACTTTAAATAATAAATCACCTCCAGATTTTGCGGCTGGAAAAATACATCCAACTGGCCTATTTCCAATATACACGGCATATCCAATAGAACTGAATCTAATATCAACACCGTTTTGAATGTAATTATCGTCTTTATATGTACTAAGTACAACAGGTATTTGATTTCCTCTATCATTCACATTACCTGTTATTATATAACCACTTTTATTTTTTAAAACTCTTTTAGTTTTAAATGAAAGACTATCAGTGTTCATAATTTCTTCCATCATTATAGTATCACGTTGTATTATTTTTATCGTATCTCTTATAATAATTTTTTGACCGTTTTGAAGTACTTCTTTTTGTATAACAGAATCTTTTGGTTTGTTCGCACCTTCTTTATAATGAAGAATTCTAGCACTTACTATTTTATCTTCAGTTTCGCCAGTTTCAGTTTTATACCAAACAATAATTGTTTCATTTAATTGACCGTCTCTATTTGTTATTGATTTAGAAAATCCAAAAGCTGTTGGAATATTAAACTTCTTTTTAAGTGCTTGTAATTCATTACCGTATTGATTTACTAATGAGTTATCAACCATATCCCCTCTAACTATTTGAGAATCACCAAATAAGTATAGAAAAATAAATAATATTAGTAGTACGGAGTTTTTCATATACTATAAATATTTTGTAAATAAAAAAACCTCCAAATATATGAAGGTTTTTGAAAAAATAAAGTTTATTTTAATTAAAGTAATAAACATACATAGAAGTATGCAAGTAGAATATGTTGTAATCAACCCAAATAAATCCTCCAGTTCCCCATCCGGTTCCCCAAGAGTTCATTAGTTTGAATGCGTGTTTTGAATCATCGTATCCTACTATAGTCACACCGTGTCCTGCAATAGATGTGCCAAAAGTATTCCAAACATATCCATTATATGCATTATAGAAATTATTATCAATTTCAATACCGAGCATAATTGGGTGATGATTATTTATTGCTGTCTTTATACCAACACTGTCAGTACGATAAATTCTAGTTGTACCAATTGATTTATGTAATCTAGCATCAGCAAGTTGAGTTGCATTTGGCATTGTATTACAAATACCACTTTGATACGGCATTTGATTCCATATACAAATACCTGAGTCTTGAATAATTTGAATGCATCCTTGAAGTGAACTGCATAAATTGCAATCGGTAGGACTTTGGCCTGAAGGTATAGCATATAGGATTCTATACATATTGTACATATATTCAGGACTAAATACATTTACTCCATCACTGTAAGAAGTAGCACCTGTTCTATAAAACCAATCAGTTGAGAATGCTTCATATCCAACTCCCCATGACATACATGAGCCTTCTCCACCTTGACTTCTCGGTGTTGGTGTATTCAGTACATATGCGGATGGAACTCCACTAACAGGAGGAGCAATAGTTGCATTTACTACAAATAAATTAGTTGTTGATGTACTATTACCTGCAGCATCTCTTGCAATCGCAGTTATAGTATGAGTTCCACCTATTGTATTAGTGGCTGACCAGTTATATGTATAAGGTGCCGAACTGAACATCATATATGTAGAACCATCAATTTTAAGTTCTACAGATGATACTCCTACGTTATCGGTAGCAGTCATACTTATAGCGACATTGCTTCCCAAATCAAATGCAGTTCCATTTATTGGCGATGTTATAGTGATTGATGGTGGTGTAATATCTCCCGTAGTTCCTCCGCCTCCGCCAGTAGTACCACCACCGGATGATGCGTTATATACTATCACTTGTATAGAAGAACTTGCACTATTACCAGCGGCATCTTTAGCTATTACTTTAATAACGTGAGTACCGCCTGCTCTACTTAAAGTGTTTAATGTGAATGCCCAAGGAGCAGCTACGTCAGTTGCCAATATGTTGTTATCAATGTAACAAGCAACTTGCGCAATACCAACATTATCAGCAGCGTTTGCTGTAATAGTGATAGTGCCTGATACTGAGTCGTTATTTGATGGTGAAGTTATTGAAACCGTAGGAGCTATTCTTTCTCTTGGTCCTTTGAATGTTTTTCTATCGGTTGAAGGGATACCTAATAGTGAATCTATCTTTGCATCAAGATAGTCTTGTGTGATTGTTAATCTAGTTTTTTCTACTGCGGTTGGGTCATCAGGAACATAACCATTTTTTAAAGATTCGATTGAAGGTAAATCGGGATTTTGAACAACCATATCCCTTTTACAAGAAACAATAGTGGTTATAAAAACCAGTAAAGCGAGCGGGATTAATTTTAAATTTTTCATAAGATTTAATGCTGACAGATATTCTCTGTATAACAGCTTTTTTTTAATTGGTTTATTTATACATATAAATAGTCAAAAACCATACCTAAAAGTTTTAATAAAAAAAATCCTCCCAGTTAATTGAGAGGACATAACACTGAATTAGGTTTACGATTATTTTTCAATAATCATATTTGTGTTTGCGATTGGAAATCTAGCCACAGGGTAATTAGCTTCGGCTTCTTTTTGAATTACTTCGTAATACCCTTCAGGTTTAATTTTTACAGTTGGAACATTTTCAAAACTAATGATTGTTTCTTCACCATAACTTTGGATGATAGTAATTTTTACTGTTTTTGTAGTTGTGTTAAACACAAGTGTTTGTAATTGCATAATTCTGTATTTTATTGGTTGATTTAATTATTTTATTACTCAAAATTAGTTTATTTATGCGAACTTTCAAAGCTTTTTTATTGTATTTTTTTTATTATACTTTGTTATGGCACATCCTGTAATACACGCAAAAAGTTCCGCCAAAAAGTTTGGAGGAAAGTGGGAAGATTACATCCACTTACATAACTGGTTAGATGAAACTAAGGGATGGTACGGACATTCAATTCACAGGATGTTTAGACACCATTCTGAGGGTATATTTGAGATGGAACAAAGGTTTGGGTCATCTCTTCTTAATAGTGACGGTAAAACGGTTTATACGAGATATGTTGGGGAACAACATGTTAAAGAAGATTGTTATAACTATATTCCATCGGCCAAAGAATGGTTAATAGCATTAGAATCCAAAGAAAAACCTGTTTGGATGTTAAGAACATTGGAAATAAACGTGGAAGATTAGATATTTATTTTATTATGGAACAATTATCAGAAAAAGACAAAAAGACATTGAATATATTCTCAATGTACTTACAATCATACGCATCAAAGGTAGGTAAATATAATATTGAGATATCTACCGATGGGGATGTTTATTGGGATTACCAATATTGGGATGGTGATGGTACTACGATGAGTATTGATTCTTACGACGCAATTGACGAACTTATTAAGGAAATATTTAATGAGAATGAAGATACAATGTTAGACCGTTTTAGTCCTTATGATAGAGGTAGTATTGTTGCAATTGTTAACACAAATAATAGGACATTATCATTTAAAGCAGATGTTTACGTTATGGAAGTTAATCATTTTGAAACAGAATATTCATTCGATGATATTGATAATGAAAATATTAAAGAGTGGTTGTCTGAAATGGAAGGTGCTTATACATCAGGTAATATTCATTACGAAGGTTCTGGCGACTCTGGATATCTTGAAGAGGATATTGTTTATAATGATAATACTAGAAGTAATTACCCCAATCAACTTGAAAATTGGATTTATAATAAACTAAATCAATATGGTGGTTGGGAAAATAATGATGGGTCTCAAGGTGATTTTCATTTTAATTTTGATTCAAAAAAAATTTATTTAAAACATGGTGAAAATTGGGAAAATGAAGAAACTTACGAAATACCATTATCATTTGAATTCTAATAAAAAACCCCTCAAACGAGGGGTTAATTTTTTAAATCATCTTGAGAATAACTTCAGTTTTTCCTTCCCACTTAACTATCTTCTTTTTAGGAATCCAAAATTCCATTTCGCCAATCTCATCAACTCTTTTCAAGTAGTCCTCACGTAATCTATCGGCTTGAGATGCGTCCTTGATGTACTCAACTCCCATGTGACCAGCACATTGTTTACCAAGTTTTGTTAACATACTGAATTCATCAGTCAAAGTTTTACCACAACACATACATACATCTCCACGTTTAACTGTCATCTTACCTGAGAACTTAACCGCTTTTGGAGACACAGAAAGAACTTTAGTAATGTCAATCAAAATTGGATTGAACTTAAGTTCATGTTTTTCTCTTAACTGTTGGCCAATTGTTCTACCGATTTTTACTGTCTCACCAATTGTTGGGATGTTAACTTCAAATGTTCTTTTCTTATCATCTTCTTTCTGAATGGTGCGAAGAGCTGCAGATTTTTGATTTTCAGTTACTGTTCCGTATTCCATCAACTTACTCTTAATGTCTTTAACGAAAGTACTGTCTCCTTCGTATTTTGCAATTTTTTGTAGGTCTTCGCTCAAGTCCTCAACATTAACTTGAGTACGAGAATTCAAAGCCTTCTCAACTGCTTCTAGTTGTCTTGGAGTAAGGTTATTATACTTACTCAACGATTGTTTTAGGCTATTAATAAACTGATTAGAGCCTTGGTAGTTACGAACTCTTGAGATTGTGGTGGTTGTGGTAGTTGTTGTCATATGTTTTTTGTTTTGTGAATACAAAGATAATGATTATTTCCAAACCACCAAAACTTATTTTTCTTCAATTATTTTTATAATTTTTCGAGTTAGTTCTCCAGCAGTTTTAGTACCATCATTAGACCATTCTATTATAGAACTTTCTATTTTACCATATAATGATAATGTATAATTTGTACCAGGTTCTATTAATTTAGCATAACCATCAATAGGTGTGTACTCAACCTCTTTATCATTTAAAGTTTTATCCTCACCTAAGTACATTTGAAATACATTGATAACCTCAGCATCATCAGGATGTAATTTCATTCTTCCTCCCAAGGAAACACTAGGATACAGTTCTACTGTATTTTGCCAATTGACATACCAAATTTTTTGTATTTCATCAAAATATAAACATCCTTTCATAATATTAAATTTTATCGCATTTATTTGGTGTGAAACATCCTTGTCCTCCTCCATGAATATAGCCTAACCTATCATTAATGTTTGTCATTTTAGTATATGGTGATTGTTTTCCACAAATTCTACAGTGGTCGTATTCTACATCCATAGAACGTTCTAAATTTTCCTTAATACCGTGAAATTTTTTTCTAATGTATCTGCCTAATTCCTGGTCGTTAGGTAACGACCGTATCTCTTTCTCGGAAATTATAATATCTAAACTCATATTCTATTTGTTTTTGTAAAAATAAAAAAAACAAAGTAGAATGTCAATCTATTTTTTATCACCCATTGTACGACCAATGGCGTATTGGTTTAAGTCAAGTCCTGTTAATTGATTTAACTCTTGAACGTATTTTTCGTGATGTTTTTCCCCTTTATTATTATCTTCCATAAATTCTGTTGGTACATTATAAAAAGATAGGGATAGTTTTGGATTCTCTCCCCTACCATTAAAACCTATTTCTATTTTAGGGTATGATGATTTTTTTACTGCATCCTCAATTCTACTTTCAATATCATCAATGTAATCATAATTTTTATAATTAAACCAAGAGTGTAAATCAATATTCATGAATTTCCTAAAATCGTTAATGATTGGAGTAAATATACTTGAACCAAAATCTAAAAAAAGTCCTTTTGGTTTTTCCCTGTGAGCATTAGTAACAAAATCAAAGTATGATTGGTCAAACTTACCACTATTTTTATCCATCTTCATACAATCAACAGTGAGAACTAAATAAGGACGTTTATCGTCAGTCACTTCGACTCTTAAGTCCAAGTCATCTCTACTAAACTTTTGTTTTGCAAAATCAACAATCGCTTTTTTAAATTCTTTTGTCATTATTACGCCTTTGTATGTATGAAGTTAAATTTAATTGCGTGTTTCTCAGGAGTCGATTCAAAGTCATAAGTATCATTCTTATAATTTGGATATTTACCAACATAGTCTTTAAAATTACGAGTTATATGAGTTTTAATCATATCCTCAATTTTTTCTTTGGTTATCCCTTCTAATTCACCTTTTAAATACCCTCCATTAGATGGTACCATTCTATTAGTTACTTCACCATTTGTTGGTCTACGTTCCCTTGTCCCTGCATCATCAATTGTCACATCAACAACCGCCTTATCACCTTCTTCTCTAATATCTGTAACTTTAAATCTTGCCTTCATTGGTGTTTCTCCCCCATAACTATAGTTCTTAGCAAATTTAGGTTTTTTATTGATAAAATCTTCTTTATTCTTAACAATGTTTTTAACCTTATTTTTCATTATATCCTCATAGGTCGCAGCTCCATGCATTAAAGCATCCATCTCACTTTTAGTAACCCAAGTAAAATCACGTTCAACATTTTCATCCCATTCTATCGGGTCCGAATTACTCATTTGTCTTGATGTTGATGAAGAATAGGTATGTGAACTTCTATACCATTTATCCTGTTTGAATAAATAAACTGGATACCAGTTGTATGAGATTACAACATAATAATCAACACCTTGTCTATCAGTTCCCCACTTCCCTTCCAAATTACTACCTTTAAATGGTGCCTTAGCTCTAACAAACTTACCTGATTGTGGATTAGAGATAGTCCTACTAGGTAATTTTTTTTGACCAATAAACTCCTCAGGAGGTATATTTCCATATTCACCTTCTTTTCTGTAATTAGTTTTCCAAAGTAGATAATAGTATTGTGCCATTTTAGGGTCTAATCCTAAGTATTTACTAGTATCCTCAATAAAATCAATAATATTTTTCTTAACCTTTAATTCGTTCTTTTTAGAATTTATTGTATTAAAAAGTATTACCTCTCTATTATTTAATTCTTCTTTTAATATTTGTCTAATTAAACTTTTCATATCATATAAATATATCGTAAAATAAAAACCCCCACAATAAGTGAGGGTTAGTTTATTTAAGATTATTCTAAGTTTTTTAATTTATATAGTGTTCCGTAAATTAGTTCACAAACTGTATCAATTTGATTTTGTAACCAAGATTCTTTGACTGATTTTCTTTTTTTCTCAACCATGTTTGCCAATTCTTCAAAATATTTTATACTTTCTTCTTTTCCTTTGTACTGTTCAACTCCATCACAACTAAAGTTAGTTATGATACTATATTTACCTTGATAGGTTTCTACTAATTTATCTAACAAATCAGGAATGGCATCATAGTATTCACCAAAAGCCATGTGTTGTGCCAAACTCCCTTTCTTTTTAGTTTGCCAATGAAAAATGTGAACTTGAATTGATGATGTGTTTAATTTATTAATCATATCAACAAAATCTTTATTTTCTTTCTTAACTTGTTCTTCTATAATTTGAGTCTCACTTCTTAAATTAACATTCAGTAAATCTTTTTTTGTATATTCTTCCATAATATTTTTTATTTATAAATAGTTTATTTTCCAATTAAAATCCCAACACTTTCTCACAAGATTTTAATGTACTTAATATATTTTCTCTACCAACAGGATTCATTGAGTGAATAAAGTATTCAGGTAATGGTAATTTATTTTCAACACAATAATCACATAACCATTTAGCACAATCATATCCTGTTTTTTCTTTAAAAGACGGATATAATGAATTATATATATTATTTTTATCGTACATATCACTACTATAGTGTTCATCCGCCAAATCGTGGTCAAAAGATACTACATCAGGAACACCGTTATCATTCATGTATTCAACAAAATCAAAGTACGTTCTAACTACTTCCCATTCCTTCAAATAAATGTCACTTGGGTTCATATACTTAACACAATCTATAGGATTTCTAACATCGTCTAAAAATAATCTTATCATTTTAATTTCTTTTTAAAAAACTTTCTAATGTTTCACAATTTACATCTTTTTTGGAAATTTTAATAAAATATTCATTAAATTCTATTGGTAACTCATTAACAATATTTGAAACTGAGCTCCATAATATTGACCCTTCGTCTTGTTGTGAGTATTTTTCATCTACTAAATATTGAACCACCGTGTTATACTCGGTAGTTATAAATCCATGAGCAAATCCTTTAGGTACATATAATTCATAATTTGGAGTAACCTCAAAAAATCTACACTTACCATATTCTTCAGATTCTTTTCTAATGTCAACAACAAAATCTATAATTGAACCTGTTATTACCTTAACTAATTTGGTTTGTGCAAAAGGTTCTTTTTGATAATGTAATCCCCTTAAAGTCCATTTATGTGGATTTACACTTATATTACTTTGAATCCATGTTTTATTTAAATATTCAGGTTCTTTTTTATTTGTTTCAAAAGTAAGAGGTGCGAATATACCTCTGTCATCAACAAAAACTTTATTCTCAATTAAAACAGGTACTTCCATTTTATTGTTTAAATATTTTATTTTATCTATCCTACCATCTTCCCAATGATGAACCATCCATCCATCATTATCCATATACACTTTAGGTAATCCATTTCCCCAAGTATCCTTTTCAACTTGTTTTCTGAATGCATCTTGAAATTCTTTAGATTCAAATGCCTCTTTAACTTTATTATTGTTTTCAATATTGTCCCAACTTTCTTTCATACTACAAAATTTAACTTATTATATTAATTTCACTTTCAGTTTCAATAACAACTCTGGCACCACAACTAAGTATTGGTTTTTCATCCCCATTACCACAATAAACAATTTTACTAGGACCTAAAATCTCAACTTCGTTACAATAGGTATTTGTCTTACCTTTTTTAACTGTTATTACAGGTAAATCAGTCCCTTTAGTCTTATTAGACCTAACATTATGTTGATTAACATGGATGTAAGTTTTACTACTCCGTTTCGCCATAAATTTTTTCTAATTCTTGTTTACATTTAGGACTCATTTCATCTTCTGCTCTATCCAAAATATACTCATATCTTCCTATCTCAATATCCTTAACAAAAATATCACTTTTTAATGAATCTACAATTTTTACTAAACTATCATTAGTAATTTTTAAATTATTAATCTCTTTGTTATTGACATTATTATTCTTAATAAGTAATGGAAAATACATAATACCTACAAGAGAAACAATTACTAATCCAATTATTAAATTTTTCATATGATTTGTTTTAATTATTATAGTTCATAGTCGATTGAAAATAAATCAATTTCATCAGTAGTCCCTTCATTATCCGTAAATGAAACACAAGATTTGATATCCTTATCTAAAGATATTAAAAATGTTTTATAATACAATGGAGCTCGAATAACAATTAATAAATCTTTATTTTCTCTAATTTCATAATTAACTAAGACCGAATTTGGCATATTATTAAAATAGTCGTTACCTATGAAAAGTTTAATAAACCACAACTGTGTTAATTCTTCTAAACTTGGATGATTTTTGTGTATTGAAAATAAAGAATGATACTGATACACAAATCTTTGTAATAAATGATACACAATCATATCATGTGTATTCATATTTAATTTTAATTTAGTCATAAAAAAACCTTTACCTAATAATAAGGCAAAGGTTTTAATAAGTCAAAAAAAGTAATTAAGCTCCTATAATTAAATCATCGAAATCTAATGTCTCCATTCCTTTTTGATTATTCTTTACTTCGTCATACATAAACGATTTCACAACCGATATAATACTTGACTCTGACTGAGCAATCTTTGTTTCCATCCAATCTTCAAGTTGTTCACCATCTTCAAGATTTTCCCACATTTTATATGCCAAGGTAGCAATTGTAAATAATTGTTGTTTCGCCATATAAGAACCACTCTGTTGTTCCTCATTTACTGGTTTCATTTTTTCAATGACTTTTGATAATTGGTCTTCTGTTATAATAATATTTTTCATAATCTTTTATATATAAATATAATAAAAAAATGGTGAGGAAAAAAATCCTCACCAATATTAGGACTGACCGAAAGAGGTCAATTCTCCACCACCTGGTTTATTAGTATACTACCAGGAAACTATTTTCTTGGTATATTATAATAAATCTCATTGATTTCGTCAATACTTGCCCATCCTAACACATCATCCCCTCTTGAACTATATTTACTAGTCACAAAATCTCCTGTGATAGTGTCTATTAAGGCAACCTCAAAAGTGTTAACAAAATCACCATATAGTCCTTGTCCTCCACCAACAATGGAAAGGATATAATCACCTACATATTCTCTATACATTTTCGCATCTCCACCTCTCATAGATGCAGTCGGATGTGGTTTTGATTTTTTTCTAATGTTTTCAATTGTTAATGGTTTCATGCTGGTTGCTCAATTTTAGATTTGTTAATGATATGGTCCGTTAAAGTATACACATCCACATTAGTTATAATTATAGAATCTTTCAACAACCTATTGGGAATATTAACCAAGAAATCTTCACCATTGAAAAATGTTAAAGCTTCGTTACAGTTTAAACAACCGTTAATCAATTTAAGAAATAATTTAAACTGAACAGGATTAATAAATGTTTCATTTAAAAGAACCCCAAATGTTTCGTGTTGAATCTTGATTGTCTTAGTTTGCATATTCATATCTGTAAATGTTTAGAACACAAAGATATGAAAAGTATTTAAATAAAAAAATTAATTTTTTGGTTTTGATGATATTGTATTCCACTTAGGAGATGTTGATATAGTACCGTTTGTCGTAATTGTTGATGTTTTGGTTCTTTGTTGATTTAAACCCTGACTATTTGCACCACTTCTTAAATTTTTATTATACTCTAATGGTGTTGACATTCTATCATATAAAGATTTACTTGATGGGGGAGCATCAATTTTAGGTGTATCAATCTTAGGTGTATCAATCTTAGGATTGTTAATAGGCATATCAACTTTAGGACTATCAACAGGCTTACTTATTGGAGTACTACTACAAGAACTCAATGATGTATGTGTTATGTTTTGAGCGAACCAACACATATAAGTTTTTAATTTTTCTGGACTTTGTTCTGATTGCTTAGAAAATTCTTTTTTCATTTCTGTTTTTATAGTCCCACAGGCAAAATCTTTTGCCATTTTCATTTTTTTCAAATTGCTATCAAGTTCTGATTTATCTTGAGAAGACATTTGAACTTGTCCTGATTCTACCTCAGATTGAAAACTACTTAAATCATTGTATATTTTATTACAACCATTACCATCTATATAATTGTTACCATAATTTAATAACTCATAATCAATAGATTCTGTTATTAACCCATACATGTTAAGTATTTTATTTTTTTCTGATTCTGTTATTATAAATTTTTTCATAAATTATTTAATTATTGATAGTATCCACCAAAGTTTATCTTTTTTATCATATCCATCTTCTATTTTTTCCATTTCAGGATATGTTTTTTTAATTTCCTCAACTCTACTATCTAAAGTATCTGAAGAAACATCATCATATAATAATGATAACCCTTGTATTTTATCAGAACCTGTTTTAAAGGTCACTTTATAACTATTCATATCCAAAACAATACTATCCTCGTCTATTGAAATTTCTTTTGTTTGAGATTTTACTTTTTCTCTTAAATCAGGTACACTAGTTCCTTGTATACTAACAGGTTTCCCAGTTGCATTTGTTTGTTGATTACTTTGTATTTGTTGTAAACATTCCTGTTGAAGTGTTGAATGTTTCCATTGGATAAAATATTCTTTTAGATTTTCTTTTGTTTTTTTTAACTTACTTACATATAGTTTGCCCCCAACAACTACACTACTCCCATTTGGTTTATAATTTAATATTTCCGATTTTCTATCATCTAATGCTGGGTCATGATTCCAACCTCCAACATGTGCAAATCCTGTCATTGCACTACATTTATCAGGAACACTAATAAACGGTATGTTTACAGTATATTCAACATTACCAGTACCCATACCTTTCGTAGTTAATTTAATACCCGCAAAATTTACTTTAACATAAGTTCCTGATTTATATAACTCTTTTAACTTACTCGCAACTGCATTTGTAATTGTGTTAGAATATTTATGAGCAATATCACCATTATTATCAAATTCAGGTCCTGTATATTTTCCCGAACATCCCGCATTTGAACAATTTGGTGTATCCGCCACTTGTTCTGAAATTATTCCATACATTCTACGGATATTGTTTTTTTCAGATTCTGTAACTAAAAATTTTTTCATATTATATAAATAGTAAGGAGCATAAAAAAACCCATCAATAGTGATAGGTTAATTTATATATAAATCGGGTAATTTAAATAAAAGGTTGAGAATACACCTACTTGTAAGGTTCTTTAAAAGGATTATTTTATTCCCTTCGTTTCCACTTCCTTTTGAGAAGTAAACCTCAATGACGATTGATAAAGTCAATCACACTTTAAGTCGAAAAATACTCTCTTACTATTCATCACTCTCCGAGGTTGCCACCCCAGTTAATCCTTGCGGGACTAGAAGACTTTCATAAAAATCACATCAGTCTTGGGAACCTTTGTGGCCGTGAACAACTCACGACTATGTAGTCATCTTTCATTTTCGACTGACGGACACTTTTCCTTGATTGATTAATTTGATTAACTTATTCAAAGTTGTTGGTTAGTGGATGGAAAAGGTAGCGGTCCGTCGCTAGCTCAGTTATCTTTTGAATAACCGAATACTAAACTACCTTATGAGATATCCCTATCTCCATGTTTTAGCTCATCTTCAAAACAAAACCCTTGGTAGAGTCAAGTTAAGGACAACAACAGCACCACCTGTACGAAGTCATACCTTTCGGCTTTAAGACAACCTTAATATTGGAATACGCAGTAATGAAGTTGGAGACAACATTTCCCACATAAATCCTACGAGTTATTCTTATTGGTGTTCCCACCTCAACCTGACGACCCACATCGCCAAGTCATTCAACCAGCCCCCCTACAGTGTTACCCTCGGGTACTAAGGTTAAACGATATCTCGCTTGTATACTCAAGTACCATTTCTGATACCGCAGAACACCTAAACCGAGGTGTTCCACTTTAAGCCACTTTCGTGGTTTATTTAATGACCATATACGGCCAATTATCTTTTATCAGTTATCTCAGAATCAACCCTAAGGTCTCATCATCAACATCCCGAATGGATAATATTTTTATTCAAAGAACTATCTAATTTAAAGAAGATGTTGGAATCTTTACAACCATCCATTCCCCCCACTTGTAATCACCGATTTTTGTTCTAATTTTGGAACTCCTTTCGGTAGGGAAAGAATAATGGAATATTTACAACCCCATCTTCTTCATTTGTTTCATAAAGGTAAGAAGAAGTTTTCATTCTGTCAAATCTTTTTTGAAACTTTTTTTTTAAGAACTTCAGGACTTTCATCCCGTTTGTTTCATAAAGATAAGAAGAAGTTTTCATTCTGTCAAATCTTTTTTGAAACTTTTTTTTTGTTAATTTCTTAGCCAGTTTTACCTGTTTACAACAATCACCACGTGGAGGTGAATTAACATTGATTGTTTTGCGACGCCTTGGAATCGAACCAAGTTATTCGGGCTTAACGGTATTACCTGTTTTAATAGTTAAAGACCGATGAGACCCGCGGAATACCTCACCCCCCGCTCGCCGTATTTAAAGAACTTGTTTTTACTTTTCTTTTACAAAGGTAAGAAACTTATTTTGAACCGTCAAATCTTTTTTTGGGAAATTTTGTGTGTTCTATAAATATCTCTTTCCTTCCAATTGTTTCACAAAGATAATAAAAATATTTTAAAAACAAAAAAAAGTCCCGATATTAAATATCACTTATTTCTTCTTGAGGACTATTTTGATTAGTTTCTCAAGTTGCTCCCCCAATGGTTTTGGTAAATTATCTTTTGTAAAATAACCACACTCAGTATGTTCGGAGCCGTCTTTGGCTTTTTCCAAATCTGGTATAAGTTCACTATCAGTTTCCATTAAAAAGGTGTACATCAATCCCTTAACTGTTTCACCATCTCTAGTATATCTTTTTAACGCACCACATAATGTAATTGGTTTTGTTATCTCAATATTAGTTTCTTCATAGAATTCTCTTGTTGCACCATCAATTGGAGTTTCATCAATTTCTAACTTACCTCCAGGTATTGACCATTCACCAGGTAATGAACCTTCATTATTTCTTTTACATAATAAAACTTTGTTGTTGGATTTAACAATAATCCCTGAGTATCTTTTCTTTTTCAAGTTTGAGTGATTTTCAAAAATTATAAGATATTAATTTTTAAATATCAACTATTTTTTTTGAAACATTCTTTTAAATAGTTCATCTTTAGTCATTCTAACTGACTTAGTGTTGTTAACAGGTTTTGGAGTCCTTGTTTCAACTACTTTTGGTTTTGGGGATTCTTTTGGTTGTTCAAATACACGAACTTGTAATTTTGGTTTTTCATCAACTTGTTCAGAAACAACCACATTTACTTTTTTAGATGTTTTAACATTGAAGTCTGAGTTCCATGGTTCAAAATAAACATCATCAGCAATAACTTCTAATTTAATATTACCTTTTGTTCCTTCAGGAAGAAAATTTTTCGTCTTTGGGATATTAACTTCACAAACACCATTATTTTCAATAGTACCATTGAACATGTAAGACATTTCATTGGTCTCGATAACTAATCTAACTTTAGATTTTGCTAATGAGGTTCCTTCTACGTTAATGTCACAATTAAACTTATTTGGTTTGTCGGTATATAAATTGTACGCCATATGAAATAAATATCTGGTTATTCGTTAATTTTTACATTTACCTTAATAATTTTTTGCTCTTTCATTAATAGTTCAACATCTTTAAGTTTTATTTTAACTTTTGTATTTTTATTTTTATTAAGTCTTTTTTCAAAAACAATTTCATCCACCTCTAATCTGACAAAGAGATTTATAAGAATTTGTTTCTCTTCATCATCTAATTCTTTTAATCTATGTTTCTTTATAGATTGAGAACCACCCGCACCTTTTAATATTTTTTCAATAATACAACCTTCTTTCCAAGTGAAAGGTGTCTCCATCCATTTAAAAGGGGTATCATCCCAGCGATAACAAACTGAACTCATAGTATTTATATATAATTAAATATTCGTAAAATTAAAGTATGTCTGATATTTCAAATCAGTTAATCAAAGATAGCTATAATTATGTTCTCCAATCTGACATATCAACAGGTATTGTTTATCGTATTGGCGGTGTAATTCCTGTAAATCCTATATTTTTATCTGGGTTAACAATTAATAGTACTTTCACATTTGCAGATGGGAGCGAATCCAATGGATATGTTCTTACTTCAGATGCGTCAGGTAATGCAACTTGGAAACCTGTAACCGCAGCAACACCATCAACGGGTGTTACAAGTATTAATACAGGTACAGGATTATCCGCAGATTCTACTACGGGAGCGGTTACAATCATTAATACCTCTCCTGACCAAACTGTTACAATAAGTGGTGGTACAAATATACAAATAACGGGAACTTATCCTGATTTTGGTATTAACTACACAGGACAAACATCATTCCCATATTTGGCATTAAGCGGAGGAACAGTAACTGGTAGAACAATATTCCAATCAGGACTAACCGCCAATACAATATCAGCAACAACATATCAAAACTTACCATCTCAAAGTGGTACAGGTATATCAGCATTTAGTTATAACCAATCTACAGGTTTATTAACTATAACTAAAAATGATACGACCACATTAACCGCTGGTACTTTTAGTTACGTTACCGCAACAACTTTGTCCTCGGCTAATGTTTTAAGTGTTACTTCAAATGGTGGTAGTGGTGTTACAACAACAATAAATGCCGTTACAGGTGGAACATATTCTAATGGTACTATAACTTTAAGTGGTACAGGTTCTGTTAATGGAACACAAATAACAGGATTATCGGCATTAACACCAACAACATTATATAGTGGTAATGGAACATTATTAAGTAATAGAGTTGTTAATTTAAGTTCCTATACTCTTAATTTTAGTTCTACAACAAATCCTAATACACTTGTAATGAGTGGTGGAAATGTTGGTATAGGAACATCAACACCAACATTTATTTTAGATGTTGCTAACAATGTTAGAATACAAAAATCAGATTTTCCAGTTGTTACAATACAAAATACATCAACAGGATATCCGATATTAAAATTTAAAAATTCAACTTACAATTCAGTTTCAGTTGGAGATACAACCGCTTATATATCATTAACTAATAATTCTGACACTTTACAAGGCTCAATCACGTTTAATAAATCTGTCAGTGGAACTTCTAACCTTGTGTTAAATGGAGATAGTAATGTTAATAATAACGTTTTAATAGGTTCCAATGTTGATAATGGTTATAAACTAAATGTCGCAGGAACTACCCGAATTCAGGATAAATTAACCGTAAGTGCTACAACAGACCCTGTTAAATTTATTGGGTTACAATCGTCAAGTGATACTAATATATTAACTGTAGATGGAACAGGTGTTGTTCATACATCTCCAATATCTGGATTAACCACAGGATTAACAACAACTAATATATACAACTCTAATGGAACATTAACAGGAAATAGAATTGTTGGTTTAAGCTCATACACTCTTAATTTTAGTTCCGCAACAAATCCAAATACATTAGTTTTAAGTGGAGGAAACTTGGGTATAGGTACATCATCACCATCAGTTAAATTAGATGTTTATGGTAATGATTCAACTAAAAACACAGCTCAATTTGGAACAATTGGTATACAATCGTATACTACAAATAATGCTTGGTTTGGTGATAATGTTTATTTTAATGGTACACAATTTATTAGAAGAAATAGTGGTTATTCTGGTTTATTTTATTTTGCGGGTAATGAAGGTCAATTTAGATTTGGTGACAATGGTTTATCGGGTACTCCAGTGACAAATGGGTATAGTACATTTGGAACAATATCCCTAAAAACTAATTTGGATGGTACATTTGCGGTTGGAAATATGTGGTACGCATCGGGTGATTATACAGGGGCAAAATTCATTGTGAATTCATCTGGAAATGCAGGTGTGGGAACCATTTCTCCATCAAACAGATTACACGTGTATTCAGTTTCCGACCCCCTTAAATTAGAGGGTGTCCAAACCTCAACAGATACTGAATTATTAACAATAGACGGAAGTGGTGTTGTACATAAGATTTCAACATCTGCAATAACAAGTGGAATTACGGTAACTGGTAGTTTCTTACGAAACAAAACTCATTCAGGTGCAACAGATACAATACAAATAAACGAATCAATTTTTAATCCTGCCGACTTAACGGTATTAAGTACAAGTGTATTTATAGTTGACACTGATGCCGATTATTACATATTGGGTGACCTATATAATTATGGAAGTATAATTGTAAATGGGACTTTAAAAGTTGGAGGAATTATTTATAATTATGGTACAATAACAGGTCCAGGAATAATAGAATAAAATATAAAAAATAATATAATATGCCAAGTTACATAGAATTAGATAAACAAGGTTCATTTCCCGCAGCAAGTAATGTGGGAAAAACAATATTAGGTATTAATAGTAATGGAACGTTACAATTAACCAATAGCAATGGAGCATCAACAAATGTTTCAGGTGAAGCCATTAAAAAATATGTTGCAAAATTACAAGAAGTTGGTGCTGAAATTCTATATAGCGGTTTATTAAAAGTCGGCGAGATTTATCATTTAACCGATTATCAAGGTGATGATTTTTCTAACGTTGCTTATATTATTTCAGGAATTATTGATGAAACTGGTTGTATTTTTGTTGCTACAGGAACAACTCCAACTAATTGGACTAATGGTAGTGAATTAATAAATGATGAAAACCCATATGCGATATCTCCATTAGTAGATAATTTAGGGTATACTAAACCTGTGTTTTGGTCAAATGCATATGGACTTGCAGGACAATATTTTTTAAACTTTCCTGAAGCGGTTGACCCCTCAAAAGTAATGGCTTCTTTGACACCGACATCGTTATCAAATGTTAATAGTTTTATTACGTATGCCAATAATGCCACTGTAGACCATCTGGTTGAGTATTGGAATAATTATGCGGCTAATGATATGGTGAGAACATTATCTACTCAATCAGATGGAAAGGTAATAGTTGGGGGGTCTTTCAATGATTATAATGGAAATGGGAGAAATCGTTTAATTAGAATATATTCATCAGGTATGGAGGATACAACATTTTATAGTAATCTCACATCTGTAGGAAATACATCAGGTTTTGGAAATGATGTTTATACAACTGCAATACAATCCGATGGAAAAATATTGGTTGGTGGTAGATTTACCTCACTAAACGGAATTGGTAGAAACTATTTAGTAAGACTTAATTCTGATGGAACCGAAGATACAACATTTTATTCCAACCTTATTTCAACTGGTGATAATTCAGGATTTAATGGTGAGGTTAATACAATCGCAATTCAATCTGATGGTAAGATATTGGTTGGGGGAATATTTAGTCAGTTAAACGGAAATACTAGAAATTATTTAGTTAGACTTAATTCTGACGGAACCGAAGATACAACATTCTACACCAACCTTATATTAACTGGTGATAATTCTGGATTTAATAGTAATATTAAAACAATTACAATACAATCCGATGGAAAAATATTGGTTGGTGGTGAATTTACAACATTAAACGGAAATACTAGAAACTATTTAGTAAGACTTAATTCTGATGGAACCGAAGATACAACATTTTATTCCAACCTTATTTCAACTGGTGATAATTCAGGATTTAATGGTTATGTTAATACAATCGCAATTCAATCTGATGGAAAGATATTAGTGGGTGGTGAATTTACAACATTAAATGGTGATTATAATTATCAATATCTATGTAGATTAAATTCAGGTGGCACAGTTGATTCCACTTATATTATACAACCAACTGATAGTGTATTTGCTATGACAGTAGAACCGTCTGACATTCTTATGGTTGGTGGACAATTTAATACTATAAAGAATGGTACTATATCAACCAATAAAAATTTGGCTAGAATAGATGTGAATGGAAATATAATTAATGATTTTGCAAACACAACATTGAGTGGTAAAGTATACGCATTAGGACAACAGGGATATAATAGAGTAATGGTTGGGACAGGTTCTGCAAATTACATATACAACATATACAGTGGATATGACGTTTTTTTAAGTGTGAAAGATAGTACTTATGCTGACTCAACTACCCTAAATAATATGCCGATAGAAATAAGAAATTATAGTTAATGAAAACAATAATAACATTAGATAAGTCGAATCAACCGTATGGGTTTCCACAATTAAATGGAAATGCAAATTTTGACAATATTATTGTTGAGGGTAGTCTTACCGCCACTACAATTTCTGCAACAACTTATTTAAACATCCCTGGCGGTGTAAATCCAACTTCAGGATATCTTCCATATAATAACGGAGGAATATTTGCTGATAGTGTAATATACTATAGTGGGTCTAACATTGAAATAAGTGCAACAACAACAGTAACAGGGGAGTGGGATAGTAATTTCAGAAATGGGTTACATTTTGCATTTGGTAGTAATATTGGAAAAATATACTCAGTTGAAAACGGTGTTGTTTGGAGAAGATTAGACGTTGAAGGAAATCCACTTGTATTAAATGGACAAAGTGGTGGTAATGTCGGTATTGGAACAACGTCACCAAATGGAAAACTACAAGTAGATTTAGATAATACGGACTATACAAATACAGGAGGAGCAGGTTCACATATCTTATTAAATAATCCAAATCCAGCAGGACAAAATGTTTTATCATCCTTAATAAATGGGGTTGTTGTTGCAAAATGGAGAACTGATTATGTTGGTAATATAAATTGGGTGGCTGGAACTGGAGGTAGTCAGGCATTCTACACTAATGGTGATTTTGGTGTAGGAAGAAGTCAAATGTGTATTTTTAATAATGGTAACATTAAAATGGAAACTACAACTATAGGTGGTAGTAATGTAGACAATGGATATAAATTAGATGTTATAGGTACGGGTGGAACTAGATTTAGTGCAACAACTGACCCAGTTAGAATTGT
>Ga0315284_10004145_pt1 | contig 20601 bp, 22 predicted proteins | sample YL17G09_16_MG_FD_203696 | JGI IMG/M metagenome (GOLD analysis project Ga0315284, IMG submission 203696) | Sediment microbial communities from Yellowstone Lake, YNP, Wyoming, USA - YL17G09_16 | ecosystem: Environmental > Aquatic > Freshwater > Lake > Sediment | place: USA: Wyoming | collected...
GCAACCTTTAGCTGCCCTTGAAGATATCTATTGGATTCTGTAAGAGCTACGTCCATAGCAACAGAATAGAGAAGGCTAGTTAGTTGATGACTACCCATCGCTCTACTTTCAAGAGCTAATTTTTGTACTTTATCTAGTAGGTTCATCTTTTTAATTCTCATTTTCGAGTGAGTTGATTCGTTTGAGGGGGTCAGGATACTGCTCTTCTGTGGTGGCGGGTTGAGTGCGATGCCGTTTCGGCATGTTGTCTGGATAAACTGCGCCGCCGCCACTTAAGGTGCGTTCAATAATTGTCATGAATCTTGCTATCTTATCTGTCTCATCTACTAATTCACAGTGTTCAAGATAAGTTTTAATGAGCTTTAGGTTTTCCACATCTTTTTCTAACTGCTCTTGACTCGGGCGATTATCCCTAACTATTTTTCCATACGCGCTTATAAATGTTGCTACTCCTAGTGGGTCTTCCCTATCTGTTGCCTGAAAAATCTGTTTTAGTTTTTTCTCACCGTCAGTCCATTCATTATTCTGATTAACATTTAGGCTGTATAGCTCATGTAGCTGCGTAGCGTAGGTCTGTGGATTGCCCTTTCCTGCAGTCTGTTGTAGATGTTTTGACATTTCATTTGCTGCGGACTTTTGCTTTGCTGGATCCTTTTGTTGGGCACCTTGATCACTAAACACAGTTTCAATCTCGTTCTTAGCTGCGCCAAAATCGTTTGTTGGCTTATTTTGATCTGGAGCTACTGGTTGAGCTACTGGGGGAGTGTCAGGGTGCCACTGGCCGTAAGGTGTCACCTCCTGCTTTCCAGGAGCGGTAGGTTCTTTCTTTTTATTTACAGGAGCATACCCAGTTGGGGCCGGCGCGTTAAGGGCCTTATTTGGTATGTTGATTTTTGTACCAATTCTGATGTCATTTGGATTTTTAATAGTCTCAGGATTATGTTTAGCAATATCCATCCATGTTAATCCAGGAACTTGTTGACGATAGTTTACAGCTATCTGAGATAGTGTGTCTCCAGATTTAATTTCATGAACAGCAAGAGTTCCTGCTTGACCTGAAGTGCTCGCTCCTGCTCCTGGGAACATAGCTGATCGTTGTTCTGATGTAAAAGGTTTACCACCAATTGAAGTATATAGAGCTTCAAATCTCTTGACATCATTAAGTACCATCATAGCTTCTTGATTGCCAACATCTGCTAGCTGACTATAGTGAATAACTTTACTTGAGAGAGACGCTCCTTTTGGTTGTGGAGTATATTTCTTAATAAGATCTTTTCTAAGTTGTACTGGATCTGGGTTTATTTGAAATAATTTTATAGCCTCATCTTTTAGTCCAGTTGGGGCGGCAGTAGGAGCTTGAAACTTACCTTTTAATTGCGCTAGTGGCATCTGCTTCAAGCTATTAAGGCGAGCTACATAGTCTATGGCCTGCTGAGAAGCCCCTGCGTCATCTAGTTTCCCGTCTTTTTTTGCAGTTTCAAAGCTATCCTTAAACTTTTCAACCAACTGAAGCATCTGGTTAGCATCAGGGGGTTGTTGACCATTACGTCTAAAAAGATTAACTATTAAGGCGGCGGGGTCGCCAGTCAGGCTATCCATGTCTTTCTTTTGAGACATTTCTTGATACCATTCAGCGGCTGTAAATCCCATATCCATTATCTCATAGGCTGCCAGGCCTACCCAGATAGCTTGCATACCAGGAATTGCTCCCAAGGCTCTAAGTGCTAGCTTAAAGGGCATGCCAGCAAGTTTGAATAAAAATTTAGGTCCCAATCTCATTAAGGCTGGTTCTAGCTTAGCAAGAACGGATGCATTCTTAAGACCACCTTTTGCAAAGTTTTGCAGGATTTTCTTAACAAGAACTGCAGCGCCCTCTGTAGCTTCAGCAGCTTTAGGAAAGTTTAGTAGTTTTGTTCTGTAGGTGCCTTGGAGTTTTTTGAGTATATTGCCGGCTAGCTCACCTGCTTTTGAATTATGAGGAAATTTTGATCGAAAGGCCTTTAGAGCTTTAGATAGAGCCTCTAGTTCTTCCCTGCTTTTAGCTCCAGCTATTTGCTTGGTCAAAGCTTCAGATGCCTTTGCAGCTGCCTTCTCAGCTTTCAAGACGCTATTTTTATCTATTTTGTTACCTAAATTAGTAAAAGCCTTCCCTAACCAATCGAGTGTCGCGGCTGTATCGGCCTCTTTCATTAGCTCTGCTTCTACAACCTTATGATTATCCATCATAGGATGGGCAACCTTATTAGAAAAAGCTTGCACACCTCTTGGATTCTCTTGAATGTATTCAAGATCTTTTAGTAATTTTTCGAAGTATTCTTTATTAGACATTTGGGATATTCCTTTGAATTGCTGGAGCTGAACGAGCTGGAGCAATTGGTTTTGGTGCTACCGGAGTAGCTGAACGAGCACTTTCAGACTTTGGAGTAACCGTAGGCTTTGCAGCCAATTCTGGCTTAGATTCTTCAGTAACTTCTAGAGGAGTCTCTATAGCAGTTTGTTTAGGTTCTAACTTTTGAATAGCTGTATCTTCTTGTTCAGATAGTTCAAGAGGAACTTTGCTAAGATTAGTATAAACCTCAATAAGCTTCTTATTTAACTTCTCTAGACTTCCTAGATCGTCTCGAATAATCTTTTCAATGGCCTCGACATCACCCTGACGATTCATTCCTTCTAGCTTTTTCTTAATTGCAAATAATGAGTCCAAGTGGGCGCCGTAATTAAGGCTATCCATCTCTCTTTTAATGTGTCTTAGTAATTCAACTGCTTCTTGTGAGTCTTTTTTTGTTTTCGGCTTTTCATCAGCTACTCTAACTAGTGGTCCTGGATTAAGTAACTCATTCGCAGCAGCAAGTAGGATTACTTTACCTTCTGTAAAGCCATGTTTATCTAACATCTTCGCAGCTCTACGAGTTCTAGCGGCAGCTAGTTTTGGAGCCTTAAGATTAGTTGCTTCAAATTCTAACATAGCAATTATCTTATAAAGTTTGTTAGAGTCATTTTGCATAATCAGGCCGCTATTAATTAATTCCATTAGCGCCTTTCTGACAAGGTTGATTCTATTCATAAACTTTTTTCTTTGGTTCATAAATTGTTGAACTCTGTCTTGTCCTACAAAATCTGCTTGTTTTTCCATTTTGTTTTCCTTGTTTGCTTTTCTATATTTCCAGTTGTACCAATTTTTAAAATCAAATCGCTCAAACATATCCCAATCTTTTGTAAAGTGATATAGAATTTGAGGAAATGTATACTCTTTCCCGTAGGCTCTTGCAAAAGACTTCATACTTATTGCTGTCTTCTTCCATTTGTCTAGATCAAATTTCTTACCTAATCCTAATGCTCTATAATTATTCATTGTAGGATAAGCTTGTTTCAAGGATGCTTTTTTAGTATCGAGCTCTTCCTTCCTTTTGATAACGAGGTCTCTAATTTTTGGATTATTTGAAGTTTGAATAAGAACAAGTTCATCCGGGGTGGCCTTATTTCTAACATAATTTACAAGAAAGCCCTCTGCAATCGTATATCTCATGTTGCTAGGAATACTTTTATCTTTCTTAGGAGCAAGTTGCTTTAATTCTTGCTCTAACTCAAAATAATTCTTTGTTGATAATTTTTCTTCAAATTGCTCAATCATTGGAAGAATATCTTTATATATATCTTCATACCTTTCGTATAGTTCGTGTAGATTTTGCGAAGCACTCACTTTATGTTTTTCTATAATTGTACAGTATTCTTTATATCTTTCTTTATCTATACTCCCTGCATGATATGCACGCATAATCTGAGCAAAGGCTGTAGCTACCTCTCGTAGCTCTTCTGTTTCAGCAAGGTCTAGGGTTTGACCAACTCTAGTTAGGATATTTTTAGCTACAGCTCTAGCAGAAATACCTTGAAATAAGTCTTGTTTTATTTCCTTATTAATATAAGTTCCTAATGAACTCTGAATTGTAATAGTAATTCTTTTCTGAATTAGTTCCAATTCCCAAGCAAGAAGCATAGCATTTTGTAAACTTGCCGCTTTAGGGGCATAGGTATCAGCCCAAGGCTTTTTGGCACCTTGAGCTTGTTTAATTAAATTTGCAAAGTTTGCTACTTTAGTTGAAAGTGTAAGTAAACTAGTCTTAAGGGGAGTTTGCAGCTGTTGTATAGAATTAAAAATACTTGCTGCATTAAGTAAAGTAGATGGAGGAGCAGGAAGTTCTAGTTGCGTTCTTGGAGTTGCAATACTTGCTGTCTGACCTTTAAGGAGACTGTCTAAAACGATATACTTATTTTGTATTAGTGAAATAGTAGGAAAGCTAGCATTGTAGGCTGCATCAGTCATAGCAGCTGCGCCCAATGACTTAACACGAGATACTATCTGACTTGTGTAATTAGCACAAAACTTCATTAGAGGAATTAGATCGCTATCAAGTCTCTTCATTTGCTCAAGAAGAGGATCTACCTTTTCTTTTTCTTTCTCCTCTTTAGGAGCGACTTGAGAAGGAGGTAAAGTTGCGGGTTGTGGCTGTACTTGAGCTTGCTTAAACACCTTATCTCCTTAGTTGACATATCATTAACTTAACCCTGCCTCGTTCATGCGGTCCTTAACAATTTGGACAAACAAATATAATCCTTCAGGGTTCGTCTGATTAAATGCTTCCTTTACAGCTTCCACCAATATCTCCATTTTCTTATTAAGTTGCTCGACGCTTTCACTTGTACGATTGGCTGCCTTCTTTTCTTGGGATTCTACCATTTTGTTATGCATTTGCACTACATCTTGTAGCTTTCCGAGGTAAGCTGCAATAGCTTGATGATTAAGATGAGATCCTTTGCCGGCGTTAGCATCTTTTAAACTTCTGATGCCTTCTTTACATTCGTTCATGAGATCGAGGATTTCTGCGTTATAATCTAAGAGACTACTCTGTACGTAATTTGCGAGCCCAACTTGGTATGATTGAATCTTTTGTACATTTTCTTGCTGTTGTTCGTGTCTTTTTTCTACTTGAAGTTGCTTCTGCTCTTTTTGTAGAACTCTTATCGCCTCGACTTCTAGCTTTAAATAATTCTTCCTAAAACTTTGTAATGAAACAAATGAAACATGGAGCTTTTTTTTCGTTGGATATATGCTCTTTAACCAGGCCTCAACTTGTCTAGTTGAAACCCCTTTAATCAGTTTTTCAACAATTTCATCTTTATCAGGATGGGTTATTATTTTTGTATAGCCTGTAATGTTTGAATTCATAATGTCTTTCTTAATGTTTAGGACTTACTTCTTTAAGCTTTTCTTACAAAAGACCTAATGTCTGAAGATGCAGTAGCTGGTTGAGCTCCTGCAGCAACTGGCGTAGTTGGTGCTCCTGGAACTGTCTGCTGAGGTGTAGGTCCAGAATCTTTTGGCTGGCCTGGTTGTTTTGCAAGCTCTTCTGCTTGCTTAATAGCCTTGATTGCTTCATCAAGTGAAACATTCTTATCAAATTTATATTTGAGAATCTTTCTTTGCTGCTCTGCAGAAGGTTCAAGATACTGTTGTAGACTATTTAAAAACTCATGAACTGCAGGAGTGTCAACTGATTGAGCTGTTTTAGTTGAGGCATTTTTTACTTTAACTAAAATACTTCCAGGAGGGATTGATCCTTGAGCTTGAACTGACCCACCGTTATGCTTCTTGCCGTCTTCAGTAGTAAAGCCTCTGACAAAGTCATATGTCCTACCATCAAGAGGACACTGTCTCAGATTATCAGCAAGCCTTGAAAGTTGTTGACCTGGATGTTCTGGACATTGACGGGTCATCATAGTAGTTGGACCAAACAGCTGTTGAGTCTTATAGCTCTGTGCAGTCTTGATATTTTTTGTACTAGCCGCTAGATCCCAACCTTCTGGAGTTGAGCGACCTTCCTCATAGTTCTTTAGATAAGTTCTTACATCTAAAAGAGCCTCGTTTGCTTTTGTAATCTTAGCATCAACCCAATCTTCAAGATCTACGTCAGGACTAATCATGTGATCAATGCTTGTAGCCATCTCTATAATATTCTTAATGTAGCTTTTTGACATGCGAGCGTCTGCAGCAACTTTAGTAATCTTACTTAAAAGTTCGGCCGCCTTCTTCTGATCTTGGCGTTCTTCAGGCTCTACAGAAACTCCATAAAGCTTTTCAAAATCATAGGCCTTACCTTTCTCCGTTACGTCTGAGTCTTCCTTATCATGAAGAAGAAAGGGGAGAATTGGATGAAGTCTGTTTGGACCTTGGCTTGTTTGATTTTGTACGCCTGTTTCAAATTTAACTTCGTGGCCACCACGGTAGTCATACTTTTCTTTCCAAGGCTCGATTGTGTTTAGATCTCCACTAATTGGACATTGGTAAACATTATCACTTACACGGCGCATCATAGCACCTGGATGATCTGGGCAATATCTTGAGTGCTCAACTGGAGCAGTATGAAGATTGGGAGTCTTAAGAGAGCCTGAATATTCAGGAGTAGGAGCTTTCACTTTTTGACTTGGAGAATAAACTGGATGATCAGCTTTCTTAATATAGACTTCTCTGTTGGCCTTTATAAAAACGGGATCTTTACTTACTTTATAATCTTTCATAGGATTGACCACTTCAGTACTACTCTTTGCAATTGCTTCTGCTACTTGAATAGAGAACGTTCTTAAGAGCTCATCATTGTCAATAAGAATTTGAGCAGCAGGATAAAAGGAATCGATTGCTTCCTTGATCCATTTAACGAACTTATCCTTGCCGACTGGTGTATGATCAGGAACTTGCTGACCATCTTGCAAGTGCTCTAGATCTGATCTGTATTGACTAAGAAAAAATTTAGCTAGCTTACCTACTGTTGCGTCTTTTGCAGACTTGACAAGTTGTTCTCTCATATTAGCTCTCTCCTGTAGTGTCTTCATTTAAGCTCCCTTAATTAATCTTCCCAGGTAACTTTGATATCATTTCCAGCGTCGAAGAAAACCTTTTCATCAGCACCAGCATATGTTGAGCGAGTGCAAATATCGGTTTCTAGATCGCGGCCAACATTTTTAGCTGCAGTCTTAATTAGGCTGCAATAATCACTATTGGCTTGAGCTGTTTTTGGAGCATAGTAATTACAATCACCACAACGTGAAGCATAGCTTGTTAAAGATTGCTCTAACCAAGTTTGATAATCATCAGTTGCATTGTTACGATAGTGTTCACCAAATTTCTCATCAATTAGTGAGATGATTTGTTGAGCAGTTTTGTGCTTACGATCAGCTGCAGCAGATTTAAGTTGCTTCATTAGATCTGGATAAGACATTGCAAACAGAAGTGGATGTGCTTCTTCATCAATTGTATTAACACCCTTCGAGCTTCTTGCAGCGGCAGTAATATTCTGCTTACTAAATTCATGTACTTGATTATCAGCAACAAATTGGTAGGGAGGAAGAAGAGTTCCTTTCCTATTTTCAACTGCAATATTAATTTTAAATTTACCTACTTCTGTATTGACAGAAGCGTTATAAGTAAGTCCAATGGCATAGTCTCCGTCAAAGGTAACTTGTGAGTGAGAGAAGCCAAGATCTTTTAGCTCCATATCTACAAGTTGGCGGCCTTCTTCTTGAGCTTGTTTGTTGAATTTTGATTCTTTTGAAAGTACTGCTTGCTTAAGTACTCTTTCAATCTCATCATGACCAAGGGAAATTTGTGTGGGAGCTTCTACGTCAAGTTCATCAACTTCTTCAGAGAACTTGCCCATACTGTCGCTTCTAAGCGCTACGTCGTAATCTGCTGCAGTTCTTAGACTAGTTGAGTGACTAGATTTCTTAAGCTGTGTTGTGTATTCGATATCCGCAGTAAGGTTATCAACACCTACACTGTCGAGTGTATAAACCTTTTCAGTTGTTGACATAACTTGTGGGAAAAGAGGAGTATCATTCTTAATTTCTACTGGTACAAAGACTATCGTCTCTAGTTCATTTGAGGCGGTGCGGATTGTAGTTTGGAATAGAAACATTTCTGCAGTTTTATGCTTGAGGATGCTAGAGACTTTATTTACTTTACCCGTCGTTTTAAATTCGTCGCTAATGAGCATGGCTGCATGGCGAGCTAGTTCTAGATCTTCACCAGTGATAGGAACACTTGAATCTACTAAAGAGCTGTTATCTGCTGCCTCGTCATAAATATTGGAAGCTTGTTTCTCATAAGCACCATCCATGGCAAGGTCTTTAACGTCGCCCTGATAATCGATGCGGTCTGTATGTTTAGCTGCAACTTGTGTCTCTTCGTCTAGAAGATCAGCAAACTCACTAGCAAACTTAGTATTAGGATTATAAAATTTGTTCGCAAGATATTTTAGATCTTGAGAAGTAACTTCGCGATGAGGCTCTTTTTCAGCCATCTTAGCAACTACGAAAGCTACTTGGTTGATTGTTAAATCGTAACGCAATCTATCAGCAGTTGCCGTAAGGCGAGGTGAGAGAGTTGCTGCAGTAAACTTCTTATTTTCATTAAGAAAAAGAGTTTCAGCCAGTTTGTGTAGCTGCGCAGCAGCCTTGGTAAAGTCAGACATTAAAGCCTCCTAAGGTTTTATATAGCTCTATATAAATAGATACAGGGTTCCTATTATCTGCATTTAGATCAATAGATTGCAGATTTTCATAATAAGCCTGTATAATTGTAGGTTTGAGATCTAAAGTTCTGAATTTATTTTGTCTTCAGCTTTAGCTTTTGCAGCTTTAGCTTCTGCAGCTTTAGCTTTTGCAGCTTCTTCAGCTTTAGCTTTTGCAGCTTTAGCTTCTGCAGCTTTAGCTTTTGCAGCTTCTGCAGCTTGAGCCTCTGTCTCGGTTAGTTGAATGACATTTCCCTTAGATATGTCAGTTGCCTTGAGGATGGCTATCAGAGAAGTTATGCTTTTTTTGATTTCTGTCATATAAGATGCTATGTTATGTGAGCTAGGACCAAAAAGCTGATTAACATATCTATGGTATCTTTGTGCAGTTTCCATATCTTTAGTGCTGACTTTGTTTTTAAGTTGACCTAATAATTCATCTACCTTATTAGGAAATACTTTCTGAGCAATACTATCAAAAAAACGCTTTAGTAGATCTGCGTCAGCTTCAAAGATCTTAATCAAATCTTCTCTAGAATTTTTAGTAGAATAGACTACAATACCGCTAAGAGCTGTAGATTGTTTAGTGGTTAAGACTTTCTGTATTCCTTCACCTAGTTTTTGATCAGACTCAGGAGAGATGCCAGCCTTACTGAGCGAGATGCGTAAACTTTGCATAAAGTTATACAAATCTGTTATTTCAACTTTCTCTAAGCCTTTAGCAAACTCTTGCGTTAATACAACCATATCATCTTGTAAGTCTTGACCTGATAGTATCTGATTGATAAGATACATAGTTTTAGTGATAATACTTTCCTCTAATTTTTTGGCTTCAGAGGATCCACTCTGGAAATCAGATTGTACTCGTTTGTTTTGTATCCAGGTTAAAATAAGAGATTGAACCTCTGTGCGTACAGTTGTTTCTATAATTTCAGGAGGGAGGCTCATAGAGGAGCTTACGTTATCAGAAACCTTTTTTCTTACTAAAGTCTTATCGATCTCTCTTAATTTAGTAAGGTACTCTTGTTTTTTAGAGGGGGCTTTTGGATCAACTGAGGCGCTGTATAGAAAGTCAAAAATCGCTGAAACAATACCAGGAGGTGATCTTTTCAATAAACCAAGAGCTTCTCTTTCAGAATCTATATAACTTCTAAGATTGGCTGCATTATCTAATAGCCCATTTAAGCTAGCAGAGATATTCTCCAGCTTATGTCCTCTAGCTTTAAGAGCATGCTTTTGTAGCCCTATTATAATTGGTTCAAGGGCTCCAAGCCACAAATCTAATTTGCTGATCACTTGTCTTAGGTTTTTAATGCTTTTGGGTTCCATTTTTAGCTCCTCAGTGTATTAATAATTTTCATTAATTCTCGAGATGTTTTATGATCTATTGTCTCAGAGTAGGTTGCTTGAAGTTCAGTATCTAATTTAACTTTCGCAGACTCATCTACCTCTGGATCTTGAGCTATTCTACTTACAATTGATCTAATGAGGGATTCATACTTGATTGATAAGTCGTTTTCAAGATAAGCCCAGGCGCCGAGAATTTGATTAGGACTAAAGAGAACAAAAGTGTCCTTCTCTTTTTGTTTTTTCATGTAACCTATAGTACCGCTAAGTACTGCTTTGGCGACTCTTTTTGCAGATTCTAACTGAAGATATTGAGAGCTTATTTCATATTCTTTTGAACGCTCTTTAAAGCCCTCAAACATATCTTTCTTTTTCTTTGGAGCCGCAAAGCGTTGAGATAGAGAAGAAGAGGCCTTACTTTTTATTTTTAGTAAGGTATCAATATCTGTTTTCTTTCTAAACTCTTGAATAGACATATTGAGCAATTTACTATACTTACTATCAATTCTAACTCTTATTTGATCAAAGTCGTAGGTAAGATTTTTCAATCTCTGGAGAAGTGTAAGAGGAGTGTTCTCGACTTGACTTAATTTAAGCGTAGACTTTTTCAGCGCCGGGTCATCAATTCTGGCTAGCCTATTGGCCTCTTCATTAAGTTCCCTATATTCTTTGGTATCTGTAAGCCCCTCATCTTCCATTTGTTCTAATTTCATCTCAATGGCTTTTAGGCTTAAGTGATTAGGTTTTTTTGCAAAGTCAGACCAGTCTAGATCACCAACATCTTCGTCAGAAAGTAGTGCTTCCTCTTTTGACTTCTGTTCATCAGTCTTTTTGATTGGCGGGGACTCATCACCTACAGGACCATGAAATTCAGGATCGGGAACAAACTCACTTCCTAGCTGCATATACCCACCTTGGTTGGCTAAAACTAGTACATACTTTTCTGCAATTACAGTATGAAAAAGGTTAAGATTCTCCAAAGAGGTGTTTATTCTTCTTAGGCTTGTTGCTAAGTCTTGTTTTGTTATGTGTTGTATTTTTAATCTCTCTAGCTCTTTTGGAGTGCGAGACTTTAATATCTTCTGGTAGTTATCTTTGACTTCCTTAGCTAACTCTTTTAGTGCTTCAGTTGCTTGACTATATCTTCTGTAGTCTGTACCAGCGAGAGTATTTAGATGATTACTCATGTATTTCTCTGCAAAATTATTTAAGAAATTTGAAAATCCTATGCTAAGAATCTCTTGCTTTGAATAGTTAGTTAATGACTCTCCTGAGTAAACAATATATTTATCACTAGTTTCAAGAGAGTAAGGTGGAAAGGTCATACTATCTCGCACAATGTGCTTTAACGGTTTACCTTGAAGGCTTGAAACAATAGAAGTAAGCTGCTGTAATATTTCTATTTCTTTAGAAAAATCTACAGCAGCTACTTTGTATAATTTGTTAATAGAACGAAGAGAAGAAGCTGATTCAGTGAGCCCAGCTTCCTCTAGAGACTTAATTACCAAGGCAAGTCTGTTCAATTGCTCACTCTCTTAATTATTTCTTTAGTTCTGGGTATTTGCCAAAGATGTAGCTTTTGCGCTCGTCGCTTAGGCCAGCAAGGATTTTAGTTAAAAAAGAAGGATCAGTTGAGATCTTATCAACTAGAAATCGGCGCCACTCATCTACATTAGTGTCGTCAAATTGAACCTCTGCTTTTTTGAAGGCCTTAATTGCATGGCCTCTATAAATCAAAGTAATTGCACTCTTACCAGAATCTACTTGTGTGGACCAGTTTTTAGATGTCTTAAACTGAGGATCAACGCTTGCAGTGCGAATGATATATTCTTCACCAGTTTCAGAGTCTTTCTCGAGCTTCCAAATAAACTCAGATTCTGAATCTCTGAATAGATCAAATGCTATCTTAGAGAAGCGACTTTTGTTCTCAGCAAGCTTAACTCGGTGAGATGATGCTTGTTTTTGCATCTTTGGTTGATCGACCGAAAGCTCATATAGCTTTGATAAATCGAGATCTGGTTGTTCTCGTCTTGTCATTTTTACAACTCCTTAAGCTGATTCTTCACGCAGTTATGATATAGGACATCAAAGATAGAAGAAATTATCAATACACTTAAGGTCAGTCAAGTTGTATATCACCAGTTGTTTCAAACTCGGTAAGCTTTGCCTGCCAATGCAATGGGTCATCATCGTGGCGAATGAGTATATTAAGAGCGTCTACGGTTTCATTATTTCTTAGAGTGGTTATGCAGTCAATATATTCTTGGCAAGACTCGTCCTTTGTACAGATTTTTCTTAGCTTCTTTTCATAGCCGCCATGGAACTTGCCGTGCTTATTGGATTTAATACCCTTGATGGCATGAGAAATACCTGTATAATTAATTCCTAGAATATCTGCCACCTCATTATAGGTTCGATCAGGCATAAGAATAAGAGCGAGGACGATTTTTTGATGATCTGTAAAGTGATTTGTCGTAAGCTCAACTACTCTATCAAATAGTAGTTGATGTATTAGTAGCTTAGCTTCTTTGATAACTGCAATTTCACCTTCGGTAGCATCTTCCAATTCAACAACAGGAGAAAATAGTTCAGGTTGAATGAGGATCTCTTTCCATATGTGTTGATCACTGGAAGAAGAGGATTGCTGAGCCTTAGCTTTTGCCTTAGGCTTTGCCTTAGGCTTTGCCTTAGGTTTTGCCTTAGGTTTTGCCTTAGGTTTTGCTGGTTTTGCTTTAGGTTTTGCTTTTTGAGTCTTACTTACTACCAAACTCTACTCCTTAAGTGCTTCTGCAAGTATCATATCACACTTAAGAGTAATGTCAGCACTTTAGAAGTTATTTTGAATGGTAGTTTTGAACAATAGCACGAATTAGAGGATTAGGATCAGTCAGATAGAGAGCTGACTCTTCTGAGGAGAATGAATGCGAGTTATACTTGGAGATAATATTAGCTATATCTGAGTCTTTATATACGTTTTTTATCAAATGGAAAGTACCATTTTCTTCTTCAACGACAAGAGTAGAGCAAATATACTGAACCATCATAGGAATAGATCTTCTTTCTAAGATATTAAGCCCATTATTGATAGTGACTGTTGAGCTAACTCCACTGCGTACGTCTTGATCAGGATTCATACTATAACAATAGTATCGCTTAGGTCCGAAGCTATTCATTTTAAGTGCTCCCCTAGCATTTTAATGCAAAGGTCATTAATTGCTTTTAAATTTGGTTTCTCTGGATGGGGGGACATTGGTTCAATGACCTGCTTGATATGATCAATTCTACTATTCAAAGCATTAAACCAATCAATCTCTGAATCGTTAATCGTGCCTCTCAAGATAGTCTTTAAATATTCAGCATTGGGGCGAGGAAGAGTTATATTCCCAGAGATGAGGAATTCTTCTGCCTCGTCAAGTAAGCGTACTGCGTGGCCTAAGGATTTGTAGTCGTATTTGCTTTCAGCGGCCGCTCTTACGCGGGTGCCATACTTTCCTTCTAATGTCTTTAGAGACTCAATGAAGTATTTAGTCTTGGTGCTAATATCAAAGCTGCGGCCTGCCAGCATCACTTGAGGATAACCATGATCATTAACATAATACTTCAATAAGAGGTTAGATGTAAATTCTACTTCTCCGCGCTCTTCAAGTATTACAAAATTTTCAGATAGCTTCTCGTTCATTTGTTGAGGCGTTAATGCTTCACTCCAAGAAATCAAATCACGAATTGTATTAAGATTCTCACCTTTTATAGTTGCTCGGTGCGCTTGTGAAAGAGCGAATCCAACAAATGCACTCACACCCTTCTTAGAAAGAAAAGAAGATCGGTGTTCAAGAATTTGGTCCCATTCTGGGGTAGAACAAACAATGGATTGGGTTGGAGCAAACAACATTTCGAGCTGACCTGGCTGGCCCTCAGCAGCAAGTCTTAGAAACTTTTGAAGTGAGAAGAATTTACAATCTGTGTCGCCAGCTTGATTTCTTAAACTATTAGAGAGCTTTACACTCTCATTAAGCTCACCAGGGCAAGGGCTCAGAGAAAGCAGATCTTCTGTTGAAGGAAGAAAGACTCCATAATAATCCTCATCTGAAGTCTCTCTATTTGTCCCGTAAAGATGGGACCCGACTCTGCACTTAAAGATTATTCTTCTATCTATCATACTCTCTTTATCCTGCGGTAAAGCCTCAAGTTCACTTAGATTCATCATTTTGACCTCTCCTCTTTAGAAATATATTCAGCCCACGTTCTAACATATTCAGAGGAGTCAATAAGAGCAAGTGAAAGGTTATCTAAAATAAAAGTGCGAATTTTACTATATAGAGTAGATCCTAGTATTTTACTATAATGCACCTGAGCCATAGTTGCAGTCCATACATAGGAAAATCTTTCAGCACGAGCGGAACCAACCTCGGCCCAATCGGGATTAAAAATAGAGCGAATAGCCTGCTCTAGCTCTGAGATGTCTGAGATGCTAATATGCATTCTAAAAACCTATCTTTGCCGTATTTCCTAACAAATGAATCTGGATCTTCTTTAATTGTTTTTCCACTCTCATCTGTAGAGTCTGGAAGAGATACCGGGATAAGATCTATTCCTTCTTTAGCGTGCTTAGTAAGCTGTTTAAAAGCTTCTTTACCAGCGTCATCATTATCGAATACTACATAGACTTTATCCACGTATCTTGATAGGAGAATCACTTGATCTTCAGTGAGTGCGGTTCCACATGTTGAAACAATATTATCAACTCCATATTGTGATGGAATTATAGTATCAAACTGTCCTTCGCTTACTATAATATAGCCTAGCTGTCGTGCTGATTCGATGGCTTTGTCTAATCCAAATAAAAAACGCCTTTTGTCAAACTTAGAATGCCAGTACTTCTTCAGTCCTCTTCTTTTAACTTCAGCGTTATCAAGTGGTGGGCGACCTGAGAAACCAATGATTTCCCCGTACTGATTATGCATTGGAAATGTTACATATTGGTTTAGTGGAGATTTATCTATGCGACGTAGAAGAATGCCCTTTTCGTATAGGATTTCTCTAGTACCTTCTACCTCTAAAAGAAGAGATTCTGAAGGAAGATACCCTATACCCCACTTAGTAGCTGACTCTTTGGAGATGCCACGAGACTTAAGATAAGATACGATATCTTTATTAAGATTCTTTTGAGTCAGTTTTAGTAGATTGTTGAGAATCATAAAGCCTTATTTGCCATAAAGTTCGTCAATTTTACGTTGGCGGTCGGCTTCTGCAATGGTATATTGTTCCATTAGGGCCTCGTGAAGGGCGGCTTGTCTAGCTCTTATCTTGGCTATCCTCTTGTCCCATGTAATAAAGTTATAGACGTTCAGACTCGAACATCCAATCAGAATGAAGGCCAAGGTTAGATTTCCAACCCAGATATTTAGGCCTGCGAGTAGAAATCCGACAGTTGCTATAATGAAAAATATCGTCTTCATCTCATATCTCCTTTAACAATAAGGTATGCCGTTTACTATAAATGAATTCTTTTCCGTACACTTAAGCTCTTTTATCTCTTCTGAATCACAGATCTTTGTATTTTTATGAAATATAGCAGAACTACCTGGTGCCTCAAATATTTCGTCGGTAGTATCGCAGGTAGCTACTATTTGCAGCTTGATCCAAGTATTCTCTCCATAGCTTAGCGGAGTCTTTAGTGTAGCAGAAATCACAGTATTCTTAATTGAGTCTTCAAGCAAATAGTTGTGTTGCATACTATCTACATTATACATCTTAATCATAAACCAACCAACAAGAAGCACCTTCACGTATTACCTCGACTTTTCAATTTTGTTAGCTAGTAATTCGAAGATTTTATTGAATTTTGGTTGAAGCCGATTTAGCACAACATCTAGCTCCTTACCAAGAGCTAAAATCTCTGCTTTCTCTTTCTTGGAAAGTCTCACCTTATCAGTAATATCAAGACAACCTAGTAGTCGCCTTGTAGATTTAAAGTCCTTAGGTTCTAGACCACTATAAGTTGTAAACAAACTTGTATCCCAATTAATATTAGCACTGAGCTTAATCTTAGACTTAGACATTGTATCTCTCCTTGTATTTGTATTATCTCGACGAATCTATACTTCCATTTCTAGCAACCGACATAGCTTTGATCATCATTTCTGATAAGGAAAGTGGATTATTGCATTTACCACAGAGCGCCTTCTTTTTATCTTTAGACAGAATGGCTGGCAGTACTTTATCGCAAGTCTTACATTCGAAGGAAAAGGCCTCACGAGTTGTTTGTTGTGAATGGTATTGACCAAGCTTAGCAAGTGCCGATATCATAAAGCTACTAACTTTGAGATCAGTCTTGCAGTTTGGGCAAACTGCTTTAGTTGTGGCTACTACTTTTTTACCTTGTAAGGTAGCTTTGTCAACTCCTGGTTCAACATCTGTCTTACAAGTTGGGCATGGCATAAACATTATTGGACTCCTTTTATTATATTTCTTTTTTCTTAGTTTTAGTATTAGTACCAAGAATTGATTTTAATCTATTTTCTATTCCAGTTTTTACTACTTCTTCAATGTGCTCTTGATTCGCCCAACTACACCACAAGCCAAGTGGAATATTGAATCCACCTTTATATTTGCGGCCGCCGGCTGTAGTAGAGAAGTTTCGTGCAAAACCATCCATATCAAATCCTGGATCAGTGGATCTAATAGACCCCTCTACAACTAGTTCTCCTGCCTTTTCAATAATAGCATAAACAAGGACACAGTCAGTTCCAGATCTACGGATGAGTTCGTCTGCTACGGATGCAATACTGTCACGATAAGTTTCCTGCAAGAATCCTACACAAGCATATAACCAATTTTGCTCTGTCTTTTCAGCAACAAGAGCTTTCTTTAATACATCTGCAGTTTGAGTAGAAATTCTAGATCTCGTAATCTTTTGAAGATTCTCTTTATTGAGATATTGAGATAGAGTTTTTAAAGCATCATAATCTTTTGGTCGAGCACCTTCGAGATTATCCGTATCTGTCCTAATTCCATAAGCAAGAGCAGTCGCAACCTGAGTAATAGAATTACTTCCTGAATTAAAATAATCAACTTCGCTCAGGAGTCTTGTGATTATGGAACTACATGCGCCGGCATCATATTCTATGACCTGATTGATTTGAGCTTTTGTTTTATCTTTTTCGCTAGTGTCGTGAGGCTCTTTGTGATGATCAACATGAAGAATGCACTTAGATAGTTCTATACCCTCTACATTTGGATTAGAATGATCTGTTATGACATAGTACTCAGGGCTTAGACTAGAGAACTCCGTTTCCTGAACCTTAATATCTAGTATATTGACCATTGTTTTATTAGCAGAATGAGAGATATAATCTTCATGATAGATTTGACCATCGCCACCAAGAGTTTGATAGTAGGAAAGTAAGGCCAGTGAACTAGCAATAGCATCAGGATCAGGAGACCCCTTAATAATAAAAGCAACTGGCTTATTATCTAGAGCTTCAAAAATTGTTTTTAGATTTTTAGATGCCATTTATTCCTCGGTTAGTGTAAACTCTGATCTCATCGCGAAGTTAATCCCTACTCAAACGAACATTTACCATCTTCCGGGTCTTTAAATTCAGGGGGAGGTATAGGAGAGTTGTCCCACCACATTGGTTCGTATGTAGCAAGCCCCTCCCAGAGAGGAGAGCATTTTGCACTAAATGCACGCCAGCAGTAGGGAAGAGGAACAAGACCCTTACTCTTCCTATAGTCCATGCATTCATGCCACCTATTTGAGGAACTATAGTTACTGGTCTCGATGCCTAGAAGGTGTAAGCCGAAGCCGAAGGGTAATCCTAAAAAGATTCCCAGAATCACTTTTCTCATGAAGAAATCTCCTCCTAAAAAGAGTAGTGGAAGCGGAGAAGCCACTATCACTAGTTTACAGCGATAGTGGCCAAAAGGGAAGCTAATTATTGATTATCTTCTGAGTCATCTTCTTCTGGAAGATCGGATTCTTGGATAAATACTGTACCACTTGTCATTTTATTTTGAGTAGTTTTAACAAGATCCTCAAGAAGAGCTTTATTCTCCTTAAGGGCTAGCATAAAGTTATCATATCCTGCAACCTTAAGATCCTTATAGATATAAGTCTTATTGTTTGGACGCTCGACAACTCCGATAGTAACTGCTGTTGTTATAGCATCTTCAATATGATCAATCCCTGATTCGTAATAAAGTGTAAACTCAGCAGAAGCACCTTGAGCGCTCGAGAGCTTATTTTTCTTACACTTAATGCCAACTTTATGTCCAATAACCCTATCTCCTACCTTAATGTCTGAGCCGCCGAGTTTTTTCATTTCAAGTCTAAGACTACACGCATGCTTAAGAGCGCGGCCGCCGGGAGTAGTTGTGGGGATTTGACCAGTGGGGCTGTACGCTCCAATTTTTTCACGAAGTTGATTAATAAAAATTACTGTACACTTATTTTTTGCAAGTACAGGGGTAAGCTTCCTAAGTGCACTTGTAAGGACTTTTGAAAGAGCAGCGACGTTGACATCACCTGCGCTCTTAATGCTCTCTGCAAGAGAAGGAAGTGCGGCTACTGAATCGTATACAATTAAATCAACCTCTCCAGTAGAAGCTAGTGTATCAATTGTATCTAGCACTTGCTCTAGATAGTCTGGAGCAGTACAGATTAAATCATCATGATTAACGCCTATGCTCTTCGCCCAGGCGGGGCTATAAGTTTGTTCCCCGTCAATAAACGCGCATTTGGCTTTATATTTTTGTTGCCAGTAAGCAACTATTGAAAGGGCGAATAGGGTCTTGCCTCCACCTTCAACACCGGCAATTTCTATCATGCGGCCACGAGGAATGCCAGCTCCTAATACAGAGTCAAAGGCTAAGCAGCCTGAAGATTGTGTTTCTACTTGAACAGAGATATTCTCTTTACCAGTAAAGATAGTTGCAGCGCCATACTTCTTGTTAATAGCCCCTAGTGCTGCCTCAAGTGATAATTTTTTTACTTCTTTAATTTCCTTAGCCATGTTTTAATACTCCTTTTTATTTAGACTTTGCGTAAAATCTACGTATTGATATCTACATAATAGAGCAGAAGAAGACAATGTCAGCAAGCGTAAACAAGGATTATAATGGGGAAGTCTAAAAATAAGAACCTTGGATCGGCTTTCGAATACAGATGTACGCACTGGTTTCAGGCACGTGAGGGCTGGAAAAGTATCAGGATACCCTTATCCGGAGCTAGTGAATCCATCACAGAGAGTATTGGAGGTCATGACGTTAAGGCTTGGCATGAGAATCGTAGTATATTTCTCACGATTGAATGTAAAAAAAGATCGCGCGTCAAAGATGAAAAAAAGCGTAGTCAGATAGAGATCAAGAGTGAGTGGATAAACAAGCTTCAGTTTCAAAAAGATGAAATTCTTGTGGTAGCAACTGATAGATCCGACATGTATGTAGTCCTACCGACAAAAAGATTTCAGCAAATCCTTGGTAGATCACTCGATATCGCCTACGATAAATCAAATATTTATGCGGGTGACAAGCAGTTTGTATTTAAGAGAGAATCTGTAGACGAATCATCTGACAAAAGATATCATTTACAGTGGTTAGGCGAGGGATGGACTATACTTTTACTTGACGAATTTGTAACTTTAAGAGAAACAGCCAATCTTGATGATAAGTTATCGATAGAAGATCAGATTAAAAGACTTACTGTTCTTGAAAAAGCTCAGGATTTTGAAAAAATTAACTTACCAGATCTTAGTTATAACCAAAAAAGATTACTATACTCTAAACTGCAAGAATTAGAATCAGGATCTGTAATAAATCCAATCGCACATTCTAACGATCAATTCTGGTTGGGAGACGAGGCTTTTGTGATTGCTTGCCCCTTTTGCAAGGAAAAGATTACAAAGAAAAATTTGAAAGAGATTCCTCAGCGACAGACCGAATCCAAGGACTAGGCGAGAGAAGAGCTTCAAGAAGATTCTGTTTTATTATATTTTCCATTTCATAAAGTACATCTATATTACCTAGTTGTTCCTGCATAGACATAAACTCTTTAGTCCATCCAATCACGTGCTCATATGCGCCGCCAGGACCGTAAAGATCTTCTCTATCATAGGTCCTGCAAAACCATATTCTTCCAAGCTTTTCTTCAATGCTGCTATGTCTCATCAGCGTAGGAATCCTTCATTTTGACCCCATCTTGACCATTTTCTACTAACCACTTTTTGCATTCTCTAACATAAGCATGTTTTGATGTGAGGCACATTAGTGTTGGAGAAATCGCTATTGCATTGTCTACTAATCTATAATAGTCATCAAAATTATTTTTGTCTGTTCTTGAATAAGGTATACCGTGCCAGTCGAAGCCGAGACCGGGGCCTCGCCAGCCACCTTCGTTAGTATACTTAGATAGTCTCTCAAACCAATCGTCTATTTCAGGAAGCATTTGATTTCTTTCTACTTAACTTGTAGTCTCTTACAAAGGAATAGGGAGATGTTAGACATTCACTTAGCTCAGCACCTTCAATCTCACGTAAAATGCTGTAAACCGTAGGCTGGCGCTCAAGTGAGTCAATACGATCTGGACTAAATTTCCAATCTTTAATGCTCTTATATATATGACTCTCCCCATCGGCCTCTGAAGAGCTGTTGTATTCGTCGATAATAGACTGAAGTCTTTCTTCAAGATTCATAA
>Ga0315284_10004147_pt1 | contig 20597 bp, 10 predicted proteins | sample YL17G09_16_MG_FD_203696 | JGI IMG/M metagenome (GOLD analysis project Ga0315284, IMG submission 203696) | Sediment microbial communities from Yellowstone Lake, YNP, Wyoming, USA - YL17G09_16 | ecosystem: Environmental > Aquatic > Freshwater > Lake > Sediment | place: USA: Wyoming | collected...
GCGCCCTCCCCGGGCATAGACCTTACGGATCTGGCAATGGTCAAGTCTCTGCTGGGCGAGTCCATCCAAATGACCACAACGGAGCATTTTGCCATCGTTCGTGAGGCAGGGGCGAACCGCGTACCCGGGACGGGCAGAATGCTGGAACGTGCCTGCAAGCAGTTCTACGAGGCTTTTTCTCTGGCGGGGTTTGACCTGACCCGGCCGGCGGATCGCCTTGTCTGGATCTGCTTCCCGCACCAAGACAGATTCGACGAGTACGCTCTGCGGGTGGAAGGCACGGACCTGTCGTGGCTGGACGGCTACTACTCGACACTGACGAACCGGGTCGCCATCGTGGAGCCAAGCCCGAGACTGTCGGAACGAGCCAGGCCCGACGCGTCCTCGAAGCCCGGCAATCGGGTGAATCCTGCTGCAACCACGCAGCACCACGAAGAGATACTGGCGATGTCGGCTGACGAGTCCCACATGGACCTCGCGAGACTGACGCACGAGCTGGCGCATCAACTGGCGTTCAACAGCGGCTTGCAGAAGCGGGGCGTCATGTACCCGTTCTGGGTCTCCGAGGGCCTAGCCACCAATTTCGAGTTTGCCTGGCTGGCGGGCCCGGGTCCGGCGAGTTGCAGCACAGTGCGTCGTAGTGGCCTCGTCAAAACGTATGTCTCGGGAGAACTGGTTCCGCTCAGGCAATTCGTGATCCAAACGGAAGCGCCGGCCAGTGCTGCCCATAGCAGGCGTTACTATGCCCAGGCGTGGGCATTCTTTCAATACTTGCTGACGCAGCGCAGTGAGAGCCTGCGGAGCTATCTGCATCAGATTGCGATTCTCCCGCCCGGCCGGCGCGCCGCCATGGTCCTGCTCCGCGAGTTTACAGACTCCTTCGGTTCGCCCGACGAGATCGAGAACTCATGGAATGCGTTCCTCGACCGTCAGGCACAGCAGGAACGTGCCTCTGCCGGTTCGGCATCACGGGCAATCCGCAAGTGAGTGGTGAAACAGGCGCAGACCCTGCAAGACCCTCTGCTTTCGTCCTATCCCCCTGAGCATTCTGCATACGAACCATTGGCGGTCTGGGCTGTTCCGCATGAGGGTATCTCGAGCCTGCTTCCTTGCTTGGATTCATCGGATGCGTTCACAGCATGACGTGCACAGATATCAAGGCTTCGGTGGTCATCAGCCGATGTGATGTACAGTCTGTCTGTGTTCGGCACAGGGCTGCAATGACTCAGAAATTGCGAGGCCCCGTTGCTTGTTGCACTAAGTTGTCGTATTATCAGGACTTCAGTGATTGACTGAGATCAAGTGGCAATATGGTCCCGGTGGAAATGAAGGACACAGCCGATGTAGCGAGTGCCCAGATTCATATGGTTGGCGCGAAAGTGGAAATTTGGGTAAAATGGCTGGCGGGCAACGGTGGCGATCACCCATCTAGCGCCGCATGGAGTACGGAAAGGTACGATGATGGAAAAATATGTTTGCATACACGGACATTTCTACCAGCCCCCGCGGGAGAATCCGTGGCTCGAATACGTCGAATTGCAGGATTCCGCATACCCGTATCACGATTGGAATGCGCGCATCACAGAGGAGTGCTATAGGCAGAATGCCGCATCACGCATCCTCGGGCCCGATCGCAAAATCATAGAGATTGTCAACAACTACGAGAGCATCAGCTTTGATTTTGGTCCAACGCTGGTGTACTGGCTCGAGTCGCACGCTCCGGACGTGTACGAGAAGGTCCTGGAGGCGGACAGGATCAGCCGCGAAAGATTCTCCGGGCATGGCTGCGCGATGGCCCAGGCCTACAACCACATCATCCTGCCCCTGGCGAACGCGAGGGATAAGCACACGCAGGTAATCTGGGGTATCGAGGATTTCAAGAGGCGGTTTCAGAGAGAGCCGGAGGGGATGTGGCTGCCAGAGACGGCTGCGGATCTGGCCACTCTCGAAGTGTTGGTGGACCATGGGATCAGATTTACGATCCTGGCCCCTCGGCAGGCGAAACGAACGCGGAAGATGGGAGCAGGACGCCGGTGGCGGGATGTGAACGAGAGCGACGTCGATACGACGGTGTCGCACATCTGCAATCTGCCTTCCGGAAGGCAAATCGTGCTGTTCTTTTACATCGGGCAACCTTCGCACGATATCGCGTACGGCGGCTTGCTGCACAGCGGCGAAAACTTCGCGCGGCGGATCATGGATTCCTTCCCCCCGGAGGATGGGCAGGCGCACCTGGCCCATGTGGCCACGGACGGCGAGTCATTCGGCCATCATCACCATCACGGCGACATGGCCCTGGCGTACTGCCTGCACCATATCCAGGAGAAGCGCCAGGCCAAGATAACGACCTACGGCGAGTTCCTCGCCAAATTCCCCCCCGAGCACGAGGCGGAAATCTGGGAAAACAGCTCGTGGAGTTGTGCGCATGGGGTGGAGAGATGGCGAGGCAACTGCGGTTGCGCCGCCGATACGACACGGTCGGGCCACCAGCAGTGGCGGGCCCCGCTGCGACATGCGATGGATTGGCTTCGGGACAAGATCGCCGAGGTCTATGAAGCTCGCATGTCGAAGTATCATCCCGATCCCTGGAAGCTCCGCAACGAGTACATATCGGTGATCAATGACCGATCTTCGGAAAACGTCCGGAACTTCGTTGCGAGAGCGACCGCCCGGGAGTTGAATCAAGAGGACCGGGTCACTTTCCTGAAGCTGCTGGAGATGCAGCGCAACGGCATGCTCATGTACACAAGCTGCGGATGGTTCTTCGACAGCATCTCCGGCATCGAAGCTGTGCAGGTGATGATGTACGCCGCCAGGGCCATGCAACTGTGTCACGAGATCCAGAGCTGGAACCTCGAGCCTGAATTCAAGGGCATGCTCCAGAACGCTCCGACCGACACGAGGCCCTTCACCAACGGACGGGAAATCTACGAAGCGCATGTGGAGCCCGCCCGCATCGATCTGCATCGCGTCGGGGCTCACTTCGCACTGAGCTCGGTCTTTGAGGAATCGGCGGAAAAGAAGACGGACATCTACTGCTATTCGGCCACCATCGAGGACTTCGATCGCGTGGAGGCCGGCGTGCAGATTCTCACGACCAGCCGCACCCAAATCCATTCGAACGTTACGCTCGAAGAGTACTCCGTCGATTCGGCGGTGCTCTACCTGGGCGACCATCATCTCTTTGCGTCCGTGCAGGGACGGATGACCGACGAGCATTTCAAGCGGATCCGGCAGGACCTGAGCAAGGCCTTCCGCAAGGGCGACAGCAACGAGGTCATGCGGCTGATGAATACCGCCTTCGACGGAAGGAACTACTCGCTGACCCACCTGTTCAAGGACCAGCAGCGGCAAATCCTCAACGACCTGCTCGAAAGCACCTGGGAGGAGATCGAGAGCTCCTTCCGCCATATCTACGAGCACAACTGCGCCATCATGCAGATGATTCGAAACATGAACATGCCTTTGCCCAAGGCCCTCTCGGCGCCGGCGGAGTTCATCCTGAACCAGGACATCTGTGCCGCGATCCAGGCCGATGAGATCGATCTGCACCGGCTGCGGGACCTGGCGGATGAAGCCGAGCAGTTGTCGTTGAGCCTGGACAAGGAGCGATTGAGCTTCGAAGGCAGCCGCAAGATCGACAGGCTGACCAGCCGGTGGCGCGACAACCCGGAAGACCTCGACCTGCTGTGGTCCATCGAGAAGGGTCTGGAGATTCTCCATATGCTGACTCCCGAAATGGACCTGCAACATGCGCAGAACGTGTTCTTCACGGTGGCCAAGGAGAAGTACCCGGAAATGAAGCGCAAGGCGGAGGCGGCCGACGAAAAGGCGGCCAGGTGGGTGGAGCACTTCGGCCAACTCGCGCAGTGCCTGGGCTTGGTGATTCCGTGAGAGATTTGAAATCCGAAATCATAGATAGATGATCATGCTTAGACGACGATCCAGCGGCATCCTGTTGCATGTCACGTCCTTGCCTTCGAAGTACGGCATCGGCGATTTCGGCCCCGAGGCATACAAGTTCGTCGATTTCCTCAAGGCAGCGGGCCAGAACTACTGGCAGCTCCTGCCGCTGAATCATACGACGGCGCAGACGGGGCACTCGCCCTACAACTGCTTTTCCGCGTTCGCGGGCAACCCGCTGCTGATCAGCCCGGACCTGTTGTGCCGCGATGGCCTGTTGACGAAGGGCGAGATCCATGCCCCTCCGCATTTTCCGGCGGGCACGACCGATTTCAAGAAAGCGGTCTCCTACAAGCACGGGCTGCTCGACGGGGCCTTCGATCGGTTCCAGAGGCGCAGCAAGCCCGCTGACTATGAGACGTTCACACGGAAGCATCGCGACTGGCTGGACGCGTATGCGGGCTTCGTGGCGCTGAAGCGGCAGTTCAAGGGCCGCCCGTGGTGCGACTGGCCGGCGGCGATGCGGGAGTTCGGAGTGCGGATGTCGGATTTCGGATTCGAATCGTCGCCCGCGGCAAATCCGCAATCCGCAATCATCAATCCGCAATGGGTGGAGCGGGAGCGATTCCTTCAGTATATTTTCTACAAGCAATATCTCGATTTGAAGCGGTACTGCAACGAGCGGGGCGTGCAGGTGGCCGGCGATGTCCCGATCTACGTGGCCTACGACAGCGCCGACGTCTGGTCCCATCCCGAGTTGTTCAAGCTGAGCCGGTCCAAGCGGCCTCGCTTCGTTGCCGGGGTGCCCCCGGACTACTTCAGCCGGACGGGACAGCTCTGGGGCAATCCGGTCTACGATTGGAAGCGACTGGAGCAGACGGATTTCCACTGGTGGGTCCAGCGGGTGAAGCACAATCTGCTCCTGTTCGATTTCGTCCGCATCGATCACTTCCGCGGCTTGGTCGCCTATTGGGAGGTGCCCGCCGGCCACTCGACGGCGATGCGAGGCAAGTGGGTGCAGGCCCCGCACGCGAAGCTCTTTCGGGAGCTGTTCCGGCAGATTCCGTTCGCGGCGATCTTCGCGGAGGACCTCGGGCACATCACGGCCGACGTGCGCGAGGTGGTGGACCGGTACGGCTTCCCGCGCATGGTCGTGCTGCAATTTGCCTTTGGCGGCGGAGCGCAGAACCTGCACATGCCCCACAACCACGTCGAGAACTCGATCGTCTATACGGGTACGCACGACAACAACACGACCCGCGGCTGGTTCGAGCGCGAGGTCAAAGGCGAGCGCAGAAAGCACCTGTTCGAGTATCTCGGCCGCAAAGTCGCCGCCCGGGATATCGCCTGGGAGTTGATGCGCATGGCCATGAGCTCCGTCGCTCGGATTGCCATCATTCCCATGCAGGATGTGCTGGGCCTGGGAGCGGAGGCGCGGATGAACCTGCCGGCCAGCGCAGACGGCAACTGGCAATGGCGGATGCGCCCAGGGCAGACCACGGCTCCGTTGGCTCGCAGGTTGAGGGAACTGACTGCTGCCTCCGGCCGGACGTGACGGCCTCTTCGCGGGAGGGGCGTCACGGAGCCTGCGGCACTCTGGACTCGGACCCGTCGGTCGATTGCTTCTTGAACACGACGACCCCCAGTGGTGGCAGCGTGACCGACAGGGTGAAATCGAACTTGCCGTAGAAGGAAGCGGGGGAGGCCTCGACGCCGCCCATATTGCCCTGGCCGCTGCCGCCGTAATCGGTCGCGTCGCTATTGAGGATCTCTTGCCATTGGCCGTCGGAGGGGACGCCGACGCGGTAGTTGTGCCGGGGCACGGGCGTGAAGTTGCACACGACGGCCAGGACGTTCTTGCCGGTTTTGTCCTTTCGCAGGTAGCTGAGCACGCTGTTGTCGGCGTCGTGGAAATCGACCCATTCGAAGCCGGCGCCGTTGAAATCCATTTCGTGCATCGCCGGGTCGGTTCGATAGAGATGGTTCAGGTCGCGGACCCATTTCTGCAGGTTGGCATGGAAGGGGTTGTCGAGCAGGTGCCAATCGCAACTGTGCTCGTGGTCCCACTCCCGCTGCTGGCCGAACTCGCCGCCTTGGAACAGCAGCTTCTTGCCGGGATGGGTGTACATGTAGCCGAAGAGCAGGCGGAGATTGGCCATTTTCTGCCAGGCGTCGCCGGGCATCCTGCCGTAGAGCGAACCCTTGCCGTGCACGACCTCGTCGTGCGACAGCGGCAGAATGAAATTCTCGGAAAATGCATACAGGATGGAAAACGAGAGCTTGCCCTGGTGGTATTTGCGGTAGATCGGGTCCTGGCAAAAGTATTCGAGAGTGTCGTGCATCCAGCCCATGTTCCACTTCATGCCGAAGCCCAGGCCGCCGGTATCCACCGGGCGGGTGACCATCGGCCAGGCGGTGGATTCCTCCGCCATGGTCTGGGTATCCGGAAAATCACGATACACCATCTCGTTGAACCGTCGCAAAAAGGCGATGGCCTCGAGGTTCTCCCGCCCGCCTCTTTCGTTCGGGATCCATTCGCCCTCCTTGCGGGAGTAGTCGAGGTAGAGCATGGAGGCGACACCGTCCACGCGCAGGGCGTCGGCGTGGTACTTGTCCAGCCAGAACATGGCGGAGCTGATCAGGTAGTTGCGCACCTCGTTCCGGCCGTAGTTGAACACGGCGCTCTTCCAGTCCGGGTGAAAGCCCAGGCGGGGATCAGCGTGCTCGTAGAGATGCGTTCCATCGAAGTATCCCAAGCCGTACTCATCCGTCGGGAAATGCGACGGAACCCAGTCCAGAATCACACCGATATCGTTCTTGTGCAGATGGTCGATCAGGGACATGAGGTCCTGGCAGGAGCCGTAGCGGCGGCTGGGGGCGAAATAGCCGACCGTTTGATAACCCCACGAGGCATAGAAGGGATGCTCCATCACCGGGAGGAATTCGACGTGGGTGAAACCCATCTGCTTGACGTACTCAGCCAGGGGGGCGGCGATCTCTGCGTAGCTCAACAGCCGGTCCGGCTCGCTGGGGTCGCGGCGCCAGGAGCCAAGGTGAACTTCGTAGATGCTGACCGGCCCGTTCATCGAGTTTCGCTCCGCCCGTTTTCCGAACCACGGGGCGTCACCCCATTCATAGTCCAGGTCCCAGACCACCGATGCCGTATTCGGAGGCAGCTCCCAGAAGAAGGCAAACGGATCGCCCTTGTTGACCGTGTAGCGGTTCTGGTTGGAGACGATGTGGTACTTGTAGAGCGTCCCTTTCCCGATGTGCGGGAGGAAGCCCTCCCAGATTCCGGAGCCGTCCCAGCGGCATGTCAGAGGATGAGATCGGGGGTCCCACCGGTTGAAATCACCTACGACGGAGACCTGGGAGGCGCAGGGCGCCCAGACGGCGAAGAAGGCACCCGAGACCCCGTCCACCTCGACGATGTGCGCCCCGAGCTTGTTATAGAGACGAAAGTGATTCCCTTGCTTGAACAGGTAGATGTCGTGGTCCGTCAAGAGGCTGAAGTTCGTCAATACCTGGCTCTGCTCCGTCATGCGAACCCTCTGAATTTACGAATTACGATTTGTGATTTACGATTTTGCTGACGACACGGACATCGCGATAGATCTCAGACTGTAAATCATCAATCGTAAATTACTTGAGCATTTGTTCGACGCCGTGAATTGCTGTCATCAGCCAATCCGGCCGGCTTCTTCAGCCGCCGCTCCGTGACGGGGCGATTCGGCTCACCTTCAACGTCAATGATAGCAGAATCCTTGCCGGTGTAAAGGGTCTGGCCGAGATCGTAATCTCCCGGGGTGCAAGAGTTCTGCTCAGGAATTGGATAGGCGATTTCCTTGATGCTCTTGGCAAACGGAGCGGATGGGCCTGACGCCCCTATTGCCGCATGAGCGGTGGCTCATGGAAGAATGTGTGGGGAGGTCCCATAACGCGCATCCGACAGTCAAGTGGGCGGGGCGGCAAGCCGATAACGCAGGAGAGTATCCAGGATCTGGGAGCATGCTCACAGATATCGTAGGGCGTTAACGAATGCAAAAGGCGTTCTCCCTTGTGGAGTTGATGATTGTGGCGGCCATCATTGGGATTCTGGCCGCCCTGTGCATGCCCTATTTGCACAACCACGCCGCAGAAGCCAAGGAAGCTGCCGCGAAAGACAATCTGCGGGTCCTCCGTGACGCGATCGAGTTCTACGCGGTGCGTCACGGCGATACCGCTCCGGGATATCCGGGGCATGATCGCGCTGCCGTGCCAACGGCAGACAGTCTTCGACTCCAATTGACCGTCGAAGCAAGCTGCCTGCGGAAAATACCCGCCAATCCGTTCAACAATTTGGATACGGTCCGCATCATCCGGAACGCGGAGGCGTTCCCATCCGATGGCACGGGCGATTACGGCTGGATCTATCAGCCGGCCACACGCAAGATCCGCCTCGACTGGCCCGGCCAGGACAGCGAAGGAGTCCCGTACCTGAGCTGCTGACGCCCGCCTCCACAGTGCGCGACCACATTTCGTGGCGGAGCAGGCCCTTTTTGTCACCCCGAGCGAAGTCGAGGGATCTGGCCGAGATCGAAAGGTGCTGCGTTTGCGATGCCAGATGTCTCGACTGCGCTCCGCTTCGCTCGACATGACAAATGGAAGGGATGCCGCGAAGTTTAGTCGCACCCGCTTCCGCGGAGATCATCCAAATCCGCTTGCCTGCATCCGGGGTCCGTGTTATCCTCTTGCCTTGCTGATTGTTGAGGAACAGGGAATATGAACAGGTTCAGGGGGCTCTTGCGGATGGTCGTGCCGAGTGCGACCGTCTTCTTTTCCAGCGGATGCATGGTGATCCTCGTGTTGACCGCATCCCGGCTGGTCGCCCGGCATTTGGGATCATCGCTCTACACGTGGATGGCGATCCTCGCCGTCGTGCTCGCCGGCGTTTCCGTCGGCAACTACCTCGGTGGTCGCATCGCGGACCGCTATCACCCCCGGCGGGCCCTTTCCGTTCTGTTCGGGCTTTCTTCCGCCGCGTGTGTGGCTATTCTCATCGTGAACAACGTGGCAGGCGAGTGGATGGGCCTCTGGCGCCTGAGTTGGCCGGCGCATGTGTTCATCCATTCCTCGCTGGTGTTCCTGCCGCCGTCGTGCCTGCTGGGGGCTATCACTCCCATCGTGGCAAAGACGGCGCTCGGGCAGGGATTGTCGGCCGGGCCTCGCGCAGGCGAAGCGGGAGTGTCCCCTGATCCAGCAGCGGCACGCTCCACTGCGACCGGTGAAGTTGGGCGAATGATCGGCGGCATCTACGCGTGGAGTGCGGCAGGGGGGATCGTTGCGACCCTCTTGGAGGGATTCTTCCCTGCGATGGGTAATGCGACCATCCTGTGGTTCACCGGGGCGGCCATGCTGATGATGGCGGTGCTCTACTGGATCAGTTGCTGGGCGCTGTACCTGTGGGCGATGGTCTTCGCGGCCCTGGCGACGATGGGGATGGCGCCGGTCAAGTGGGCGCAAGGGGCGGGCACGACGGCACGGTTGAGGGAGCGGCCCGATCCGAACGTTGTCTACGAGGATCAGACGGCGTACGGCTATGTGGCGGTGAGACGGACCTCCGGGCGGCCCGACAGACGCGAATTCGTGCAGGACAAGCTCAGACGCAGCGAAGCGGTCATGGACGATGCGACCCGACTGGAGTACTTCTATACGAAGGTCTATGCCGGGCTCACGCAGAGTCTGATCGCCGGCAGGGGCAAGCCCGCAATGATGGTGATCGGCGGGGGCGGGTATGCTTTCCCGCGGTACGTCAAAGCCCTCTGGCCCGACAGTTTCGTGGAAGTCGTCGAGCCCGATCCGGGCGTGACGCGGGCGGCGGAGGCATTCGGCCTGGACCGCAATAGCACGATCAAGACCATCCGCATGGACGCTCGGGATTACGTGGACCGGCTCCTGAGGCAGGAGCACGGGGGCGGGAGCGCAAAGCGGTACGACTTCATTTACGAGGATGCTTTCAATGACTACGCCGTGCCGTTCCCGCTGGTGACGAAGGAATTCAATGACAAGGTCTCGCGGCTGCTGGCCGATGACGGCGTCTACATGATCAATCTGATCGACACGTACGAGAGTGGCCGGCTCCTCGGCGCGGTCGTCAACACGCTCCAGCAGACTTTTCCAAACGTTCATGTCGTCACGGGACAAGGGGGGCTGCCTTCCTTGCGAGACAGCTTCGTGGTCGTCGCCGCAAGGCACAGGCTCGACATCCATGCCATCCTCCAGAAGTACGATGAGCATCTGATGTTCCAGATCCTGAACGAGTCGCGGATGAAGCATCTGCGAGAGGCAAGCGACGGCATGATTTTGACGGACGATTATGCGCCGGTGGAGAATCTGCTCGCCCCCGTCGTGCGGCACAGTGCGAAGGCAATCCTGTCGCAGAAGTACTTCGACAGGGCCCGTGCGTTGCAGAATGATGGCCAAGGCGATCTGCGCCATGCCTGGGAGCTTCCTCATGGCGAGCCCTATGATGCGAGTGCCGCTCTGCGCAGTCGCGCCCTCGATGAATGCGATCGCAGCGTCGAGCAGTACAGGAGGGCGATCGAGCTTGATCCCTCCCTGTCCATCGAGGGGTACAATGAGATTGGCGTGACGCGGATCGAGCAGGACAAGCTGGAGGAGGCGGCGCGGGCCTTCCGCATCGCCATCGACTACCACCAGACGTCAGGCTTACAGGACCCCGCCATTGCCTCCGTTTACAGGAATCTTGGCATGCTGTTGCGGCGGGTGGGCAAGATGGCGGAAGGAAACGCCCAGTTGGTGGAGGCGGCAAAATGGTTTCGGATCGAGGTGGAAGAGAACCCTCGCTCCGTCGTCGCCTGGGAACAGCTTGGCGGCGTGCTGGCGATGCGGGAGGAGATGAAGGGGGCATCAGAGGCGTTCGAGAAGGCGATGTCACTCGAGCCCGGGAACCTCGCGCACTACGAGAAGCTGGCCCGCACTCTGGAGCGTCAGAAGCGATATGGCGAGGCGATCGAGATCGTCCGAAGGCAGATGAAGCTCCTGGAGGATCGTCACGATCGCAACGCGGCCGCACAGACCCGCCAGCACCTCGAGCTGCTCGAATACCAGCGAGCCAAGCAGCCCCGCTGACGACGCATTCTACCCACTCCAAGTGAGTTGCGAGCAATCTGTCATGTCGAGCGGAGCGAAGCGCAGTCGAGACATCTGGCAGCGAGTATGACATGTCCTTTACTCCCGGCCGGACCCCTCGACGGTGTTCGGGGCGACAAGGGGAATCGCACAATCCGACCGGGATTGGCGTCACTGGTCCGCTACCTTCCGGAAGGCCAGCGGCTTCGTTTCTCCGTAGGTTGGATCCGTCGAGAGGTCGAAGGGCGGCTTGCCTGGAGCATGGCCTGTGTATCGGGTGAAGGTGGTCCACTGTGCTTGCCATGTGCCCGCCACGCGATTGACGGGGCCGGCGAAGACATCCGTGCTCGATCCTTCGATGGTATTGCCGGCCGTCTCGACGCGTACGCGATCCATTACGATCCTGACGGTGAGCTGGTTGGAGGACGGCGCATAATGGACGGTCCATTGCCCCGGTGTGAAGACCCCCTCGCTCCCGCCCTTTGTCGGCACTGTTGTCGTCCGGCCGGGAATGACTCGGACCCGTCCAAGGCCGATCACGGCCGACACGATCCGGCCGTCCGGCGCCACGACCAGTTCCCACCCATCCGTGTCCGCTTTCCATCGTCCCGCCAGATCGCTGGGAAAGCTCGTATTTCCCTCCACAACAACGTCAACCGGCCCGGCGCGACGGTCCAGCGAATTGTTGCACCCGCCGGCCAGCAGCGCCGACACACCGCAGATCAGGAACATCCATTTCACGCTCACGTTTCCATCCCTTGACAAGGCAAAAAAGAAAGGCAAGTCCGGAGACTTGCCTTTCGTGATTTCCGTACGAGGCGCCGACCTGGCGAAGTGCGCCTTATTACTGCAACTTCGCGCGGCAATCCGCAGGGACGCCCGGGCCCGCCGGCGACTCTTTGACCAGCCAGCTCCCGATCAGGATATTCAGGTCATTCGTGCCGACGCGGTACCAGCCCGTCTCGTTGCCGCCCTCTTTGTCATGCCCGAAATCGGCGCAGATGCCGTTCTCGATGGACGCGACGCCGGGGCCGAACGGCGGCTCCTTCACCTGCCAGGCGTTGATGAGAATATTGAGATCGTCCGTGCCCACGTAGTAGGTGCCCGTCTTGCCGGCCACCGCCAGACCATCGGCATCGCCGTGGCACTGTCGCGGGTACGCCCAGCAGGCGGGCTTGCCGACGGCCACCCACTCGGCATAATCCGACGCGCTCACCGCGGCCACATCGCCGCCGGCAACCACGGCGGTCGCCTGGCTGAGAACGACGGTCGCGGGCTTTTCCGGGTCGGTCAGCACGACGCCGCCGCGAATCTCGTTGAGCGCCACGGTCACGGTGGCCTCTTCACTGACGGTCAGGTTGAACAACGTCCCGCTGTTCGGCGGGGCGTTCGGGGAATTGTCCTCGGTCGGAAAGTACAGGGCGCCCATCTCGATCGTGATGCCGCCGGTGCCCAGACCGCCGAGCGCGCCGCTGTCACACGGGTCGGCGACCGGGGTATAGTCGTTGACGTCCCACTTGGCCACCTCGCCCGTGTCGGCGTTGACGGTGATGTAGCGGGCGAAGTTGGCGGGGAAGATTCCGTAGCCGGGCTTGGCCGCGGTGCTCTCGCCGCGAATGAAATCGGAGATGGTCAGAATCTTGCCCTTACTGACGGTGATGTCCAAGGCGAACGCCCTGACCTTCTCGCCGTCCGTCGCGTATTTGATCGCCACGGTCTTGCCGTTCGGCTCGGCGACGATTCGCACGGCCGCCAGAGCCGGCGAAGCCGCCACCACCACGGCCAGCAGCATGCACAGTTTTTTCATACAACAACCTCCCTTTCTCTTCTTCTTCGCGAGGCGATGTACCCCGCATTACCTTGGTCTTTGGTGAACCCTCAGCATTTGCCAGATGCCGCCTGCACCCCGCTCACGCAACGCCGGTGCAGATCAATTCTAACGTATCAGAAACGCCCAGAAAAATCAAGGGCAAAAGCAAGAAAATGCGGCTCAGCCGGTCCTCGCGTTTTCAGAGCCTCTATCGCAATGAAAAACCAGATGACGGCTCTCTCCCCCGATGTCATTCCCGCGCAGGCGAGAATCCATCCATCCATCCATTCCGGACGTGGTTGTGGACCCCCGCCTGCGCGGGGGTGACATGTGCATGGTGCTCGGTGCCGGCATTCTGTTCACAGCTTCCTACCGGTCGAACCGCCTGACAACCGCGGGCATCATCCCCAGGAGGTGCGTTGCGTAAATCACTGTGGACACAGGACTTGCGCAAAAGACCTTGTTCGTCGCATTGAAAGTGCCGGCGTGGAAGGCTTGCTCCTGACCTCGCGGGCGTGCAGCGACCGCTAATAATCCTTGAACCGCCGCATCCATTCGGGCCAGTCCTCCGGGCGCACCCCGCCCGCTTTCGTCCAGGGGCCCGCCGTGTCCCACTGATTGTGCCATTTGAGAGTCCAAAGCTCTTTCAGGCCGATCTTGCGGACCGACCAGTCCATAAACAGGCAGTTGACCGTGGCCTCATGGCGGTTGATGACCGAGCGGTGAGGAATCGAGTCATATACGTTGAAATAGCCTTCATATGGCGGCGGCTTTTCGCGGCAATCCAATACAACAATCTGCATGTCGATGCAGTCCAGGTAAAGGGGAATATTCGCTCCTCCCCGGGTGTCCAACCCGCCCCAGCCGCCCAGCCCTCTGCCGCTACGAACATTATTATTCAGTCCATAGCTGCCCACATAGCTGAGGATGTTGCCTGAATCATCCGGGAAAACGGCTGACCACGCCGAGTATCTATCCCCTGCGGCATCCCACTTCCCGACGACTGGCTCCAGTTCTTCAATCCGTTTCTTGGGCTGTGATGCCATCGGACAAAGCAGAAGCTGCTTACGCTGCGAGGACCGCCCAGCAAGCAGACGCAGGAAGCCGCTGGGCCCGCTCGACCTAAGACCATCGGTCAAGCCGGGCTGGCCGACGTTGTCCATAGCATAGACCGCAAAAAACGCCCCTGACTGGCGCAGGTTCGATTGGCACGCCACCGCCTTGGCCTGCCTGCGGACCCGCTGCAAACTGGGCAGCAGAATTGATAGGAGCAGGGCGATGATCGCGATCACCACCAGCAGCTCGATCAATGTGAAGGCTGTACGGTGAGCGCGGTGCGCGAACGCAACTGAATATGGCCTGTTGCGTTTCATAGGTTTCTCCCTGCCAACTTGGTTTCATTGTACCTCGCGGACGAATGTAAAGCAATGATGGGCAAGATTTCCCACCTTCTTCTTATGTGCCCGGCGAGCGGAGCGGATGTGACGAGGTCTTTTTAGGAATTCTTGCTATGGGGGCTCATCAGGGTAAGGCATGGGCAGCACATTGGATGGCAGGGGCCCAAACGCGAGGCATTGCGTTTGGGGAGTTTGCCGCTCTGTGGCCTCCAGCGTGGCTACGGCTCTCGCCCCTGCAATCCGCGCCTGGACACACACGGGGCAAGGTGAATCATGCTGGCGGCTCCAAAGCGAGAAACTCCCGGCCTGAAGGGCCGGAATCACTGTCTTTCCGCGGCGGGGTGGCACGGGCAAACTCGTTTGCCCGTGGGGTCTCGAATGGTCAAGCCCGGTCGAATCAGCACCGTCAAACGAGTTTGGCGGTGCCACCCGGCGGGAGGGCCCGGGCCAGACACGCACCATACGCGAACGCTGCTTTTCTCGTGGATTTCACACGTTCGGGCGTGTACGGGTGGCGGATTCTGTGGTAAGGTACGGGCATGCGTAACTTTTTGAAAGGGAGGCTCTTACTGGTTCGGGTGTGCCTGTTGGTGTGCACATTCCTTCTGGTGGCGATTGGGGTGGCGACGCTGTACGCGGTGGGCCACCCGGCCGAGACCAGCGTGGGCACCGACGCAAAGGAACTGGCGGAGCTGGCCGGGTACTGGAAAAAGCAGGTCATGTTCGCCGTCATTGGCCTCGGCGGTTTCGTGGCGGCCAACCTTGTCAATTACCGTAAGCTCGGGCAGGTCAGTTACGCGATGTACGCGGTCGTCCTGTTTCTGCTGGCGCTTCTGCTGGTCAGCAAGTTCCTCCCTCGCCCGCTGCCCTTCATCCAGCCCTCGCACGGGGCGTTCCGCTGGATCCAGATAGACGTGGGGAGTCACCAACTGCCCGCTGTTCAGCCGTCCGAGCTATGCAAGATCGCCTACATCCTGGCCTTAGCCTGGTACTTGCGGTACCGAAGCAACTACCACAGCTTCAAGGCCCTGCTGGGCCCGTTTGCCCTGACGCTGCTGCCGATGGCGCTGATTCTGCTGGAGCCGGACCTGGGCACGGTGATGCTCATGCTGCCCGTCCTGTTCTCGATGCTGTTCATCGCCGGCGCCCGGGCGAAGCACCTGCTGCTCATCATCCTGCTGGCGGTCGTGGTCAGTCCGGCCTTGTGGTTCAAGATGGAGCCCTACCAGCGCAGACGCGTCAGTTGCGTGTTGCTCCAGAGCGACTGGATTCGCGCCAAGGCCGTGGAGAGCCCCACCTGGGCCAAGATCATCGTCGGCGGCAAATTCAGCGAGCGAATGTGGCGAAACGACTGGGGCTTTCACATCATCCGCTCGAAGTACGCTGTGGCCTCGGGGGGCCTGGCCGGCACCGGGTTCGGCCGGGGGCCCTTTGTCAAATACGACTTTCTGCCGGAGCGGCACAACGACTTCATCTTCTCCGTGGTCGCGCACCAGTGGGGTTTTGTCGGGTGTCTGGGCTTATTGCTTCTGTACGCGCTGCTGGTCACCTGCAGTCTGGAGATCGGAGCGAACAACATCGATCCTTTCGCCCGGCTGGTGGCCATCGGCATCGCGGCGATGTTCGTCATTGAGATCGTCGTGAATATCGGGATGACCCTGGGCATCATGCCGGTCACCGGGCTGACGCTGCCCTTCATCAGTTACGGCGGGTCCAGCCTGCTGGTGAACATGATCACGGTGGGCCTGCTCAACAACATCGGCCGCTGCCGACCCTTCACCGTCGCGCCCAAGCGATGAATCCCTTGAGTGCGGCAGTAGCCGGCCATCGTCCGCAACAAGAACCGTCGAGAAACCACTTGAGATCACGATCCAACACCGGTAACACAAGGAATGGATCAGCGCGACAACGGAATATGACCGTCCTGGGACTATCTTGTGGATTTCGCCGCAAAGCGCAGCCACGCACGGCGCCACGAGTGTTTCTGATCGGTCTTGACGCCCGTCCTATAATGGGGTACCCTCAAACCAAGTTTGTCTCATTTGAAAGCGGCTATTTGGGCGATATCCGGTGGTATGAGAGCTCATTACGGGAAACTGTTGTATCTTGTGGGCGTGCTGCTCGTCTGCGTGTTCGCCGGCTGTCGGCACAAAGAGAGTGCGGCTGGCTCCATGGAGTTGGTGCCGGAGAGCAAGCTGGGCACGCGGATTGGGTCTGTCGCCAGGGTGGCGGCGCCGGGACCGGTAGCGGTGGAAGGATTCGGCTTGGTGGGGGGCCTGTCCGGCACGGGCTCGGGGGATTGCCCGCCGGCGGTCCGGGACTACCTCAAGCGATACATCCCGACGCAACTGCCCGCGGGCGGCTACGACCTCGATAAACTGATTGACAGCAAGAATACGGCGGTCGTGCGGCTGGAAGCCGTCCTTCCCGCCGCCGCACTGCAGAATGAGCGTTTTGATGTCCGGGTCTCCCTGCTCCCCGGATCGGAGGCGACATCTCTTCATGGCGGATGGCTGTACAAGGCCGACCTTATGCCTGCCGGCAGTCTCGGTGCCGCTGCAAGGACCCGGGCGACGGTCGAGGGCCCCGTGTTCATCAACATGATTGGCGTGAGCCAGCCCGATCTGAGGGAGGGGTATATCCTCGGCGGCGGCCGGGTGGCCAGGGACTACCAGGGGGTCGTGTCCCTGGGCAAGACCGATTACCTGCTGGCCAGCGGGATTCGCAACCGCCTGAACGATCGCTATGGCCCAGGCACCGCCGAAGCCCTGTCGCCGACCGCCATCGGATTCCGCATACCCGCCGAATACCGCCGGCGAAGGCTGCGGTTCATCGCCATGATCGGCGCCACGTACCTGGATCAGACGCGGGAATTGATCGACGCCCGGACCAATGCGCTGGTCCATCAGTTGGCTGTGTCCGACAAGAAGGAAGACAGCGAGATTGCGCTAGAGGCGTTGGGGCGGGAGAGTCTGGCCAAACTCGCCGGCCTGCTCAACGCGTCGGATGAGGAGGTCCGTCTGCGGGCGGCCCGATGCATGCTGAACCTCGGCGATGACCGCGGATTCGAGACGCTGCGGGAGACCGCCCTGGACGCGAAGTCACAGCGTCGGATGGAGGCGTTCGATGCGCTGGTGGTCGGTGCGGAGCGAGACGATGCGGCGGCGCTGGCCCAGCGGCTGCTGCGTGACAGCGACCCTGCCGTTGTGCTGGCCGCCTACGAACGTCTGCGCGACATGAACGACCCTGCCGTCATGCAGGAACGCGTCGGGCGCAGCTTCTACATCGAGCATGTGGCCCAGACCGATCACAAGGCGATCTATGTCACGCGCAGCGGCGATCCCCGGATCGTCCTGTTCGGTGCGCCGTTCACGTGCAGAAGGGACCTGTTCGTGGAGTCGACGGACGGCATGGTGATGATGAATTCACGGCCCGGCCAGGAGTACGTCTCGCTCATTCGCAGACATTCCACGCGGCCCGGAGTCATCGGGCCGTTGAATACCGGCTTTGATCTGGCGGAGATTATCCGAGCCCTTGGCGCCGAATCCGGGCAGAGCAAAGAAGCGAGTCCCGCCGGCCTCGATGTGTCCTATTCGGACGTGATCGTCCTAGTGCAGCAGTTGGCGGCCAAGGGTATGGTGACGGCGCAGTTCTGGGCCGGTCCCCTCCCAAAACTGGGTCTAATAATCAAGAAATGAGCGAGAGCAGGCCGATAATAAAATGACGTGCTGTTCCAGAACCGCACCCGAAGGAGCGGTGTCTTTTCTGAACCTGTGACTTTTTGGATGAACGATGCGACTGGAGAAAATCGTACTTGATGGCTTCAAGAGCTTTGCCGATCGAACGGAGTTTGCTTTCGATGCTGCGATCACGGGGATTGTCGGACCCAACGGTTGCGGCAAGAGCAATGTGGTGGATGCGGTCAAGTGGGTGTTGGGCGAGCAGAAGCTCAAGAGCCTTCGCAGCGACCAGATGGCGGACGTGATTTTCGGCGGCAGCGGCAGCCGCAAACCGCTCGGCTCGGCGGAAGTGACATTGATCCTCTCGAATCCGCAGGGAAGCGGCAGCGGCCGGCTGCCCATCGATACCGAGCAGGTCCAGATCTCCAGGCGCATCTACCGCAGCGGCGAGAGCGAGTACCGAATCAACAACAAGGTCTGCCGCCTGAAGGACATTCGCGAGCTGTTCATGGACACCGGCGTCGCGACCAGGGCGTACTCGATCATCGAGCAGGGCCAGGTGGAGAAGCTCGTCAGCGCGTCGAAAGAGGACCGGCGGGTCGTGTTCGAGGAAGCCGCCGGGATCAGCAAGTACAAGGCCCACAAGAAGGAGGCCCTGCGCAAGCTCGAGCACACGGAGCAGAACCTGCTGCGCCTCGCCGACATTCTGGAGGAAGTGGCCAAGCGGCTGCGCAGCGTCAAGCTCCAAGCCGGCAAGGCCCGCAACTACCTCGAATACACCCAGAAGCTCAAGGAGCTTCAGGTCAACTACTCACTCGTGGAGTACGCCCGGAACAAGGAGCAGCTCGACTCCCGGGGCGAAGCGCTTCGCCGGGCCGAGGAATTCTTCTCGGCCGCCGCGGCCGAGGAGGCCGGGGCCGAGGCCGCCGTCAGCCGGCTCGGAAATGAGATTATCGACAGGGAGCACAAGCTCAGCGAGACCGGCAATGCCCTCGTCTCCATTCAAAGCAAAATCGATCAGAAACTCCAGCGAATCGATTTCCTCCGTTCCCGCATCGCCGAGCTGGAGCAGCGAAGGGCGGCGGCCGTGCAGGAGATCGACCGGCTGCGCGGGCAGGACGACGCGCTCAAGGCGGACCTGTCCCGCCATCGCGACGACCTGGCCGCCTGCGACCGCGTCGCCGCCGAGAGGACGGAGGCGATCGGGGAAATCCAGAAGATCACCCGGGAGGCCGACACGCAACTGGTTTCGCTGGAGGCGGAGCTCGAGGACGAGAAATCGGGCATCATCGACATCGTGCGTCGCACCGCCCAGCTCCACAACGAGATTCAAAGCATCTCCAACTACCGCACGAGCCTGTCGAATCAGCGGGACCGGCTGGCCGGCCGCGCCGAGCTGGCCAAGGCGGAGCTCGAACGGCTCCTGACGGAAAAGGCGCAGTACAACGCCCGGCTCGGCGACATCGCCCGCGTGCTCGAGGAGCTGGAGCAGAATCTGGAGTCAAAGAGGCGTGAAATTGAGGGGGCCGAGAGCCTGATCGCCGAGGACGGCAAGCGGCTGGCCCACGGCAAGGAGGCCCGCAGCGCGCTGAGCAGCGAGCTGGCGGTCCTTGCGGACATGGAGCGGCGCTACGAGGGGCTTGGCAACGCCGTCAAGAGCATCGTCAAGACGCAGAACGACGAGAGCCGCAGGCTGGACTACATCGACGGGATTCTCGCGGAGAAGATCGTCACGGACGTCGCGTACGCGGGGGCGGTGGAGGCGGCCCTGGAGGGATTGACCGACGTGCTGCTGGTCAGGGACGTGGCCAGGCTGCTGCAGGACGGCCGGACGCTGTCGAACCTGGAGGGCCGCGTGCAGTTCTGCGGTCTGGACTGTGCGGAGCCTTTCGTGGACGACGCGGACTTCTCGATGCACCCGTTCGTCAAGGGACGGCTCGTCGAGTTTGTCCGGTTCAAGAGCCGGTACGCTGCGCTCGCCTGGGGCCTGCTGGGCAAGACCCTCGTCGTGGATTCGCTCGATGCGGCGATGCAACTGGGCGACTACACCCGGGCGGGCTACACGTTCGTCACGCTCAATGGCGAGTGCCTCAGCCGCGAGGGAATGATTCGGCTCGGGCCGCTCGGCAAGGCCACCGGCCTGATCTCCCGCCGAAGCCGGATCAACCAGTTGGAGGAGACGATCGCCGGCATCAACGCCGAGATCGAGCAACTGGAGGCCCACATCCAGCGAAACACCCAGACGAAGGCCCACCTGGAGAAACTGTGCAAGGACCTGCGCACCGCGATCTACGAGGCCAATACGGAGAAGATGCAGGCGACGTCCAGGCTGGCCGTCTACGAACGGGACGTCAAGCGGCTGAAAGAGGAAGAACCCCTGATCACCGGCGAGATCGGCTCGCTCGAAGCGGAGATCGCCCAGTCGGTGCAGAAGGAGTACGAGTCCAAGCAACAGTTGAACGAGCTGGAGGCCGTGAACCGCGAGCGCGAGGCCCGCATCGAGGAGCTCGAGATTCGTTACGACGGGCTCCAGGAGATGCAGCAGGGCCGGATGCAGGAATTGACAGAATTGAAGGTCCAGTTGGGCCAGGTGACGGAGCAGCAGAAGGGGCTGCGGCAGATCATCGAGCGGCTGCAGGGCCAGATCCAGGCGAGCCTGCAGACGCTGGCCGCCGC
>Ga0315284_10004148_pt1 | contig 20595 bp, 15 predicted proteins | sample YL17G09_16_MG_FD_203696 | JGI IMG/M metagenome (GOLD analysis project Ga0315284, IMG submission 203696) | Sediment microbial communities from Yellowstone Lake, YNP, Wyoming, USA - YL17G09_16 | ecosystem: Environmental > Aquatic > Freshwater > Lake > Sediment | place: USA: Wyoming | collected...
TCGTATATAGTATGTCGTTGGAAAAGAGAAAATGTACAGCGAGGCGGTAAAATGGTGGATGTAAATAATAAGACTTAATATATCCAGTAATAACAGGTGACTGTGGGGCTGTCCCTAATTATTCTTCTAATTATTCTAATTATTCTAATTATTTAAGTCTGCTCTTGCAAAATATTGTGGAGAGATTAAGCTATTGGCCTATGGGAAATTTCAAGTTGAATGAAAAACAACAATTTTTGAAAAGGAAATAAAAATGGGAAAATCTCTTAAACTTACTTTCATAGGGCTGGTGCTGATACTGTGTTCAGTTGTTTTGGCCAAGTCCGACGGAATAAAAACCACGGTAATGGCCAATGACAATTATAGTCTTGTCGGCAAGGTCATGTGCGGTTATCAGGGCTGGTTCAACTGCCCGAAGGACGGGACCAGCCGAGGCTGGGTGCACTGGTCCAAGGACAAGGGCAGTGATGCGTCATTTACACCGGCCACCTGCCACGTTGATATATGGCCGGATATGAACGATATGGGAGCGGACGAAAAATATGAGGCAGCCGGCTTTGATGTAAACGGTATTCACTATAAAGTGTTCAGTTCGCATAATCGCAATACCGTGCTGCGGCATTTTCGGTGGATGCGGGATTATGGCATCGACGGCGTATATTTGCAGCGATTTGTGAACGAAACAAAAGACCAGAACAGCACAAATACAAGTTTCACTGACCGCAATGACATTCTTTCGTACTGCAAAGACGCCGCAAATATGTACGACAGAAAATACGCGGTGATGTATGATTTGTCCGGCATTAAGGCAGGCGAGATACCATACGTCATTAACGACTGGAAGTACCTCGTTGATACGAAGAAGGTAACCAGAGACCCTAAAGATAATGCTTATATGCATCACAAAGGCAAACCGGTTGTGGCGATATGGGGAATCGGCTTTGAAGACAAGAAGCACAAAATATACACGCTGGCCGAATGCAGCCAACTGATTGATTTTTTTAAGAACGACCCCGTTTACGGCGGATGCATCGTAATGGTGGGCGTGCCGAGCTTTTGGCGAACGCTTGACCGCGACAGTGTAAACGACCCTAATCTGCATGCCGTTATTGCCAAGGCCGATATTGTCAGTCCGTGGGCGGTGGGAAGATACAAAATGACCGCCGGTCCCGCGGATTACAATCAGGTAGATGCTTACGCAACGAATGTGTGGGCAGAGGATATGAAATGGTGTGCCGCTAAAAAAATAGAATATTTGCCTGTGATATTCCCCGGTTACAGTTATCACAATGCGAGTTCTCACAAAGAGCTGAAAGAATTGAATGAAATTCCACGTTGGGGCGGCAATTTCTTATGGAGGCAATATTACGATGCCCAAAAGGCCGGTGCGACGATGATTTATGTGGCGATGTTCGACGAAGTGGATGAAGGTACGGCTATTTTCAAGGCTGCAAACTCTACAAACGCTGCTGAGGCGGGCGCATCACCTGCTCCAACCGGCGCGACACAATTTGTTATATATCGGGAGGATATTGCGGGACAGGGGCCGGGGTATGTGCCAGCCGGCGCCAGACTGCCCACTGACTACTACCTCTGGCTTGCAGGTCAGGGCGGAAAGATGCTTCGCGGCGAGATACCTCTTAGCGCTGCCAAACCATCCTATAAGGAATATCAAAAATAAAAAAGCAAAAATAAAAATTGTGGAATAAAGAGTGTTTTTGTTGACCCCACGGAAAAAGACGGAAGAAGACAGAATTATTGACCCCTACCGCAGGGGTAGGGGCTAACCAGGAATTGAAGATTATTTTTATAATCCGCCGAATAAAAAATCTGCTTTGGTAACCGCATAATCTAAAAAACGGCACATGAGGTAAGTGAGGAGGGAATTATATTGATGGTGCGATAAAAATCGGTATACTTAACCCCGTTCGTTGAGGACGCGTTTCAGTGACGCAAGCCGTGTTAGTTAAGGAGTTTTTAATGAAACTGACGGTAACGATGCTGCTGGCGGGGGCAATTCTTGTGAGTTTATCACAGTTTACTAAAGCTTCACAGCAGCCGGGCGAGCCAAATAGCATGGTGACCCTCGATGATTATCTGCGTTATGCGGAGCTTAACAATGCCGAGCTCAAAGCAAGTTTTCAAGGATGGAAGATAGCAGCGGAACAGATTCCACAGGCCAAGACGCTGCCCGACCCAAAACTGACGTACGGCGTTGAGACAAGGCGCTCGCCCAGCGGTCAAACCTTCGGCATCATGCAGACTTTTCCATGGTTTGGAACAATCAAGGCACGAACCGATGTGGCATCTGCCGAGGAAAAGGCCGCACTAAAGCGTTATGAAGCACAGAGGTTGAAACTGTTTTCGGAGGTCAAGCAGGCATTTTTCGAATACAGCTATCTTGCAAGGCAGGTGGAAACAGCCAGACAGAACCTTGAATTATCCAGACATTTCGAAGAAGTCACGCGGACGCGATATGCTATATCGCAAACAACACATCCCGACCATATCAGGGCACAAATTGAAGCTGCCAATGCAGAATACGAGGTGCAAAGGCTCGAAAGCCTGCAGGAGCCGCTTGTGGCAAAACTCAATTCAATTCTGAATCGTCCTGCCAAGACGGCACTACCATGGCCCGGAAAACAGGAATTTAAGGAAAGCAAGGTAAGCATTGTCGAGATAACCGATATTCTGCTTGAAGAAAATCTGGAGCTTGGCGCGATGCGGATGGATATTGAAGCTGCGCGAGGCCAGGTTGAGCTTGCCAAAAAGAAATTTTATCCTGAAATCGATGTCGGCCTTGACGTACTTACCCAGTCGGAAGCGACAATGGGGCCTGGCGAACAGCCGCTCTTTGTAAAGTTGGGCATCAACCTGCCCATCTGGACAGGCAGCTACTCGGCGCAAGAGCGACAGGCGATGGCAAAGATGGAACAGACTTACCTGCAGAGGACTCAATTGCAGAATAATCTTCTCTCTCAGGCGCAGAAAGCTTTTTATGAGGTTGAGGATTCGGTCCGGAGAGTGCGACTTTACAAGGATACCCTCATCCCTCGCTCAAGAGAAATGCTGGCAGCTTATGAGGCATCTTATCGCAGCGGCGGAGCGGATTTCCTAAGTTTGATTGATGCACAAAAAACATTGATTAACGCCCAGCTTGCATACGAAAAAGCTGTGACGGAAAACGCCCAGAAGGTCGCTGAACTGGAGGCGATTATCGGCGCACAATTACCGGCTGCAAAAAAAGATTCAGAAAAATAGAAGCGAGTACATAAATGAAAAAAAGCAAAGCATCTACAGTCATATTGATTATCGCAGTATTCATAGTTGCGGCTGGTGCCCTCTTGAATGGACACTATCATTTTCTGGGCGGCTCCACGCCGGCTAAAACAACAAAAGAATTGTATTACTGCCCGATGCATCCCAACTTTACTTCCGATAAACCCCGCGAGTGCGCTATCTGCGGAATGAGTTTGGTAAAGAGAGAAACAGCTGGTCCGACAGGTGTCAAACCATCGGAAGGAGCTGCAAAAAAAATCCTGTTTTACCGCAATCCGATGAACCCGACTGTTACTTCACCTGTGCCTATGAAAGACAGCATGGGTATGGATTATATTCCCGTATATGAAGAGGAATCAACAAAAACGCAAAGCGGTGTCTATATCAATCCCGCCAAACAGCAGCTAATCGGCGTAAAGAAGCAAAAAGTTGAGGTTCGTAAACTTTCGGGCAAAATACTAACCGTAGGCAAGGTTGCATACGACCCGGATTTGTTTGTCGCTCAGGAGGAGTATCTCCAATCTGTAAAAACAAACAAAAACATGGCGGAGAATGACAGCAATTATGCAGCGGAGCAACCGGAATCGTTTACCAAAACCGCACATAGGAAGCTATTGCTTTTGGGAATGAGCAGCAACGAAATAGATGATTTGACTATGCGAGGCAAAGCTGACCTTCGTCTTTATCTGCCTGATGCCAACGACAGCCAGGTCTGGGTGTATTTAACTATTTATGAATATGAGTCGGCATTAGTAAAGGAAGGATTACCCGTTGAAATTGAAACGATTGCTTATCCGGGTGAAATTTTTAAAGGTTCAATTGTTTCGATTGCTCCAGTCTTAAATACCGCTACACGCACACTGAATGTAAGGGCATTGGTTAATAATCCTGACAACAAATTGAAACTCGGAATGTATGTAAATGCCAAAATAACATATAACCTCGGCAACAAATTAGCCGTCCCACAGGATGCCGTAATGGACAGCGGCACACGCAAAATCGTTTTTGTCGCTGATGCAAACGGGTATTTTAAACCCAAAGAGGTTACTCTCGGCAGCAAATCCGAGGGATATTATGAAATTCTACAAGGTCTTTCAGTTGGAGAAGAAGTCGTTACATCGGGCAATTTTCTGGTTGATTCAGAAAGCAAACTTAACGCCGTTTTAAGTCAAATGGCGGATTCAAACAGCAAATAATAAAGCGGTGCGCCAGTGATAGACAAAATAATAGAATTTTCCGCACGGAACAAATTTATTGTTATTTTTTTTACGATAGCGGCCATAATCGGTGCATTATACTGCATCAGGAATATGCCGCTCGACGCAATCCCAGATTTGTCCGACACGCAGGTAATTATATATTCCCGCTGGGATAGAAGCCCTGATATTATCGAATCGCAGGTTACCTATCCGATAGTAACAGCCATGCTCGGTGCCCCTGCCGTTAAGGCAATACGCGGGTTTTCGGATTTTGGCTTTTCGTACGTTTATATAATATTCAAAGACGGCACCGACATCTACTGGGCCCGAAGCCGAACCCTTGAATACCTCAGCAAGATATTGCCGAAACTGCCGCAGGGCGTTGAAACCGAAATCGGGCCTGATGCAACCGGTGTCGGCTGGGTCTATCAATATGCTCTGGTAGATAAATCCGGCAACAACAGTCTTGCGGATTTGAGAAGTTTCCAGGACTGGTATTTGCGATACTGGCTGCAAAGCGTACCGGGTGTGGCGGAAGTTGCGACGGTCGGAGGTTTTCAAAAACAATACCAGGTCAATATCAATCCCAATGCCCTGCTTGCCTATGATGTCCCCCTGACAAAGGTCATAGAAGCCATCAGGCAAAGCAATAACGAAGTAGGGGCAAGACTGCTGGAAATGTCTGGCACCGAGTATATGGTGCGGGCAAAAGGATATATCAAATCTCCGGAAGACCTTGAAAATACGGTCATCGGCACTGATAATGCCGGCACGCCGATACTTGTCAGAAATGTTGCAAATGTAGCCGTCGGGCCTGATATACGCAGGGGAATAGCCGACCTCGACGGGCAAGGCGATGCGGTCGGCGGAATTATAGTTATGCGGCAGGGAGAAAATGCACTTAATGTAATCAATAGCGTCAAGGCCAAAATTGAAGAGGTAACGCCGTCTCTGCCAAAAGGTGTCGAGCTGGTTACCACTTATGACCGCTCGGAGCTGATAAAACGCGCCATCGACACCCTAAAGCATCAGCTTACCGAAGAAATGATTGTCGTCAGTCTTGTGATTCTTATATTCCTGTGGCATTTTCCGTCGGCGATAATCCCGATAGTTACGATACCAATTGCCGTGTTATTATCGTTCATACCGATGTACGGCCTCAAGCTTACTTCCAATATTATGTCGCTCTCCGGCATCGCTATATCGATAGGCGTACTGGTGGATGGTGCGATTGTGGAAGTGGAAAATGCTTATAAGAAACTGCAATTGTGGGAGGAAGGTGGAAGGCAAGGCGACTATCACCTGATTCGGCTGCAGGCACTTAAAGAAGTAGGCCCCTCGGTATTCTTCTCGCTGCTTGTGATAGCGGTGGCATTTTTACCGATTTTTACGCTGGTTGACCAGGAAGGCCGATTGTTCAAACCGCTCGCTTACAGCAAGAACCTGGCAATGGCAATTGCCGCAATCCTGGCGATAACACTTGACCCAGCTATTCGTATGCTGTTTGCACGAATGGACTATCGCCACTTCAAACCACGATGGCTGTCAAACCTTTATAATTCAATCACCGTCGGCAGATATTACCGGGAAGAAAAACATCCGGTCAGCAGGATATTATTTGCCATTTATGAGCCGGTTTGCAATTTTGTTCTTGAGCATCGAATGCTTACCATTGGTTTCGCCGTTATCCTGATGATTATAACGGTACCGGTGTATTTCCAGTTAGGTTCGGAATTTATGCCGCCGCTGAACGAGGGAACTATTCTTTATATGCCCACGACCCTGCCTGGAATTTCCGTTACCCAAGCAGCGAACTTGCTGCAAATACAGGACAAGATGCTGATGTCCTTTCCCGAAGTAGAAAGAGTTTTCGGCAAGGCAGGCAGGGCTAACACACCTACCGACCCTGCTCCATTTTCGATGATGGAAACGACCGTTATTCTCAAGGACAAAAAATACTGGCGGGCCGGATTAACCTGGGAACGGTTAATTGAGGAGATGAATACCAAAATGGCGATTCCGGGAACAACCAACGCCTGGACGATGCCGATAAAGGCAAGGATTGATATGCTTTCAACAGGTGTGCGAACGCCCGTCGGCATAAAAATCTATGGCGCCAGCCTCGAAAAAATTGAAAAAATCGGCACCGAAATTGAGCAGATTATCAAGTCTGTTCCGGGGACACGAAGTGTATATGCCGAGCGTGTTTCCGGCGGGTATTTTGTGGATTTTAATCTTAAACGGGAGCGGCTGGGACGCTACGGCCTGAGCATACAGCAGGCACAGGAGATTATCGTTTCAGCCATCGGCGGTGAAAATATTACCACCACCATCGAAGGCCCGGAACGCTACAGCGTGAATGTGCGTTATGCCAGGGACTACCGCGACGATTTGCAAAAACTGCAGCGTGTTCTCGTACCCACGATGTCCGGTGCTCACATACCGCTCGGAGAGCTGGCGGACATAAACATATCGCTCGGGCCTTCTATGATACGGGATGAAAACGGAATGTTGGCCGGCTATGTATACGTTGACCTTTCGACAAGCGATATCGGCGGATATGTAGCAATGGCAAAACAGGCGGTGCGGGAAAAATTGCAGCTGCCCACGGGCTACGCGCTGCAGTGGAGCGGACAATTTGAAAATATGCTGCGAGTAAGAGAGCGGCTGAAAGTCGTCGTCCCGCTGACTGTACTGATTATATTCATGCTGTTGTATATGAACACAAAGAATGTGGTCAAGACAGGCATTGTCATGCTTGCCGTACCGTTTTCACTTATCGGGGCAATATGGCTATTGTATATTCTGGGCTACAACATCTCAATTGCAGTCTGGGTGGGGATGATAGCTCTGATGGGACTTGATGCAGAGACCGGGGTTTTTATGCTGCTGTTTCTTGACCTCTCGTACAATGATATGGCAGCCAGAGGCAAAATGAAAACATGGGCCGACCTCAAGGATGCTATCATCCACGGCGCAGTCAAGCGAATCAGGCCTAAGATGATGACGGTTATGGCGATGTTTATGGGACTTATTCCGATTATGTGGGCGATGGGGTCAGGTGCGGATATGATGAAACGGATTGCCGCCCCGATGGTAGGCGGCATTATCACAAGCTTTGCTCTCGAGCTGCTGGTTTATCCGCCGTTATATGCGATTTGGAAATGGCGTTACGAAATGAAGCGAGGCACCGTTGATGTGGCCGACTTAAAGCTACACTAATGCCGGCTCTACATGCCTATCTTTAGTATGTTTCGACATCTCTATAAGCTCAGTCAGAAGCGAAATCTTTCTCGTATTATGCTGGCACTGCTGCATAGTTAAGGTACCAGAGGCAGTTTTCTTTTTGATGTCTTCTATTATATGCTCAATTTTTTCCACCTTTGTGTCTTTCGGGGAAACGGCATCATAGACCACAAGTCTGACCAGATTCAAGCCGACCATTGCAAAGCCGCCGTCAATGAGAAGAAATATACTTTCGGCAGGCGGCTGCTGGTCCGGCGTACCCTGCTTAACCTCCATAATACCCAAACCCAGTTTGCAGAACATCGGCATGTGATTGTACCACACCCCAACCTGACCATCGTGGGCAGGAAATATCACTGAAGTGGTTTTGCAATCGACGAGTCTGCCAAGCGGCGCAATTACAATACATTGAAATGTTCCAGTCTCGGCCACTATCAATTTTCCTTTACCGGGTTGCCAACGTTCTCGCCTTTTGAGCGGCATCCTCAATGGTGCCGACATACATAAAGGCCTCTTCAGGCAGATGATCCCACTTGCCGTCGCAGATTTGCTTACAGCTTTCGATTGTCTCAGCCGTAGTAACGTATTTACCATCCAGGCCGGTGAACTGCCGCGTAACAAGGAACGGCTGGGAGAAAAATCGTTCGAGCTTCCTCGCACGTGCGACTGTTATCTGGTCTTCCTTGCTTAACTCATCTATGCCGAGAATTGCGATGATATCCTGAAGGTCGTTGTATCGCTGCAGGTATTCGAGTACCGTCTGTGCAATTCTATAATGTTCCTTTCCAACGATATTGGCATCGAGTATTCGTGACGTACTTTCAAGCGGGTCTACCGCGGGGTAAATACCCTTCTGTGTGATGGAACGCTTGAGCACGACAAAAGAATCAAGATGCGAAAACGTCGTCGCAGGAGCAGGGTCGGTAAGGTCGTCGGCGGGCACATAAATGGCCTGAACAGAGGTTATCGAACCTGTCTTTGTGGATGCTATTCGCTCCTGAAGTTCTCCCATCTCCGTTGCCAGTGTCGGCTGATACCCTACCGCTGACGGTATTCGCCCAAGCAAAGCCGAAACTTCCGAGCCGGCCTGTGAAAACCGGAATATGTTATCGATGAAAAGCAATGTATCGCCGATGCCGCTTTCGCAGAAATACTCGGCCTCGGTCATTGCCGTAAGTGCGACCCGCAAACGTGCACCAGGCGGCTCATTCATCTGGCCGAACACAAGACAGGTATGGTCAAGCACCCTGTCTTTACTGTCGCCGATAAACGTACTTTGCATCTCAAGCCAAAGGTCGTTACCTTCACGCGTCCTTTCACCTACGCCTGCGAAAACGGAATATCCGCCGTGCTTGGTTGCTATTCTTGCAATTAGCTCCTGAATGACGACCGTCTTACCAACGCCGGCGCCGCCGAACAAACCTGTCTTGCCGCCGCGGACAAATGGGCAGAGCAAATCGACTACCTTTATGCCTGTCTCAAACATCTCGCTTTTAGCGGAAAGGTCTACCAATTTGGGCGGCTGACGGTGAATCGGCCTTTTTTCATCGGTATTGACCGGTCCCATTTCGTCTATCGGCTCACCGAGCAGATTTAGCACCCTGCCGAGCAATTGTTTTCCGACAGGCACCATCACCGGCGAACCGGTATCAATTACATCCATTCCTCGCCGCAGTCCCATCGTGCTGCCCAGCGATATGGCTCGTATTCTGCCGTTGCCCAGGTGCTGCTGGACTTCTCCGAACAGTGATGTCTTGCCGTTTCCAAAATCGCCCTTTATCTCGATGGCGTTATAAACCGAAGGGGCACACTCCGGTTCAAATTTGACGTCAAAAACACTGCCGATAACCTGTATCAATTTACCTTTGTTCATTATAAATCTCCGGTTCCACTAATTATATCAAGCAGTTCTCCAGTTATCTGCGTCTGCCTGGCACGGTTGTACTCGGCAGTAAGTTCCTTAATCATTTCGTCGGCGTTTTCTGTTGCGTTTCTCATCGCCACCATACGCGCAACATGTTCGCTCAATATAGCATCCATAAAGCAGCTTTTTATAGACGAGTGTATTATCATTCGGCCAAGACCTTCTATTATTTCCGCCGGCGACGGGGAAAGATAAAAATCTTCAAAAGACAAATCCCACGGCCATATAGCTTTCGCTCGCGTCGTAAGGTCGTCTATCAGCTCCGTCAGGGGCATAACAGTCAGCGTTTGCGCCTGCTGGCTTGACATCGAATAAAAACGCATGTACACAATCCCGAAATAATCAAGCTCACCGGCCATGTACTGTCCCATAAACTCATCGGCCATATCGTGAATCTGCGAATCAGTCGGCATCTCGCCGATATCGTCATAAACTTTAGCCGGTGGTATGCCGTGGTAATTCAGCACATTAACGATTTTTCCAGTGGGAGCATAAATATCGAGTTTTTTCCCGAGGGACCTGGTCCTCTTAATATGCACATCAAGAAGCCGGTAAACAGAGTTATTGTAAGAACCACAAAGTCCCCTTTTCGAGCCGATAGCCAGAACAGCCGACCGCCCTGAGGAGTTTTCCTTCAGCAGCGGGTTCCCAATCGGCACCTGCGAGGAAAGGAGCAAATACCCGGCCTGTGCAAGTGCATCGTGGTAATCTACAACCGCAAGCCATTTATTGTAGTAGGACTTGTACATCGCCGTGGAAACCATTTGCATCGTCCGCGTTATCCTGCAGATGTTGCTTACGGCCTTGCGACGCTGAAGTATTTGTCTGGTTCCTGCCATTATTCAATCAGCACTTTCACTGTCTTGAAGTTTTATATTGTTTCATTGCCTCGGTTATCTTTTTCGCAATATCCTCGCTGAACTTGGAGGTATTATTAATTTCATCGATATAGTCGCTGTGTTCCCTTGAAAGCCACTGCAGAAATTCGGTGGTAAACTGGCTTATATTTTCAACAGAAACATCGTCAAGTAAACCTCCTGAACCGGCAAAAATCGTAATGACCTGCTCGCCGACCGTCATCGGAGAAAATTGCGGCTGCTTGAGCAATTCAACCATTCGGCTGCCCCTGTCGAGCTGAATCTGTGCCGCAGGGTCAAGTTCAGTTCCAAGTCTGGCAAAATTCTGAAGATCATTAAATGACGCCAGGTCAAGCCGAAGTTTCGATGCAACAGTTCTCATTGCCGCAACCTGAGCGTGGCCGCCGACTCGGCTGACGCTTATGCCGACATCGATGGCAGGCCTGATGCCCGCATGGAACAAATCCCTTTGCAGGTAAATCTGTCCATCGGTAATTGAGATTACATTTGTCGGTATATATGCGGATATCTGTCCTTCAAGAGTTTCCACAATCGGCAGAGCCGTCAGCGACCCGCCGCCCATTTTATCCGACAGCTTGGCGCTTCTTTCGAGCAAACGGCTGTGCAGATAGAAAATATCCCCCGGATACGCCTCACGTCCAGGCGGACGACGCAGCAGCAGACTCAACTGTCGATACGCAATGGCATGCTTGCTCAAATCATCATATATGCACAGTGTATCACGGTGCTTTTCATACATAAAATATTCCGCAAGCGCACAACCTGAGTAAGGTGCGATATACTGCATCGGTGCGCTATCGGCGGCAGCGGCGGCAATTACCACCGTATACTCCATAGCGCCGTATTTTCTTAAGGTCTCAACCACTTCGGCAATTGTTGATTCCTTCTGGCCTATGGCGACATACACACAAATCACATTTTTGCCCTTCTGATTTATTATTGTGTCCAGAGCAATGGCTGTTTTTCCGGTTTTGCGGTCGCCGATGATAAGCTCACGCTGGCCGCGGCCGATAGGAATCATTGAATCGATGCTCTTCAATCCGGTCTGCAGCGGCTGTTTTACCGGCTGACGCTGAGCAATCCCTGGAGCATCCGATTCGATTAAGCGAGAGACCGTGGTTTTAACAGGAGGTCCGCCGTCTATAGGTTCGCTGAGCGGGTTGATTACCCTGCCCAGCAGCTCGTCGCCTACCGAAATCGACATCAGTTTGCCGGTGGCACGTACATCCGAACCTTCTCTTACTTTTATATATTCGCCGTAAATGACCGCCCCGACCGAATCTTCCTCGAGGTTGAAAACTTCTCCGAATACATCGTTTTCGAACTGCAGCACCTCGCTGACCATTACATTATCCAGTCCATAGATACGGGCAATGCCGTCTCCGATTTCGATGACCCGTCCCACCTTGGAAACATCAAGCTTGTTTTTGTACTGGCTTATCTCCTGTTTGAGAATGCCGCTTATTTCAGTTACATCAAACTTCATGTGTTTTTATCCGCCCTTTTCTTTGACTTTTTATTGTTTTAACAGCCGTCTGCAGTCTGTTTCTGACCGTATTGTCAATAACCATATCGCCATACCGAATGCTGGCGCCGCCGATAACTGCCGGCTCGACAGCCATTGCCAGTCTGACCTTGCGATTTATCGCAATTGCAATATCATCAGACATTGCTTTAACTTCATCATCAGTCATCGCATGAGAAACCGTAACTTTAACCGAGCAGTATCCGTTACTATGGTCCCACAGCTCATTATACTTTGAGATAATATGCGGAAGGACCATAAGACGGTCATGCCTGATGACAACCATCAGAAAATCCATCGTCAAATCGGCTATCCTTCCAGACAGTATCTTTCGCAGCAATTGTTCCTTGTACTCCTGTGAGAAATACGGCGAACCGAGCAATGTCCAGAAATCCTTCTCGCCGGCAATGACATCTGCCAGAGCATCGAGATTATATTTGACGGTATCGGCCATCTCTAATTCCCTGCCAAGGTCAAACAGCGTGCTTGCGTAGATTTCCGCCAACCGAACTATTACATTGCCTGTTTTCATTTGTGTACATTCAACTGCTATTGCCTTATTTTAGCTATAGCGTCACGAACAAGCCGCTGGTTGTCTTCCGGCGTAATTGTGCGGCCGAGCACCTCGCCGCCGAGCGTCAGCATAATATCGCCTGCCTGTTCCCACAATTGCTCCGATGCGGCAACACGAGCGTGCTCGATATCCTCCTGAGCCCTTCGTTTAACCTCAAGGATTTCCTGCCGTGTCTTTTCCACAATTTCCTGCTCCTGCTGCTGCGCACGTTCTATCGCCTGTTGTACCATTACCAGCCCCTGCTGCTTAGAGTCATCGAGCAGTTTCTCTGCCTTTTTGCGGGCATCTTCAGCGGATTCTATCTGGTGCTGGATGTGCTGCTCTCTTGTCTTTAGACCGTTGAGCAGCGGTTTCCAGGCAACCTTGGTCAGAACCGCCAGCAGCAGCAGAAAGGCCACTACCGTCCACAGTGAATCGGCAAATGTTCCGTTGAAAATGTTTTGCTCACCGCCTCCGGCCTGTTCGCCCTCAGAGGCAAACACAGCGGTACACAAAAAAACAGTAATTAAAATAATCGCTGATTTTTTCATAGGCATTTCAAACCCGTGCTTTTGTTAATGCGTCCAGTTGACAGCCAAAAATCCTATCACCAGTGCAAAGAACGTAACACCTTCTATCAATGCGCCGGCGATAATCATTGTTGTTAATATACGTCCTGCAACTTCAGGCTGACGGGCAATGGCCTCCACCGCCTTGCCGCCGATAAAACCAATGCCGATACTTGCACCGATGATTATCATTCCGCAGCCAATAATCCCGCCAAAAATCGCAAGACCTGAATTACCGGGAGACAATACAGCCAACATGCTACTTTCAAAACCAGCCATTTTCTTTTAAACCTCCAAAATTATGTTTCTAATGTTCCGACGTTATGGAAGAACCGATATAAAGAGAAGACAACAGGGCAAAAATATACGCCTGTAAAAACGCCACAAATAGCTCCAGGATCGAAATGAAGACCACAAACGCCAGTGACGCCGAGGCCACACCATAATTCTTGAATATCAGGATCAATCCCAGCAGTGTCGCAATCAATATATGCCCGGCCAGCATATTTGCAAAAAGTCGAACTGCCAGCGTAAACGGTCTGACAAGTGCGCTGAATACTTCGAGAAAATATATAAGCGGCATTATCCACCACGGCACCGGCGGAGCAAGGCTGGCCAGATACTTCAGTAATCCATGTTTCCTGATGCCGGATATGTGCGTCAAAAAGAATGTTATAGCCGCCATCGCGCCGGTAATCCAGATATTCGCCGTGGCAGGGCCTCCGAAATGATTTTTTTTGCCTGTTATAAGGAAAATCATCTTTTCAGTCGGAATCATCGCCAGCAGATTTAGAGTCAGGATAAAGAAAAATATCGTCCATATAAATCCGATATATCGGTCTGTGTTTTCTCCGAGAACAGGGCGGGCGACTTCCTCCCGCAGATATACGCATACCGATTCAATCAAATTCCGCAGCCCCTTTGGAACCATTCCTCTTGACCTTGCGGCAAAAGTCATAATGACCAAAAGTACCACCATTGCAACAGCAACCATAAACATATGATTACTCACGATTATCTGCCACCCGCCGACGGAAATGGTAAACAGCGGCACTGATATCACCGGCTCAAGCGGATTGAGCTCAGCTAAAATACTGCTATGTTGGCTAATCAGATTCAAATTCTTTATCCTTTAATTCCGTCGTATTGACTCAGTGTCTTAATAATGAAACAAACCTCTGCAACTAATATCACGAAGTAAAACAATCCAAGCCACGCAACAAACCACAGCACTTGAACTCTAACAGAAGTGATTATGATAGCAGCGCCGCCCAAAGTAATCAATAATCTTATCACCGTTACAGCTAAAACAGAGGCAACCGACGGGGATGTTTTAACCAAAGTTGCATAAATGACCGGAGCAAGACCGCAGCCGCCGCCGATTACACTAATAATGACTGCCCAAAGACAGCTTTTGGCGACATCGGCGCCGAGAAAAAAACTGACTCCCAATGCCAACGCAAAAACCGCAACAATAACCAGGAGCCACAGCCATTTTGATTTGCCTGAATCCAAAAAGTAGTTATCCTAAAAACGTCCTATTTTCTCCAGATGTTCCATGTTTCCTTAAAAAGGATGTAGAACATACCTAAAAAACCAATAAAGAAACCTGCCAACAGAAACCACGGGCCGGTTGTATGAAAATACTGGTCGAGTTTATAGCCAAAATAGCAAAAAATTGCCAACACACCGCAGAATTCGATGCCAAAACCAATCAATTTTGCGTAATTTTGATTATTATTATTCTGCGGCTCGTTTTTGGGCTCCATAAACGCCTCTTGATATAAGTCGTCCGTATGAGCGAAATTTCTTTAGTTTGATAGCGTTAAGAATCTTTCGCACATTTTATAATAAGCCACCCACCTGGAAAACCGTAAGACAGGCCGAAATCCGCCATTAAATTCTTTTGATAATCGCGTCAGCCATTTGTTGTGTGCCGACCGCGGTCGGGTCGTTGCGGTCTTCCTTCATGTCGTAAGTAACGTCCCTGCCTTCAGCTATAACAGAGGCAACGGCGTTTTCAAGTTTGTCGGCTTCTATGGTTTTGCCCAGATGCCGCAGCATCAATACGCCGCTGAGTATCAAAGCCGTCGGGTTGACCTTGTTGAGCCCTTTGTATTTTGGTGCGCTGCCGTGCGTCGCCTCAAATATAGCTCCTTTTTCTCCGATATTTGCGCCCGGCGCAACTCCCAGGCCGCCGACAAGCCCTGCGCATAAATCGCTCAATATATCGCCGTAAAGATTCGGCAGCACAATCACATCATACAGTTCCGGCTTCTGAACAAGCTGCATACACATATTGTCGACAATACGGTCTTCAAACTCGATATCTGGATACTCGCCGGCAACCTGCCTGCTTACCTCAAGCCACAGCCCGTCAGTGAATTTCATAATGTTGGCCTTGTGTACGCTGGTGACCTTTTTGCGTTTCATTTTGCGAGCATAATCAAATGCGAATCGCACGATGCGTTGTGTGCCTTTGACTGAAATCGGTTTTATGCTTATGCCTGCGTCATTGCCTATCTTTTTCTTACTGTGTTTGTTTATCCAGCCGATTAGTTCGCTGGTATCGTCATTTCCCTTTTGGAACTCGATGCCCGCATAAAGGTCTTCGGTATTTTCACGCACTATTACGAGGTCAATATCGGAATATCTGCTGCGGACGCCCTTGTAGCTTTTGCATGGCCGAAGGCACGCATACAAATCAAGCTCCTGGCGGAGATAGACGTTTATGCTTCGAAAACCGGTTCCGACGGGCGTAGTAACCGGTGCTTTTAACGCAATGCCGTTTTTCCTCACCGATTCGATGGTTGCATCAGGCAATGGCGTGCCGAGGCGCTCGAGCACATCGATGCCTGCCTCTGCCGTTTCCCAGTTGATTTTTACACCGGTTGCGTCGATGCATCGCCGTGCCGCTTCTGCGATTTCAGGCCCGATTCCGTCGCCTGTAATTAACGTTACATTAATCATTATGTTAGCTCCTGACACTTTTACAAGATGCGTATGCTATTACTTAACAAACGCCGTGTCAAGAACAGAAGGTGCCTGATTTGGAGCAAACAGCCAAAAAGGATTTGACACTAAATATGATTGTGGATTATACTCTTGGTTTTGGAAAATCCCGGGAGTGTAGCTCAGTCGGTAGAGCAACGCACTTTTAATGCGTAGGTCTTGGGTTCGAATCCCAACACTCTCATTGACTCCTGTCCATCTCGCCGGTTTGCTGTCAAAGGTGTGCCAAAAAATCCACAAAACAGTGGTCTGCTCGTTTAATCTGCTTGCCAGTGAGTTGAAAAGATATTTAGGAAACCGAGTTGCCTTTTAAAGCCAGGCAGCAATTGGGGCAAAGAAGTTGACCGGAATCAATTCTGACCAAATCAATTTCTTTAATATTGTCTTCGCCGCAACATTCACAAGTACCCATCCTCGTCGCGGTGTTTGCCGGTTCAGATAACCGCGGCTTGGCTTGTGCTGTTGCAGTTGTTGCTGCCATGGTCTTCTGTGTGGTTTCAGCTTCTGCTTTTTCTTTTGCTTTGTAGAGTTGCTCCAGGGAACGATCCAGTTCCTGCTCCAGCCGATTTCTGGCTTGTTTTTCAACCTGTATTTTTTGTTCAGCCTCTGTTCTTGCACGCTGTTCATTCTTTAATAAAGCCTCAGCTCTGTTTCTTGCCTCGATTTGCTCTATTAACCTTTGTTCCAGTCCTGCCAGTTTCTCGCTGATTATCTTAAGTTTTTGTTCGGCTTCCAGTGTTGCTCTTGCTTCAGATTCTGCCCGTATTTTTACCTGTTTAAGATTGTCTCTGTACTCACTAATCCTTTTCTCAGCATCAGTTTTAGCCTGCCCAAGAATAGTTTGATACTCTTGTATCTTCTCATTGGACTCTACGCGCTGGGCTAAAATTTGCTTTTCGGCCTCTGCTTTCATCTTAGCGACCATCTCTGAAGCTTCAACCTGCAATTCTTGCTCTTGAGCAACTAATGCTTCAGCAGCTTCATTCTTGATTTTCGCAATAGAATCAGCATAGTTCCTTGTCTTTTCCTTCAGTTCGGATTTAATTTGCGATTTGGCCTCAGCGGCCTGAATCTTCAGTTCGGCTAACTGTTCCATCAAAGATTTAACTTCCTGATTGGCTTGCTGCCTGGCTTTTGTTTCAGCTTCCGCCCGCGTTTCAGCTTCCCGTTTAAAAGCTGTCTGGGTTTTCAACTGTTCTTCGTGATGGGCTATTCGTTCGTTTATAATGCCGATCTGTTTTTCAGACTCAGCATGTGCCAGACTTTCTGAGTTTGCTTGAGCAACGGCTTGCTCCCACAAATTTTTGTATTCCTTGATTTTTTCATCCAGTTGTAACTTCAATTCTGCCGATTCTTCTGCAGCCTTGTCTTTAACTTTAGCAATTTCTTGCATGGTCTTGGATTCCAGGTGTTTTTGTTGTTCAGCGAGCAACTCAGCGGTTTTACTATGAGATTTTGTGGCTGCTTCTGCGTACTGGGCCGCTTTCTGCTCAAGCTCAGATTTGACTTTCGCAACAGTCTGGGCCGTCTCCATTTTCAGTTGGTTCATTTGTTCCATCAAAGCCATTACTTGCCGTTGAGCCTCACTGATTGCCTGCTCTTTCTTTTCAAGTTTTAACGCCGCATCGCGTTTGTCTTCCGACGTAGAAATTAACTGGCCTTGAAGTTGTGCGACTCCCTGGCGAGCGCTCGTAAGCAATCGCACGGATTCCTCAAGCTTGGTTTCATATTCCTGAACTTTTTCCTGCATCTGTGATTTCAACTGTGTAATTTGTTCTGCCGCTTCAGCTTTAATTCGTTCCGTCATTTCTGCGGTCTTGGTTTCTGTGGCCTTTTGCTGGGCCGCAATGTTATCAGCCGCTTTCTGCTGGATTCTTGTTGTTGAATCGACATATTCCTGAGTTTTCTTTTCAAGTTGCGATTTGACTTCAGCAATAGTTTCCGACGCTTCAATTTTGACCTGAGCAATCTGTTCTTCAAGTCGTGCCATCTTCTCACCGAGATTTTTTAATTGCTGCTCGGATTCCAGCCTTGAATTACGTTCAGATTGTAATTCCGAATCAGCTTTCTCAAGCAGTGTCTCATATTGCTGCCTCTTCTCTTCAAATTGTAATTTAAAATTAAAAAGCTCTTCTGCTCCGCGAGCTTTTACTTCCTCAATTACCCTGGTAGTTTGCGATTCCCATTTTTGTCCTTCGGCAGCTAAACTGTCAGTAACCTGTGTTTGGGTCTTTACGATGGCCTCGGAATATCCCCTGGCTTTGTCCTCAAGCTCAGATTTGACATTGGCCACCGTTTGTGCAGCTTCAATTCTGGTTTGGCTTAACTGCTCTGTGAGGAATTCAACCTGCATTTTCGCCTGCATCATCGCCTGCCTGAATTCATCGGCCTGTAATTGAACCATGTTTTTTGCCTCAATCTGAACCTTAAGCTGTTCGAGCAGTTTGGACAACTGTTCGCCGGCCAGTTTTAGCTTCTTTTCGGACTCGGCCCTTTGCCTTGATTCGGCCTGTGCCATGGCCTGGGCATCCTGCCTTGCCGTCGTTTCACTCTTGACCCATGCCTTGGCTATAATCTTGGCCCTTTTCTCGACCTGAACAAGGGCTTTTTTCTCAGCCATGGCTTGGGCTTCTCTAAGAGTCGCATCATAATTTCTGACTTTTTCTTCCGCCTTGGTTAGCCGCCGAGTTTCTGCCTGTAATTTTGTTTCAGCTTCCCTATTCAGCCGAATATACTCCGCTGTCTTATTTTCTAATTGCGATTTGAGTTCTTGAATTTCAATCGAAGCCTCTGATTTTATCTTAGAAACTAAATTATCCGTTTCAACACTCCATTTTTCTCTTTCAGCCAGAATTGCTTCCTGTGCTTCATCCTTTGCTTTTATTATTGAATCGGCATAATTCATGGTCCTTTCCTCGAGTTGCGACCTGATATTTGCTGCCGCTTCCGCCGCATCAGATTTGACAGACGCAATCTGCTCGGCCGTATCAACTTTGATCTGGTTTAATTGCTGTGTTAAAAACCTGAGCTGTTCCTGTGCCTGGGCCAGAGCTTCAGACTCATCATGAGCAAGCTGCTGGGCTTTGATAAGTTCCTCCCCGGCAAAATCAGCTTTCTCATCGGCACGAGCCAATGCTTTTGTGTGATTTAGCAGTTCCTGCTCTGCCTGTGCTCTTGCGTTGCGCTCAATTTGAAGCTGAGCCTGAACCGCCTCTTTTACTTTTGACTCGGACTCAATGGTTTTTTCCGTTTTAATCAGAGACGATTTTAAAGCTTCTATATTTTGCTCTGCTTGTACCTTAAATGCTTTTAATTCCTCTTCCATGCTTGCAAGTTTTTGCTGAGCATCAAGCTTGGCTTGTGCTTCGGATGCTGCTCTTGAACGTTCTTCCTGAATCGCTTCACTGTATCGTGATATTTTTTGTTCAGCCTCAATCCTGGCTTGTTGCTCTGACTTGAGTATATCTTCCGTTTTGTGTAAGTCTTGTGTTTCAAAACGCAATTGCTCCTGAATCCATGTGATTTTTTCGCCGGCAGCCTGAAGCTTGTACTCAATTTCAAGTTTTTTCTGCTGTTCAAGCTGATTATTCTCATCGGCCTCTTCTAATAAGGCCTGATATTCTTTGTCTTTCTCCTGGATTACCGATTGTAGTTTCGCAGTCTCATCTGCGGCCTGGGATTTGATTTGGGCAATAGTGTCCTGGGCTTGGGCTTCCATCTTTTCTTTTTGGCTTGCCAGTGCTTCCATGGCCTCGGCCTTTGCCTTAATTATGGAGTCGGCATAGTTCCCGGCTTTCAACTCCAGTTCGGATTTTACCTGCGAAACTTTTTCAGCAGCTTCGGCCTGGATTTGGGCCGCCTGCTTAGTCAAAGACAAAATTTGGTCCTGGGCTTGGGCTGAAACCAGCTTTTGTTCTTTTAGTTGTGATTCCGTATTATGCCTGGCCTCGTTTTCAAGTTTTAACTGCTCCTGAGACCATGCGATTTTTTCGCCGGCAGCCCGAAGCTTGTGCTCAATTTCAAGTTTTTTCTGCTGTTCAAGCTGATTATTCTCATCGGCCTCTTCTAATAAGGCCTGATATTCTTTGTCTTTCTCTTCGATTACCGATTGTAGTTTTGCAGTCTCATCTGCGGCCTGGGATTTGATTTGGGCAATAGTGTCCTGGGCTTCGGCTTCCATCTTTTCTTTTTGGCTTGCCAGTGCTTCCAATGCCTCGGCCTTTGCCTTAATTATGGAGTCGGCGTAGTTCCCGGCTTTCAATTCCAGTTCGGATTTTACCTGCGCAACTTTTTCGGCAGCTTCGGCCTGGATTTGGGCTGTCTGCTTAGTCAAAGACAAAATTTGGTCCTGGGCTTGGGCTGAAACCAGCTTTTGTTCTTTTAGTTGTGATTCCGTATTATGCCTGGCCT
>Ga0315284_10004149_pt1 | contig 20581 bp, 10 predicted proteins | sample YL17G09_16_MG_FD_203696 | JGI IMG/M metagenome (GOLD analysis project Ga0315284, IMG submission 203696) | Sediment microbial communities from Yellowstone Lake, YNP, Wyoming, USA - YL17G09_16 | ecosystem: Environmental > Aquatic > Freshwater > Lake > Sediment | place: USA: Wyoming | collected...
CTCCCGTAGACCAGGTCACGGTCATGACCCGGAAGTTCTTCCTCTTCTTCGACTTCGCCTTCAACAACCAGAAGGGCGTCAATAAGGCCAGAGAAGCAGCCCTCCATTTCATCGACACGGAGCTCAGCCCGGGCGATCAAGTAGGATTGCTGTCTTATTCGATGTTAAAAGGGCTGTCCATTCATGAATACCTGACGACCAACCATCGGAAAGTCCGGGAGGCCGTCGAGGTCATCAACGCTAAAGACATCGCAGGCCGGGCCGAAGACATCGAGGAAGAATATTGGCGCAGGGCCCAGGAGGTGGAGGTGCCAGTCGCGACCTTTGGCGTCTATAAAAAGACCGAATCCCAGCTTCGGTCTGAAAGGCAGGAATCGAAAAACGAAGCCCAGAATTTTATTCTTAAAATAACGGACCTGGCTAAAGCCCTGCGCTATGTTCCGGGACAAAAGCATTTTATTCTCTTCTCATCCGGCATCGTCAGCTCACTCATCTACGGCGCCCAGTCGGGAAATGCAGCCGCTGGAAAATTCGATCAAGGGGACTTTGTCCTGCGCACCCAGAACGAAGAAATGCTCAAGGAGCTGACCGCGGCCAACTGCTCTGTCTTTTCCTTCGACACAAGGGAATCGGCTAAGGTTCCGTCCTTATTTACCTACGATGATCAAACATTCGGAGATGGCAAGCGTGATATCTTCACTGTCTTAGGTGGGACTCAGGGACACGTCCCTCTGCTAAAAGATGAAAAGATCACCGGCCTTTATTCCATCACCAGGCTGTCCAAGGTTACGGGCGGAAAATATTTTTCGAACATCGCCGATTATAAAAATAATCTGGACCAGGTCCAAACCATGACCGGAACCTATTATGTTCTCGGCTATTATATCAGCGACCGGAAGGACGGCAGCTTTCATGGGATCAAAGTCGAGGTTAACAAGAAAGGCTACGAAGTCCGGACCCAGACGGGCTACTTTAGCCCGAAGCCCTTCCGAGAGTATTCGGACCTGGAAAAAGAGCTGCATCTGTTTGATCTAGCCCTGACCGAAAGGCCGCTACTACAGATTCCCCTCAGGTTTTCCATGGCCCCCTTGTCATATGCGGCCGGAGAGGAAATCCGCCTCGAGATCCTCACAAAAATCCCAGACGCGGTAATCCAAAAGTTTTCCGGCAAAAAAGTCGAACTTGTCTCGCTCGTCTTCGACGAGAAAGAAAACCTGGCCGGGCTCCAGAGAGCAGAGTCCGATCTTACGAAATACCGCGGCATGGATATTTTTTATACGTCTGGAGCATTGCTCCCGCCGGGCCAGTACAGATGCCGCCTGGTCATCCGTGACCTGGATACCGGAGATGCTGCCGTTGCTTCGGCAAGCGCCCATGTTACTCAAAAACCGTCCATCGGTTTGAGTCTGCATTCCCCGCTTCTGCTAGTCCGGGAAAGCAACTTCGCGTATCTGGAAGGCACGGGGGCAAAAAAGGAAGAAGAGATTTCCTGGAAAGAAGTCTATCCTTATGACAGGGCCCAATACTCACCCATTATCGGGGAGGCGCCCACGGGAACTGCGAAGCTTTATGGTGTTGTACCCTGCTCTGTCAAGGGGATTTTCCTGCCGAACATAACCTTAACGGCTTATTTCATCAGCTCCTCATCAGGCGAGAAGATTCCGCTAACGCTGTCTGTTGTGAACAAATCCCGGAAAGCGGACGTCGAAATTCAATTCGTGGAATTCTCTCTTCCCAATATCCCCCCGGGAAAATACCTGCTCTATCTCCACGCGGAAGAAACCGGGACGAAGTTCGTTTCCTATGCTCAGATTCCCTTAATAATCAAATAGGAGGCATGGCATTCCGCATATGAAAACCTTGCATATGCGAATATCAACGCAATAATTAAAGTGACATCCCCGCTCGGGTGGCGCTTAGGCCGCCCGTAGCCCCCGGCCTCGGGGAACCAGTCCCGTCGGTTCCCCCCGTCGAACACACCGACGGGGCCCCCCCTCCGCTACGGGGGCTTTAGGACGGCCTAAGCGCCACCCTTACATTGCCACTTTGTTTATTGCGTTCGTATTAGTAGCCGAGTGCATCATCAAGGAGAGTTTCGAATGAAAGAAAAGCCCTTTTGGATTTTCGGCGTTGTCCTTTTGATCGCCTCCACGCCCAAGAAGATCGTCAACTTGCAACTCGTGAAATAGGAGCTGGCCATGTGGAAGAAATGCTTTCATCCGTATAACAAACTCTTTTTTTCGGCCGCTTCCCGAATCATAAATCCCAGGAAACCGGGAAAAATCCTCATATTGTTATTCGTTCTCTTCGCCTTTGCGATTCCCGGACTGACGGCGCCTTCGGGAGTGGAACCGCAGGTCAAAAGGGCGCTCGGATGCATGGATCTCATGCTCTACGAGGAGGCGATCTCCCTGTTCGACCAGGCGCTGGCCAAGAACCCGGCACAGCCGGGGCTGCGCACCAAGCAGGCCTATGCTTATTACCGGATGAACCGGCTGGAAAAAGCCGTTGAAGCCCTCAACAAAGAGCTCGAAGCTCATCCGGATGATCTCAAAGCCCTGATTCTCCTGAGCTTTGTCCAGTTCAAAACGGAACGCCCCGATGATGCCGAGAAGACCGCCCGGCTATTCCAAGATACCTTAGAGAAGACCCGTAAGAAGTCATCGCGGGATAAGGTCGATACGATCATGAGACCCCTTTTTCCAAACGCCGGCGTCCCCGCCTACATCCTCGCCTTGCTGGCCATAAATAGGCAGGACGCCAAGACTGCAAGATCCCTGCTTATCCGAGCCCAGGACTATAGCTATTTCCAAACAGATTGTTGGATTCAGGCGGTCGGCGCCGAAATGGACCAGAAGAATTGGCCCGAAGCCTTGCGGCTGTGCCGGAGCGAAGGCGATATCACGTATCCCGAAGAGGTCAAGCCAACTTTGGGCCGCCCCCAAAAGCCTGGTCCCCCTCCGAGCAATAAAAAGAAGATCCAGCTCAAGATGACGGCCGAGATCTATCTTTTGATGGGGATTATTTACGAGGAACTGGGACAGCCTTCGGAGGCGATGGAATGCCTGAAGACAGCCGCGGCTCTAAAACCCTTTGACGCCGACATCCTGAAAAACCTGGCCATCGCCCACATCAACCGCAATGAAATCGATGAAGCCGCCCGGCTGTTCCAGAGGGTCGTCCAGTTGAACCCGCAGGATTTCCAATCGCGGCTGCTATTGGACCAAGCCCAGAAGAAAAGGCGACGGCCCGACGATGCGGCCAAGGTCGCCCTATCAAAAGACTTTTTGAACGAACGAGATGTTCGATTTCGTTATGTCTTTGAGACCGATCCCGACGAAATCGCCAATAGTGTCAATGTCAACGCCGTGCAGCTCATCCAGGGGGGTTTGATCTTGGATGCCACCCGCTGGCTGCGAATGTTCGTCGAGATCTATGAGAATTCGCCGGAAATCTATTACAACCTGGGCCAGCTCTATAACACCCAGGGCCTCAATCCCGAAGCTCTTAAGTTCGGACTCAAGGCCATCGAGCTGAAACAAGATTATCGCGATGCTTACGATCTTGTCGGAAACGTCTGCTTCAAGATGGGGGATTTCGAGAACTCTGTGAGACTTTACGAGCAAGCGGTGCGCTTGGACACCAAGGATCCCTTGAGCTATTTTAATCTGGGCTGTGCCTATAGTGAGCTCGGCGACCTTGCCAATGCCGAGAAGAATTGGCTGGAAGCCGTGCGCCAGGAGAACGCGCCGGCCGCAGCGATCGACGCGGCCGGGGCGGGAACCGATGATTTAAAAATCGCCGTCAAAGTTAAGGTCGACCCGATCTCGACGCCGGCCTGTCAATCCCTGGCCTACCTATATTCCAAACAGGGGAAGAAGGAGAGCGCCCTCGCCTATTTCAAAAAGGCGCTCGAGTTCAATCCGAAGACTCCTATCCCCTATTTTGAGATCGGAAAGCTGTATCTCGAGCGAAACGAGGCGGGCCAGGCCCAGGAGTATTTTAAAAAATACCTCTCCTTGGGCGGCGACGAAGCTAAAATCAAGACGCTCGCCAAGAAGCAATCCACCGGATAATCGCCGTGCTATCATAGAAAAAAAGACTATCTCCCATTTCACGAGGGGAAAAACCGCCCGGAAAATAATCGAGTGACGGCCTTACTCCCCATCCGGGCTTTTTGCGCAGAGGGCGCGAGATTACCACGCCAAGAGGCTCGCATGTATGAAAGCGCTGCAGGACCTACACGAGAGATTGCATAAAAGAAGGTAGGAAGTACTGCAGAATGGGCATATGTATTGGCTGCAATGCTCACATCTGCAACGGTTGATAAGTTTCTTGACAAGTCGATAATGACAAAAGCGGTCAGATGTCTTAAAAACTGGACATAAATCACAGATTCTAAAATATTTCTCGCCTTAAAACGCCTCTCCGTTCTTGGCATGATTTATGCTGCTGTCCTTGAGGTGGAATGATAGGATCAACGAGACTCCCGAACAATGCTCCGTCCTGATCGTTAGTGTAATATTCAAATACGTGGCATAATGAAAGGGAAAAATTGGCTTTTATGAGGTTTTTTTAGGAATAAACACGTAGAGTAACAGATTCGTCATATGAGGGAAAACAGGTTTCACGAGTGATTATCAGAATGAAGATTAGAAAATTCTCTTTTCTCCTTCTTTCAGCAGGCTTAGGCCTTATCGCAGGGCCGCCCTCTCCATCAAGCTCGGCTACTCAGGAAGCGGTCCGACTCCAGAAGCCGATCCAGCATGAAGTTATAGTCACTGTGAAACTGGTCCAGGTCTATGTCACGGACAAGAAAGGAAAGCCGGTCCAGGACCTCCAGAAATCGGATTTTGTCGTTTACGATAACGGCCAAAAGAAAGAGATCACGGAATTCGAGAAGCACATTCTCGCCGCTCTAACCTCAAAAGCTCCGCCCCAGCCCTCCGAAGAGAAAATCGCCCAAACCCCCCTCCTTCCCGCCGGTAAAGTCACGGTCATGACCCGCAAGTTCTTCCTCTTCTTCGACTTCGCCTTCAACAACCAGAAAGGCGTCAATAAGGCCAAGCAAGCGGCTCTCCATTTCATCGATACCGAGCTCAGTCCGGTTGATGAAGTGGGCTTGCTGTCGTATTCGATGTTGAAAGGGATTTCCGTTCATGAATTCCTGACGACCAACCATCGGAAGGTCCGGGAGGCCCTCCAGTCATTGGACGCAAGAGGGATCGCCGGACGGGCTGAAAATGTCGAAGAGGAGTATTGGCGGAGGGCCCAGGAGGAAGGCGGGGGCGTCTATGATCGGAGAGACGATCTGCCCATCCGGGAAGCGCGGCAGGAATCAAAAAACCAGGCCCAGAATCTCATCCTCAAATTAACGGCCTTGGCCAAAGCCCTACGCTATGTTCCGGGACAAAAGCACTTTATCCTCTTCTCCTCCGGCATCCCAAGTTCCATGATCTACGGCACCCAGTCAGGAAACCCCCAAGACTACTACAGCTTTGGTCAAGGTGCCGCCAGGAATAAGTTTGATCCAGGCGACTTTGTCCTCCGCACCCAGAACGAAGAAATGCTCAAGGAACTGAGCGCGGCCAACTGCACGTTCTTTTCCTTCGACACCCGCGAAGCGGCCATGGTTCCGTCCTTGTTTACCTACGATGAACAAACCTTCGGAACGGGAAGCCGTGATATCTTCACCAAAGGAGGCGCCTCCCAAGCGCCGGTCAACGTCCTCAAGGACGACAAGGGCACCGGCCTTTATTCGATCACCCGGCTGTCCAAGGTGACGGGCGGAAAGTATTTTTCCAACATCGGCGAATACGAGAAAAACCTGGATCAAGTCCAGACCATGACCGGGACCTACTATGTCCTCGGCTATTACATCAGCGACCAGCGGGACGGCAGTTATCATCAGATCAAAGTCGAGGTCAACAAGAAAGGGTACGAAATCCGCGCCCAAACGGGCTATTTTAATCCCAAGCCGTTCCGCGAGTATTCGGACCTGGAAAAACAGCTCCACCTGTATGACCTGGCTTTGTCCGACCGGCCGCTGCTGCAGACTCCCCTCAGGTTCACCATGACCCCGTTGTCGTATGCGGCCGGTGAGGAAACCCGCCTCGAGATCCTCTCGAAAATCCCGGAGGCCGTGATCCAAAAGTTCTCGGGCAAGAAAATCGAGCTGATATCGCTTGTCTTCGACGAAAAGGAAAACCTGGCCGGGCTCCAGAGGGCCGAGGCCGATCTCACCAAATACCGCGGCATGGATGTCTTTTTCATGTCCGGAGCCTCGCTCGGGCCGGGTCCCTATAAATGCCGCTTGGTCATCCGGGATATGGATACCGGGGATGCCGCCGTGGCCTCGGTGCGAGCCTATGTCGTTAAAAAAGCGTATATCGGTCTCAGCCTGCATTCTCCGCTTTTGCTTGTTCCGGAGAGCAACTTCGCCTATTTGGAGGCCGCCGGGGCAAGAAGGAGAGCTGGCCTTACGTGGAATGATGCTTATCCATACGACCGCGCCCAATACTCGCCGCTGATCGGGGAAGAGGCCAAGGGAACGGCCAAGTTATTCGCCGTCATCCCCTGCTCTATAACGGGCATTGTCCTGGCGAACATCACTCTGACGGCCTTTCTCATCAACTCTGCCTCGGGCGAGATGCTCCCCATGTCGCTCTCGGTTTTGAACAAATCCCAAAAGGCGGACATCGAAATTCAGTTCGCGGAATTCCCTCTCTCCAACGTCCCTCCGGGAAAATACCTGCTCTATCTTCATGCCGAGGACGTGGGGACGAAGTACGTTTCCTATGCCCAGACACCTTTGATGATTAAATAGGAGGTGCGGCTTCCCAAAAAAGCCCAGCATCTGAATTCATGGCAGAAAAGAATTTTTCTTATTTTATCGGCCTTTAATAGAAACTCAGGGCAAAGATTATGAAAAAAAAGGGGCTCCGGGCGCTCGATCCGGGGACGGTGAAAAAACTTGTCCTCATCACGGTCAGTGCTTGCCTGGGCCTTCTTGCCATCCTGCCGGCCCCTTTAAGTCCTGTCCCCCAGGAAGTCGTCATTCGATTCCAAAAACCTCTCCAGCATGAAGTCTCCGTCACGCTGAAGCTCATCCAGGTCTATGTCACGGATAAAAAAGGAAAGGCGGTCCAGGACCTCCAGAAATCCGATTTCATCGTCTACGACAACGGCCAGCTCAAAGACCTCACGGAATTCGAGAAGCACATCCTGGCCGGGCCGACGGCAAAAGCGGGGCCGGCGGCGGCCACGGAAACAATCATCCCCACCGCCGTCCCGCCCCAGCCCCGGGCAATGCGCCGCAAATTCTTCCTCTTCATCGATTTCGCCTTCAACAACCAGAAGGGCGTCATAAAATCCAAGGAGGCGGCCCTCCATTTCATCGACACGGAGCTGGGGTTCGACGATGAGGTGGGATTGCTTTCCTACTCAACGCTGAAAGGGCTCTCCATCCATGAATATTTAACCACCGAACATCAAAAAATCCGGCAGGCCCTGGAGGCGCTGGACGTCAAAGACATCGCCGGGCGGGCCGAAGACGTCGAGGAGGAATATTGGCGTCAGGCCGTTGAGGGCCCCATCAGTCTGGGCGGCGTTGTCAGTGCCAAGGTCGCGAGCCCGGCCGACTGGCGGCAGGAGATGAAAAACCAGGCTCAGAACTTCATCCTCAAGTTGACGGCCCTGGCCAAGGCCTTCCGCTACATACCGGGACAAAAACACTTTCTCCTCTTTTCGACCGGTATTATCAGATCAATCATATACGGCGGCCACATGGGAAACGCCGACGGCGGGAGGTTTGATCCCGGGGATTATGTCCTGCGCACGCAGAACGAAGAAATGCTCAAAGAGCTGAGCGCGGCCAATTGCACGGTGTTCACCTTCGATACCCGGGAATCGGCCAAGGTCCCCTCCCTTTTCTCGTATGATGAGAGGACTTTCGGAACGGGAGGCCGGAATCTCTTTACCGCTTCGGGCGTCCAGCAGTCGACGACGTCCCTGTTCAAGGATGATATGCTGACCGGCCTGGACACGCTCAAGAAGCTGTCCAGTACGACGGGCGGGAAATATTACTCCAATATCGACAAATACCAGGAGAATCTGGAGCAGGTTCAGAACCTCACCGGCTCATACTACGTGCTCGGCTATTATATCAGCGAACAGTGGGACGGCCGGTATCATAATCTCAAGGTCGAGGCGAAGCGGAAGGGCCTGGAGGTCCGGGCCCAGGCCGGCTACTTCAACCCGAAGCCGTTTCGCGAATTTTCGGACATGGAAAAGCGGCTCCATCTGTATGACCTAGCCCTGTCCGACCGGCCGTTGTTCCAGACGCCGCTCTCGGCAGGGATGACCTCCTTGTCAGGTTCTGGGTCGGAGGCCTCAAACATCTTCTTGCTGACAAAAATCCCGGCCGCCACCGTCGAAAAACTGACGGGGAACAAGGTCGAAATCGTGTCTTTGATTTTTGACGAGCAGGACAACCTGGCCGACCTCCGGAGGGCCGAGGAAAACTTCGCCAGGCACCAAGGGAAAGATGTCTTTTATGCGTCTTACGCCGTCCTTCAGCCCGGCAACTATAAATGCCGTCTGGTCATCCGCGACCTGGAGACCGGAAGCGCCGCCGTAGCCTCGGCCAAGGTCCATGTCCCTCCAAAGCAGGAACAGGGGATCCGGCTGCACCCGCCGCTGCTGCTTGTCCCGGCCAAAAATTCAGTCTATCTCGAAGGCCGCTTGTCGGAAAAAAAGGAGGATAAGGCCGCCCGCATCTCCTGGAGCGATTATTACCCCTTCGCTCCCGGCCAATTTTCGCCGCTTATCGGAGAGTTAAGGGAAGGGGCCTCCAAGATAGCGGCGGTCGTGCCCTGCATAGTCAAGGGCATTCCTCTCCCGACGGTCGCCTATACGGCCCATCTCGTGAATTCCGCCGGCGAGAAAATCCCCGTGGCGATTTCGTCCCTGAACCGGGTGATCAAAGGCGAGGTCCGCAGCCAACTTCTGGAATTCCAGCTCGGCGACCTCAAGCCGGGTCATTACATCCTCTATATCTTCGCCGAAGAGCTGGCGACAAAAGCCGTCTCGCACGCGCAGGTTCCGTTGATCATTATTCCATAAATGAAACGAGATAAACCGTTAGCTAAATTGGTTCTCTTCCATTTCGTGTGGGGAGGAAAGAGAAACGGTCCAGAGACGCCCGAAGCGACCATGGAGGGTTTAGTCATGAGCTTGAGAAAATTTGGCGTTCTCGGATTTTCCTTGCTTTTCATCGGCCTTGGCAATCCCGAATCATTTCCTTCCGCTGAATATAGACAAGAGCAGAAGCCGATCGAGCATCAGGTGTCCGTCACCGTGAAGCTCATCCAGGTCTATGTGACGGATAAAAAAGGCAAGCCGGTCCAAGACCTGACCAAAGAGGATTTCGTCGTCACCGACAGCGGCCGGCCCGTGAAGCTCTCCGAATTCGAAAAGCATCTCCTCGAGGCGCCGCCGTCGCCGCCGCCGCTCAATGAACAAGCCGTCACGACTCCGGCCCTCCCTGCGAAAGCGTTGCGCCGCAAGTTCCTCCTTTTTTTCGACTTCGCTTTCAACAACCAGCGGGGCGTCAACAAGTCCAAAGAGGCCGCGATGCATTTCATCGACACGCAGGTCAAGCCCGATGACGAAGTGGGGCTGATGTCCTATTCCATGCTGAACGGGCTGGCCATCCACGAGTTCCTGACCACCGACCACCGGAAGGTCCGCGAGGCGGTGAAGGCGTTGAGCGTGGGGAGGATCGCCGGCCGGGCCGGGGACATCGAGGAGGAGTATTGGAGGCAGGCCACGGAGGGCCAACCGCAGAGCCCCTTTTATGTCTCGCCGGAATTAGCCCCGCTCCTGGCCAAGAAAATTCCGACCTTCAATTGGCGGCGGCAGGAATCGAAAAACCTGGGTGGAAATTTCATCCTCAAGCTGACCGATTTGGCCAAGTCCCTGCGCTATATTCCGGGACAGAAACATCTGATCTTGTTTTCCACCGGCATCGCCAACTCTCTGATCTACGGCAATCAGGCGGGAAGCCCTCAAGACGAAGGGCTCAAAACGGACGCCACAGGGGCCATTCTGCCTTCCTCCGACCCGACCGCGAGAAGGGCCAAATTCGATACCGGGGACTATGTCCTGCGCACGCTCAACGAGGAGATGCTCAAAGAGATCACCTCCGCCAACTGCACGGTTTTTGCCTTCGACACGAGGGAAGCGGCCCTCGTCCCATCCTTATTCACCTACGACGAGCAGACGTTCGAGGAACGAAACCGGGACCTTTTCTACGATCAGGGCATCCATCAGACGGCGACGGATCAGATGAAGGACAACAAGATCACCGGTCAATACTCGCTCCGGCGGCTGTCCGTCACGAGCGGGGGGAAATATTATTCCAACATCGAAAAATACGAGGAGAATCTGGATCAGGTCCAGGACATGACCGGCTCCTATTATGTTTTGGGATATTACATCAGCGAGCAATGGGACGGCCGGTACCATCCCATCAAAGTCGAGGTCAAACGGAAGGGTTGCGAAGTCCGGGCCCAGATGGGCTATTTCAACCCGAAGCCGTATGCCGAGTACTCGGACCTGGAGAAGCAGCTTCAGCTGTTCGACCTGACCCTTTCGGAGAAGCCGCTCTTCCAGACGCCGCTCACGTTATCCATCAACACCCTGTCTTATGCCGCCGGAGATGAAACCAGGCTCCAGATGGTTTCGAGGATCCCCCAGCGGGTGATGGAAAAATTCAGCGGCAAAAGAGCCGAGTTCATCGCCCTTCTCTTCGATGCCAAAGAAAATCTGGTTGACCTTCAAAGACGGGAGGCCGATCTTGCGAATTACCGGGACCGGGATGTTCTTTTCGCGTCGGGCGCGGCGCTCGCGCCGGGCGCCTATCGGTGCCGTCTCGTCCTCAGAGACATGGAGACCGGGACCAGCGCCTTGGCATCGGCGCGGGTCCATGTCGCCAGAAAAGCGTTTGTCGGCTTGAGTCTCCATTCCCCGCTGCTGCTCGTCCCCGAAAGCAACGTGGCCTATTTGGAAGCCGCCACGGGGAAAAAGAAGGTGATGACGGAATGGAACGACTTCTATGTCTATGACCGGGCTCAATACTCGCCCCTCGCCGGTGAAGTCCCCAAAGGGGCGGCCCGGCTGTTCGTCGCTGTTCCCTGTTCAATCGTCGGGCTGGTCCAGCCGGAGATCGTCATGACGGCTGATCTCGTCAATTCCGCGTCGGGCGAGAGAATTCCCCTGGCCGGCTCTATTTTGGAGAGGGTCCAGAAAGAGGGTGGCGAAACCCAGTTTCTCGAGCTGCTGCTGAATAATATCCCGCCGGGAAAATATCTGCTCTATCTTCATGCCGAGGCCGCGGGGACGAAGTACGTTTCTTATACGAAGGCGAGTTTGATCATAAAGTGAAGTTTTCTTCCTGGCCGGAGGAAAGAGATGCGGATAATAATTATCGGGGTCAAACCTACTCGTTACGCAACCTCCCCTGGAGAATTGTGCGTAACGAGTAGGTTTGACCCCGGATTTTCACAATGGAGACGGACACTCGAATTATTAAATGAAAAAGAATAAATTCATCCTTCTGTCGATGATAATATTTCTTGTAAAAATCGTCGTTGCCCAGGAAATCGAATACAAAGAACTCCGGAAAAAACTGAGGTCCTACGATTTGGCCGTCCGTATTCAGGCTGTTGAGGTCATTGAAAAACTGGATTCTTTGCGGGCCGTAAAGTTATGGTCTGAAGCTCTTGAAGATAGAAATTGGGAAGTCCGGTATGCGGCGGTTGTCGCCCTTGAAAAACAAAAAGGGAAAATCGCCTTCCGGCTCTTATTTAACGTCCTCAACGATAGCAACATCAGCGTCGTCGCCGGGGCGGCGCGCGCCCTCGCCAAAAACGAAGACCCGGAAATTATCGATCAATTGAAGATTTTGATGAAAAAGAAAGACTATGTTCTTCGCAATAACGCCATCGCCGTCTTGGGATTGATGAAATATCCGGGGGCGGTTGAATCGTTAATAGATGCTTTGAGAGACAAGAATCCCTTGGTCAGGGAAAATGCCATCAAGGCCTTAACCGCCATCCGAGACAACCGCGCCGTCGGTCCTCTGATGGATGCCCTGAAAGATAAAAACGAGGAGGTCAGGGCGAAAGCCGCCCTCGCCTTAGGGTACTTTGGCAATCCGGCGGCCGTCGAGCCCTTATTGGCCGCGATGAAAGATGAACAGCGAAAGGTCAGTGTCAATGCCGCTGCAGCGTTGGGAAAGCTGCGAGATCCTCGGGCGATTGATTCATTAATCGGAGCGTTGGAAGACCGGAATGACCAAATAAGAATGATGGCAACGGAAGCATTGGGGAATTTTGCCGACAGTCGCACGATCGAACCTTTGAGCCGATTAATCCACGATGGAAATCCAAATGTCCGAATAACCACGGCAAAGGCTCTGGGAAAGATCGCCGACAAACAAGCCCTGGGACCCTTGATCTCAATGATTCGAGATTCAGAGATGGAGGTTCAGCTTGAAGCAATTCTAGCCTTAAAAAACTTCGAGGATTCAATGATGATCGAACCACTCATCGATGCCTTAAACGCAAAATGGTATTCGATCAGATATTGCGCATCTGAAGTCCTGCGAAAAATTACTAATCAAAATATCGGGGTTGACTACGAAAAATGGAAAAGTTGGTGGCTTATCAATAAATCAATATTCATAAAGGCTTGCCATGATCATTGCTGAGATCGGATTTTCAAACTGAAAATTTCCATATATTTGAGCGGTATAAGCTCATGAGAAAAATTAAGGAATAAGGAATAGAATATCGAAGAGGGGAGCGTCCTATGAGAAAAGCGATTATTCCTTTTCTTCTCGTTTCGGGTCTATTTTTGCGACCCTGCCGAGCAGAAATAATAGATCCCATAGTCATTAACATTCAACTTTTTCAAGGCGTCCTTGGTGAAGGCCAAGAAGGATTGAAAGCTGTCGAAATACTCCAAGCGGTTTCCCGTCTGGAACTTGCCCCGGTTATGGCCAGCATTGAAGGATCGGAAACCACCCGAACAATGGCCCTTGTCGAAGCCCTTATGGAAATATTCGGCTTACAAGCGGTCGATGAATTATTCCTGCATGAGGCGGGTTGGGATGGGAAAGTTTGGCGTTTGGAGGATTGGATATTCGGAAAGTCGATTTCCTTCCGCGTCAGGATTTCGCCTAAAAAGCTTACTTCACAACGAATTTCCATTAAAATCGTCATCGATAAGACCAAGTCCACGGACAGGAGCATAAGGGCGAAGGCGGAGAACATATTCGAAACGCACGACTTGGTACTCAACGTTGGCGAACCGGTCGTCGTCTGTCTGCCGAATCCGGGCGGGGACTATTTTTTATTAGCCTGGGCTGCTATAGGGACCCCGAAACGAAAAACACAGCCTGTCAAGCAAACGATTTATTATGTCAACCCGCCGAAGCCGCTCACCCAAGTCCAGCCCTATTTTCCAGAAGAATTGAGGCGGCGAAATATAGGGGGGAGAATCGGACTTCGGATTACGATCGATGAGAAAGGGAATGTCCGCCATGTGGACGTGGAAAGGCCGCTTCACGCTTATTTAAACTACGTTGCCGTCCAGGCTTTCCTCCAATGGACATTCGAGCCTGTTCGGATCAAAGAAAAGCCGGTCGTGGCTGCTTTCCGATTTGGCTATGATTTCAATCCTTTGCTTCATATACAAGAGAAAACCTATCCGGTTATTTCGACTTCGGAGGCAGGCGCCGCTACCCGAGGAGATCTGGACCCGATGCTTAATCAAGCGGCCGAATATTGTAAAAAGCTCGGCTCGGTCGCATCGGGTTTTATATGCGAGGAATCGATCCGAGAAACGCATTACGATCTGCTGAGTAATCGTCGTTGGGGTGTAATTCTGGTTGCATCAACCGATAAGAAGGATAAGATAGAGAATCCGGAGTTTATCGACCGGATCAATAGCGGATTGATCGCTAATGATCAAAGAGTCGTCGGTCGAATTGTATTGGAGAAATGGTTTCAATACGTCGATCCCAAGCGGGATAAAAGGAATATCTATCTCTGCGATTACCAGATCTTCAGGAAAGACAAAGTTGTCGAAGAGCATCGGAAGATCCTGAAAGAGAACGGTAAGAAGCCTTCGGAACCAAATAGACTCCTGCAAGACAAGAGGTATTCGGCGCTAGGCTCGATCTTTGCTCCGTTCAAGGTCCTGGCCGAGTACAGCCAAGCCAAGTTCGAATACAGGATCGCCGGGGAAGAGAAGGTTAATGGGAAAAAGGCCTTAATTCTTATCGCCTCTCCCAAATCAGGAGACGAGGATGGCATCTGGGAGGCGCGTATCTGGGTGGAAAAGAGGAGTTTTCAAGTATTGAAGTGCGAAATCGAGGGCATCCCGATCGATGGTTTTGAGGATATCTTAAACGAGTGTGCTTTCCTGAATATTCGGCCGCACTTATTAATGACCTTCGAGTACAAAACCGAAAAGAACGGAATCCTCTACCCTTGGCGTTCTGAAATCCTAGTCGCGTATTCCGGAATCGACGCCGGAGGACCCGCCCCACGGCTGAAAATCTTCATGAACTACGATAAGTACAAGTTCTTTGAAGTGGCCACGGAGAGTCGAGTGATCCGATAGAAATAAATGGGGTCAAAGCTGCTTGTTGCGCCCTGCTCCGCGATTATGAAGACCTCAATTCGAGGGAGATGAGCAGACTTTACCCAGGATTATCGTCGACGGCCACCGGGCACAAAAAGGAGACCGCATGAGAAATAGGATGGGGATCAAAGGCGTCGCAACATTCGGAAGAGCATTGGGTATAATGCTGTTTTTCTTTTTCCCCGTCAGCTGGCTCCATGCCCAACAGGTCATTGAAAATTCCGATAGGCCGCTCAGCAAGAACGCGGGACGGGTGCTCCCGCTTCAGAGCGTTTTTCGAATCACCGATGAAAGTGCCGATTTTTTCTTCAAAGGGATATGGCTCTTACGAGTCGCGCCCAACAGAGAGATCTATGTTTTTGACCAGGATCAGCTTTTAAGATTTGCCTCGGACGGGAAATTTATTAAAAATATTCTGAAAAAAGGCCAAGGGCCGGGCGAGGTCACCAAGGCCGGCTACCCTTATGATGCCAGGTTCATCGCCACTCGCAACGATCTCTATATCTATGACCTCAACGCCCGTAAAGTTATTCATGCCAAGCCCGATGGAGACTATATCGACGAGTTCAAGATAAAATCCGGACATCCCAGCGAAATTTGGGGACAGATCGAGGATTGGCTGATCTTCACTGAAGAAGAATCCGTTCCAATGGGAGCTGCGAAAAAGGCCGGATTGCGGGATGTGGACGTCACTTTCTTGTTCGTTGCCAAGGACGGGAGTTCAAGCAAAAGAATTCTGGCATTCCCCAACCAGATCAACGAAGGTCCCGGTTACGGCATGGTTTGGGCGCCTTTTGATGTCGCTGTTGCGGAAAATGTAGCGAAGCTTTATGTATCTCACACATGTGAATACAAGATTGTCCAGGTCGATCTTAAGGCCGGCCAAATCATCCGGAGTTTCCGCCGGAAATATCCGCGCGTCGATTACGTCGTGAAGGACTGGGAAAAGGATTTTTTTAAGAAGCACAACATCAACCCGAAGAAATATGAAAACGATGTTCTTGGCGTGTTTGTGAATAAGGGGAAGATTTGGATCAGGACATCCACAAAAGACGAGAAAAAAGGCCATCTCATTGATGTCTTTGATCAGGAAGGCAAGTACCTCGACAATTTCTACGTTTCGATCCACGGCTCGGTTGTGGCCGTCCAGGACGACTGCATCTACAGCACGGAACAAGACAATGATGGCAATCTGCAGGTGGTGAAATACAAGATTGCCGAAAAATGAACGGATAAGGCTTTAAGCGCATGAAGAAGATCCTTGCGATTCAGCTTTCCATTTTTTTGGCCGCTGCCGTTGCTTTCTCCGATCAGAAACCTCAGTGGAAAGGGAAAATTGAAACGGAAAACGGCGTCAAGGTCATCAAAAATCCGAGGGAACCGTTATACGGTGAAATTATTTTTGATTTGGAAGAAGAGCTGTCCATAGGAAACGAAAACGATGAGAATACCGCATTTTATCAGGGATTAGATATCGCTGTTGATAACGACGGGAATATTTTCGCCCTTGATAGGGGGAATCTCCGGATACAAAAATTTGACAAAAACGGCCGCGATCTTATGACAATTGGAAGAAAAGGTCAGGGGCCTGGGGAATTTCAAAGTCTTTCCGGCGCATACATAGACTCCAAGGGCAACCTCTTTGTCAATCAAAGTAGAAGCATAAGCGTCTTTGACAAAAACGGAATATTTGTTAGAAGCATCCCTCTTGGCACTTACGTATATTCATTTCAAATAACCGACGAAGGGAATATCATCGCAACAACATCCACCATAATTCCTACAACAAGCGAGGATCTAGTTTTTTTCGATTCTACGGGGAAAAGGCTGAAAACTCTTGCAACTTTTCCGAATGTTCGTGTCGTCCCGGCTGGGGGAATTGCGATCGGCGCTCTGAATAGGCTGGCATTCTATCTTTCATTCTGTCCCTTAGCTGAGAAGCTAGGTGTGTATGGATTTTCATCTGAATACAAGCTTTATCTGATTGACTCGTCAGGAAATACTGTTTCCATCATCAAAAAGGAAGAAATGCCGGAGCAACTGACAGAGAGAGATAAAGAAAATACGATCAATGCGGAGATTGAATATTTAAAAAAGCGCGGAATGCTCATTCCAAAAGACCAAATTGAAAAAGCTTATCCCTTCCCTCCACACAAAGCCCTTTTTTATGGCCTTATGACGGATGATTTAGGGAATATTTATGTCTCAAAGATTTCGACAATAAAAAAAGAGCTCTCGTGGGATTTTTTTAATCCTAAAGGATACTTTCTTTACAAAGTCACCTTGAAAGAGAAATCGCTGCTTAATATTATAAAGAACGGCTGTATCTATGCAACAAGCATAGATAAAGAAACCGGCTATTTTAAAGTCAAACGATATAGAATCAAGAACTGGGACCGGATAAAAAAGGGAATCCGATGAAAGAGGCGGAGAAATCTGCGTTTTTATTTGATTTAAAGGAGGGAACAATGAGTGTTCATTCGAAAATCAAGGTTGCGGTAATCCTTCTGGTAGGCATCATCCTTTTGAGCCGTTGGCTGCCTGCGGACGGTCAAGGCCAGACGCCTGTCTGGAAAGGGAAAATTGAAACAGAAAATGGGATCAAAGTCATAAAAAATCCGAAGGAACCGTTATACGGCGAGCTCAAGCTCCAATTGCAGGAAGAGCTGAGTATCGGAAGGGAAGATGATAAAAACTATTTTTTCTATGTGGTGAAGGATGTCGCCGTTGATGCTAAGAGCAATATTTATGTTGTCGATGCGAGAAATTATAGAATCCAGAAGTTCGACCAAAATGGAAAATATCTTCAAACAATCGGCAGGCAGGGCCAGGGTCCGGGAGAATTTCAGCGGCCGGTACGAATGCTATTGGACGACCTGACCGGGAATATCTATGTCAGAGACGTGCCAATCAACCTCCATATTTTTGACAATTCGGGCAACTATGTCAGGACGATTCATTTCAAAGATGTTTTCAGTGATTTTTTGCCGATGGATAATGAAAGCTTTATGGCCATACTCCATAAAAGTTCTGATAAAGATCTCGCCAGCACACATGCCCTCTGCAAGGTCGATTTAAATGGGGAGATCACAAAAACTTATGCCCAATTCCCGTATACGATATTTGTGCAAAGGACCGGTGGAGGCGTTCTTTCGGTAAGCACAGGCTTCGAACTGGCCATGGTTCTATCAAAGCTCGATCGCCAAACATTCCTTTACGGCTACTCGAAGGATTATGAATTTAACGTCATTAATGCGGATGGGAATGTGCTCTATCGGATAAAAAAGGACGAACCCCGGCCGGCATTTACATCGAAAGAGAAAGACGAGTTTAAGAAAATACCAATTCCTGAAAACAAGCCCTATTTCTTTTCGATTTTTAATGATTCGCTTGGGCGGATTTATGTTCAGAGAAACTATGCAGACGGGATTCGAGGAAGAGGTCCTACAGATATTCGAGACAAAGAGGTCGATATATTCAGCAAAGATGGATATTGTTTATATAAGGCGACTTTGCCTGCGAACACATGCGTCATTAAAGATGGTTTCCTCTATGCTTACAAAATCGATGAAGACAAAGCCATGGAATATGTCAAACGATATAGAATCAAGAACTGGGATCAGATAAAAAAGGGAATATGATATCCGGCGCGAAGTAATGTTGTTTAAAAAACCGCATCTTCAGTTCCCGCCGAAAATTCTAAGAGGTTTTTTGCGGCCCCTAACATTTTTGGGTTTGCCGGCGTATAAATAAATGGAAGAGGCGGAGAAATCTGCGTTTTTCGTTGATCGAAAGAAGAGAAGAATGAGCGTCCGCTCGAAGATTGGCAAACCGATCATCCTTTTTTTTGACATAATCCTCTTGATCAGAAAAAAATATAAATAAAAGGAGGGTGTGACATGCGAAGGTATTGTTTTTTAAGCTCGCTGGTGGTCCTGGCGGCGTTTGCCTTCACCGCCTCTGCCCTGGCTGTGGATATCCCGCTGAAATTCATTAAATTCCCGGATGGTGCGACCGGATTTTTTCCGTCCGGCCAGACATCCCTCAAATTGACGCTGGAACCCCCCGCCGGGGAATGGAAGTTACCCAAATGCACGACGGAAAAACCTCTTTATGGCCTCGTCAAAATCGCCTCTGCCGAGCGCCTCATGGTTTTAGACCGGCAGAAAAGCGGGGACAAATACTACAACCGGGTCCATTTTGACTCCAACGGAAACAAGGATCTCACGGATGACCTGATCCTAGATGGAAAAGAGGAAGTCGACAGCCGGGGGTCCTACTGCCGGATGAAGTTCGGGGCTGCAGATACGACGATCGAAGTGGAAGGCAAGATGCTGCCGTTTAGCTTCCGGCCGGAATTCATGATGATGAACCTGCCCCAGTATACAGAAAGCAATCTCGACCAAAAAATCCTCCCCAGATACGTCAATTGTAGCCTACGATCCAATTGCGCCTATTCGGGAGAATTCAAACTCGATGGCCGGACCTACTCATTGACGCTCGCGGATAACAATTGTAATGGATACTTTACTGACGTGCTTGAAATCAGGAATATCAATTATCCCAGGCGTTTGTCGGTGTTCGCGCAAGGAGACTCTCTCTATATCAGCAGCGACGGGAAGCCGGACACCATCGACCGCTTGGTTTATGGGGATTGGCTGGTTGTCAAAGACAATCTGTATAAAATCAGTTTCAGCCCCGCAAAGGGCACGGTGACCTTGACGCCCGTGAAGGAAAATCTTGTTCCCCTCAAGCTGGCCATGCAACCGGAGCGCCTCTCTATCTCCATGGAAAACGGCAAGAACTGCATCATGATGTTCCAACCAGCCCAAACGATCATGATTCCGCCGGGACGCTACAGATTGTTCAACTACGAACTCTTTAAAGAAGACGAGCAGGGCGACCTTTGGCGGCTGTGGGCCAGCGCCACAACGGATACGCCCTATCTTACGGCCGGACAAGGCGACGGCGCCCTCCTCGAATTCGGTGAGCCTTATGCCCCTTTCATTACAACAGCCGGCAGGCTGCCGGCTTTCACCGTCCAAAGCCAAGGGCAGACCAAGAGGCTTCCGCCGCGGGTTCCTCTTGTCTTTAACATAGAGGGAACGGGCGGGGAATTTGTCAATGACTTAAGCCACATCAGAGGCGATAGGACCAAGATTCCGCTCTCGCAGAAGAAGAACCTGGGCCACCGGCCCGCTGAGCCGGCCTACGAAATCATGAAGACCGACGGAGAGGTAGTCACCAAAGGTTTCTTCGAATATGGCTGAGGATTCAGCTGCGCGGCCACATGGGATGTGGCCCAAGAAAACACGGAATATTTCATCGTCTGCGAATACCAGGCAGGCCCCTTTAAAATCGAACTCAAAAAGATTTCTCTTAAGCTCTAAAGTTCCGGGAAAACCCGAATCCGGGAACAGTTTCTTAAAAAAAGTTTTAATTAGAGGTTGGGGTCAAAGCTACTTTTTACGCACGCTCCCCCTAGAGAATTTAAAAAAGCGGGGTCAAACCTACTCTTTACGCACGCTCCCCTGGAGAATTGTGCGTAACGAGTAGGTTTGACCCCGGATGATTTTCTGGAATATCTTCGGATTGCTTTTCTTCAGGATAGAAAATACTTATAAGCCGGGACGACTTCGATCGTCTTGTCCGAAATCTTAAGCGTTCTCTCTTGATCCCTGGAAATGATTACGCCCTTCTTCCCGTCGAACTTTTTCAAGAAAGCTTCCAGGCCGCGGGTCTCGATTTTCCCGAACTTGATCTCCACGGGGCATGTTTCCTCCCCCATTAAAACGACGTCCACCTCATGCTTGAGAGGGTCACGCCAGAAGAACTCGGCCCGGAGCTGATTGACGACATGGCACTCGAA
>Ga0315284_10004151_pt1 | contig 20576 bp, 20 predicted proteins | sample YL17G09_16_MG_FD_203696 | JGI IMG/M metagenome (GOLD analysis project Ga0315284, IMG submission 203696) | Sediment microbial communities from Yellowstone Lake, YNP, Wyoming, USA - YL17G09_16 | ecosystem: Environmental > Aquatic > Freshwater > Lake > Sediment | place: USA: Wyoming | collected...
GAATATGAGGGAGATGAAGATTTTGTAAAGCAACTTAACCCTAACCCTCTGGAAGTGTTAAGTGATTGCTTGGTGGAACCCAGTTTAGTAGGAGCGGCCCAAGGAAGTAGATACCAGTTCATGCGGCGGGGTTACTTCTATGTGGATCCTGATTCATTGCCGGATAAGCTGGTGTTTAACCTCATTGTATCCTTACGGGACACCTGGGGCAAGATCCTAAAAGCCAATGAAGACCAGAGGTCCTAAAATCAACTTGAGAGTAAAAAAATGTAAATTCTATAGCTTATTCCATAACCCCCCACGAGTATATCTCTTTAGCTAAACAACAGTTAGACCCCGGTAACAATGAACTTAAAGATACTGGATTTATTTCAAAATTTAACTGGAGTGAAAACGGTAAGGAGGACTGGCTTATCTATTATTGGCCACCTGTCTGCGTGCGAACCTGCACAGGCAGAGAGGAAGAGGAAAAATTAGAATCTATTAAAATCAAACAAATTTATCATTCACTTGATCCTCTACTGCAGGAAGAAATAAGAATAGAAGTAGAAAACCGACTACCTGATTTTTGGAAGGAAAATTTTAATAAAGAAAGAGTTAAAGGAAAAACATCAAAAATGCTTGAGGTTGTCTTGGAAGAAAAGAGGAGAGAAATAATAAAAGAGTGGATTGATTCCGGAAGGATTAAAGACATAAACAGCAAGTAAAGAATATTATTAGGAATTAGGAGAATGATATTTAAAATTAAGGGGAATTTCAAATTATGAAAAGGAAATGTTTTTTTTATTGGTTTTATTTTTAGTAATTGCTGTATTTTTATCAGGTTGTGCCGGTAGGGGGGATTATTACTCCTTCAATAAATTTAACCGGTAATTGGATTATGACAAGTGTTAGTTACTGCTACAAATAATCCAATACATGATATTGGCGCAACAACTACTTCAAAATGTAATATTGTTGATAGTTCTGGATCACTCACTATTTATAATTTTGATATTGTTAATTCAGAACTAATCAATTGGAATACAAGATATGGAACATTTAATAAACCTATTTTTACTGCAAACATTAGTGGAAGTTACCTAAATATTTATGGGTCAATAGTATCTTTAGTGATTTATTTTGAGGGCAATATTGATGCCAGTGGTATTAGTGGGAGTGGGAGTTGGACAGAAACAATTAGCGTATCTGGATATACCTGGATTACGTCGGGAACTACTATTTTTATTAAAGGTTAGCAATAAACTAAATTGTTTAAAAGGCACTGCTTAAAATTGTTTTTTAGAAATATCCTATAAGATTTTGAAACAATTAAAGGAGGATTTTAAAAAGTGAATAAAACACAGAAATTTATTTTGGCAATTTTTTACCAATAATAATTCTCTTTATTACTTTAACGATTGCAAATAGCGTGGGTGTTACAAGCGTAACTATATTTTTATCAAAAGATGATCCGTTCTATAAATTTGGAAGAACGAGTCATTCTCATACTCACGACCCTTTTGACTGGGGAGAAACCTGGTATGTGTGGCTTCTTTATTCAGCTTCCTGTTGTCTTTTTGAATTTTTACTATTTAGGGATAAAAAAATAATTGTCAAAAAAATAAAGAAGAAAAAATACTACTTAAAAGGAATGTTTAAGGGAAATAAAAGAGAAGCAACGGAGAGAGGAAGAGGAAAAAAAGAATTTATTAAAATAAAACTAAAAGAAGAGGAAAATAAAAAAAGGCGGGAAGAGATCAAAAATAGGGACTAAGGTCCCATTTTAATTTAGGAGGGAAATGCTATGTTAAAACAAGTGGTGGATATGTATGAATTACTTGACAAACCAAATGCTAGTGGTGAGGAGGTTGCTAACTTTCTAAGAAAAAAAGGTGCAAAGGAAGTAGTAGTAGAGAAAATAGAAGGTGAAAAGGGGAGTACTGACTTTATAAAGGTAGTTATTGAAGGGAGTAACGGAAAGAGGAAAGTCGGAAACGTTCCTACTCTTGGAGTTATAGGAAGATTGGGTGGATTAGGTGCAAGACCGGAGATGACTGGATTTGTATCTGACGGAGACGGAGCTTTAACAGCATTATCTGTTGCTTTAAAGTTAGTTCAAATGCATAGTAATGGAGATATTTTGAAGGGGGATGTAATAGTAACAACAAATATTTGTCCGGATGCCCCTACTATACCTCATAAGCCTGTACCTTTTATGGATTCTCCTGTGGGTATGGAAACAATGAATAGACTAGAGGTTACTGAGGAAATGGACGCAATATTATCTATAGATGCAACAAAGGGGAATAAGGTTATAAACACAAGAGGATTTGCTATTTCTCCAACAGTTAAAGAAGGATATATTTTAAAAGTTAGTGATAGTTTATTAGATATCATGATGAGAACAACAGGAAAAATGCCTAAAGTATTTCCACTAGCACAGCAGGATATAACACCATATGGAAATGGCTTATATCATTTAAATAGTGTATTGCAGCCTACAACATCAACTTCTGCGCCAGTAGTTGGAGTGGCAATTACATCAGAAGTACCAGTAACTGGGTGTGCTACAGGAGCAACTCATCCTATTGATATAGAGATGACTGGTAGATTTGTATTGGAAGTAGCAAAAGATTTTGGAGAAAACAAATGTGAATTTTACGATAAAGAAGAATTTAACAAAATAATTAAACTATATGGAGACTTGAAAAAATTTCAGACGTTAGGGGAGTAACAGAAATGAAGATACAATTTACCTTATTAGTTGAAGAATCAAAACAATTGATAGCACTAGGAACTACAGAGCATCCAAAAATGAAAAGAGCATTTGAAAAGGGAAAGATTGTTTTAAAGGGTAGTACAACAGTATCTTTAAGGGTGAAGTATCAAGAAAAGAGAAAAAAAGAATCTCGTATTTCTCTAAAGGTCTTAAGTTAAAAACAATTTCAGCTTTAAAAAGAAGTTTCTGGTTTGCCTTAAATCTATTTATAGTATTACCCCCTACTTTTCTGAAAGTTGCTAGAACTAAAAAAGAATATTTTTAAAATATTATATGGCAAAAGGTAAGTGGAGGTGAAATCAAATTCAGATTACCAAAATGTTTGATTAAAATAGAGATGAGGGTTTCAGAAAATTTTAGAAGGTTTCAGAAGGTTGAAAAAATTCACCTCCAACCCCATAAAAAAACAATAAAATGAGTAAAGATTAATCAATAACCTTCCTAGAACCTTTATCGGATAAGGGGTTCAATGTTGGAGGTGAAGAATAAAATAGAGGTGTGCTAAAAGCCTTGTAAAACAAGGGTTTCGGAGTTTTCTGAAAGGCACTAAAATTTCAATAAAGGGAGGCAGCCATGCCTAAATTTATAAATCCATTTTGTTTCTTATCTTACCAGGGATGGTATGCTTAGGTTTATGGTCCCTATTTTTGTGGATAACACCTCGCCTTCTTTTTTAACCCCTACTTTTAGACGTTTTATCTGGCGTTCGCTAAGGCTTAAAACCTCTGCAGCATCTCTACTTTCCATCTTATCCTCAATTAGGGATTTGATGATATAAATTCTGGTTAATTCTTTTTTGGTCATTAGATATCTCACCTTTTTCATAGTGACATTTTCTTGAGATTAATTTTAAGGTGACAATATCACAGATTAATAAGAGTTTTCAAAAAAAAAGATTGCTTTTTGAAAAAGATGTGGTATAATATGTTATATAAAAAAGTTTAACAAGTATTAAACTATTATAGTAAATATAAAAATGTTGGGAGTTTATAATAAATGCATCCAGAATTAAAAAGATTTATTCCATTAGTTAAAATTATAGCTCATATGTTCGGGAAAAATTGTGAAGTAGCATTACATGATTTTAATAATCCTCAACATTCTATCGTAGAGATAGAAAATGGACAGGTTACAGGAAGAAAAATTGGCGGCCCTATTACTGATTTTGCATTATCAATTTGGCGTAAAGATGGTTACGGGGAGAAAAAGGAAGATACAATAGTAAATTATGAAACTAAAACCAAAGATGGAAAAAGATTAAAGTCTTCCACTTTTTTTATTAGAGATGATCAGAAAAAGATGATTGGTTGTATGTGTATTAATTATGACCTTACCGAGTATTTAATGTTTAATAAAATTATAGAAGAATTTTGCACCAATGTTGATTTAGACAAGGGAAAATTAAAAAATGAAGTAGAAACTTTTGTCAGCGATGTAGATGAAGTTCTGGAAAATATTATTAGAAAAGCTATTGATAAAATAGGCACCCCAGTATCTATGATGCAAAAAAGAGAGAAATTAATGGTAGTAAAGATAGTTGATGAGAAAGGAGGTTTTCTAATTAAAGGAGCCATAAATCAATTAGCCTCAGAGATTAGTGTCTCTCGTTATACAATTTATAACTATTTAGATGAGTTAAAAACTAAAAAGAAAAAGAAATAACTTAAAACAATATTTATTGTTTTAAGTTATTTCTTCTAATTAAGAAATTTAACAATAAAGAAGAAGGAAAGGAAAGTGCTATGGAGGAGAGAATTATTATTAGCAGTAATAAAATTCCTACTGCAATTGGACCATATTCTCCCGCAGTTAAAGTAGGGAACATGTTATTTTTATCTGGCCAGCTTCCTATAGATCCGAAAACTGGAAATATAGAAGGGGGTGATGTACAAAAACAAACTAAACAGATATTAGAAAATTTAATTACACTTTTAGATCTATATTCTGTTACCTTAAAAAATATTGTGAAAACAACCGTATTTTTGAAAAACATAAATGATCTTACCAAGTTTAATCAGATTTATGCAACATATTTTAAAGAAAAATTTCCTGCAAGAAGTTGTGTAGAAGTGACTTGTCTCCCTAAAAATGCATTAATAGAGATTGAAGCAATTGCTATGCAATAGTTTTTTTATTTAGGATAGCAGGGCCTAGATCCATAAATTTAATAATAACTATTTTTTAAAAGGAAATAGTGTATAAGGCAAAAAAAAGTAATACTAGACTGAATTTTTCATAAAAAAATACATTAAGTTGTTATTTAAAATCTAAAATCGAAAGGAGGATATCCCATGGATTCTAAAGAAATTAATCACCTTTTTAAGAACATACCTCGGAAGAAGGTCTTATTTCTGCCTACCCCGTTACATAAACTAGAAAATCTTTCAAAGAAATACAATGTAGATATCTTTATGAAGAGAGATGATCTTACTGGTCCTAGTTGTTTTGGTGGCAATAAAACGAGGAAACTTGAATTTATTGTGGGGAAAGCATTAGAGGAAGGTGTGGAATACTTAATCTCAATGGGGGGTTACCAAACAAATTCGGGGATGCAGATGGTTGCCTTTTGTAGAATTTGCGGATTGAAACCAATACTCTATCTGCAGGATGTAATTAAACAAGGAAAACCTGACCATTTTTTAGGAAATTTGTTGCTTAACAAAATAATGAGTTGTGAGATTCATTATTTATTAGAAGATTACGATATAAATTATGCTAAAGCCATTGAGCTAAGTGAAAATAGAAAAGAAGAACTTGAAAGCCAGGGACACAAAGCTAGAGTGCTTCCCCCCGGATGTACTCATCCAGATGGATTTGTATCTTACGTGCTGGGATTTAAAGAAGTTTTACAACAGTCTAAAAAAATGAATATAAACTTCGATTACTTTTACCATACAACTGGCACTGCAGGGACGTTACCAGGTCTTATAGCAGGTAAATTGCTTATGGAATCAAATACTAAAATAATGTCTATATCTTGTGGTCCTCATGGGCCTGATGAGCGTTATAAATTAAAAGAAACGATTTGCCAAAGGACTGAGGCTATTTTTCAAAGATTAGGTCTTGAACCACCAAAGAGGGATCTAATTTTAGATGAAATTAATATTGATTATGACTTTGTTGGCAAGGGTTATGGAGTGCCAACTAAGGAAGGAACGGAAGCTATCAGGGAACTAGCTAGAGAAGAGGCACTATTTGTGGATCCAGTTTATACAGGAAAAGGCTTTTCGGGATTATTGGCTCATATAAAAAATGGGGAAATTCCTAAGGGAAGTAAAGTTGTGTTTCTGCATACAGGAGGTAGCGGAGCTTTGTTTGCGGAGGAAGGACTTACAGGGGTACTTTATTAAAAGTTAGTATGGTATCCAAATTCTGCGCAAACTATTAATAAAACAAGCTCAAAATCTTGCTACATAATGGAAAAGTAAATATAGATTAAAAAAGAGGTGATAAATATGTAAAAATGAAAAATAAATTAGTGTTTTGTATATTTGTATAAATTATTTTTAATTTTTATAAAAATAATAAAAGGAGCTTAAAATAATGAAAAAGAAAATAAAAATCTTATTGTTTATTTGCTTTATAACAGGGATAATATTAAGTTTTTTAAGTGTTGCAGGAGCAGCTGATAGACCATTTAGAATGTGTGATGGTTGGCCTTGCTATATCGATCCTTCAAAGGGTACTGATTCTGCATCAACCGAAAGCGTTCTTAATCTTTATGATAGTCTTGTTCTCCCCGATGTTAAAGGTATTCCTCAACCACTTGTTGCAGAAAGTTGGGAAATATCAAATGATAAAAAAGTTTGGACATTCCATCTGCGCACAGGAATTAAATTTCATGATGGTACTGAATTAACTGCAGAGGATGTTAAGTTTAGTATGGATAGATTAACAACTATAGGAGAAGGCTTTGCTTACTTGTTTACAAAAAGAGTTCTTAGTACCGAAGTAGTTGATAATCGTACTGTAGCTTTTCATTTAAATGAACCATGTGGACCATTTTTAAGTATGCTAATAAGACTTTATATTCTAAATAAAGATTTGGTTATGAAGCATATTGTAAAACCTGGTCCGTATGGCGATATGGGTGACTATGGTAAAGAGTGGCTTAATGCTAATGATGCCGGTTCTGGACCCTATATGTTGAAGGAATATTTACCTCAGGAATCCGTAACTATGGTTGTTAATCCGAATTATTGGAAGCCCCTTGATCCTAATGTTCCTGATGAGTTTAAAATATTTAATATAAAGGATGAAGTGACAATTAAAACAATGCTTGCAAATAGAGAACTTGAAGTAGGATATGCTGCTCTTACAAGGGAAGCACTTGAGGCAATGGATAAAATTAAAGGAATAGATATTACGAAATTTCCAGCAAATTCCATGCTTTATTATATGATGCATACTAAGAAACCACCAACTGATGATGTTCATTTTAGAAAGGCTTTGGCTTGGGGACTAGATTATAAAACTATAATAGAAGAGATAAAGATAGGTTCTACTTACGCTGCAAGCCCAGTTCCTAAAATATGTCCGGGTTATGACCCCACAGTTTTGCAATATCATCAGGATTTAGACAAAGCAAGAGAAGAATTAAAAAAGTCTAAATATTATAACGAGCTGGATAAATATCCTGTTACTATTTATTGGAACGCCAATAGGGCTGAGCAGGAAAAAATAACGCTCTTGTTTATGTCTAACATGGCTGAGCTTGGCGTAAAGATCATTTCGGTTAAAACTCCATGGATGAAGTTAGAAGAAGATACTGCTTCAATAGAGAGAAGTCCTAATGTTACGACAGTGGAGGTTGCTGCTGAGTATGCAGAAGCTGGTGCCTTCTTGGAGGCTAAGTATAAATCTGATTCAGCTAAAAGCTGGTCACAAAATGAATGGTTACTTGACCCAGAGCTGGATGCAAGCATTGATGATGCCATTGGAACTATCGACCAAAAGGAAAGGTTTGCTGAATATAGTAAAATATTACATTATATTACGGAAGATTTATGTCCAACTATATTTTTATGTGATAATACTATGACTATCCCTTATCAGTCTGATTATGTAGACTGGCCTGGCGGACATGGCATAGGAAATGCTGTAGCGTATTATGACTATTACGGACCTAATATTAGAATAGATAAAGAAAAAATGCTTGATTTATTAAAGTAAATAAAATAGAGATTAAAGAAAAAAGAGGAGTTGTAATTAAACAAGAGATTTGTATGTATACAAATCTCTTGTTTAATGATAGATAAATATGGAAATAATAAAAACGATTTGGAAAAAAACTATATACTCTTTAATTGTATTGATAGGATTATCTATTATTACATTTAGTATGGCTCGTTTAATGCCAGGTAATACAATAAGAATGGCTTTAGGATCAAGAGCTCCTGAGTGGGTCGTAGAAAAAGTAATGAAAGAAAATCACCTTGATGAATCTATTTATAAGCAATACTATTATTGGTTTAAGAATATTTTACATGGTGATCTGGGGTCTTCTTGGCTCACCGGACGTAGTGTTATGGAAGATATTAAGAAATTTTTTCCCGCAACTTTAGAAATTGCTATATACGCTATTATTTTTATGGGTATTTTAGGACTACTGTCTGGTGTTATTGCTGGTTGGTTTGCTGATTCTTGGATAGACAATATAATTCGAGTAATTGCTTATATGGGAAGCTCTGTTCCTTCTTATATATTTGCTATTTTTTTTATGTTAATTTTTAGTTATAAATTACAAATCTTACCAACAATTGGTAGGCTATCTTCAGGTGTTATTCCGCCACCGGCAATAACTCATTTAATCACGATTGATGCGTTACTTGCTGGAGACTTTAACGCATTTTTTGATGCCCTTAAACACCTTATATTACCAGCGACGGCTTTAGGCATGCAACCAGGAACTTCAGCAGGAAGACTTATTCGAGCAGGTATAGTGGGAAATGCAGGGAAAGACTACATTATAGCTGCAAAGTCATATGGTATTCCCGATAAATTAATTATGCTTAAGTATGTGCTAAAACCATCCATTATTCCAGCTGCCAGTATATTCGCTTTATCTTCTGCCTGCATTTTTGTTGAAGCTTTTATAATTGAGGGTATGTTTAATTGGCCTGGTTTTGCGCGCTATGGTATGAATGCATTATTAAGTAAAGATTTAAATGCTATAAGTGCTGTTATTTTGATAGTAGGGATACTTTATATATTAGCCAATATAATTGCAGATTTAACTGTTTTTTGGCTTGATCCTAGAATTGGTATTAACATTAGAAGTGAGGGATAACTAATATGTCCAAAAATATATATATACAAAAAAAAACATCTAAAAAGTGGGAAAATATACAACGGAGCTGGTATTCTTTTTCTCGCAATCGTCTTTCAGTTATAGGGCTTATAGTTATTTTACTTGTTATATTTATCGCAATATTTGCACCTTATATATCTCCTAGTCCTGAATCAGCTGGTTTGTATATAAACTTTTCTGGAGCAAATCAACCTCCAAGTTTATCCAATCTGTGTGGAACAGATGGAATAGGTAGAGATGTTTTATCAAGGATATTCTTTGGTTTCAGAATATCTTTATTTATGGTAATTGTTGTTTTGGCTCTGGTAGCACCTTTTGGTGTTGTTATGGGGGTAATGGCCGGATATTTTCACAATAATCTTATTGGCATAATAATTATGCGAATCACTGATATGCTTCTAGCTATTCCACCCTTACTTTTAGCTCTAGTAATTTGTTCTACTCTAAATCCTAATGTAGTAAATGCCATGATTGCAATTTCTATAGGTTGGTGGCCATGGTATTGTAGATTGATATATGGTTATACAATTTCTATAAAAGGGGAGGATTATGTTCGGTCAGCAGAGGTAATTGGGGCAAGCAATATCCATATTTTATTTAAAGAAATTCTTCGCAACTGCTTATCTCCTATCTTAACTAAAATGAGTTTAGATGCAGGTGTAATAATTTTAATTGCATCGATGATAAGTTTTATAGGGTTAGGCGCTCAGCCTCCTACCCCTGATTTAGGGAGCATGGTCGCCGATGGATGCAAATATTTACCTGAACTGTGGTGGATATCGGTATTCCCTGCTTTTGGAATTCTGATAACTGCATTGTCTTTCAACCTTATTGGTGATGGAATTGGTAAAATATTTATGAAAGTAAGAGGATAAAATTGATGTCTAAACCATTACTTGAGATAAAAGGTTTACACGTAGGGTTCAAAGTTTTTGAGGGAATAGTTAAGGTATTAGATGGGGTAAATATTAAGGTGTGGCCTTTTGAGAAAGTAGGGATAGTTGGAGAAACAGGTTGTGGAAAGACAACTACCATAAAAGCCATAATGAGAATACTTACTGGTAATTCTTTGGTAACGCCCAAAAGCGAAATATTGTTTGAAGGTAAAAATATTTTAAGAATGAATAAGTCGGAAATTGAACAAATTAGGAGAAATAAAATTGCCATGGTATTTCAGGATCCCACATCTTCCCTCAATCCGGTTTTTAGTGTAGGTACACAACTAAATGATATTGTTAAGTATACCTACAAAGAAAACAAGCCAGGGGAAAAGAAACTAAAAGAAGATTTTAAACAAAAAATAATGCAAATATTAAAGAAGGTTTATTTACCAGATCCAGAAAGAATGTATCAAAGTTATCCTATCCAATTATCGGGAGGAATGCGCCAAAGAGTTTGCATTGCTATGGCTTTAATAGGCAGGAAAGAATTACTGATTTTTGACGAACCCGGAACATCACTTGATGTTACTATAAAAGATCAAATCTTTCGGCTAATAATACAAATAATTAGCGAACGAAAAACATCGATGATTTTAATTAGTCATAATTTGGGAGATGTTAAGAATGTAGTAGAGAGAGTTTATGTTATGTATGCAGGTTATATAGCAGAAGTAGCAAAGACAAAAGAATTCTTTGATAATCCGTTACATCCCTATTCTAAGGGATTATTATTGGCAACTCCCAAACTAAGTGGCGGTATAGGAGAGGGGATTTCTGGTCATATCCCAAATTATGCAAATCCACCAAAAGGTTGTCGTTTTCATCCAAGATGTAAATATAGAATGTTGATATGTAGTGAAAAAAAGCCACCTTTATTTAATATTAATGATAGCCACCAAGTAGCATGTTTCTTATTTCAAAATAGGAGTAATTGTAAATGAAAACTGATGATATATTAACTGTTGATCGTCTTAAAAAGTATTTTATTATTCCTCAAGGGATTGTAAAAGCAGTGAATGAAATTAGTTTTTCCATAAAAAGTGGTGAGACATTTGGGATTGTAGGTGAATCTGGTTCAGGAAAGAGCACAGTAGTTTATACGTTAATTGGAATATACGGTGCTACTGAAGGAAATATTATATATAAGGGCAAATATAATATTAGTCAAAATTTTAGAAAACGGCCCCATAAACTTAAAAAGGATATACAAATTGTTTTTCAAGACCCTGGTTCTTCTTTAAATCCTGCACAGAGTATAAAAGAGATTTTAGAGACCCCGCTTAAAGTTCACAATATTTGCAAAAACAAGAATGATCGGGAAGAGAAAATTTTAGAATTGCTTGAAATGGTTGAACTATCAGCGAATTATATGTATAGATATCCTTGGATGTTAGGAGGCGGAGAAAAACAGATGGTGGCAATTGCCAGAGCATTATCAGTAAATCCTTCTCTTATTTTATTAGATGAACCAACATCAGCTCTTGATGTCTCAGTTCAAGCAAAAGTTATTAATAAATTAATCCAATTTCAGAAGAAATTAAATTTAACTAGTGTTTTTATTACTCACGATTTGAGTTTGATGCGGAATGTTGCCTCTCGAATTGCTATTATGTACCTCGGAAAGATATGTGAGGTTGCGCAGTCTTCTGAATTTTTTGATAATCCCCTTCATCCTTATACTAGAATGCTTATTTCTTCTGTTATGGTAATTTCTGAGGAAGAAGAAAAGCTTAAACCTAAGGACATAACATCTATTGGGGAGATACCTAGCCCAATAAATATTCCCCCAGGTTGCAGTTTTTATTCACGATGTCCTAAAAGAATGGAAATATGTAAATGCGAAGATCCATCTTTTGTAGAAATAACAGAGGGGCATACTGTTAGGTGCCATCTTTTTAAAAAATAAAGATTATTTGAAATGCTTTTATTAACCCGAAGGGCAGAATAGCACGGGCTTGCCCGTGGATGAATGAATAGGCGGCGATATGTTACAATGTACTTATGGAAATTAGACCATGAGGACATAGTTGGACTGAACCCCTCAGGCTAGACACTTATGGTCTTAGCCATAATGTATTCCTGAGAGTCATTTTCAGCAAATAATCTCTCGTATTTATCTGGAGGCCGATAGCCCAAAGAGGAATGCAGCCTCTTCTTACTATACACATCTTCTATAAAATAAAGAAGAAAGGAATCTGAGACCAAAAAAAATCGCATCAATTGGTGAAATTCCAAGCCCAGTACACATCCCACCTGGGTGCTGGTTTCACCCGCGGTGTCCTTTCAAATTGGAATTGTGCTTGGAAAAAGATCCTCAACCTGTGGAGATTACGCCTGGCCACTTTGTCAGGTGTTTCTTATATAAAAATTAAATAAAAGGAGGTTTTTAAAGATGCCAGAATGTCTTGATTTAGAGATTGCCATTGCGGCGCACAAAGTCATTAAGGATTTAACCAAGGTAAAACCGGGGGAGAGCGTGTTAATAACTATTGACTCAAGAGGGTACTGGAAAGTTGCTGAGGAAACAGCCAAAGCCGCGGTGGTTGCAGGAGCCAAAGTTCTTTTAGCTTGGCACAATACTCCAAATGGTTATGGGAAAGTTGCTGATCCTTATTTGCCTGACGGATTAAAAAGTGCTATACCTAACACTGATGTATGGATCGAATTCAATAACCAGTGGCTTCTTTATTCAACACCATGGGAGGAAGCCTTAAAAGAAGCTAAAAGAGTCCGTTATTTATTTTTGGGTGGTCTAAATATTGAACAATTCGTAAGATTGGTCGGATATGTTGACTTGCCGTTGCAAAAGCAGTTCCAGGATTTAGTGGTGAAGATGACCAAAAGTGCGAGAACGATTCGAATTACAACTTCTGCTGGCGCTGATATTACATTTGAAAACGACCCCACAAGGCCTGTAGGGAATGAGGGTTGGGCTTTAGAACCAGGGGCGCACTTTCTTTTGGGTCAAATCGGTTGGGCCCCTATAGAGGAGAGTATTAACGGAAAAATAGTATTTGATGGTTCTCTATCGGGAGGAGGAGAAGCTGAGATTGGAATATTAAGGGAACCTGTTAAATTCACAATCAAATCAGGAAAGGTTGTCAAAATTGATGGCGGCAAAGAAGCCAGGATTGTATCGGATTGGTTAGAGCGGTTATCCGATCCCAATATGTATAATGTGGCTCATGTTTGTTATGGATTTAATCCAGGAGCTAGATTGTCCGGCCTGTGCACCGAAGATGAAAGGGTTTGGGGAGCAACTGAATGGGGATTTGGTTACCAAGGCCCGTTTTTCAAAGGCAGGGCAGGCTCTGCTATATCCCATATGGACGGAATTTGCTTGAATTCGTCAGTTTGGCTTGATGGCAAATTGATTATGGAAAAAGGGAAACTAGTTCACCCTGAATTAGCAGATTTAGCGAAGAAAATAGGAAAATAGGCGAAATAAAAATAGCTTTGTTTCCATGGCTAAATTGGCTTCAAGGGATAAGTTTGGTGAAGCTAAATGAGCCGCAAGCTCAAGCTCTGTTATTTTTGAACAAGGCTATTAGGATTAACAACGGGCGAGATGTAATTACCTAGCCCGTTGTTTTTAATTATACAAGTTCATCATCTGTTCTTGGTAAGGATCTAATATCCTGGGATGGGGTTTCTTAGTGGGATATTCTTTTCCTTCTTCTATTTCTTTTATCTTCTTAGCTACGGTCTTTAAAATCAGGGCCAGTCATTTTGGCGATTAGTGATTTATTCTTAGGTCTTTCCCAAAGTAATTTTATCGTTATATACATTTCTACTCCTATCATTTTTTTCTACCTACCTTAAGTTAAAATTATAACTTAAGTGAGGTATTATTTATAGATATAACTAGGGAATTTTCTCTGGCCTTACCTATGGAATTTATTATAGTTTTGACGGTTTTTTTGAGTAGGATTATTATTTACTTATTTTATATTAAACTTCGGAACTTCAGAGGATCTGTATTTCTTTTAGTGAATTAAAATCAAATAATTTTTTGAGGTAAGAAAAGTCCCCACAAGTTTTTGACACCAACGAATAAAATAATATCTGAATAAGTTCAGATACATATGCACCATTGCTAGGATGGAAGAAGTAAACTAAAATAGAATCAAAAAGAGGTGCATATGGATAATGAAGGGGAAAATTGGAACAGCTACTTACCTGTCCTATACTCGACCTTATTGGGGAAAGGTTATATCCAAGTTAAGCTATATAGATAGATTATCCCCTCAGGCCAAAATCAGATATAAAGCCATTAATCTATACAGTTCTGGAAATTATTCTCTAGGACAGATCTGTGAGATCTTTGAAATAAATAGAAGTACCTTTTACCGGTGGAGAGTGCAACAATTGCGGTAAATATAACTAACAGTGTATTAGAATTTTGGTTGAGGAAGTTAGAAAATACTTCCATATCTTTTTTATGGCTCCTAATAATGAATTGAAAAATTCTCTTGTTAATATTTTATAGTATTGCCTAAAAATATACAAATTCTTTAATTTTATAAGTATAGTTATAGGGTTATAGAGGCCTTTGTCCTTGATAAATATATAAACTAATATACTGAGGTGGGTTATGTTTAATTCCTTTCTTCTTTCCTCTCTCTAATTCTCTCTCTAGTCTTAAAGTATCAGAGGTATTTAAAGAGGATTCTTAGATGAACATATTTTCTTTAAAGATTTTCAATCCCGACTACTCTGGCTAATCTAATTCACCCAATCCGATTAATCCACTCCGGTTAACCTGCTCCAACTCCCATAGGTTAACGAGGTTACATTCTGATCCGCACCATAGCGAAACAGAATATAACCCCGAGATACTTTCCTCCGGAGTAATCCAAGGTGATCCTTTTATCCCTGGCTAATCCTATCTGCTCTCTCGTTTCCTTTCCCCAGGAGTAAATCCCCCGGAGTAATCCTGATGACATCTTACCCTAACTAATCTTTTCTGCTCTTGTTTTTCCTAAATCTTCTTTTAATCCTTCCTGCACTCCTGGTAACTTTTAAATAATCTCTTGTTATAATTCCCCATACGGCGGGGCGCTTTCCCCTTTCCCCTCGCACTTCCCCCCTAAAACCCCCCTGCTACCCCTTACCCTTTCTCACTCATTTTTTAGCGGTTTTATTCTCGAAAAAATCATTCTCGAAAAAACCTAAAAATGAGCGAAATAAGGTTAAGCTATGATTCATTAGGGGGGAAGCATAAGGGGGAAGGAAAAACTGCGGTCGATTCACCCCCTACTCTACAAGTATAAGCGTGGGTATTATCGAGACCCTCTCTCCCTTGCCCCGCCCCTATTTGCGAATCTTTTTGTGCTTCTGTTATCCCTCGTGGTTTAGTCTTCTCCCCGTAAAAACAAGATAAAAAGTAAGAGAGAGAAGAAGAGTGAGAACTTTTTATCTTCTTTTTCGGTGGCTATATCTTTTTGATTCTTTATGTTTGCGCGATAAGAAAAAAAGACCTCAAACCAAAAAGAAAAAACCTTTTTGATTTGAGATTTTTTTACCTATCGCGGGGGAGAAGAAAAGGAGAAGAGGGAGGGAAGATAAGAGAGGAAAAGCAAAGAAAAGAGCAATACACCCGCCGGCTAAATAGTAATTTACCGTGGGAGTATTGCAAGAGAGAAAGAGAATATCTTTTAGTAAACAAGGGGAAAACCCCCTATTTACAAAAAGCAATTCTCTTTCTTAATATAAAAAAGAAACAAAAGAAAAGAGCATTTACTTTAAAAAAAATATCACAAAAAGGATACTTTTGAGATATTTTTTTTAAAGTCATGCCGGGGGGGAAAAAAAGAGCCTAGTTTACGACAAGAGGATAAAAACATCCACTTGTCGAGAACTATGCCTTCCGTAAAAAAGATAATGCGGCAAAATCATTTTGCCTTTTCCTTTTTCGAGGTCTATTTTTTCCTCGAATCTTTGTATTTGGCGCTTCTGGAGGGATAACACTGCAAAAAAGCTCTTGGCGGGCGGTCGGGGGGATGAGATGACCAGAAGTTATTTACCAGGAAGTCAATAAAAGCAGGTTAACATCATTTTAATAAAATACCGGGGGAGAGAGGAAAAGAGGCCATCTACAATCGATTTTAAGGCATTTGTTTTTTTCTTTGTTTATGTTTATACCTTCTTTTTAACTGTAATTTTTATTAATAAGGGTGAGTTAATGGAGTGAGAGAGTATCCTCTTTGCTGATTAGGAAAAAACTCATTTAAGCCGGGCCTATTTCAATAATTTTCCTAATGATTATTATATTCTAGGTGGGGGATTATATCAAAATGGTGAAAACCACCATTTCATATAACGTTTTCCAGTTGCCGAAGTTGTCGGTATTTATAATATAAAACCTACTTCTATTCTAAAAAAAACTGTAATAAATATCAACATATATCTGTTAAACCAAAAACTGCCGATAATTTGGACGGAGCGAGTACTCGAGCAGAGTCGGCAACTGGCTGTTGTGCGCCGTTATGAAACTTTAGGATTATAGTTACCTATTGTAATTTTATTATCTTTAAATTTCTCAAGATAATTGTTTTGTCTTTTGGAAAACCATTCAGTATTATACCATATATGATTTTTAATATAGTGTTCTCCCATTCCGGCCAAAAGCATTAATTCAAATCTATTTAATTGCCCCTGACGACTTATCCATATTATTCTGCTCAACAAATCATCGTCATATATTTTTATACAGTCATCAATCTCTTTAATATTTTTAAAGCCCAAATTTAATAGAATCCTAGTTTCAAAATCATAGGAAAAATCAGTCATCCTAGCATCAGAACCAATTTTTTCATCAAGATATATTTTTAGTGATTTAGGTGTAATTCTTACATTCTCGTAATCACAGTTTTTAATTTTTATCATATCTTCATTGTTATACTTCTCATCTTCATCATGGATTGTTTGAAATTCTCTATCGGCAATTTCTAGTAAACCAGCTAAAGCAGTAAATCGTCGTTTTATATTTACAGGTATAGTGTACACGGACTTATATTGAATATCATGCTCTAATTCTGCCCATGCGTGTTGCAATATCGTTCTTATTTGTATTTCAGCATTCAATGATTTAAACTTGGCATATTCAGATAAACCGATACGATTTTCGTTTAATTTTACAATGCAGTGAATACTTTGATACCCAAATCTATTCTCATCTATTAAATTAATTCTTTTATCAATTATTTCAATCACATTAAACTCATTTTCTATCACTTCTTCTATATCGCTTATTGTATCAAGGAAATATGTTATTACCCGAATTCCAGAAATATCGGTTATTTGTTTTAATGGATCATCATATTTGGGTGAGTTTGGATCTTCATCAGATGGGATTGATGATTTCTCACCGAAACTTTTATAGTCTTTTGTCCTATGTTCAATACTGTAATAGTTTAAATTACGATTACCAAGAAATTTCTTAATCAACTCATAAAGTGTTAAAGTAAAGGATTCATATATAGGGAATACTTTTTTATATTTTTCAATATTTTCAATTCTATAACTTTCAAAATTAAAAGAATTTAAATCATTATTCATATTCAAGACCTCTTTGTTTCATAATGTCGCATAACATTCCGCGCATATATGATGTTTTGCCGAAGCGTTAGCGAAGGCAAAATATGGCGAAGCCCGAAGCGACCAACGGGATCGGAGCATATATGTGCTGTTATATGCTGAAAGCGCGCACTCCTCAAGCTTTCAAGCGAACCATGGATGGTGAGCTTGAAATAATAATTGAAAGTATCTTGTACCACAGATAAATTTCTATAACATAATGTCTACCATGTATTCACTCTTTTATGTTTTCATTGTCAGCAGGCTTTATAGCTTCAATCGAAGATGAAACAATAAAGTCAGTAATTACACTACCGGGCATCCACTCACGAATAAATGATTTACTTTCATCCTTTGGAACTATACGAATCTGTTCAAAACCAGCTTCCCACAACATTTTCTCAACTTCTGAAATATGTGCTGCGCCAGAAATGCAGCCCGTATAGAGAGCCATATCCTGTTTGACTTTTTCTGGAAGCTCGACAAAAGCCACAACATCTGAGATTGCCAACCTTCCACCTTTCTTCAATGTTCGATATGCTTCCAAAAACACGCGAGGCTTGTCTGGGGACAAGTTGATAACACAGTTTGAAATGATTACATCCACTGATTCATCTGCAACTGGTAAATTCTCAATTTCACCAAGACGGAATTCGACATTTCGATAGCCTCCCTTTTCAGCATTAGCCCGTGCTTTGGAAATCATCTCGGGTGTCATGTCCACGCCAATGACACGCCCCGAATCGCCTACCTGCCGTGCAGCGAGAAAACTGTCGAACCCGCCACCACTGCCAAGGTCGAGTACAATTTCACCAGTCTTTATGCTAGCAATAGCTTGTGGATTACCACAACCCAATCCCATGTTTGCTCCTTCTGGCACAGAGGTTATATCATCGCCGAAATAGCCCAGAGCAAGTGACATATCCTCTGCTGTTGCATTGTTAGGTGTTTCACAGCAAGATGAGGGCGAACAACCGCAACCAATGTTCTTTGATGTAGCTACTTTTCCATAGTTTTCCCGAACCGATTTGCGGATTTCATCATTCTTTAAATCGCTCATTTGAATCTCCTCCTCTTTAAGTTCATTCATCTATATAGACGGAGAAATATTAAAAAGGACGCAAACAATTATCAACAATCGACACAAGACTTGGATTTTTGCTCGTAATCATAAAGTCGTCCGCTATGGTCGAACTCAAATTGGCAGCAATCAGTTAACATTTTTTTTAGTATGCCCCGTCCCCGTTGAACCTGAGATTTTGAACCAGACAATGAAATTCCCTGAGCATGAGAGATTTCCTTGTGAGTCATTCCTTTTAGTTCAGACAAAATAATCGCATCTTTATAATGTGCGGGCAATTTATTTATCATAGGTATAAGGCATTCCGATAATTCTCGCAAAGCCTTTGTACTGGCCTCCTCTATCGGTTGCGGTAAATCTTCAGAAATTTCAACTGTGGTTTTCTTATCTCTATAATAGTCGATAATTGTATTTCGTGTGATCTGGTATAGCCAACTTTGTAGTTTTTCTTTAGATTGGAGTGAATCAATTTTGTCATATATTTTTAAAAAAATATTTTGGATTATGTCTTCTGCCGTATCCAAATTGCTGACACGTTTTTTTATAAATTGAAAAAGTCTTTCTCTATATTCTTTCCATATATTTTCAATATTTAACGCCATTTTATCTCCTTAATTAAAATATAGTATGTTTTTATCAAATTAATTTGCTAGGCCATGGATGGCCGAGTTTCTTAACTTTCTCTTCGCGCGCTTTTTGCGTATAACGTTTCCAGTTTCTGACGTTTGGGCTCGCCTATGCTCGCCCAAACGTTTCCGTAGCGGAGCGAGCGACATGCGAGTGTAGCAAGGACCGAGCTGCGCCGTAGGCGCGGCGAAGCAGAAACTGGGTGTTAGGCGAAGTTGCATGGCGTAGCAAAGATCATTTACAAAAATGCATAATATTATCTTTTTTTAATTCTTTTGTAATTGCAGTCAAGTTCATTGTTAATAATACACCTGGTTTTGGTAATTCATTTACCCCAATTACTGTTCGCGCAGGTAAATGATTATTCATAATTTCTATATAAGCTCTATTCAATTCATCAAAATCATTCATATTTTTAAGAAATATGTTTATATGGATTATATGTTCAAGATTAGATCCAACAGATTCTAGCATTACTTGGAACGATTTTAGTATCCGTTTTGTTTGGATATATACTGTATCTCCAACAAGACAACCAGTCTCAGGATCAACTCCAGCTACACCACCAATACTAATGAAATTACCAGTTTTACAAACATGATTATATGGACCAATGGGTTTTGGGGTATTTTTAGGTGTAAAGAGCTCCAATTTAGACATTTGTTTCCTCCTAGAAATAAGTAAAATAACTAAATCGACAATTACTCATATTCGCCATGCTACTTCGCACAACTTAAAATAGTGGTATATCTTTATAGATTCTTATGTTTATCTTAAACTATTTTTATTTATTCTACAAATAATAATTATTACCACAAATATCTTAAAAAGAGATAGACAGAGGAAAGAACAAGAGATATTAACATAATAGGAAATCCGACTCTAAGAAAGTCTTTAAAGGTTATTACTATATGCTGTCTTTTTAATATATTTACTCCTACTAAATTTGCAGCGGCTGCTATAAAGGTTGCATTCCCTCCCAAACAAGCGCCCAAAGATAAAGCCCACCAGACTGGGTTGAGATTAAAAGAAGTCATCATCCCGATATTATGAATTACCGGTACCATTGAGATGGTATAGGAGATGTTATTAATAAAAGAACAGGAGATTCCTGAAACCCATAAAATTGATAAAGTAGTAAGGGCAAGGTTACCCCTGGTCAGATTAATGATTTTATTACTCAACCATTGAATAATCCCAACCTTTTCTACCCCCGCGATTATAATAAAAAGTCCCATAAAAAAGAAGAGAGTAGACCACTCTACTTCTAAAAAAGTT
>Ga0315284_10004152_pt1 | contig 20569 bp, 19 predicted proteins | sample YL17G09_16_MG_FD_203696 | JGI IMG/M metagenome (GOLD analysis project Ga0315284, IMG submission 203696) | Sediment microbial communities from Yellowstone Lake, YNP, Wyoming, USA - YL17G09_16 | ecosystem: Environmental > Aquatic > Freshwater > Lake > Sediment | place: USA: Wyoming | collected...
GCACCAATATTACGCCCGATCCATGCAAAGGAGTATACACGATCTTCATCTGATTCTGCCTTCTGACCACATCATGAGACAGGGAGAGGCCGGTTATCTGATTGGTGTAAATATCATCAATCTCTGATCCAATCGATTCAATATTTTCAGGCTTTGATTTGAAATTGACATGTTTAATGGACTGAATAGACTGAACCTCCTGGATGATTTGTTCATCGTGTGGTGCTATAATCTGACCGCCATCATCCCAGTAAGTTTTATAGCCATTGTATTCTTTGGGATTGTGAGAAGCGGTAATCACTACTCCGCTCTGACATTTGAAATATCGAATAGCAAAAGATAATTCAGGTGTAGGTCTGAGATCCTTAAAAAGGTATACCTTAAAACCATTCGCAGAAAAAATTTTGGCCGTAGTTTCGGCAAACAGCCTGCTGTTATTACGTGAATCATGAGCTATAGCAACTTTAATCTGATGAATTTGACTGAATTCCTTTTTCAGATAGTTGCTTAATCCTTGTGTTGCCATGGCTACCGTGTATATATTCATCCGGTTGGTGCCAACACCCATGATACCACGTAAACCACCAGTGCCGAATTCAAGATCGCGATAAAAGCATTCAATGAGTTCAGATTCATTGTTTTCCATCAGATCCTTAACTTTTTTTCGAGTTTCGGGATCGTATTGATCACTTAACCATTGACTTGCCCGCTCCCTGACGCTGTTAATTAGTCCTTTGTTTTCCATATGGCCTGCTTTTTTTATGGGCTATCAAATTTCCTTGTTGCTGTTCAAATTATTAATTGCCGTTAACAGGCTCTGTTTCCAGTGAGATATATTAAGTCCGAAGGCATTCTTAATTTTTGTTTTATCCATGACGCTATATTCCGGTCTTTTTGCCGCAAAAGGATACTCACTGGTTCTTATGGGTTTCACGGTACAATTCCTTTGTGCCAGTTGCATAATTTCCACCGCAAAATCGTACCAGCTGCAAACACCTTCATTCGAGTAATTATAAACACCTGATCTAAAATCATGATTTTCAGAATACACTATAATGCTCAAAAGGGTTCCGGCCAGGTCACCTGCATAGGTTGGAGTTCCTACCTGGTCATAAACCACACCCATTTCATTCCTTTCTTGCGACAATCGGATCATGTTTCTGAGAAAGTTGTTCCCGTATTCGCTATAAAGCCATGAAGTTCTTATAATAATAGCTCGCGGATTATTCCAAAGCGACATTTCTCCTTTCAGCTTGCTCTCGGCATAAACCGATACAGCAACAGGATTCTCCTCTTCGAGATGGGGGAGATAACTCTTTCCATTATATACATAATCAGTTGACAGGTGAATGAGGTAAATCGATTTCTCCTGGCAGATGCTACCCAACAGTAAAGGGATACCGGCATTGACAGAAAATGCTTGCTCAGGATGTTTTTCAGCCTCGTCAACAGCCGTATAGGCTGCACAATTAATAACATAATCAATTTTGGTTTGGTCAAAGAACAGTCGTACCTGAGATTCATTTGTCAGATCAAGGTCATTGATATCCAGATAGATATAGACAAACTTATCATACTGACGGGTTTGTTCTTTCAAAGAAGTACCCAATTGGCCGTTAGCTCCTGTTACCAGAATACGCTTCATTTGCATCAGCTAATAATGTTAGTCTCCTGTTGCTCAAATCCGGGTAAATTCAAGTCTCGTTCAGAGACATTTATCACTGAAGATACTAATTTCCAATCAATATTCAAGGTCTGGTCGTTATAGACTATGCCTCTTTCAGCTTCTTTCCTGTAAAAATCATCGGTTTTATAAAGCACAACTGCTTTTCTGGATACTACCGAAAAACCATGTGCAAAACCTTGTGGAATCAGTAATTGAAGTTTGTTCATACTGGAAAGTTTGATTCCATACCATTTGCTATACGTTGGTGATCCCTTGCGCAGATCGACAGCGACATCATAAATATCTCCCAGAAGCACTCGCACAAGCTTTGTCTGTGCATGAGGAAAGATTTGGTAGTGAAGACCCCGTATCACGCCATAGGTCGATTCTGACTGATTATCCTGAACAAAATCGTATGTAATACCTGCTGTTTTTAAATCCTGCAGGTTATAACTTTCATAAAAATACCCGCGGGAATCTTGAAAAACCTTGGGTTTTATAATGAGTAGATCATTGAATCCGGTTTCGATTATTTCCATCCGTTGTCTTCAATTTCAAAGTTGTAGAATTTCTCATCAGCAATTTTTATCAGGTACTTCCCATACTGATTTTTGGTAAGAGGTTTTGCAAGTGAAAGTAATTGTTCTCTGTTTATATAGCCTTGTTTATAAGCTATTTCTTCGATGCATGATATCTTAAGCCCCTGTCTCTCTTCGATGGTTTGCACATAAACAGAAGCCTGTAAAAGCGTTTCATGAGTTCCTGTATCAAGCCAGGCCATGCCGCGTCCCATGATTTTTATTTTTAACCGGTTTTCATTGAGATAGAGCTTGTTAAGATCAGTAATCTCAAGCTCGCCACGGGCTGAAGGCTTTAATCTTTTGGCTTTTTCAACAACATCATTACTATAAAAATACAAACCGGTAACCGCATAATTCGATTTGGGCTTTTCAGGTTTTTCTTCAATGCTGATTACCCTGCCTTGATCGTTAAACTCAACTACACCATATCTTTCAGGATCATTCACATAGTATCCGAAAACTACGGCGCCATCCTGTAATTTTGCAGTTTCATTTAAGATTCTGCCAAATCCATGGCCATAAAAGATATTGTCTCCCAGGATCATGCATACCGCATCATTGCCAATGAATTTTTCTCCTATTATAAAGGCCTGCGCCAGACCGTCGGGTGTAGGTTGTACAACATAGAACAGGTTCAGACCCAGTTGAGTACCGTTCCCCAGAAGATCTTCATATAAATGAATATCCTTCGGGGTCGAAATAATAAGAATTTCCCTGATACCCGCCAGCATCAGAACACCCAGAGGATAATAGATCATAGGCTTATCATAAATGGGTATTATCTGTTTGGAAATGCTTTTGGTAATAGGGTATAAGCGTGTACCGGAACCACCGGCAAGAATTATTCCTTTCATATTAGAAAACTATTAAACAACAGCAAAATTATAATTTAAGGAGACTTTTAAAATAAGCAATTGTAATATTTAGTCCCTCATCCAGGGAAATCTGCGGATGCCAGTTGTCAAGATTTTTCATCGCCATTGTGATATCTGGTTTTCTTTTAATTGGATCATCTTCAGGCATGGGTTGAAAGACTATTCTGGACCTCGATTTTGTAAGCTGCATTATTTTCTCGGCCAAGTGAAGTATGGTAATTTCTTCAGGATTACCCAGGTTAATGGGACCGGTAACATCATCGGGAGTGCACATCAGGCGCGTCAAACCGACTATCAGGTCGTCAATATATTGAAAACTTCTTGATTGGCCTCCATCCCCATAAATGGTAATATTTTTATGGGTAAGAGCCTGCATTACGAAATTAGAAATTACTCTGCCATCGCCGGGGTTCATTTTTGGGCCATATGTATTGAAAACCCGGGCAATTTTAATTCTTACCTTATTTTGATAATGGTAATCCATAAACAATGTTTCTGCGCACCTCTTCCCTTCACTATAATTTGCACGACGCCCGATTGGATTTACATTCCCCCAGTAACTTTCAGCTTGCGGATGCACCTGCGGATCACCATATACTTCGCTGGTGGAGGCCTGCAGAATTTTAGCTTTTACTCTTTTTGCCAAACCAAGCATGTTAATGGCTCCCATGACAGAAGTTTTAACCGTTTTAATCGGATTGAACTGATAATAAATTGGTGAGGCGGGGCAGGCAAGGTTATATATTTCATCCACCTCTATGAAGTACGGCATAATAACATCATGTCGAACCAGTTCAAAATAGGGGTGTTTGAAAAGGTGAACAATATTGCTCTTAGTGCCGGTAAAATAATTATCGAGGCAAATGACTTCATTTCCTTCATTAAGCAATTGTTCGCATAAATGCGAACCTATAAAGCCTGCTCCTCCGGTAACTAATATGCGTTTCATCTTACATCCGTCTTTTTTCGGCCAATGCCATGATAAATGAAACCATTTTCTTCTGCTTCAGAGGGATCATAAATGTTACGTCCGTCAAAAATTACCTTTTCTTTCATGATGCGTGAAAGCAGTTTGAAATTTGGAATCCTGAATTCCGACCATTCTGTGGCTAATATTAACGCGCTGACATCAATCATGGCATCATACATGTCATGACCATATTCTATTTGGTCACCAAAAATCTTTTTAGTTTCGGGCATGGCAACCGGATCATATACTTTTACGCTGGCACCTGCTTTTACCAACTGTTCAATGATATTTAGCGAGGGAGCTTCACGAATATCATCGGTATTAGGCTTGAAAGTAAGTCCCCAAACACCAAATGCCTTGTTCTTTAAATCACCCTTGAAGTGGCCAGATATTTTTTTGAATAATACTTCTTTCTGTCTGTTGTTAACATTCTCCACGGCCTTTATCACGTCAAGTGAGTAACCGATATCTCCGGCGGTTTTAATCAGTGCTTTAACATCTTTGGGGAAACACGAACCTCCAAATCCGATACCCGCATAAATGAATTTGTTGCCAATCCGCGGGTCACTCCCTATGCCTTTTCTTACCGAGTTAATATCTGCACCCACAAGTTCGCACAAGTTAGCCAGGTCATTCATGAAGCTTATTTTGGTAGCTAACATGCAGTTGGCTGCATATTTGGTGAGTTCAGCTGATGGAATATCCATATACACTATGGGATGACCGTTAAGCAGGAAGGGATGATAAAGCCGGTTGAGTATTTTCCTGGCCGTTTCAGATTCAATGCCGAGTATTATTCTGTCTGGTTTCAAAAAGTCTTCCACAGCTGCTCCTTCTTTTAAAAACTCAGGATTGGAGGCTACATCAAAATCTATTTTTACACCGCGATGATCAAGTTCTTCCTGCACGGATTCCCTGACTTTTTTAGAGGTTCCAATAGGAACTGTACTTTTGGTTACAATAACCAGGTAAGTTTCCATGTACTTACCTATCTCACGGGCAACACTAATTACATAACTGAGATCCGCACTTCCGTCTTCACCCGGAGGGGTACCAACTGCAATAAAAACAGTTTCAATATCCCTGAGGTTCTCTTCTATACTGGTAGAAAAAAACAGTCGGTTTTTTTCAAGGTTTCGTTTAACCATGGGTTCAAGTCCTGGTTCAAATATTGGGATGGACCCCTGATTGAGTTTGTCAATCTTTTCCTTGTCAATATCAACACATACTACATCAATACCGCTTTCTGCAAAACATGTTCCTGTAACCAGACCAACATAACCTGTTCCGACAATTAGAGTTTTCATTGGGTAAAAATTTATGTCCAGGGCTTAAAAGTAATGTTTTCTGCAATTAGGTCAAGAATTTTTCGGGGATATTCCATAAACGGCTATTTTCAAAAGGTATAACCCCTGAAAACTTTAACAAATGATTGTAAATCAGGATAGAATTATGCGCCATTTTTTTATTTTTTTTCTTATCTTTAGTTTTTTACAAGGGAAAATTATACTTTTGCAGCTCGATTTAAACAACATAATGTCTAATTTAATAAATTTTAATTTACTAATTAATGGTTGAGAACAAAGATAACAACCTGGAACAGCCTTTGGAACAAGCTGAAAATCAGGTTCAGGATGCAGTGAATTCGAATGTACAAGAAGAATCTGTTGAAGCAAATGTAGCCACTTCACCTGCTACTGAAGTAGTACCTTCGCCAAAATCAAGGAGTAAGCTTGCTGAAAATATCGCCGTTGATGTAAATATCGAGTCTGATCCGGCATTTGACTGGAACAAATATGAAGAAGGTGACTACCAGACGGAGCTTCAAAAAACGGATCTTGAAAAAATGTATAATGACACTCTAAGCGCTATTAAGGTTAACGAAGTGGTTGACGGTACAGTGATAGCCATGAATAAACGCGAAGTAGTTGTTAATATCGGTTACAAATCCGAAGGTGTCGTAAGCCTTAATGAGTTCAGGTATGATCCTGATCTCAAAATAGGGGACAAAGTTGAAGTATATATTGAGAGTCAGGAAGATAAAAAAGGTCAGCTGGTACTGTCACACAAAAAAGCCAGAGCGCTGAAATCCTGGGATAGGGTTAATGAATCTCTCGAAAAGGATGAAATTATTAAGGGTTATATTAAGTGTCGTACTAAGGGAGGTATGATCGTTGATGTATTCGGTATTGAGGCATTCCTTCCCGGTTCGCAGATTGATGTTAAACCCATTAGGGATTACGATATTTATGTTGGTAAAACCATGGAATTCAAAGTGGTTAAAATCAACCATGAATTTAAAAATGTTGTGGTTTCTCACAAAGCTCTTATTGAAGCTGAACTTGAGCAACAGAAGAAAGAAATTATTGCCAAACTTGAAAAAGGACAGATTCTCGAAGGTACGGTCAAGAATATTACCTCATACGGAGTATTCATCGATTTGGGCGGCGTAGATGGTTTGATACATATTACTGATTTATCCTGGGGCAGAATCAATCATCCAGAGGAAATTGTTCAGCTTGATCAAAAACTTCAGGTCGTTATTTTAGACTTTGATGATGAAAAGAAGCGCATTGCCCTTGGACTGAAACAACTTACTCCTCACCCATGGGATTCACTTGATGCTAATCTCAAAGTTGGTGATAAAGTAAAAGGCCGTGTTGTTGTTATGGCCGATTATGGAGCTTTCATTGAAATTACCACTGGAGTTGAGGGCTTGATCCATGTTTCCGAAATGTCATGGTCACAGCACCTCCGCAGTGCACAGGAATTCCTCAGAGTGGGTGATGAAGTGGATGCCGTGATTCTTACACTCGATCGCGACGAAAGGAAAATGTCCCTGGGCATGAAACAACTTAAAACTGATCCTTGGGAAAAAATTGAAGAAAAATACCCTCTTGGCAGTAAACATACTGCAAAAGTTCGTAACTTTACAAACTTCGGTGTTTTTGTTGAAATAGAAGAAGGTGTTGATGGCCTGATACATATTTCGGACCTTTCATGGACCAGAAAAATAAAACATCCGGCCGAATTTACCAACATAGGCGAGAATATTGAAGTAGTGGTTCTTGAGATTGACAAAGACAACAGGAGACTCAGCCTTGGACATAAACAACTCGAGGAGAATCCCTGGGATGTATTTGAAACTATATTTACTGTTGATTCTGTTCATGAAGGTACGATTATTGAAGTAACCGACAAGGGAGCTGTTGTTGCTCTCCCATATGGTGTTGAAGGATTTGTTACTCCTAAACACCTGGTTAAGGAAGACGGTAAAACAGCAAAACTGGATGAGAAGCTTCCCTTTAAGGTGATTGAGTTTTCAAAGGGATCAAAGAAAATTATTGTTTCGCATAGCAGGATTCATGAAGATTTGAAGCGTGCTTCCTCGGAATCTGAACGTAAGACAACAGCAGATTCAGTGCACAAGGCAAACAAGAAAATGAAAACCAATATGGAAAAAACCACATTGGGTGACATTACTGATCTGGCAGCTATAAAGAATGAAATGGAGAAGAAAGAATCCAAGAAGAAAAAGACTGAAAAGAAAGCTGTAGCGCCGGAAGAAAACCAGGCTGAAAACAAGTAAAAAAAATAAATAAATTTTTTCATCATGGAATTCAAGATCGAAAAGCTCAAGAATTATACCTTAATACAGGTATTGGAGGAGAAACTTGACACACATATAGCTCCCACACTTAAGTCGGAACTGGTTCTGGTATCAGGTAACGGTGAGAAAAACATTGTCCTTGACTTGAATAAGTGCCGGTATTGTGATTCATCGGGTCTTAGTGCGATTCTTGTAGCCAACCGGCTATGCAAAAATGCCAATGGCACTTTTGTTTTAACTGGCCTGAATGATGCAGTTGAAAGACTCATTACTATTTCGCAACTCGATACGGTTTTAAACATTACCGGATCGCTGGAGGAGGCGATTAAGCTATTTGCTGAACCTGTGAATTAGTTTTTATACGCTAATGTCTTTTGCTTTAACGGTGCTGGGCAGCAGTTCTGCTTTACCCACATCAACAAGATTTCCTACCGCTCAGGTACTTAATGTGCATGAGCGGTTTTTTTTAATTGACTGTGGAGAAGGAACGCAGATTCAACTGCGCAGATTCTCTATTAACATGTCGAAGATCAATAACATTTTTATCAGCCATCTCCACGGTGACCATATTTTCGGATTGTTCGGACTCTTTTCTACGTATAATCTGATGGGTAGAAAACAGGATTTGCACATATATGCGCATAAGGATCTTGCCCTGACTCTGGATCATTACAGAAGCCATTTTGGCGTTGAAATGTCTTACAACATCGTTCATCATCCGTTTGTTGCATCCCTGTCCGGAAAAATTTATGAGGACAAACACCTCACGGTTGAGACTATTCCATTAAGACATAGTGTTCCCGTGGCAGGTTTTATCTTCAGAGAAAAGAAAAAACCACTGAATATCCGAAAAGAAGCTATTGAAAAATTCAATCTTGGTATAAGGGATATAAGAAGAATTAAGGAAGGTCTTGATTTTACCTCCTTGGAGGGCATAACCGTAGCAAACAGTGAGTTAACCTATCCACCTAATCAACCCCGGTCATTTGCCTTTTGTACTGATACGTCCAGTTTCATCAAATTGCATAATAGCCTGAAGGATATTGACCTGCTCTATTTCGAGGCGACTTTTGCGGAAAAAGACAAAAAACTGGCCAAAATAACCTGCCATTCAACGGCTGGTCAGGCCGCTACTATAGCAAAACATTCCCATGTAGGCAAATTGCTTATCGGTCATTTCTCCACACGATATAAAAATGTTAGTCTCCTGGTAAATGAAGCAAGAGCAATCTTTCCCAAAACCTATGCTGTGGAGGATGGGGAAAAATATCTGGTTAACCAACAACGTGTTGGTTCAAGGGCATAAAAAATGTATATTTGAAGAATTAATCCTGAAACCTGCTCCTTTGTGGAAGAGAAAATTATAATCCTTGATTTTGGATCCCAATATACCCAGCTTATTGCCCGCAGAGTAAGGGAACTAAATATCTATTGCGAAATCTGGCCCTTTAATACTACGAAAAAGACAGACAAAACAGTAAAGGGGATCATTCTTTCTGGAAGTCCTTCTTCCGTGAGAGATGCAAATGCCCCTTTTCCCGATCTGAGCAATATTAAAGGATCAATTCCCCTGCTTGGGATATGCTATGGTGCACAGTACTTATCTCATTATTACGGAGGCGTGGTTACACCTTCCAGAAGCCGTGAATATGGCAGGGCCAACCTTGAAGTGACTGACCCTAAATGCAAATTGCTTAATGGTATTAAGAACGGCTCGCAGGTTTGGATGTCTCATGGCGATACTATCGTTACATTACCAAAGGGGTACCATATTACCGGTAATACAAGGGATGTATTGATCGGAGCTTATAAAGTTGACGGTGAAGATACCTATGGTATTCAATTTCACCCCGAAGTTTATCATACCACTGAAGGAATCAAGATCCTGAAGAATTTTGTGGTTGACATATGCGGATGTAAACAGAATTGGACACCTGAATCTTTCATAGCCAAAACAATCCGTACACTAAAAAATATTTTGCAAAACGATAAAGTTGTCTTGGGCTTATCGGGAGGCGTGGATTCCTCTGTTGCTGCAGTATTGCTGCATCAGGCCATTGGACCCAATCTGACCTGTATTTTTGTGGATAATGGTTTGCTTCGAAAGGATGAGTTCACCAAGGTACTTGGCTCTTATAAGCATATGGGCCTGAATGTGCATGGTATTGATGCAAAAGCTCTTTTTCTTGACGACCTGCGAAATATTGTTGATCCCGAATTAAAAAGAAAATCAATAGGGAAAAACTTCATCAGAGTATTTGAAAGTGAAGCCCGCAAAATTGAAGATGTCAAATGGCTCGCGCAGGGTACAATTTATCCCGATGTTATTGAATCGGTATCTGTAAATGGCCCTTCAGCCACAATTAAATCACATCACAATGTGGGTGGACTTCCTGAAAAAATGCATCTTAAGGTCATAGAACCCTTAAAACTGCTGTTTAAAGATGAAGTAAGACGGGTAGGGCATGCTTTAAAAATAGACCCTATAATTCTTAACCGACATCCTTTTCCAGGGCCGGGTTTGGCCATTCGAATTATTGGTGATATAACGCATGAAAAAGTTAGGCTCCTTCAGGAAGTCGATGACATATACATTCAGGGTCTTAAGGAATACGGTTTGTACGATATGGTCTGGCAGGCTGCTGCTATACTCTTACCGGTCCAGTCAGTTGGCGTGATGGGAGATGAACGAACCTACGAAAATGTTGTCGCACTTCGTGCCGTTTCATCCACCGATGGAATGACTGCTGACTGGTCTCATCTTCCCTATGAATTTCTGGGCGCCATATCCAACCGCATTATTAATAAGGTAAAGGGCATTAACCGGGTGGTATATGACATCAGTTCAAAACCTCCGGCAACAATTGAATGGGAATAAAGGGCATTATTTTTGTAATATTGAATTTGAACATTAAGTCATGGGTAATATGAGCAGGATATCAAAAATTTTAATCGTCATACTCCTTAGTGCATCCGGAACAATTGGTTTGCAGGCACAGATATTGTATGAACAGGCTTTTAAATTTGGAAAAGTATTGGAATGGATCGATAAGTATTATGTTGATTCAGTTAATCAGGAATTACTTGTGGCACATGCCATTACTGACCTACTCAAAGAGCTTGATCCACATTCATCCTATCTTACCAAAGAGGAAGTTGAAGAGCTTAATGAACCATTGCAGGGAAATTTTGAGGGAATTGGCGTGTCATTCAACATATTGAATGATACTGTTTATATAATTTCACCAGTAGCCGGAGGGCCATCCGACATGGTTGGGATTTTGCCGGGTGACCGGATCATCAAAGTGGATGGAAATAATGTAGCTGGTATTGGTATTTCCACTGAGAAGGTATATGCCATGCTTAGAGGTAAGAAGGGCTCAAAGGTAACGGTATCTGTCCAAAGGAGAAATGTTGCCCCGCTTATCGATTTTGAAATCATCAGGGATAAAATACCTATTTATAGTATTGATGCCAGTTATTCAGTGGGCGATAATATCGGCTATATTAAAATTAACCGGTTTTCCATGACCACCATGGATGAATTCAGCGAAGCCATGAAGAAACTCGAAGATCATAATGTTAAAAACCTTATCATTGATTTGACCGGTAATGGTGGAGGCTACCTCGAGGTGGCCATTAGCCTGGCTGACCAGTTTCTTGATGGCGGAAAATTGATCCTCTATACCCAGGGCGTTAACAGCCCTAAAAAAGAATACTTTGCAACCCACGATGGAAGTTTTGAAAAGGGTCATCTGATTATACTTATAGATGAAGGTTCTGCCTCAGCAAGTGAGATTTTATCTGGAGCTATACAGGATTGGGATAGAGGTATTATTGTTGGACGAAGATCTTATGGCAAAGGATTGGTGCAAAAGCCTCTCTTATTGCCTGATCAGTCAATGATAAGACTAACAGTAGCCAAGTATTTTACACCCACCGGCAGATTGATTCAGAAACCCTACCACATGAACCGGGATGATTATGATAAGGAATTATTGACAAGGTATTTGAATGGAGAACTTGCCCACAAGGATAGTATTCATCAGCCTGATTCCCTTAAATTCTATACCCTGAAAAATACTCGGTTGGTATATGGCGGCGGTGGTATTATGCCTGATTATTTTGTTTCTATCGACACCAGTTATTATTCTGATTATTATCGGCAATTGGTGAAAAAAGGAACAATCAACCAGTTTGTGTTGGAGTATGTTGACCGCAACCGGAAAGAACTGCAAAAGCAATACCCCGACTTTAAAAGTTTCAAGATTGATTTTGAAGTGGGTGAGAGATTACTGTCCGGGTTGATCAAATACGCTGAGAATAATGGTATTCCCGAAAACCAACGTGATCTTTCGGTTTCTCTGGAACAGGTTGACCTGCTACTGAAGGCTTATATTGCACGCGATCTTTGGTCGAATAATGAATTCTTTGAGATCAGTAATGAAAAGGAACCGAAATTTGAAACCGCAGTTACTATTCTGAAGAACTGGGACAAATATGAGGCCATGTTATTAAATAAGAAATAAAAGTGCTCCATTGGTTGCAACTGCACTATATTGAATTGATTGCAGTAATTACCGGCCTGCTATATGTGGTTTTTACCATACAGGATAATACCTTATTATGGCTGTTTGGGATTGTTTCATCTGGTCTATATGTCTGGATTTTTTATAAATCGGGCATCTACGCATATGCAGTATTGTACATCTATTATGTGGCTATTGGCTTTTATGGATGGTATAACTGGTCAAAAAAACCAGCAGATCCAGAAAAGCAGCACGATCGCTTATCTATCTGCAGGGCCACCAGGGAATATTTATGGACATGCATCATTTTGACTGGCATTTTAGTTATTCCATTGTTCTATTTACTGAAAAAGTGCACTGCTTCAGATATGGCAATGGCTGATGCTATTCTTACCTCAGGAGGTATCATGGCTACCTGGATGCTGACTCAGAAATTGATTGAACAATGGCTGTTTTGGATAATAATTGATTTGTTGTCCTTGGGTGTAATGGTTTATAAAGAACTATATCCCAGTGCATTATTGTTTTTGGTGTACACTTTGTTGGCCATAAAAGGATATTTGAAATGGAAAAAAGAACTGAAGATCCATCCGATAATCTAATTCGCATAGTACTTACGGGTCCTGAATGTACCGGAAAATCAACTTTGGCACAGCAGCTTGCCTCACATTTCGCCACAGTTTATGTGCCCGAATATGCCCGGGAATATATTGCTAATCTTTGTCGTCCCTATAACTACGATGATGTAATGCATATTGCTGAAGTACAGCGGAAACAAGCCCATGAGATTGTCAACCCGGTAAACAGAATTGTGTTTTTCGATACCTATCTGGTAATTACAAAGGTATGGTTCAAAGTTGTATTTGGCCGCTGTCCGGAATGGATTACTGAAGAACTCTCCCGTAAAACCATTGATTTGTACCTGCTATGTGACACCAGCATTCCATGGACAACTGATCCGGTTAGGGAAAATGGCGGAGAAATGCGGGAAAAGCTATACCTGATGTATAAGAATGAATTGGAACAACTGGGTTGCTCCTATAAAATAATTACCGACACCGGCCAGCAGCGATTGAACCTGGCCATTCATGCAGTTAACGAGTTTCTGGAGAAACATTCAAACCCAGGTAAACTATAAATAAGCCACCCATGCCTGAATTTATTGCAAAAACCCTGTTCGGATTAGAAGATGTGCTGGCTGAAGAATTGCGCACTCTTGGAGCTGCTGAAGTTAAAACCTATAACCGGGCTGTTGGCTTTTCAGGAGATAAAAAGATGCTGTACCTGACTAACTACCACTTACGCACGGCACTTAAAATCCTTGTTCCATTGGGTGAGGCCAATGTCAATGATGAAAAGGAGTTATACAATTATATCAGAAGCGTGCGGTGGGATAAATACCTCGGTGTGAATGATACATTAGCTGTTGAAGTGGCTATGAAAACAGATATTTTTAAGCATACCCAATATATTGCCCAAAAGATCAAAGATGCTATTGTTGATCAGTTCCGCGACAAATACGGATCCCGTCCTTCTGTTGATCTCGATCAGCCCACTCTCAGAATTAACGCCTATATCAGTGACCGGACCATTAAACTGTCACGTGACAGCAGTGGTGATTCGCTTCATCGCAGAGGTTACCGGTATAAACAAGGACCAGCACCGATGAATGAAGTTTTGGCAGCAGGTCTTATCAGACTTTCCGGCTGGAATGGCCAGGATCCACTCGTTGATTTCATGTGCGGTTCAGGAACAATTGCCATTGAAGCTGCACTTTCAGCCTGCAACATTCCTCCTGGAGATTTGCGGAAGGATTATGGTTTTCAGAGGTGGAAGGATTATGATCCTAAAATTTTTAATGAAATAGTCAATGAAAAAAAGGTTAAACGTGAAACTATAGAAATCCGGGTGTATGCATCAGATATTGAACCGGAGACAGTACACCTGGCGATGCGTCATGCCCAAAATGCCGGGGTTTTAAAAATGATTGATTTCCAAACTTGTCATTTCAATGATTTTATACCGCCACCTCCACCAGGCGTTATTTTAATCAATCCACCCTATGGAGAAAGAATTGTACAACAAAATCTTAATGAGTTGTATACACAGATAGGAGACAAATTTAAAAAAGGATTTGCCGGATATGAGGCCTGGATGATCAGTGCCAATGCCGAAGCTGTTAAACACGTTGGTTTACGGCCATCAAAGAAAATTCCGGTGTTTAACGGCCAGCTCGAGTGTAGGTTCAACAGGTATTCCTTATACCAGGGTTCAAAAAAAGCCGAGAAATTGGTCATTTAATAACCTATTTTAAACAGTTTATCAATTTAACTTGCACTATTAAGGAATTCCTAACGATTGCATGTAACTCTTGTTTACAAAAATTCGTTGAGTAATTGTGTTAATAACTTAAAAATAGTTATATTTAAAATGAGTTAATGCTGAAATATTAAGGCTCTCAATTCTTTAATTATTAGCGTTAATTATTGCATATGTTTTTTTTTATATATTTGTTGATTGATCTGTATTACGGTTTATAAGCAACCCTGCCTTTTATGAGTTTTAATGTAAAGGAATACTACTCAAATCTTAGTAAAGGTGATGTTATATTGGCTTACAAGGGCAGTATAACATCCGAACTCATCAACGATATCCTGGAGGCGGTTGAAACAAAACTTGAAGAGGCAAATGCTGATAGCAGACTGAGAAAAAAGATATATAACGTGTTGGTTGAAAGTATGCAAAACCTGTTTCATCATATTGAAACATACCATGAAGGTATAAATGAAGACCTTGATCCTAAGTTTGGTGTGCTGGTTATAGAACGAAGTGGTGAATCCTACAAGGTTACAACAGGTAACTTTGTCAATGCTAAGCGGATTAAGTTTCTCAGAGAAAAAATCGACAAAATTAATTCTCTTACAAAGGATGAACTGAAAGACATGTACAAGTTCATTCTGAACCATCAGCGACTATCTGCCAAAGGAGGTGGAGGTCTTGGTCTGGTTGATATAGCCAGAAAGTCTGGAAATAAGCTGGAATATGAATTCTATAATTATAACGATAATTATTATTTCTTTAATTTAACAATAAGTGTATAGTAACAGTTTTTTGAAATCTACATATATATATGGAACCAATTAAAATAGAGGGCACACCAAAAACTCCATCCATTAAGTTTATGCAGGAGGAGGGTGTTATTGAGATCAAAGGAAGATCAATTCCTGAAAACTCCATTGAGTTTTATAAACCTCTGGTGGATTGGCTTGAGGCTTATGCGAAAGATCCATTGAAGAAAACACAGGTTAATATTCAATTGGAATATTTTAATACCAGTTCGTCAAAGTGTATACTCGACGTTTTTAAAAAACTCGAGGCCATACACAAGTCTAAACATGATGTGGTAATCAGCTGGTTTTACGAGGAAGATGATGAAGATATGCTCGAAGCAGGAGAGGATTATGAATCCATTATCAGGGTTCCTTTTAAAATGGTGGAAATAGTTGAATAATAAGCTTGAATAGTCATAAAAAAAGTCGCAGAAATGCGACTTTTTTTTATGACTGATTCGACCAACTTGAAATTATTTGTTCAAGGAAATCCAAAATACGTTTCAGTACTCTGAAATAAAGTAAGAAATAAATTATCAGAGAAAAAGCCCAAATGACTGCCGTATTTACCCAAAACGTGCTGTAATACATGCCAAATATCATCTTTCGAGGTGAATAAAAATGCGCTTTGATAAATGGATGAATTGGATCTAAATAAATAGGATCAATTTTCTGGAATAGTCTTCCCTTATATTCTATGATTCTGACCAGTTCATTATTGTTTTCAACAAATTCAGTAAGTTTTTCATTGTGGTTTCTTCTCTTCAGTTCAAGGAAATTGAATTTGTCTGACGGAGTTTTTTCATGAGCCCGTATCAGGTCATCTTTAATATTGTTGGCATTGTTATAAATCCTGATATAAACTCTGTTTAATGTTTTAATGAAATGCCGCGTATTTTCAATTACTTCCTGATTGATTTTTTCTGGAGTCAGCTGATCGAGATAAGGATAATCAATCTGCCGGACATTTAGAATCGGGATTTTTTTAATACCGGGAAGTTCCCCGGCTATTTCGTTTCTGAGTAGTGTAAGGTATGCTCTTATTTTTTCATGGTCGCCCGGACTCTGAATATCATGTTCTATGAAATCTATCTTGTTTTCGAGGTTTTTGATCCAGTAGTTTTTCTTATATTCTGCAATGCTTAAAGCTTTATTAACGGAATAAAAAGGCTCATCATATTTGTTGCGCATAAACTGCTCCACAGCTAATGCTTCATATCCCCACCGGGCAGGCATCATCTCGCCGTATGCTGGAATTTTACTGGGCGAGGATATCTGGGGATTCAGCTTCTCATATTTGACAATTACACCACTTAAAATAATCTGAGGAATAACAAGGAATGGAATGAGAATGTAAATGGTTACAACCGTTTTAAAACTGTCTGATATCAGCAAACCCATTACATTTGAGGCTGTCCAGGCGCTAAACAGGACAATCCAGTATTTGAAAAACATTCCATTTATTTCAAGGATGCTATTTCCGATTAAGACAAAAGTGAAAGCTTGTATTGCCGATATTGTCATCATTACGGTCAGCTTGGACAGCAGATAACCTGACCAGCTAAGATTCAGAAAGGCTTCACGTTTTAAAATTTTTCTATCCTTGATTATTTCCTCGGCGCTCACTGTTAATCCCATAAAGGTGGCTACAATAACCGACATGAAAAGATACACCGGTAGATTACTGTTTTCGAGAAGTGTATAGCCAGTTTCATTGGTTTCGCTGACATTAAAATACTTGATGATAAAAGCCAATATAAACGCCAGAAAAGGAGCTTCAAGAAGATTAATAATAAGATATTGGGTATTGGCAATTTTGGAAAGAATGTCCCGCGTAACAAACACACTCAGTTGTTTAAGTATGCCTGGCACTTTGAACGATATTGAAGGCAAATGGCTATTCTCCTTAATTTGCCTTGTTTTCTCCGATGCTTCAGTTGACAAGTAAAACCTGTGCCATTCCTCCGGTGATATTTTTCTCGTCCGGGTTTCTTTACCATATTCGTCGATTACCAATGATTCAACGATATTGAAAATCTGTTCGGGATTAACATTTCCACAAACATGACACTCACTGTCGGCCCAATTGGCCTGGTGGACTTTCGATTTGAAATACATGATGGAATCAACCGGATTACCGTTATAAATAAGGTATCCACCCGTGTCCAGAATCAACAGGTTGTCAAACATCTTGAAAATGTCCGAGGAAGGTTGATGAATTACCACGAAAACAAGTTTACCTTTAAGAGTAAGATCTTTCAACAGATCCATTATATTTTCCGAATCTTTTGAAGAAAGTCCTGATGTGGGTTCATCTAAGAAAAGAATGGCCGGCTCGCGTATCAGTTCAAGGGCAATATTCAGCCTTTTCCTTTGTCCACCGCTGATTTTTTTGTTCAATGGTGTACCTACCTGAATATCTTTTATTTCATGCAACCCGAGGTTGTGAAGCATATTGTTTACCGACTGAATAATCTGTACTTCGGTATAATTGTCAAAGCATAACCTGGTATTGTAATAAAGATTCTGAAATACAGTCAATTCTTCCATCAGAAGATCATCTTGCGACACATGCCCAATTAGCCCGTTAGCCTTTATTTTCTCTTTGTAGATATCAATACCATTGATCAATACACGGCCTTCCGACGGAATCATTGAACCATTTAAAATATTCAACAAGGTTGATTTACCGGCTCCGCTCGATCCCATAATTCCTACAAGCCTGCCGGATTCCTCACGGAAACTGATTTGATGCAATCCGGTGACCCCGCTTTTAAAACAGTAACTTACCTCTTCAGCCTCAAACACAATTCGCTGTAATTCAAGGTCTTCCTTGAAAATACTTACTATATCGCTGAAGTAGAGAGGCTTTAAATGATGATTACGGATGGAAGTTCCGGTATTCAGAGCAAAGACCTTATCCTGCTGAAGGATCTGGCCATTTAAATACACTTCACTTTCTCCTATGTAACGAAGGAAATACAATCCGGTGGTAGGAATGTGCATCACCCAGATTTGCCCGGTCAGGTATTCTGAATAGATATGCTTGTTTTCGGTCGGTAAAAAAGTCTTGTTGTTGTTTACTACCAACAAATGACGGGTATCGGGAATTCTATCGAAACTATTCTGGGTAAAATCCCTAATGAGCTGGTACTCTTCCTGGGGAATATAGAACGAATCAGATACTGCTGTTATAAAGGCAAATTCCTGATCGCTTATCTCTCCACCATTTGATTTCACAAACTCAAACAGTTGGACCAGGACGATAATCTTTTGCTTTTGTGCGAGTTCCTTATTGATATCGTTGCAAATCCTCAGGACTTTTACTGAGTCTGCACCTATTCTCTTTTCTCCTCTCTCGATGTGTAAAGCCTGATGTTTTTCATAATAGGCATCGAAGATTCTCAGATAATCATTAACGAGGTCGTGGTTAAGCTGGCGGCTTAGAAAAGATAAAACCACAGATCGCCTGTCCTTCCCATTGCCATCAGGACTGGCTATTATAGCAAATAATTCCATTAGGGCTTTGAGAATTTTTTCGCTCATTGCTCAAATCGGTTTTCCACTTGCGCTATACATGAAGATTATCTCAGTTTTTTACGTAAATCTGAGCCCTAGGTTTCAGAACCACTCCTGTTAATTTATCAACGAATAGGAAACCAATCGGACAAATTGACACAGTTGCCCAATATTGAAAGACAATCTGGCTAACCGCAATTTGGTGCATGCCCCATTAAAAGACATATGCAGAAATATATTCTGAGTGACCTGCCAAGAAAGATCCTGGAGGGCCAAGTAAAAAGTGAGCAGGCAGTTGTGGAGGCAAGCTAATAACGGATCAGCCTAAAAGCTGTCCAAGCATTCATCCAGGGTAGGGTATAGGGTAAAAACATTGTGCAGCTGCAGTAGTTTGAACAATTCCATAACCTCCGGAGTGATTCCGCAAATTCTGAATACCCCTTTATTATTGGTGGCAGTTTTAAGGATTGATAAGAAGACACCAAAACCTGAACTGTCAATGTATTTTATTCCCTTAAGGTTGAGAATCAATCGTGTTCCTGCATTATTAAAGAAACTCTTGAGGTCCTCCTTGACTGGTTCGGTGATCAGCGCATTAAATCTGTCAATATTATCAAAGCGAACAACAGTTATATTGTTGATTTTCTCAATCTTTAACATATCGAATAATTTAAAAGTAAAGTTCCAAGTTATTGGTTACCAGAGTTAATTCCTTGACTGCCTCGGCAGTTTCTCGTTTAAAAATGGCCACAATATTTGCATAGGTTTCAATATTTATTCCTTCACGAGCAGAATTTTCAAGATCTTTTAAACGTTGTGCAAGATTTTCCAGACCCATAATGGCAACAGAAGACTTTGCCTTGTGAGCCAATTTGCCTAGTAATTCATACTGTTTGCTATCAAGAAGCTGATCCATAGTCTGACCAAATTCAACTACCTGGCTTTGAAAAATGGAGATCATTTCAAGCACCAGTTCTTTATTGCCTCCTGACATTTCACGAAGGTAAGACAGATCAATCTTCATTGATTCGGTTTTTAGAATCAGTGATGAAATTAAGAATTTTCGCCAAATATTGTAAAGCTTTTTATGATATATATTTTTTTTTGTTTGGTAAGCTGGATTACGACTTATTAACAGACGTTAAAAATCATATTTACCTGAACATTTAAATGTTATTTTTGAAAATCTTGAGAATTCTTTATAATGAAAAAAACTGTATTTAATTCAAAACACCATCTCCTAGGAGCACGTATGGTTGAATTTGCCGGTTATGAAATGCCTGTTGAATACTCTGGTATTAATTCTGAACACCTTGCTGTAAGAAATTCCGCCGGCATTTTTGATGTATCCCATATGGGTGAAATTTGGGTAAAAGGACCTGGATCCCGGTTATTGTTGGATCATGTATTATCGAATGACCCTGGAGTGCTGTCACCCGGAAAAGCTCAATACTCTTGCTTTCCTAATGGAAGGGGGGGGATAGTGGATGATCTGATCGTGCACCAGTTCGATGCCGAAAAGTACCTGTTGGTAGTCAATGCCGCCAACATTCAAAAGGACTGGGACTGGCTGAATTCTCAGAATAGTTTTAACGCTAAATTGGAAAATGCATCCGATCGTATAGCACAATTGGCCGTTCAGGGTCCCAATGCAACCAATATCTTACAGAAACTTACCCGCTATAATCTGAACGAAATCGAATCTTTTA
>Ga0315284_10004154_pt1 | contig 20568 bp, 19 predicted proteins | sample YL17G09_16_MG_FD_203696 | JGI IMG/M metagenome (GOLD analysis project Ga0315284, IMG submission 203696) | Sediment microbial communities from Yellowstone Lake, YNP, Wyoming, USA - YL17G09_16 | ecosystem: Environmental > Aquatic > Freshwater > Lake > Sediment | place: USA: Wyoming | collected...
CGGCCTGTCGCCCTCTCCGACTGAGCTTGAACATGCAGGCTTCCCGCCAGGGCGGGACCTTCGATTCTCCTCGGCCTGAGAGAAGAGGCCGGGGGGCCGATCTACCCGCCAGGCTCTCGACCCCGCCGGAGCGGAGTCGGGCCTCAGCCACGGCCGGCCTCCCCGGAACCCGTCGCCTTCAACCCAGAGAGTCTCTAATGGGATGTCAAGATACAAGCCACGGTCCCGCTCAGAGCGGGATGCCGTGGTTTTTTGAACGTCGCGAGATTACGAGCCCACGGCATAGAAATCATGCCGTGGCTACCAATACTTGACGATGGCGCGGGATGTGGTTATACTAACGGTATGAAGACTGCGGTGTCCATTCCCGAGGACATCTTCGAGCGAGCCGAGCGCCTGGCGCGGCGGACCAAGAAGTCGCGCAGCCGGCTGTTCAGCGACGCGCTGCGGGAGTATGTGGCGCGCCACGCTGCCGATGAACTCACCGAGGCCATGAACCAGGTCTGCGGCGAAATAAGAGAATCGAAAGATCCGTTCGTTTCTGCCGCCGCCCGCCGCGTTCTCGAGCGAAGCGAATGGTAATCTCTCAAGGCGAGGTCTGGTGGGCGGACCTGCCCGCGCCCACCGGCTCCGGTCCCGGCTTCCGCAGGCCGGTGGTCGTCGTGCAGGGTGACGCACTGAACCGCAGCCGCCTCGCGACCGTCGTCTGCGTGCCACTCACCAGCAACCTCAAATGGGCAGGCGCGCCGGGGAACGTCGCTCTCTCCGCGCGCCTCACCGGCCTGCCGAAGGATTCCGTGGCGAATGTCTCCCAGATCGTCAGCGTGGATAAAGACCTTCTGACCACACGCGTCGCCAAGCTTCCTCGCGCCAAGCTCGAATTGCTGCTCTCCGGCATCGATGCCGCCCTCGGCCGGTAGTCCTCGCCGCCTTCGCACCCATGCCAGTAGGCGGCCTGTGTGCGCCATCGGCGTCAAAGCATGGTAAGATGCCGCGTACCAATTCCTCGCTTCTGCCGATACCTTTACGGCTCTCGCCAGCTGAGAAACGCAGGCTGGCGCAGACCGTGGGTTTTGACGGTCTGCGATCTCCCGAAGGGACTCACTGGCCGCGACCGCTCTGCTCGCGTTTACTGGCCAGCGCCATGCCGTTCTGGCAGCGCTGCAACCGCGATGTGCGATCCGATGATCGCCGACCCCACAAACCGGGGGTCCGCGCCAGCCCGCACGCCGCCCCCAACAGTGCTCCGATTTGTTTCTTGACTTTTCCCACAAAGTATGATAGCCTACCATTCTGAGATGGCTGCCCGGCTACAGTGCGAGGCGAGCGCGGCAAGGAGGGCCCCCCAAGGGCTCGACCGCCTGCAAGCCATCGGCCCGGGAAGGAAACGGGGATTCGGTCGAGGGCGGCGGGCTGGCGGGTCACTGCTTATGAATGCGCGAATTAAAGGCGAAAACTTCCGTCGCGGGATGGAGAGGGACCCAAGGGATTTTTCCTTGGCTCCACGGAGCAGCCAGTGGCGTAACGAGCGCAAGATGGAGGGCCTAGGAAATTGTTTTTTGGCCCAACTAAGCTGGTATGTTGCTGAGACTAAATAGCTTAGCAGCTTAGGGGTGGTACAAAACCCCGGCTAGTTTGAGCGGAAACCGGCCCTCTAGCCCCCCAAAAGGTGCAAAACCAGCTCGAATTGGTACTTTCCCGAACCTTTTAACTAATTGGCCGACTGGCGGCGTAAAGCCGCCCCTACACTGGACCGACCACTACCCGGCCAACCCCTGACTTGACTCGCGAGCGCGGCTGGCTTAACGTCTCCTGCACCGGGCTCGACTTCTGCGATTTCCAGTCGCCGGTCTGGCCAACAGGGATATAAGCTGACGAACCGCTCTCAACAATGGGGGACACGGGACCATGACTGAAGCATCTGACTTGCTCGCTGGGACGGCCGAAGGTCGACTCCGGGCGCTGGAGCGCCGCGGGCTTTGGTACTTGCTCCTCAATCTCCTCGGGATCTTCCTGTTGGCGCTGGGGCTCGTCGAACTGCTTTACCCGCAGACGCTGGCATCGCTGATTGAATACCGGATGAGCCTCCAGAACCTGAGTCTGGTGCTGTTCGGCTTTCTCGGGATCATCCTGATGTCCAACCTTCTCGCGCTCTCGCATCGAGCCTCTCTGCGCAAGGCGCGCGGCGAGCTGGTCAAGGAACTGGCTCGTCACGACGCGGCGACGAAGCTCACGCTCGTGGACCCGGTGACAGGGACGTTCGACCGGCGGTACCTGGACGAGATCATTCCGCGCGAGACGAACCGCGCCGACCGCCGTGAGACGACCCTCTGCTTTATCAAGTTCAGCCTGGAAGGCTTTGAGGGCGTGGACAGCCGGCTGGGTTACCAGGCCAGCGACCGGATCCTTCAGGAAACCGCCCAGATGCTGAAGAAATCGTTTCGCCCCACGGATATCATCGTCCGGTACGGCAGTAACGAGTTCCTGGTCATGATGCCTGAAACCGCCAAGCATGGGGCCATGACCGCCGTCCGGCGGCTGCTCACCAAGGTGGATGAGTGGAACCGCAAGAAGCCCGTCGAGGGATACGAGTTGGAACTCAGCGTGGGCCTGGCGGATTACACCAAAGGCAAAGACGTTCGGGACGCCATGGTGGCCTTGGACACCCGAGTCCAGCTCTTCCGCGACCAGCAGACGCCGGGCGCGTAACCCGCCCTTCCCCTCGATCGGCGCGGGCGAATCTCCCCCGGTGCGGGCTGGAGTCTCTCGCCGCGAGACGGCACACAACCCCTTGACAACCCCTCCGGCCGGGCGTAGACTCGTAGGCGAAGAAAAGGCGAAGATGAACCGCAAGCCGCCGGAGATTCGCATCGGCCCCGCGGGTTGGTCTTATACCGATTGGGAAGGGATCGTTTACCCGCGCCCCAAGCCACGCGATTTCCACGAAGCCGGATTTCTCGCCCAGTTCTTTGACACCATCGAGATCAACACCAGCTTTTACCACCCGCCCGCCGCTAAGATGACCAAGGCGTGGGTGCACAGGATTGCGCACAATCCCAAGTTCAAATTCACGGCCAAACTCTGGCAGCGCTTCACACACGAGCGCAACGCCAATCGCGAAGACGAGAAGGCCTTCAAGGACGGCATGGCGCCCCTGCTCGAGGAAGGCCGCCTGGGCGCGCTCTTGCTGCAATTCCCCTGGTCTTTCAAAAACACCCGGCAGAACCGGGAATACCTCGGCGGATTGGTCGTGGAGTTTGTCGAGTATCCGCTGGTGCTCGAGGTGCGCCACAACTCGTGGAACCAGCCGGAGATTTTCCGCATGCTCGCCGACCTGCACGTGGGATTCTGCAACATCGACCAGCCGGTCATTGGGCGCTCCATCGCCCCCAGCGAACGCGCCATCCCGCAGAGCGGGATGGGTTACGTGCGCTTGCACGGCCGCAATTACGAGCACTGGTTCAGTTCCGAGGGCAAGCCTGAGGAGCGTTACAACTACTATTACAGCCGGCAGGAATTGGAGCCGTGGGCGGAGCGCATCCGGAATATCGCCGCGCAGACCGACGCCACGTTCGTCATCACCAACAATCATTTCCAGGGCAAGGCCATCGCCAACGCCTTGCAACTGGTTCACCTGCTTACCGGCAATCCTGTCACCGTGCCGGAAACGCTCCTCGCGCAGTATCCGGAACTGGCGACGATCGCTCAGCCGGCGGACGCCGCGCCCGTCATTACCTTGAACCCCGACCAGCCTTCCCTGCACTTCGCGCCCACCGAAAGTTCCGAGAAGTAAGGTTTAAGGTGCTCGGCGTCCCGCTAGGGAGACGATGCCCGATCTTGCGCGCCCCCATTCTGCCGGTATACTGATCCCTGCATGGAGAATCGAATGGCAAGCCGGAATTCTCGAGCGAAGATTGGCCTCTTGGTACTCGCCATCCTCCTGACGGCGGTTACTTGCGGCGCGCAACTGCCCGCCAACTACGTCGCCGGTTCGCTGATCCAGCTGAATGACAATGGCGCCTGGTCCTGGTTCATGGACGAGCGCGTCATCGTGGACAGAGGCAAACTCATCGTGGGGTCGGTCCGCTCGCTTGGAGATTTTGACGCCACCCAAAACCACCCCGACTGGGGCAACGTCGAAATCTCGGTTTACAATATCGAAACGGGACGAGCCGACCGCATCGTTCTCGACCGGCATTTCGAGCAGGACGATCACGACGCTCCGGCCTTCCTGGCGCTTCCCGACGGCCGCACCCTGGCCGTGTACACCAAGCACGCCGTGGAGCGCAAAATCTATTACCGATTCTCCGCACCGGGCGATCCGCTCACCTGGAGCGACGCTCAGGTTTTTGAAACGCCGGGGGGCGACAAGAAATTTGCCGGCGACAACGTCACTTACTCGAACCTGTTCCGCATGCCGAACGGCCGCATCTGCAACTTCTTTCGCGGTATCGGCCACGAGCCCAACTACATGTTCTCCGATGACGACGGCAAGACGTGGCGCTATGGCGGGCACTTACTGCGCGGCAAGGGCGGCTACAGTCCTTATCTGAAGTACGCCTACGACGGCGAGCGGGCCATCCATTTCATCTCCACCGAGGACCACCCGCGCGACTACGACAACAGCCTCTACTACGGCTTTATTCGCGACGGCGAGATTCACGGCTCCGATGGCCGCGTCATCGCGAAGGTCAGCACCTCGACGGAAACCTCGCTCGCCGCGTGGGACCTGACGAAGGTGTTTCAGGGCGACCCCGACAACGTCGCATGGCCAGTTGATATTGAGTTGGATAATCAGAACCGCCCGTACGTCGCCTTTTCGGTGCAGAAGGATGGCCGCGGACTGCCGCCGCGTCAGGGCGGAATGGACCTCCGCTACTATTACGGTCGCTGGGACGGCCACGCGTGGCACGTGCATGAAATGGCCCACGCCGGCAGGCGCCTCTACCCCTACGAGGACGACTACAGCGGCCTCGTCGCGCTCGACCCCCAGGACCCCAACACCGTGTTTATCTCCACCGATGCTGACCCGGCAACGGGCAAGCCGCTCGTGAGCGCTGCGGATGGCAAGCGGCATTACGAGCTTTTCCGCGGCGAGATCCGTCAGCTGACGGACGGCGCGCCTTGGCGCTGGCAGCCCATCACGGCGAACTCGACTGTCGATAACCTGCGACCTCTCGTACCGAAATGGAAGGACGCGCGCACGGCGCTGGTCTGGATGCGCGGGCCTGCCTACATCCACAACCACGGCAACTGGACCACCGCGGTCGTAGCGTTGATCCTGCCTCCAAAGTCTCACTAGGAAGTGGGGATAGAATACCGTACAACTGGGCTCGCGAATTCTTGCGGCCCGCGCCCGTTTTGTTTGGAGAGGCACGGGATTCCGTGCCCCTACCTTAAGAGGGCGGGAGTTTGCCCCCGCTTTGCTCTTCCGCGCCGCTCGCGCTGTCTTTGAAAAGCCCTGCCGAAACGCCGCACTTCATAGCGCGCGGAGTGGTTGTCCTGACCCGTCGCAGAGCTCAAGAGTTAACTCGGAGGTATTCGGTTCGGCGCGCGGGTGGTTTGAAATCACAGCGCCCGCCAGTCCGAAGACCGTTTGACAGTTTCAAATCCGCACTGCTACGATGGTGGTTTGTGAGGGAAGGAGTTTTGCTGCCTGTGCTGAGGAGCCGCGAGCGTCTTCTGCTCTTGGCTATTGGCCCTTAGCTTTGGGCTTTGGACTTGTGGCCGCGACCTCTCGGTTGTTGGTTGTGAGATGCTGGTTATAGGGTTCGGACTGTTGACTGTCGACTGTTAACTGTCAACTTTTTGGAACTTTTGCCATTTGCTTTTTGCCTTTTGATTTTCTCTTGACACCTCCGTCCCCGTCGTCTAGCCCGGCCTAGGACATCGCCCTTTCACGGCGGTAACGCGGGTTCGAATCCCGCCGGGGACGCCATTCATTCCTAAGCACTTATGGTTACTGCCTCTGGCAGTTCCTTTGGTTTGGTAACACCGGGGTAACACAGAAGACTTGCAGGCTTTTCCCCTTCCGGCAATTGCTTCACTGTGACGATTAGGTGACTAAGGTCATCCCCAAGCATCGAATCCAGCCCGTTTACGGCTGTCTCTACCTGAATGCTGCCAACCTGGGCGTACCGCCGGGTCATTCTCAGGTCACGATGGCCCAACTGGCTGGCGATAAGGTCAAGTTCTGTCCCCCGCTGGCGAAGCCATGTGGCGAAGGTATGCCGCAAGTCGTGAAGCCTCACGTCTGCGATCTTGAGTTTCTTGCAGACCCGATGAAAGGCCATGCTCACCTGTTCGCCGGTAACACCGGGGAACAGCAGATCCGCAGGTTTTCCCGGCGAAAGGGTTGCGAGTACCCTTTGGGCAAACTGGTTTAGGACGACCTCTTTGGCGTCTCCGTTCTTGCTGATAGGCAGGTAAATCCGATTGCCTTTGACATACCCCCACTTGCAGGTGAGTAATTCACTTCGCCTCATGCCCGTGGCGGTAAGCAATGCCACGATGGGCCGCAAGGTGTCTGGTGAAGCCGTCAGCACAAGCCGGAATTGCTCGGGGATGAGGTGCTGTGTTCGTTCGTCGTGGACTTCCGGCGAGTGTACATCTTCCGTGGGGTTCGAATGACGGGGAAGCATCTCCCATTCGCCGCAAGCCAAGCGGAACAGGTGTTTCAGGCTGATAAGCTCCTTGCGGACCGTTCCACGGCTCATATCCCCAAGCCGCTTCGTCACGAAATCTGAAACTTGACCCGATGTGATTTCCGCCAGTGTGCCCGTGAAGTGAGCCTTCAGATTGGCGACGATGCCTTTTTCGCGCTCGTAACTCTTGGGCGTAAGCCGTGGCTTTTGGTGCCCCAGAAATCGAGCCGCAACCGCTTCGAAGCTATCCTCACTCGGTAGCGCGAATCCTAGGGTTTTCGCTTGCTCAACCCTTACCAGTTCTGCGGACCGCGCGGCCCGTGCTTGCTGTAGCGTTTCCGAATCTGTCTTTCTGTAGCGTCTACGGCCTTGGGCATTAAACCAAGAAATCCAAAACCCCGACCGATCCTTCCGCGTGAATACGCCGTCATTGTCTTTCTTCCTCGACATGGTAGCCCCCCATTCTCCGTATTGCCTTCTTGCGCTTTCGTGGCCGTCCGCCCCGTCGCCCGTTGAGCCGTGAACTGCGCGCCTTACGCTTGGATCGCACGGACCCCCGGCACGCCGGGCAAAAGCAGACGAGCGGCCGTCCGTGGATTGGGCAACGGGAAATACTTCTCATACCTACAAAACTAACCCAGCACGTTCGGTTTTGTCAAGTGAAATCGGCGCGCCGGCCGCCCCTTTTTGAAACGAGGCTTCCTGCGGGGCTGGCTCGGCCAGATTCTCCGCTTCACTGCGCCAGTCGAGTACCGCCTTGCGTATCAGAATTCGGCGGCCACACCTGACAACTGGCAATCGGCCCTTGCGAATCAACACGCGAAGAGTCGGCACGGCCACACCGTAACCGGCACTCGCATCTTTCAGACTGAGTAATATCTTCTCCATTCCTTACCACCCCAAGATGAGCTGCAAATGAAGGAGAAAAAGCGTCGAAAGACCCCGCAACCATCCCCGCCCCACCTATTTCGACCTAGTTAACACCCCATTCCGACCTGTCTACAATCGTGGAAATGACTGAATATGAAAGGGTTAGCGGGCCGTAACCAAGAAAGCAACAAAATCCATAAACCGCACGCCGTTCCAAACCCATTGTATGCAGCGCCTCCAGCAAGACTTTCCACGAAGATAAGGGGCCAGCAATCTTGAATCTGTCGGGCGGCCCAGAAGAGGACCCGGGATCTCAACCGCCCAACTGGACCGCGCGACCCGGGGAACCGTATAAGTGCGGCCGTAGCGCGGAAGAGTGACCATTGGGGAGCGGACCGCGCCACGGCGGAGGGAGCCGCGCCCCAAGTTTTCAACGGCGGCCAAGCGTCGGCATTAATCTGTATCCTGCCGGTACAGGCGACTCTAGCCCGGACAACCGGAAATCGAAATCGTCTGCCCAATCCAGAAAGTTCTCATGGGCCGCATCCAACTGCTTTTTGATAGCAATGGCGGCGCGGGTGATTTCTTGCATCTGGTCGATGATTTTCTGCTCTCGTCCGGAGGCGGTCCCGGCTTCGCCCGATTCGAGAATGTCCGTAGCTATTAATCTCCCGTCGCGGAATTTCACCAGCTCAAAGACCGCCTTCGGGTTTGCGCCTGCGTCCACCAGACTCAATTCGTGCATTCGCCAAGTGTCGGTCCATCGCACTTGCGACGGCCTGCTTGCTGCTCCCGCAAAGACCTGCTCGGGACACTCGCTTGCCGCCCGCAGGGTAGAGCGCAATCGTGCCCCACCGATGGAATACATCGAAAGCGTTCCGTCTAAGCACTTTTCCCATGTGTCTTGAGCGCCGCGGGAAACGTAAGCGGTCACAATCACCAATCGTCGGGCGTCATCAAACTCGATCTCGACGCGCTTGCCAACGGCCACGGCCTGGTGCATTTCGCGGATATTGCCCACCCACGACTGCATGGCCGCTTTCGACCCGGCGTAGGTCAGCACCTCGCCCTGGCTGTCCATAACTTCGGCGGTCGCCACGCCCCGCACCATGCGCTTTTCTTTGTCGATCTTCGTGAATGGCGCAAAAAGATGAATCCTGTCCATTATTCACTGTCCAGATTTGTGATTTCTAGCGCGTCGGCGCCGGGTTCGGTTGCAATCTTCGCCACGTTCTTTCGTGGGCGGCGGCGTTGCGCTCTCGCAATCAAGTCTTCTATCGCAGGCGGGCCTTTTCGAACTGAGACGGGTAGCATGGAAATCAATTTCGTGAGTTGCCGGCTTATTTGCGTTAGCAAGCGGTCCACTGTCGCCTCTTCCCGTGGGGTTTTCACTTCGGTCATGCGCTGTCGGGCACGAAGTAAACCCTCCAAGAGCACGCCCGCCGTAAGCACTGTCACGTCCTCGCTCACGCCGATCCGATCTCTCCCGCCCAGTTCGCGCACCCACGCCCGAGTAGCCCGCAACGCGATTGTGCGTGCGTCCTCGCCGTCCATTTTTTTCTTTGTCGAAATTGCGTCCATTCATCCCCCTATGCGTATCTAAAGCCTTGTGTCGAGCCGTACTCCATCGCACGGCGAAACTGTGCATACAACTGCTGCGGAGTCTGGTCTGGGTAGGCCTGAAGGTTGACGGGTCCGATATTCTGGATGGTGGTGTTGTTGGTAATCCCCGCCATTGTGGGCCACGTGGGCAATCCCGTCCCCGGTGCGAAGGTGGCCAACGCCTTCTCAAAAGCGTCCTTATTGGTGGTCAGGAATTGCTGCAACAGCCGCACGCGGTCTACCCACTCAAGGTTTCCCGCACGAATCAATTCCAACTCGCGTTCGAGTAGTAGGTTGCTGTCCGCCTGCAAGCCGAACAGTTCTTTCCGGCCCTCCAATTGTGCGTCAAGCCGCTTCTGTTCTTCGTCGAGTGCTTTTAGTTTCTCGTCGCGCGCCTCGCGGATGGCCTTGATTTCCTGGTTCGCCTGCTGCGCCGGAGTCAACGTCCGCGCTAGACCCAGCCGAGACTTCACGTCGTGTTCGGCCTTGGCCGCGTCCTCGATAATCTGCTGGCGCTGTTTTTGCAGATCAATTTCCTGCTGCAACAGGTCGATGGTTTCCTGTTCGGCGTCGGAAAGATCCTGCCGGGTACTCTTATAGATATCCTGAAGTGACCGCGCCACATATTCCTGAGCCTTGAGTGCCGATCCACCGGCATCCAGGAATTCCTTCACCTTCTCATTTAACTGGTCAATGGTCTTGCCGATATCGCGCAACGCTTCCGGCAATGCCAGATTCGCCAACTCGCGGTCAAAACCCTCGAAAATCTCCTTCTGGCGCTTCTTGAGATCCGCCATCGCCTTGTCAATTTCGGGAAGTAGCGCCTCAAGTTCTTTCTTCCCGCCCTTGCGCCCCGACAGTCGGTTAATAGCGTCCTGCCGCTGGCGCTCCAATTCCTTGAGGGCATCGCGCAACTTCTTGTCGCCAGCATTGAAGGCGTCCAGCGTCGCGTTGACCGCTTTGCCGATTTCTTTCGCAATCCTCTTCGCCGCCTTGGTGAACGCCGGGGCAATGATTTGCAAGATGCCGCCTCCCACCTGCATGACGGCACCAATTGGCCCGCCCAGACCTTGGCCGATGCTCATAAGTGTTGCGCCAATGCCCTGTGCCACGCTTGCCTTGAAATTGGCGACAATAACCGCCACCTTGCCGACCGCGCTGGCGAGTCGCTGAGTCCAGTCTGCGCCCTGCTGATCGAGCCGTTCCTGTTCTTCGTTGAGTTTGTGCAGGCTTTCGAATGTGGCAAAGAGTTGACTCAAACTCTTTGGTAGACCGGCACTGAATCGCGACACCACTTCCGAGAGTGTGCTCATCACTCCCAGGATTGAATCGGAAAGCGTCTTCTGTTCGCGCATCGCATCGAGAATCGCCCGATGGTTCTCCAGCCGCGCCTTTTCCACGTTGGCGATAGCCTGGCTGACGGCCAGTTGCGCTTCCTCCTCACTGGTCTGCGCCTGCGCAAGCGTCCGAGCGGCTTCGCGCGCCTGCTCTTCGGTTTGCTTGGGGTTTTCCGCCACCACCCGGGCCACCAGCACCTTGCTCTGCGCATCGAGTAGCGCATTCTGGGCACGCATCACTGCTGCCTGCGCTTGGAGCAATTCCAGTTTCGCTCGCGCGTTCGCCACTGCCACCAAGTCGCGGTCGGTTGCCACCGCTTCGATTTGTGCCAACTCGCGCTTGGCTTCTAGGATGGCCTTGTCGCCAGCCAGCGCGTCGCCAGGTGGTTTGAGTTCGGGCCGACCCTGAAGACTCAACGGAAATGGGAAACTCTTGAAGGCCGCTTCGCGCAACGCCGTTTCGAGTTTCGTCCGCAGTTGATCTAAAATGCTGCCCTCTTCCCGCCGCGCTTTCAGTCGGTCAACTACAAGCGTCCGCAACTCGTGCTCAAGCTCAATCTGGTGCGTTACATTCGCTAAGAGCGGTGTGCCTGTGAGATTTACTTCCTCGCGGCGCAAGGCCAGAAGTTCCTTCTCGCGTGCGGACACTTGCGATTCCCGGAATGCCGCCGGCGTGAGGTTCTCTTTTGAAACTTCCTCACCCAGCGCGCGAGACATTTTCATCTGCTCGGCCCAGCTCTCGCGCCGCTTCGCCGTGATTTGATCGAGTAGCCGTGCTTCGTCGCCAGATTCTTTCCCGCCCGCCGCAATCCGCGCGGCCTTTTTCATTTCCTCCGTTACTTGCTTGCGCGTTTCAAGTTCCGCGATAAGTTTTTCGTGTATCTTCCCCTCTTGCGCCAAAATGAATCCGACGGCGCGCTGTTCATCGCTCAAAACCGCACCCGGCGCGATCCCCGCCGCAAACCTGCGCCGGAATTCGGCTTCGCCTTCGGCCAATTTCTTTTGGCGTTCGACTTCAACGTCCGCCCCTACGGGCATTCCCTTGACGGAAATCCGCTGCGCTGGCGTTGTGAGTTCCGCAAACATCGCTTCGCCCGCTGGCGCCAGCCGGACTCCCGCCGCCCCGGCCAAGTTTCGATGTTCCTGTGCTACCGCCGTCAGTTGCTCAAGGTACGCAGCAACGCCGTCCTTTAAGTTCGCCCAGAAATCGAGCAGGGGAACCAAACCCGCCTTTAGTCGCAGGTTGGCTTGGTCGAGTTTCGCATTCGCAACTTCTAATTTCTCGTAAGCCTTCGCCAACTCTTCAACCGGAACGGTGTCGCCCATTGCGGACAGCAACTCGCGCACGCCGTCTTTCCCTTTGTCGAGGAACGGGATCAAGTTCAAGCCGCTGCGCCCGAACAATTCAATCGCAATGCGTGCCTTCTGTGGCCCGTCGGCGTTCTTGGCAAAAACTTCCGCCAGATCCAACAAGACTTCATTCATCGGCCTGACGGCACCCGCCGCGTCGCGTGTTGCGATTCCGAGTGCGGCGAGAATCTTGGTCCCGCGTCCACCAGCGCCTTCAAGGCCGTCTTCGCCCGCACCGCCGACAAGCGCCGTGCTGAATTTGCGCACCGCAACTACCACATCCTGCAAATCCAATCCGGTTGTTTTCCCAATGAAGGCCATCTGCTGCAAGGCGGGTACCGCAATGCCAGTCTTCTGAGAAATCAGTTCGAGGCTGTGCGCGAACTCGGCGCCACTCAGCGCCGCATCCGTCAGAGCCGTGGCCGCGCTCTTCACCCCCTGGACTAAACCCATTCCGCCGGCCACCACACCCACGGCCTGTAGCATTCCGGCGGTTGTGAATTCGCGCCTTGGCCCCCACGTAGCCCAGCCACCCGCCTGTCCCTTCAACTCGATTGTGGCCGCCGTGAATTGGGTTTTGAAATTCGCAATCTCCGTTTTCTTTGCGGCCATCTCCGAGCGCCACTGCAAGATTCGCTTGCGGCTTTCGCTCAACTCCGCGGCGGTCATGCCCGCTTCAACGCGGACTTTTTCTGCGGCGATCTGCCCGTTGATGGAAGAAATGACAGCCCGTGCCTCGTCCATCCGCTGGCGCATCTCGTCTTTCAACTTTCGAAGATCCTGTGTGTTCGCCCCAACACCTAAAACCAACGCCATTAACTCGCCCTTTCTACTCTGTAACCTTCCGCCAGCCGCCCGTTTCGGCGCGGCATCCTCTTGGCGATTTGGAATGACGCAATCTCAGCAACTTCATTAACTATGTGGGCAATAGATTCCCGGTTTAGCGGACGGTTCTGCGCCAGCACGGCGCCAGCCCGCGCCTCAATAGTCGGGATCGCCAGCTCCCGCATCCAGCGCCCCGGAACGGCCCGGACGCGCCGCGCAAAAACCGTTTGGCCGTCACGCCCGCCCACGAAGCGCAAGGCTCGCGCCCTCTTTGGCCCGAAGGCGCGCCGCCCGGAGTTCACACTGTCGAAATACTCAAACCCCTCTGGGCTTTTGGCGTCGTTTACCACGTGCGCCACGATCCCGCCGCCGGCTTCAATGCGCCGTAACTCCGCGTCAATCTGGCTCGTCACCAAAGAGAAGCTGATGGTCGGCAACATCACAAGTCCGCCTTGATGGTTTGGCCATGCTGGGCGGCAAGTTCAACCGCCCACGCCGCCGCCTGCTCGATTTCCCGGAATGGCAGTTCGCAAGAAATCTGCGCGTCCAATATTTGGACAAGCGCCGCCCTGGTTAGTTCGTTTTCGAGCCGCGCGCCCCATGTCGCAATGCAAGCCTGCGGATCTTCCGCATGGGGCTGGTCTCGCGCCGCGCAGATCGTCGCAACGCCCCGGAGAAGACTATCGTTGTCCTCGCGACTGACGGACGCGGAGAGTCCGCCGGACGCCAGTGCGGAGAATTCTCTGAGTTGTGCGCTGCGGCGTTCGATCACCTCAAGGTAGAAGCGTGGCCACCAGGCCGCCGGCAGTGGCCGAATCTTAAATTTCCGACCGTACACTTGGAATATCTGCGGCTTCGTCGCCTTGCGGCGCCATCCACGCATGTAGTGACCTCGATTGTTTGGGCTGTATTATGAAGGAAGGTATAATCGGCAGAGTGTCCAGCGCGGCGGTCTATCGACCCTGGAGTTTCCTATCCAACAAGCCGAATTCGTGTTGAAGCCTACCGAGGCGCAACTGGTTCGGGCCGCTAATGGTCCCACGCAACAATTCCTCGTTCAGCCCCCGGATTTCCGTGGCCATTTTTTCCGCCTGGTCGCGCATCTGGACTTTCTCCGGTGAATCCGGCACCGAAGCGCGATTAGCCGAGGCCTCTTGCCACCGCTCCCAATCTTTCTTGGAGGCTAACATTCTTTCCCAACGGGAAATCAGCGCATCCAGTTTGCTTTGCTCCCAAAAGGGGTAGAACCAGTTGCGCTGGCCAAGCAGTTTCGCGTCGTTGAGGACTTTGATCTCACGTTCGATCTCTGATATTGCCAAGTTCAGTGATTCGAGATTCATTCCGCCAAAATCCATCGGCTCCGCAATGGTGATGCCTTTGGCGGCGAGTTTGGCCCCCAGTGCGGCTAGTTCGTGACCCTTCAAGGCCCGGGGTCCCAGGGCTGTGCTAAAACATCCGGTGGAGGCCGGGGGATCGGGCGGCATCGCCGTGAAGTCGCGCAGGCCCGACTTGTAGAGCGAGCACAAACCTGCGGCTTCTGCTCCCATCGGTTTGCCATCGGCCGTTTTGAAAATCGGATCATCCCACTTCGCGTCGGCGTTCGCGCCGCTTTTCGTGAAGTCCGCGCCAACATCTTTCGGCTTCGCGGTTGCGCTCACGGTTCGGCGCCGTACCTGGCTGCGTTCGGCCAGCGCGGCTTGCTTGGATATTTCAATCGCACGTGCGACCGCCCTTTGCAGTTCCCGCAGTTTCGTTAGTGCCCGTTCGTTCATTCTTTGAATTCTCCTATCGTAGTGTGCGCGGCCACCGCGCTCTTGGAAAGCTTGTCTGCCGCTTCGTCTTGAATGCTCTTGATGTCCCTGGCCGTCTCGACCGCGCCCCGGCTTCGGATGAACCTCGAAAGACGTTGAACTTCTTCGCGTCTTCGTTTTGCGGGAAGGCTATCAAAATCCTCCACTCCGGCCGTGTCGGCCAGGTATGATTTCACCAGTTCAATCGTGTCTGTCCCGAGATATGGTTGAAGGGTTTCAGCCGCTTCTTTAAACTGGCGTTCCGCGTCCGCAAGGGTTTCGGCGTCAAGTTCCCGGCGCCCATTGTTGAGGCATCTCATCCATCCTCGTGGCGCCTTGAACCCATGCTCCGAGCAATGGTTCACCACCTGCGACATGAATCGCTCGTGGGTTTCTAATGTGTTGGGCAGTGAGCGCATCCCCGAGTAAATCCGCTCCGCCACGGTGTGGAACTGGTCCACGTGCTGATACGCTTTGAAGCCCGCGTCAGCGTCAAACCCCGCTGCGTACCAGAGGAGAAGCCGAGTGCGGCCAGGTCCGCTCGGATGCTTGCGAAGATCATCATCGAAGTTGAAGGGCTTAGCCCCGCTTGCGTCTTGGATACCAGGAGCCGACAGGCTCTCATCTTTACCCATACCTTTACCTAAGTCAGATCTGACTACTTTAGAGGCACCGCCCTCGACATTATCCTCGTCATTGTCATGGACATCCTCCTCGCAATTTTCGTAGACTGGATTTTTCCAATCCATTGTGGCCTTGGCACTTAGTCGCCTGTCCTCATTGACACCGTGCCTGACCTCATAGCCGTCCAGCAGGATAGGGTAATTCCCGTGTCGACCGGGTGTAGCAAATCGCTTAATGTGCCCAGCGGCTTCGAGCGATTCCAGTAGATCCCGCGCTGTTCTTTCTACAAACCCAAAGTCCGCTGCAAGACCCTTCGCGCTCCCCCACCAGATCCCTGTCCGGCTGTCCGCTCCAAGAAGCATCAGCGCGTAGGCCGACAACCCGAGGGGTGTTATGTCCCCACGCCGGACATGCTCAAGCAGTCCGCGTCGAACCTGTACGTAACCGCGCGCCGGCCCGCTCATCCGTTTCTCACTTCAGACGCCCGCTGCCGCGATATAGCCTGCTATCCGCGCCCGCGCCTGCTCCAACTTGCGCGTCTCGCTGGCGATGTTCTTCTGGCACATCTGTGCATGTTTGCGGCACAGCTGCGCGAGACGGCGGACGTGCGGGATCAGGACTTTCGCGTCTAGGGCCAGGGGCACATCGAATGCAATTGAGAACAAGTCGCAACCGCGTTCAACGATGGTGGCCAACACAGCGAGTCCGCCGGGAGCAAGGATGTTCCTGCTTCCGCGCTCGTAGCGGCACACGGCCGCCGCACTGAGCCTTTTCCGGCCAAGCCGATGCGCAAACGGGGGAACGTTCCGGGCAATATCCTCCAGAGAAACCTCGGCATAAGTGCGGATGATCCGCACGTCGTGGAGTAGATTTGTGGCCATTAGTGTTCCTAGTTGTTGGGATGCGAGTGAAGGAAGGACTTGCGGTGGCGTAATTCCTATCTGTACTTAAGTAAGTATCGGATAGATTTTCCTGAAAGTCAACACAAATCTTCGCCCCTCCATTGCGATTACCATTGTCGGCCTGTGCGACGGCGCCGCCAACGCCCCCGGCCCGGCCCGACCGCGTGTCCGAATCGGCTTGGCTTCCATTAGGTTGTGTGGCGAATCAGCACACAAGCGATACTTGGGGCGACCCACACCTCCGGTCTTCCCTGCCTTCTACGCCGCTTGGTGCCCACGGGGAGTTAGTTCACGTGCGCGACTTGGTACTCGGAAACCCGACTCCCAATGGATGCCATTTGCGCAGAATCCGCCACAGCCAGAAAACTCTTCGCGTTGCGGGCCAGTAAGCTAGTCAGCGCCCGTTCGGCTGGCGTTGTCCATTGCCACTCGTCAACCATGACGTGTTCGAATCGCTCCTGGTATTTGGCCAGCACTGCGGGGTTGCCGGCCAGCAGAAGGTACGATTCGTAGACTAACGAATACCAGTCCGCAAGAGAGCGCTCTTGTAGCGTCCGCTCGTATTCCTGGTAAACCTCGGCCAGCGTCCGAAGGCGATGAGCTTCATTCAGCGTCTCGTTTCGATAATCTTGAATGTGGCAGGCCCGACTGAGACAGGCCGCAGGGGTTTGTAGGCTGGGTTTCTTGTCGGAAATGTACTCCCGGACTGTCGCGCAATCGATGTGCGAACAGTGAAACCCCTTCGTGTCCAAAATCTTCTCGATTATCTGCCGCTGGTCGGTTTCGGTGATTATGGGATGGTGCCCAACGCCTGTGTTCACCCGCCCCTCTTCGCAGAGAATTTTCAATCCGAGGTTGTGGAAGGTCAGTATCTGTCCCCACAACCGGGCACTGTCGATCTTGGCGGCACGCGCGATCTGTTGAATGAGCTGCGATCCCACCCGGCGCGTGAACGTCATGCAGAATATCTTCTCTGGCTCTACGCCTGCCCGGAGCAGTTCCAGGAAGCGGGAGACAAGCCAGTTCCGCTTGCCTGTTCCGGGCGATGCGAGAATGAGACGCGCGCCCGTGTTCGTTTTGACGGTTAATTGTTCGTGCATATACCACCTCCGTGGTTTAAAGGATCGTTAGATTGTGCGACTGGCTCTCGGGCCAGCCCAGGTTCACATGTACTATAGAGTTACCAATCGTGCGGCGCCCCAACCAGCGCGAGGCTTCTCCGTGATTTAGCCAGCAGTTTGTGGACCGCAGTGACCGTGATTTCTCGCGGCGCCGCGATCTCCCGGGTAGTGAGGCCGTCGGCGTAACGCTCGATGAAAATTCTTGCCTCGTGCGGGAGAATCCGCGCAAGGTTTTCGGGCGTAGCCACTTGCGCCCAGATAAATCCTTCTGCGGCCTTGGCCGCTATTTCTGCTCCTGGCCGGAAGGCCGCAATGCGCCTTTCCATGCTTGGCGCCGGAACTTCCTTTTCTGGTGGCGGCAATGCGTCCACCACGATTCTCTGGCGGGTGCGCGCTTTCAGCTTGGCGGGTGATTTGACCTGTTCGGGCGTGGCCGATTGCGCGGGAAGCGCAGTGACCTGTGGGGCGTCTGTGCGGGTATTCGGCAATGGCGGGGAATCCTCTATGGGCAAGTGTCGCCGCTGCAGCTCTTCGCCAAAGACACACAGGTCCGTATAATTTAGGCGCTGCAACCGCCGACTGCTGGCGGTCGCCAGATCGCGCACCCCGACTTCGAAGATCAGCCTGAGCGAACTATCGTGGAGGCCTCGGACGAACGCCCCGAGGCTTCGTTCTGGGCCGTGTATACCAAGTTGGCGCAGTGCACGATCCGAAACGCAGGGCGGCAATGGCCCCGGTTCATGGTGCGCAGAAGGGCGCTCGACCGCATTCGAAATTTCCCAAAAAGTTGGTTTGCTTTTCACTGGCGGGACTACTGGCGGTGAGAATACAATTGCGGTAGCCATCTGGACCTCCTTGATAGGTCTGGCTGGTTAGGAGCGCATCTCGTCCTTTCTAGACGGATGCGCTCTGTATCTTTGTACCGCGCCCTTGTTGCGATGTCAAGGGATATCTGCGCGAGCGCGTCGCGCCGTCCAAATTCTAGACAGTTTCCCATCTCATTCCGAATGGTGCCCATTGGCGGCGCTCCTTTGAATTTCGGCATAGCTGGCTACCCGCCACGCCAGTAAGGTCGTTTTTAGCTCGCCCATCAAGGTCCTTTTCATCAGGAACGGCCTACTGGTGAGATTCCCCGGCGAAAGGCGCGGCGCACTCAAAGAAACCCCTAGAATCCCGTTTCCGGCGTTCTGTGCCACCGTAGCGCAATCGACTCCCGCCGGCAGTGCGATCCCACGTCGCCGCGAATTTTTGGCGCGTAGCGCGTCCGGCGGGCGTTGCCCAAGTGAAAAGTTGGGGAGATAGTTTGAGAGACCCAAGCGGCGGATGGAGGTGCCGCCGTTGGTTTTTCTGCGATGGCCGGGGGTGTCTTGGTAACACCGGGGTAACACAGAAGGCGCGATTCCGCACTATCGGCCCATGATAGACGGTATCACTCTGTACCATTCTGGATAACAGGGGTAGATGGCCACACACCGCATGAACACAGGTCAGAATGCAACTCGGATCGCCGCATCTCGTTCGTATCGCACAAGTATGCAATATCCAGTCTCGCCCTTTCACGGCGGTAACGCGGGTTCGAATCCCGCCGGGGACGCCAGCCTTTCTTTTCCAATTGTCAGGCGCTCCAGTTGGTTGAAGGGAGGCGAAGTTACAACGGGTCCAAACAGCCCCTTTGAGAAAGCCAACCCCTCAGGGCAGAACGCTGTAATTCCCCCCTCTCAACCTGGACCCGCACCTTGAGAATGAACGGGCTTTCTTCGAGCGAGGCAGAGATGAGCAGAAGAGCGCGTGCGGACCTCACGGGGATCTGGGCAGGGCCGATGGCGGGTCGGGCCTATCTGATTGCGGTGAGCAAGCGTTCCACGCGCGGAATCGTGGGTTCGAATCTGTCGAACCGCTGCCCGACCCCGGACGCACCGTCCGCCACCGAGCAAGCAGTGTTGGAGCGGCTTCCGGCGCGCAGTCGCGAGGCTGGCCGGAGCGTCATCACCGAGATTGGCACGCGATCCACCTCAATCCGCTCCCTGGAAGTCGCGGCGTGGCTGGGCGTCGCCCGTCACCGGATGGCGCGCCATCAGCCGGAAGGTAAAAGTTGCGCGGGACCATACTCCCCGTGAGGTCTTTCGCGGATTCAAAAGTGACCTAAAGTCCGAGGCCCCGGTTGTCCAGTTTCGCGGGGGCACCGCAAACGGATGACGTTTGGACAATCGAGGAAACGTCCAGTCTACGGGCTCCAAACTAAAATACCCTGCTACCCGGATGAATGTTCTATTGACAGAAGGTGTACCATTCCCTTATCTCAAATGGGCCACCCCATCCGGTACTGGCAAGATCGTTTCGACTGAAACCGTCACGCCGCTGCCAAGACATCTTGCCATGATCACCAGATAATCGAGGAAGGCCCAGAAGAGAGGGATCCATGGCTACGGACCTTGTCCCGCAATCGGCTCTTACCTCTCCGGCGAACTCAACTCCCCCCATCCTCCGGTATCCAAGTCTGATTGGAAGACGGCTTACCCGACGGAGGCATGGAAACAAATCTGGATGGAAGGAACCTACTTAGCATCGCTTTTGGGGCTGGCGGTGATTGTTGCGTTCATCATTATTACGAAGCGCGAAATACTCACCAATCACCCTACCGCCCAGAACCTTCTCTGTTGTGGCCTCGGCGGAATCACCGGCAGTTGGATATACTCGGTGAAGTGGTTTGTGCGCGCCATCACACACACGATTTGGCGCCACGACCTAATCATGTGGCGTTTGGCATCTCCCTTCTTGGGGATCTTTCTTGCCGTATCCGTTTACGTCGTGATTGAGACGGGCCTGCTGGGCGTGACCTTTGTCCGTGCCAATGCCCAGATGGAACCCGGTTTTGATCCGAAGTTGTACGCCTACGCGATCGGCTTCATGGTCGGTTTGTTCTCTGATGACGTGATGGGAAAACTGACAGAGGTCGCCAAGACGATGTTTGGCAGAATCGCCCCCAAAGAGTAGCGTGGCTGGAGGAGGGCTCTCGATTGCTAACGCGCAACTTGTGATACACCAGAAGCCGACCAGCGGGCGTCACACGCCACGAGTGCGACCTCGGAGCGCCTGCGAAGACCATTAGGCCCAGCTTCTCCGCTCTCGGAGGGGCGGGAGTGGTCCTCCCCTTTCACGGCGGTAACGCGGGTTCGAATCCCGCCGGGGACGCCATTTATCCTGCAAGACTTGCAACCGCAGCTTTAATCGCTTCTGGCAATGGGGGGACTTCCGGGGGACTTTCAAATCCCAAAACCCCGTCCAGACGGCCCACCGCCCCAAGCCAAAGATTTCCGAGTGGCACATTCCCCGCGACACAGCCAGGGCGACTATCGGCTCGAGCCAATCCGGACAGATATCCACGAGGGCGCGCAATTCGTTGGGTTGCTGACCTGACGGGCGGAGTCTTCGGCAGTGGGTGACACCTCGCCGTCTAAAATCTATCGGTTGACTCGAGAAGAATCCTGCAGTAACTTCGGTGG
>Ga0315284_10004155_pt1 | contig 20567 bp, 15 predicted proteins | sample YL17G09_16_MG_FD_203696 | JGI IMG/M metagenome (GOLD analysis project Ga0315284, IMG submission 203696) | Sediment microbial communities from Yellowstone Lake, YNP, Wyoming, USA - YL17G09_16 | ecosystem: Environmental > Aquatic > Freshwater > Lake > Sediment | place: USA: Wyoming | collected...
CATCCAACGTCTGACTTCGTCCGCCCGCGGCTTTGCCTTCTGCATTTTGCCTTTTGCCTTGTGTCTCCAGCCGCGCCCGCCTTCTTCATTTCCCCTTTCGCCTTCTCCACTAGAGCACTTGAGCACTTCCGTTCGCGCTTCTGCACTCTGACCTCCGCCTTGTCCGGTGCCAATGGTTTGGTGTCTTGGTGGTTGTATCGCGGTTTTCGGGTCTGAGCCGGTGCTTGACTCGTTCCGGACGGAGCGTATGATGGAGGCGGCAAGACGGCGGGCGGGAGCCGTCATCGGGTGATCGATGTCAACGTATCAGGAGGTGTGAATGCAGTACGTTCGAGGAACCGTTCAACCGTTGCTGCTCTTTGCGTGCGTCGCGCTGCTCGCGACCAGTGGCTGCGTAGCCCCGCCGATTGCGTTTCACGACGGGCTGCCGGCCTGGACCCCGGAACCGGGCAGAGCTGAGGGGAGCGTCGGCTATCACCGGATGTTCTGGTCGGAAGGGTCGGGCAGTTTCTGGTACCTGACGCCCGGAGTACGCTTCGGATTCGCCCGGCCGCCCCTGGCTGCGGACGTCGGATTGACATCCGTGGTCATAACGAGCGGAGGAGAATTCGGAGCCCTGCTCGGCCCGGTGCTGGGAATCGGCTACCGGAGTCCCAACTTCTGCGTCGTAGGCCGTCCGAGTCTGTACGTGCTCGGCATCGGTGGTGGTAGCGTGCAATTCAACTTGAGCGACGCCATTTGGCAGTTCTCCTTGCTCGCAGGGAACGGCACTCAGGCCGGCAAAGTGCACTTCTCGGGCGGCGGTCGCATCAGCGAGTATGGAGTCGGCCCGGTCCTCCTTGTCGGCTACAGCCTCGGGTCGGTCGACCTGCGGGCAGAAGCGTCGTATATGCTTCCAAACTCAGACCTCGCTGAGGGCCAACTCCTGACCGTGGGGCTTACGGTCGCCGGACCCGCGCCGAAGAGCGAGAATGATTTGGACGGAGGGAAGTGGTAAGCAGGCTGAAGTAGTCTGCCAGTTCTCCGACTGGGTCCGGCGCCTGCGCGACGGCACCCCCGTCTCCTGACCGGCCCGCGGCGGGCGTCCTCCTGCGTGACGCGGGACACGAACCGGAACAGCGACATTCTAGCGTCTGACTTCGTCCGCCCGCGGCTTTGCCTTCTGCATTTTGCCTTTTGCCTTGTGTCTCCAGCCGCGCCCGCCTTCTTCATTTCCCCTTTCGCCTTCTCCACTAGAGCACTCGTGCACTTGAGCACTTCCGCCTTGCTTTGTCCTTTGTACTTACGACTTTGTCCTTGCGCGTCCCATGCGCTCATCGCGCCCTGTGTGCTGTGTACTGTATACTGACTACTCTCCGCGGGCGCTCCGCGCCCGTGTGCTGGTTTGACACTGACCCGATTCCCGGCTATGACCTCGTCGTGTTTGACCGAGCTTCCGTCTTATCTTTGGGTCATTCGGCATTCGCCAATCGTCACTCGGAAATCATCGTTGCGCCCGCTTGACTTCCCGTCCTTCTGCCATATTCTCAAACCCATTGGGAAACGCGCCCGACGCCGTCAAGCGGCCGGTTGACCACTTCGACCTTGGTCGCAAGGTATTCCTCTCCGACGACTACAAAGAGGAAACCCGGGACACTTCCCATATTTCTGAGTGATGTCAAGGCGCGGCATGACGAAATGGTCGAGTTGGTCGAACGGATGATGACGGCCGACGGCTAGCGCGCCCTACGGGCGCGAGTTTCCAGTTGCCAGTTTGCAGTTCCCAGTAGCAGAACCGTAAGGCTCGCCCTCGAGCTTGAAGCTTGAGGCTTGAGGCGTGTGGCCCATGCTTACGCCCCCGCCATGTTATCTGCCGGGCAGCCCGGATTTCGCGGGGCAGAGAATCCGCAGATTACACAGATTACACAGATTCGCAGAGCACGGTCCGCGGTTCACGGTGCACGGTTCACGAAGATAGTCGCGTAAGTTACGAAGGATGCGTCCGGGGGCCACTCCACCAACAGTTGGGCCAGTAGTCTGCCCGATGGTTCGCCCGACTACCGGCCCGGCAGTTCGACCCGTGGTTCGACCGGTTGTCGGCCGGGCTATTGGGCCGGTGATTCCACCGACTGCCGGACAAGTAGTCTGACCGATAGCAGGGCCGGCAGTTCCACGGACAACTCAAGCCGCAGTCGGGCCGATTGTCGGAGGAGCTATTGGACGGGTTGCTCGACTGGTTGCCGGGGCAGCAGTTCCACCGGTAGCTTGACCGGTTGTCCGGCAAGTAGTTCGACCGGTAGTCATCCCTGCAGTTGGCCGGGCAATCCGCTCTGCTGTTCGACCAGTAGTCTGCCGAAGCCACACGCGCTGCGCGCGAGTTTCCGGTTACGGAGAGTACCCTGGTAGTCCGGTGCTCTAGTGCTGCAGCGGAGAAAGAAGTGGCGGAGGACGGAAAGCGGATAGCGAGTTACGCGGGACGGGTTGAGTGACGCGCCGGCCGGGGAGGGTTTCGGGGACACTTCATTGGATAGGATTCCCAGCGGGCCCGCGCATGGGCGTGATGCCTTCCTTGACAGTGGGCTAACTCCGGCCATTATTCTCCTGAGGAAACCATGCCCGACATCGAAGCCGAGACGCCGCACCCCGGATCTGCGGAGAGAACCATGTTGTGGAACTACGACTGCCCTGTTTGCCGCCGGCCGACTGCGGTCGACTGGCGACTACGCAAAGGCAAGGTCGTCTGCGGCTCGTGCGAACGGACCCACTACCCACCGACGCCGTACGAGGACCGCTATGCCTACGTCGACAGCGAACAGTGGCCCTATGAGATTGAACAAGCCGTCGTCGCGCTACCCCGCAGCACCTGCTCGGTGCCGGGTTGCTCTTTTGCGCCCGCGACGCTGGTGCACCGTCTGTCGCCTTCGGCCGGCGGCCAGACGTCGGTCGACAACCTGATGCCGCTGTGCGCGCACCACGTCGCGCTCAAGGGAAACCGGGACTACCCCGAGTTTATGGGGGCGCTAGTCCGGGAAGGCACCAGCCGGAAGCAGGGCGAGCCGAAGTCCGAGACTACCATAACCGCGCGCCCGCCCGCCCCGGGCCTGCCGGCGGCCGACTGCCGTGCACCGTCCGGCCTCGCGCTGACGCTGGCGTCGGCCCGGACCCCGCTGCCGCTGAACGCCGCGGGGCCCACCGCCCAGCCGCTGGCCGAGCTGAAGCTGGCGGTGCCGTTTCTACGCGGTCCGGCCATCAAGGTTGCGCTCAGCTACGACTGGGAGATGAAGAAGAGCGGACGCTGTCACGTATTCGTGCTGGCCTGGTTCCGGGGCGACGAGCCCGACCTCTCGCTGCTCGGCGGGCCGAAATACGCCGGCATCTCGATAGCGAAAGACCACCTGGGCGTCGAGAACGAGAAGGGTAGCGCGGAGTTGGAACTAGCGCTGCCCGAGTCGCCGGGTGGCCGCTGGACTGCGGCGGTGGCGCTGCTCGACGAGGGCTGCGAGTTCCAGTTCACCGAGTACGTGCTCGCCGCCACGAGCTGATTCAGCGCCGGCTTCCCGGAAGCCTGTCTTGGAGTACGTGCAGCCCCGGGCTGACGTCTTTTCCTGAGTTCCGGGGACACAATAAAGATTCCAGATGTCCCAGGCACTTGACGCGACCGGCGCGGCATGACCGGATGGTCGAGTGAGGCGGAGAGCGACGGCGAACGGCTTTGGCTGACGGACTGCAGCAGGCGACAGGCGTCAGCAGGTAGCAGGTAGTAGGCAGAACACAGTACACAGTGAAGGGGCGGCCTTTCGGCCGCCCCTTATGATGTTACCGGTTAGCCGCTACTTCAGAACTGCGGCCTTCTGGGCATAGACGCCGGCCGGCGTCACGAGTTGCACCAGGTAGATGCCGTTCGCCAGCTTCTTGCCGTCGAGCCTGAAGTTCATCCGCTGGCCGATGGTCGCGGTCTGAGTCTGGCTTGAAGCCAGCCGGCCATCGGTTGAGAAGGTCTTGAGTTCCATCACGCCGGAAATCGGCGCAGTGAACTCGACCAGGGCCTGGCCGCGGAACGGATTCGGAGTAACCTTCAGGGCGTACGGTTTGATATCAGGCCCGGGCAGTTCCTGGGCCACGCCCGGCACCCGTTCACCGAAGTACTTGAGTATCCGCGCGAAGAGGGTCCACTTCTGGACGTAGCGCGAGGTCGCGTGGTCGAGCGCCTCGAACGCGCAGGAGAAGAAGACGACCCGGTAGGCGCCGGCGTAGCGGATGATGGCCTGCACGCTCGTGTCCGGGTAGTCCTTGTAGTAGCCGCAGCCGAACGCGCCGTTCACAGGCTTGATGCCGTCCGCAGACTTGGAGTTATTCGCGCCACCTGCCCCGGCCAGGGCCGCGGTGTCGCCGTCCATTATCGGGTCGCCGACCGCGCCGACGATGAACGGTTTGCCGGTCGAGTCGTCGACGAACTGGGCGTGAAGATAGTCATCGAGGAACCCTTCGCTGCTGAGGTCCTGCGCGATGTTCTGGCCGGAGATGAAGAGGTTACCGGCGTTGTCCAGGTAGCTCGTCAGGCTGGCCTGGTCGGCCGCGGTGAGGGTGCTGCCGGAGTCGTCGCCGCAGAACCAGGTCACGACCGGGTAGTGGGACAGGGTTTCGGCAGAGGGTGAGCCGGAACTCTGCACCGAGTAGACGTCGTACAAGACGCCGTTGGAGTCGCAGGCCGCGGTGTAGTACTTCTCGTAGTCCGAGCCTTCCCCGTCGTTGACAATCAGTACGCGCGGCTCGCCGCACTGGACTTCGAACGAGGAGCCGGGATAGGCCGGGTCCGGTGTGGCGTGGACGGTGAGGTTGAAGGTGAGATGCTGGGGCGGAACCGAGGTCGGCACGGTGATGACAAAGGAGTCGGCCGAGCAGTTGCCGCTGGTGCCGCCGGCGATGTCCGGGAAGTGCGCGGTGTCCTTGACAATCTGGACACCGGGATAGGAGCAGGTGAGAGTGGCCCAGACCCCGGTGGCATCGCGCCAGCCGGCGGTGTTGTGGTAGGTGACGATGAGCGCCAAGTTCTCGCCCGGGTCCGGCCGGCCGTTGTTGTTGCCCGATGCGTCGTTGAACCGCCACGACTCGAGCTTCAAGTCGGTGTAGTAGAGCGGCAGGACGACGTTGCCCATGCTGACGCGGCCGGCCCCGCACTCGCCGATACGGAAAATCGAGTCAGGCATGGTGTCGCAGGCGGCGTGCATCATGTCAATCGCTTCCTGGTTGGCCAGCGCAGGGTTGAAGCACTTGATCCACGAGACCACGCCGGCAGCAAGCGGACAGGACATTGACGTCCCGTCCATAGTGCTGTAGCTGCCGGCTCCACGCGTCACTGTCGAGTAGATGCCTTCGCCTGGAGCCGTGACGTCAACCCACGGACCCCAGTTGGAAAAGCCGGACTTGTGGTCGTTGCTACGCGACGCGGCGACGTTCTCGACGCCGTTGTAGCAGGCCGGCCAGCGCTGGACGCGCACCCCGTCGTTGCCGGCCGAGCCGAACAAAACCATACCGTAGTCCCACGCCGCCTGGCAGGCGTTCGCCATCGGCTGGTACGGACTCGTACCACCGAAGCTCATCGATACGGCCCAGACGTTCATCGGGATCGCATAGTAGATCGCGGAGATCGCCGCGGAGATTGTGACAGTCCCGCCGCCACCGCAGCGCACGACTAAGGAACGGCTGTTCCATGTCGTACCGGCCACACCCACGCCGTTGTTCGTCACGGCATTGGAGATACCCCAGACGTGGGTACCGTGAGTGTCGGTGCCCTCCGACTGCGGTATCGGGTCGTTTCTGAGGAAGTCGTAGCCGACCACGTCGTCCGCGTAGCCGTTCCCGTCCTGGTCGTTGCCGTCAAGATCGCCATCGGGAGTCCAGAGCGTATCGAAAACGCCGTTGCCATTGAGGTCCTCGGGATGGTTGATGAAGATGTTGGCCTGGATGTCCGGGTGGCCGAGGTCCAGCCCGTCGTCGAGCGGCACGTTGATTACGGTCGTGTCGCCTTTGGCCACGCCCCAAGCGGTTGCCGCGGCCAGGTTCTGATAGTGCCACTGGCTGGCGAAGAGCGGGTCGTTCGGGGCTTCGTCGAAGCGCATGACGCCGTTCGGGCAGACGAGTTCAACTTCGGGCAAAGCCCGGTAGTCGGCCGCGACCGGCCCGACGTCCTGGCCGGCATCGAACTGGATGACGTACTGAAGGTCGCAGCCGTAGCGCATCTCGACCGCCGAGGGACGCGGATTGCCCATCAGGCGGGTGACGTCGTCAACGCGCCATTTCCGGCCGAGCTGGTCCAGGGCCGGAATGCCGAAGAGGGCAATGCCGTCCTGTTTCGCGGGCCGGACCTGTCCGCGCTGCGATGGGCTGAGCTGAATAACGAGCTGGCCGGCCATGTGCTCCTCACCGTCCTGGGCTTTGACTATCGGCCGGTTGAGGTTTGGCCATGCGAAGGTCATCGCCACCACGGCAGTGACGAGAAGTAGGATTCTCAGACGCATATGTTTGCCTCCTGGCAAGGGTTTAGTCCTGGTAGATGGGTAGTGACGCCGCCGAAGCGGCTTCCGACCCGCCTTGAATCATAGGACAAGCGGCCGGTGAAGTCAATTCTCTGCGGGTCAGTCCTTCTTTGGCAGGTTGATGAAGACCTGCCGGCTGGTCTCGCCGAAATCCTCGGAGCGTTGGAACTCAGCGTGGAATGCGGTCTCGAGGGCACCGGCGATTTCGTCCAGCATTGCTTCGGGCAGGCCGCCGTACTTGATGTTGAAGTCGTCATTCGGGCCGGAAAGGACCTCGTTGTCCTCGTTTGAGTAGCCGAGTTCAGCGAGCTTCCGGAGTGCCTCCCGGCCGAGTTCCGCGGAGTCACAGAAGACCGTGATTTCGACTTCGGCTTTGTCCCACTCCGTGGACGAGCTACCCAAGGGCAGGTTGAGGAAGACATCCCGGTCGTCGGCATCGAACGAGTGCTGGCGGTCGAGCTCGGTGTTGAACGTGCTGTTGGCCAGTTCCGAAATCTCGTCAATCATCGCGTCGGACGCCGCGCCCCATTTGATATTGAAGTCCCCGTTGGGCTCGTCGGTGACGTAGTTCGCGTCGTTGGTGTAGCCGAGCGGACGCAGGGCGGCAAGGAGCTGGTTGCCTCGTGCTGTATCGCCGGTGAAGACGACGACCCGCAGGTCTTCGCGTTCGAGGTCGCCGTCCGACCCCGGCTCCCCGCCGGACGGCAGCGTGATGAAGACGCTGTAGTCGTCGAGCTTGAACCCGCGCTCGCGCTCCAGCTCAACCTCGTACCGCCCCTCGACGAAGGCGATTATCTCCTCAATCTGGGCAGTGGCCGCGCCGCCCCATTTGATGAGCGGTCCATCCCCGGTCAGGACCGCGACAAGGTTGTGGTCGTTGTCATAGCCGCGTCGGGCAAGAGCCTCCAGCAGTTCCTCGCCTTTCCCCGTGTCGTCGGTGAATACAACGACCTGGAGGTCTGACTTCGCGACCTCGGAGACGACAATGTATCTTGTTACGCAGCCGGGAAGCATGAGCCCGGCGGCAACGAGCAGCAGCAGGGACGAACGACGCATTGTTTTCCTCCTCCAGCCACGCCGCAACTTGAAACCCGGAATCGGTCAGCCTTCGGCCCGGTCGGCGGCGAGCACGAGCTGCTCGGGCAGCCCTTTCATGTTCGGAATTTCCCACTTCTGTCGCACATCGCCGACCTCTTCGAGTGCGGTGACGTGGAACCCGGCAGCGACTAGAGCGCTGAAATGGTCGGAAACAGTCCAACTGAAGTCGTTCCGGCCGAGGCTGGCGCCGGGTGCGTTCGGGTCCGGGAGCAAGTCTTCTTCTTCGCGGGGTCGGCGCCGGTCGAAGTAAGAGCACTGGAACTGCGGCTGGCCCGGTTCCTGCTTCCAGATACGGCGGATGGGGTGATATTCGTTGATGATGAAGCGGCCGCCCGGACTGAGGATGCGATGGACCTCGACATAGAACCGGTTGATGTTGTCGAGCTGGCGCGTCACCTGAGCCGCATAGGCAACTTGAAAAGTCGAGCTGCGGATCGCAGACAGGTCGCAGAGGTCGGTCTGCACGAAGTTCAGTTCGACGCCGGTGATGCGCGCCCGGATCATCATCATGTCGAGCAGGCTCCGGCTCGGGTCCGCGACCGTGACGCGGGCGCCCATGGCCGCGAGTGCCAGCGCCGCCATGCCATCGCCGACACCGATCACGCAGGTGGTTCGGCCTCCGGCCGGACCGATCAGCTCCTGCTCAGCGACGTTGAGCGCGAGGGTGGGCATGACCGCAACGCGGCGCCAAGGCGCTTTCACGTCCGGGTCACGTTCCCAGGTTGGGGCAACCGGCAACCAGTCGCGATGAGCCATCGGCTGCCTTCCCCCGGCCATCGCCGGCTAGCGTCCGGGTTCGTAGCCGGTCAGGACCTGCTCTTCAGTGCCGGTCCTGCGCTTGACCAGCCCGACGCCCGGGGCAAGCCACTCCGAATAGTCGGCAGTGAACGAGAGTTCGGCCGCCGCGACTTCGCGGTGAATCTCAACCCGATAGCATTGGATGAACGTACCGGCCGGGGTTTCGACGTCCTCGATGGCCGCGACCCGGCCCGATACGCTGTCCTTCAGGAAGACCGTGTCCGTGCCCATGAGCACGACCGTGTCCCGGAACGACTCGTCCCAGGTCGCACCTTCGACCAGCGGCAGGGCGTAGACCAGCCGGTACCGTTCCTCAAGTACGTACTCCTGGCCGCCGCGGTTGGCGGAGAGATGGACGAACTGCCGCACGGCGGTGAGTTGCTTTGTCCAGTATTCCGGAGCGTAGTCACGGAGTACCACGACGCAGGCCCGGCCGGCCACCGAACTGTCGCCGACGACCGAGTCGATGGCGGTGTAACCGGCGGCCTCGTAGGTCCAGCGGCTGCCCGGGACCAGCGGGAAGTAGTCCGATTTTGCCCGGTAGAAGGTCATGTCGCCGCAGCCGGCCGCGGACATGAGCCAGAACGACCCGACGGCACAGAATGCGACAAGGACAGCCCGTGCGGCGGCGCTAGAAGACATAGGTTACACCTCCCTTGAGCGCGATGAGGTACGCGAACGAAACCGTGCGGGCGCTGCCGTCCGGCTGCGATTCAATGAACACGATGTTGTCAAGGCCGAGCGACAGCCGGCTGTGGCCCTGGCGCTGGAAGAAACCGACACCGATGTGGCCGGCCGGTGCCTTGCCGGTCTCCCGGGCCGACACGAGAGTGCGGCTGAGCAGGCCGTACCCGGCCGCTGCCGACGCTTCGAATCCCAAGCTCGACGTCGAGCCGGCGCCGGGTTGACGCCGGACGAATTCGTAGCCGTAGCCTACCGAGAGTTCGTGGACGTCGAACCGGTAGGGGCTGGCCTGTTTGGCCAGGAGGCCGGCGTAGCCGTAGTTCAACGTGACCCGACCGGGGCCGGTTTCATACCCAAGACTGACGCCGAACAAGGCGGCGGAGGCGTGGCTGTTCTCAAGCCCGGAACCCGGAAACAGGACTCCGATCTGGCCTCCGGCCTCGAACTGTCCGACAGGGGCCGCCGAGGCCAACCCGCCGGTAGTAAGGAAGGAGACGATCAACAGCGAGAGCATGATGAGAATGTAGGCAGTTATCGTTCAGAGTCAAGAAAGGCAATTGGCAACTGGTTACGTGCGGGATACGGGCTACGGAACAACCGCCATCATCCGGTCGAGTGCCATACGGGCCCGGGCGGCGATGGCTTCGGGAACGACGATCTCTGGCACGGAGCCTTCGAGCGCGGCCCGGACGTTCTCAAGCCGCGTCAGCTTCATGTTCCGGCAGAGTGCGGTCCGGCGCAAGGGCCAGCACTTCGTATCCGGCCGGTCGCGCCGGATGCGGTTGCACATCCCGGCCTCGGTGCCGAGCACGATTGTGTTGTGCTCACGCGCCAGCCTGACCATCCCGGACGTCGAGGTGACCTCGTCCGCGGCGTCAATCACCGCCAGCGGACACTCCGGGTGGACAACGATGAAGGCGTCGGGGTGTTCCTTGCGGGCGCGCGCGACGTCGGCTGGCCGGAAGGAGGCGTGGACGTAGCAGAATCCCTCCCAGGGGATAACGCCGGCAGTCGAGAGTCGAGAGTCGGGAGTCGAGAGTCGGGAGTCGTGCAGGGGGCGGCCGGTCTCGCGGGCGACGTAGGCCGCGAGGTGGCGGTCAGGCACGAAGAGGATGCGCTTGTCGTGAGGCAGAGACTTCACGACCTTGACCGCATTGGCCGAGGTACAGCAGATGTCGGACTCGGCTTTGACGTCGGCCGGAGTATTCACGTAGGCGACGGTGATGACATCGTCCAGTTCCCGTTTTCTCAGGCGCAGCGCCTCGGCCGTAATCATGTCCGCCATCCGGCAGCCGGCGTCCGGCGCGGCGAGGATGACCCGGGCGTCCGGGTTGACCAGCTTCGCGGTTTCGGCCATGAACCGTACCCCGCAGAAGACAATCGTCCGCGCACCTGTGGTGCGGGCCTGCCGGGCGAGTTCGAGCGAGTCACCGATGAAGTCGGCGACGTCGTAGATATCCGGAACCTGGTAGTTGTGGGCGAGGATGACCGCGCCAAGGGCGGATTTCAGATTGCAGATTGCAGATTGCAGATTGGAGGACTCGGATGTCATCTGGGCCCGGGGCGGCGCCAATGGCCGCGACCGGGTCGGGGGGCAGGGGTCGGGGGCCGGGGTCTCGGCGGCGGCGCGGTCCAGACCGACGCTTCGTCGAGGATGTGCACGACCTCGATGCCCTGCTTCGACAGGTACTCGCCGATAACCCGACGGTGGCAGTCTTCCGGTGTGCGTTCGGCACAGAGGACGCAGCACGCTCGTCGGGATGCCTTGCTGCGGATGATGTCGAGGCCGCGCTTGAACTCGTCGCTGCCGGTCCATTGCCGGTGGTCTTCGTCCCGGGGCCCGCCCAGCTCGTTTCCCATGTAGACATAGTCAATGCCCTGGCCGGCGGCGAGTGCCTGCAGGCCGTCGCGGCGGAAGTACTCTTCGCGCGACTCCGGCGTGCGGCGGACGTCGAACAGCACCTCCACTCCGTACTTCACCAGCAGCCGGGCAAAGTCGTAGTGCGTCCGGTGGTCGGTCCCGATCGTAAAGACTTTCATGGCTGCTGAGTTCTTAGTTGGTGACGTTCAATCTTAGACCGGAAAGGGCGGCGGGTAAAGCCCGGCGGCCAGCGAAATAGTGAATTGAGAATGGTGAATAGTGAAAGGCGAATTCGGGTCTTACAATTCCCAGTTCTCTATTCACTATTCTCCCACTTGGCGTCTTGGCGGTTTCATTCCGGTTCCAGGGTCGTCGGCTAGCCACTGACCCCGGGCTCCGATTCCCGGAGTTCCAGTCGAATCGTGCCGAATTCGGCCTCCTGGCGGACTCGTAGTTCGCCAAGCCGGACCAGTTCCAGCACGGCGATGAACAAGACGATGACTTCGGAAAGCGTGTTCCCGGTTACGACTTCCTCAAAGTCAACTGACTTGCGCTCGCGGATGAGGCGGCGCAGGTCGGCAAGCTTGTCTTCGAGGCGGACCTTTGGGGGCGCAATCTGGGCCACGCGGTCGGGCGTAAGCTTGGCCAGAACCCGCTTGAACGCGGCGGTGAGGGCGACGACGTCTTCGCTTTCGGCCAGCCTGGCGCGCGGCGACTCGCCGGCGCGCGGGTACAGCAGCCGGCGCTCCGACTCCTTGTCGGAGAGCAGCCGGGCGACCTGCTGGTATCGGCGGAACTCGTCCAGAATCTGTTCGAGGCTGACGGTCGGGGTTGTCAGGTCCTCGTCCGGGCTGCGCGGGAGGAGGGCGCGGGCCTTGAGCCGGAGCAGGACCGCGGCCATGATGAGGAAGTCCGAGGACGATTCCATGTCCAACTCGTGCGCCTGGCGTACCGAGACGAGGAAGTCGTCGGTCAGGCGGCCCACCGGCACGTCGATGACGTCCAACTCGCTCTTCCGCACCAGGTACAAGAGCAACTCGACCGGGCCTTCGAAGAGGTCGAGGCGAACGTCGGTCTTGGGGACAGTCCCCGTGCGGGGACAGTCCCCTTGAGGAGTCGGTGGCTGGCTGGTCATAGGTTGACCAGGCGGTAGTGGCGGGTGCCGAGGCCGCGGCGGGTCGCGGTTTCAAGGAGCAGCTCGGGTCGGAGGTGGGGATAGAGCTCCTTGAGCTTCGGGGCGAGGCGGTCCCAGGCGGCTTGTTCACAGGCGACCGGGTCGAGGGAGCCGAACAGGCCGATATCGGGCATGATGGGTTTCTCGTTCTGGGGGTAGCAGTCGCAGTTAGGGGTAATGTTGAGGCAGAAGTTGAGGTGGATGAGTTCGCGGCCATCGATGACGGCCCGGGCGTATTCAATCATCTTGAGCTGGACCGTTTCGGAAGCGGCGTCCCAGTTGATACGGATGGCGTTCCGTTTGCAGACGGTGAGACAACCGCCGCAGCCGGTGCAACTGCGGCCGATTCTGGCGACGTACTGGACGTAGTTGATGGCGTCGTGCGGACAATAGTCCACGCAGTCGCCGCAGCTTGCGCATTTCTCGGAGTCAATGGTGGGCTTGGAGGAGGAGTGCATTTCGAGTTTGCCGGCTTTGGCGGCAAGGCCCATGGCGAGGTTCTTGATGACTCCGCCGAAGCCGGTTACGAAGTGTCCCTTGAAGTGAGCGAGGTTGATGATGTAGCGGATTCGGCGGAGGCCGTGGGCAAGGCGGGCAACGGAGACAAGCTCGGAGTCGAGCGGGACATTGTAGGACTTCTCGCCATGCCGGCCGTCGAGTATCTCGAGCGGGGCGAGGACGTTCGCCATCGTGAAGCCGTGTTCGCGGGCGAGCTTCAGGTGCTCCGTGGCCTCCTGGCGGCGGCCGCGGTAGAGGGCGGTGGTTTCGATGACGACCGGCTGCAGGTTGTAGTAGCTGGCCGCGACCGCGGCGGCGCGGACGAATTCGGGCCGCAGATGGTTATCGTTGCCATGCTCGCCGAAGTGGACCTTGATGCCGACCTTCTTCTTGGGCCGGAGCCGTTTGAAGAACCCGGAGGTTTCGAGAATCGCGCCGACGCCTTCACGCGCCCGCTCCGCCGGCACCGAGTAGACGACGGCCGGGCTCATTGCCACACCCCGGGAATGCGCGTGCCGCAGAGCGGACACTTGCCGTTGTTCAGGTTGTTCTCGACTATCGAGTAGCCGCTGCGCAGGATGACGGCCTTGCCGCAGGCGGGGCAGTACGTGTTCTCAGCCTGGTGTCCGGGAACGTTACCGATATAGACGAACTTGAGGCTTTCGGTCCGGGCGATGGCGAGGGCGCGTTCGAGAGTGGCGATTGGCGTCGGCGGCGAGTTCTGGAGACGGTATTCGGGATGGAAGCGGGTGAAGTGGATTGGGACCGTGTCACCGACGTTCTCCCGAATCCAGCGGCACATCTTCCGGATGGTTATCGTATCGTCGTTCAGGGCCGGGACTACCAGGTTCACAAGCTCGAGATGCGTGCGGCTCTGCGCCACAATCTTGCAGGCCTCAAGCACCGGTTCGAGAGTTGAGCCGCAGACGTTCTGGTAGAACTCGGGCGTGAAGCCCTTCAAGTCAATCTTGATGGCGTCTACTGCCGAGCAGAGTTGTTTAAGTGGCTCGGGGTTGATGTAGCCACCGGTGACCACCGCGGTCCGGATGCCTTTGGCGCGGGCCAGGCGGGCGATGTCAATCATGTATTCGTAGAAAACGACTGGCTCGGTGTAAGTGAAGCAGATGATGGGCGCCTTTTCTTTCACGGCCAGCGCGACGACGTCAGCCGGCGACAGGTCGAGGCTTTGCAGGTCTTCGGGACGGGCCTGCGATATTTCCCAGTTCTGGCAGTACTTGCAGAACTGGTTGCAGCCGGCAGTGGCGAGCGTAATGCGCTGGCGGCCGGGAAGGAAGTGGAACAGGGGCGCCTTCTCAATCGGCTCTTTGTTAACGGAGCAGGGGCGGCCGTAGACGACCGAGTAGAGCCGGCCGTCGCGGTTCTCCCTTACTCGGCAGACTCCGCGCTGGCTTGGGGCGATGACGCACCGGCGCGGGCAGAGGTCGCAAGCGACCAGTTTGTTGTCCAGCCAGTGGTAGAAGTCGGCTTCGCGCGCCGGGACCGGCGCCGTCTTCGCCGGGCCGGCCTGCCAGAGCAGCGTGGCGAGCAGGAGCAGGGCCGCGGACTTGACCATCAGCGGGAGGCCGCAAGCAGGTGAATCAGGAACCCGACAACGGCGCCGACAAGGAACAGGCCGCCGGTCGAGCAGCAGGCAATGAGTTTCGCCTCGGTCGGGGCGTTCAGCACCTTGCCATAGTCAATAGAGACTTCGGTCACCTTGCCGGGCTCGACCCGGACCGAACTGGTGCCGGCATTGATTGCCGCCAGGGTCCAGAGCGAGGAGAGTTTCGCGCCGACGTCGCCCTGGCGGATGTGCCAGTAGACGTTTTCCAGGCTGTCATCCGAAACGATTGAGACCGAGTAGTTGCCGGGCTTGAGCCGGTGCATCTCAACCGGGGTCCAGCCGAGATAGTCGCCTTCGAGGTAGACCGCGATGCCGACCGAGTTCGATTTCACGGTCAGAAAGCCGGAATCGACCGGTACGAGGCCGGAAAGCAGCAATATGATACTGAGATGGCACACGAGCAACAACAATAGCCAATTGGTGCGGTTAAGTCAATCCGGCTTCGAAGTAGCACCGAAGCCCGAGGCGCGACGCGGGCGGCAGCGAGTTAGCGCCGGGCGCGGACGTGCTTCAGAATCCAGTCGCCCATCACCTTGAGCGCGGAAGGCGAGATGGTTTCCTCAATCTTCGCGTACTCACTGACCCCGCCGGTATTCGCGGTCTGGAGCAGGTGGTTGAGCCCGGGCTGTTCCTTGACCACGAAGTCCTTGTTGCCGCCGGCTTTGAGCGCAGCTTTGATTGCCGCGAGGTTCTCTTTGGGCGCGACCTGCACGTCCTTCTCGCCGACAATCGCCAGCACCGGCGGCTTCAGCTTAATCAGTGCCGGCCGCGGGTCGTAGTCCAGGAAGTAGCGGAGCCATGGGCTGAGCACAGCCTTGACCTGCTGTTCGACCGCCTGGTCAGAGGAGTTCAAGGCCTGGCTGTCGTTTGGGCTCAGTTGCGCCATCGCCTGCTTGAGCAACGGGCGGAGCCTGGCGGCTGCGACGGCAGTATCCGGCTCAGTCTTGACTATGTTCAGCACCGCGCGCTGGACAACGGCGTTCTTCGCAAGCGTTGAGTCGGCCGCGCCCTCGGCTTTGGCCACAAGCTGTGACTGCAGCATGAGAATGGAGTCGCCCGGCAGCCCGGTTCCGGCCATGAGCACCACGAACGCGACGTCCGGAGTTTCGTTCGCCACAATCGGCGCAATCACGCCGCCCTCGCTGTGCCCGAGCAGGCCGATGCGCTTCGGGTCGATGTCCTTGCGGGTCTTCAGATACTCAAACGCGGCCAGCGCGTCGGTGGCAAGGTCAACGGTGGTAGCGGCATGGCTGTCCCCGCCGGACTTGCCGACCCCGCGGTCGTCGTAGCGCAGCACCGCGATTCCCTGCCGGGTCAAATAGTCGGCCAGCACCAGGAATGGCCGGTGACCGAAGACTTCCTCATCGCGGTTCTCCGGGCCGGAACCGGTGATGAGCACGACCGCGGGGAACGGGCTGCCGGTCTCGGGCGCGGTCAGGGTTCCGGCGAGCGTGAATCCGGCGGCCTTGTTCTCGAACGAGACTTCCTCTTCCTTGTACGGGTATGGCTTCTTCGGTTCCTGGGGACGGCGCGTCTCTTCGAGCTTGGCGAGCCGCTTGAGTTGAAGCGGCAGCGACATACCGGACTGCTTCCACGCGCCTTCGATAGTGCTGTCGTTCTTCAGGGTTCCCTCGTACCCGCCGCTGATGGTCTTTACCGTCAGCGTCAGCTTGCCGTTGCGGAACGTGCATTCCTCGACCGCGATACCTCTCGCGCCCTGGTCCGGGCTGTCGAGCGTTGCGGTCAGCTTGCCGTCAGCGGCCTTGTTGATGTGGAACACGACGCGGAGTTCGCCGCCCGGCACCTTGAGCGTGCCCTGCCACAGACCCTCGATGCCCCTTGCGGCCCTGCTACAGCCCGCAGCCAGCAGAAGCAGACAGACAACGGGAAGAACGACGCGGGCAAACGGTCTTGTCTTTGACATGCTACAGCCTCCTTTTCAGAACCTCACGTTCAACAGCTTCATATCCAACGCGACGGCGGTTTCCTTGTCCGCAGGTTCGCGCCCGAGCCCGATGCTCGACATCAGCAAACGCTGGTCAAGTCGGCCCAGTCCGGGAACAGGGCTCCGAATCAGGTTGCAGCCGACCGTGCTGCCTACGGGCGGCGCCAGGAAGCCCAGCGCGAGAAGGAACAAGGAAAAGCGCCAGAGCGAGCAGGGACATGTGATTCGGACTCATCGCAGGTTTCATTTCGGCTGCCCAAGTATCGCTCACCGCGCCCAACTGTCAACTGTCCCCGCCGCCTGCCGCAAGCCGAAGGCCGTCAGCCGCATGCCGTGAGTGAACGTTCTACACTGGAAACCGAACTCTCGGCCTTGACGTAGTCGAAATAGAATGAGACGTCCCCGAAATCCCGGCAAGACCAGAAGAAACAGAACGTACCACCCAGCCCCTAGCCCGGTCCTCTCAGTTGACCGCAAGAGCGCACAGGGCGAAACCCAGCACAGAGACGGGAACCCATCCTGGGCCCTGCGGGGCTGGCGAGCGTTGCCGCTGAGCGGAAACCCCACGCGCTACGTGCGAGTTACCAGTTCCCAGCCTGCAATTGACAGTAGCTGAGAGATTCCTCCACTCCGCTTCGCTCTGGTCGGAATGACACTTGGCGGCCTCTCGCTTCACGCCTGACGCCCGGCCGCAGTTCTTGCCTTTGCTGGCGGAGCCTCTACAATTTCACATCGACCTTGAGACACCTGTCCCTGGAGGCTTCTTGAAAAGAACTCTGATCATATCCGCTTTGGTGCCGGCCATATTGCTGGCCGGAACCGTAACCTACACGCTGAGCACGAGCCCGGACCAGGTCCGGCTCACGCGCTACAACGGCTTTGACGCCGTTGAGCTTGCATCGGGCATCGTGATTCCCGACCCGGGCAAGCCCTGCCTGCCCGAGGTGCCGGTGACTCTCGCGATTCCGGCGACCAGCCGTGTGACCGAAGTGACCGTAACCCCGCTGGCGACAATCGAGCTGGGCAGCTTCAACGTCATGCCTGCGCAACCTGCCTCTCCCCTGTCCAAGCCCGCGGCCGCGCGGGTTCCTCCTGACCCGCAGGTCTATTCATCCGCGGAGGCGTACCCGGCCAACCCCCTGCTCGGCTTTCACTCCGGCTCTGCTGCCGGGTTCAGACTGGTCTCGGTTCGCGTCTCCCCGGTTGCGTATCAGCCTTTGTCGGGACGACTCACGCTCACTTCTCGCCTGCAGGTTCGCATCAGCTTCGATGAGAACACGGGCACATCCGCGGTCCTGACGCCTTCGCAGCGCGACCGGGCTCTCTCCGGACTCCGCACGCTCGCCGCGAATCCGCAGGACCTGGAGCGGTTCAGCCCACAGGTCGCCGAAACTGACCAGCCCGAAATCGCCTACCTCATCATCACCAACGACGTGCTTGCCCCTGAGTTCGTGCCGTTTGCCGAATACCGCACCAGCCGCGGCCTGCGCTCGGAAATCCGCACCGTGGAGTGGATTGCCCGCAACTACGAGGGACGGGACCTCCAGGAAAAGACCCGCAACCTCATCCGCGACTACTTCGAGCATCGCGGCCTGAGCTACGTGCTGCTGGCCGGCGACAATCCGCAGGTGCCGTCCCGCCGCATCCGGCTCAGCGTCTTTGACGAGTCCGGCGACATACCGACCGACATGTACTATGGCGACCTCGACTACTCGTGGGACTCGAACCACAACAACCTGTTTGGCGAGATGGCGGACTCGGTTGACCTGTATGCCGACGTGCTGGTCGGCCGGGCCTCGGTTGACCGCGTCTCGCAGGTGCGCAACTTCATCGCCAAGGTCCAAACCTATGAGCAGAACCCGGCAACCGATTACATCAAGCGGACCCTGCTGCCATCCGGCTGGCTCTGGCGCGACATCGGTTACCATGGCAAGTTCGTCAACGACTCGATCGCGAACCTGACTCCGACCGGCTGGACCAACGTCAAGATGGAGAACCCGCCCGGCTCGGCCGTCGTACAGGACTCCTTCGACAACGGGTTCTCGATGTTCGACCCGGCCGGCCACGGCAACGCTGCCGGCGTCTACGACCAGGACGGCACCCCGATTTACCTTTCGGGCAATGCATCGAGCCAGCACAATCGCCGCCGCTTCACCATCATGACCTCGCTCGCCTGCGACCCCGGCGACTTCGAGACGGAAGACTGCTGCGCCGAATACGCGCTCAACTGCGACTCTGCCGGCTGCATCGGCGCGATGATGAACTCGCGCTACGGCTGGGGCACACCGCCCCAGATGGGGCCGTCGGAGAAGCTCTGCGTTCGGTTCTACGACCACCTGTTCAACTCGCAGGAGTATGTCATCGGTGTCTGCCATGACCGGTCGCGCGAGGAGTACTCGGGCTCGGCCCAGTACAGCTCACTCTGGCGCTGGTGCGTCACTGAGTTCAACCTGCTCGGCGACCCGGCCATTGACATCTGGACCGAAGCGCCCGGCCAGCTCGCGGTTACGGCCGCTGAGACGATTCCCACCGGCGCGCAGGACCTTGCAGTCGCTGTGACCCGTGACGGCTCGCCCCTGACCGGCGCGCAGGTCTGCGCCTGGAAGGGAAACGAGGTGTTCGCGGTCGGCCAGACGAACGGCGGAGGCATCGCCAGCCTGCCGATTCATCCCGCCACTGCCGGGTCACTGGTGCTGACCGCCACCGGCCACAACAACCTGCCCGCGAGTCGAACCGTCACAGTCACCGCGGGCGCGCCCGAGCCATACATCACGTTCCGCCGCTGCCTGGTAGACGACGCCGGTCAGCCCAACCCCAACGGCATCCTTGAACCCGGTGAGAACTGCAACCTGAATCTGACCGTTGCCAATGTCGGCAACGGCTCCGCCACCGGGACCCGTGTCGTCCTGCGGGTTCTGGGTGGACGCGTGTCTGTCCCGGACTCGACCGCTGACTGCGGCACCATCGCCGCCGGTGACTCGGCAACCACCGGCAGTCTCAGCCTGACCGCCGCGCCCGACGTCATGCCCGGCTCGACCGCCCAACTGCTAGCCCACGTCACGTCCGACCAATCGGAGTGGGACATCGAGTTCGGCATAACCGTCGGCTATCCGGGCCGGGTCTGCGCCGACATCGACACCGGCAAGGTCGCGCTCACCGTCACCGCACGCGGCACCGTCGGTTTCGACCGCGAGGACGGGCCCGCCGGCCGCGGATTCCGCTTCCCGAAGACCGACACTTCCAGCCTCAGCATCGCCAGCTTCTGCCTGGCCGGTTGCCCGGAGTACATTGCTGACCGGTTCTACAACCAGAGTGATGGCTCAGACACCGACTGGCGACTGGCAGAAAGCGTGTTCGCCCGCGCGCCAATCTGGAACGCCGACGAGTACATGACGTCCGCCTTCAACGACGCCGGCCATTCCCGCGTCCACAACGTCACGGTCCAGCAGCGCGCGCTCGCGACGAGCGAGGCGAATGACGACAACTGGGTCATCCTCGTCTACGACGTCTACAACGGCGGTGCCGAGGCCATCAACGGCTATGCCGGCGTCTTCGCCGACTTCGACGTCAAGGCAAGCGACCGGCTGCATGACCTCGCGTACACCGACGCGGGGTTGGCGACCGCCTACATGCGCAACGTCCTCACCACGGACCGCTGGTGCGGCATCAAGCTCCTGACCACGAGCGCGGCCGCGCACCTCGCGTGCATTGACCACGCCCGCTACGTCTATCCGGACTCAGGCCTGAGTGAAGACATGAAGTACCGCGTCATGGCCGGCCAACTCGGGGCCGCGAGTGCCGACCGCCCGTTCAACTGGTCGGTGGCGGTCTCGACCGGCCCGCTCAGCCTGCCGCAATATGGTCGGCAGCGCGTGGCCGTGGCGTTTGTCGCGGCCGACGACTCGGCCAGCTATCTCGATGCCTGCCACCGGAGCCAGGAATGGTATGACGCGAATGTCGGGCTGGCCGAGGAACAGAGCATCAAGCTTCAAGCCTCAAGCTTCAGGCTGGAGGCATACCCGAATCCGGCAACCGACCTTGTTCACGTCCGCTTCTCATCTCCACTCTCGACTCCCTACTCACTGCGCGTCTACGACACCCAAGGTCGCCTTGTCGTCGATCATTCTGCAATCTGCAATCTGCAATCTGCAATCGCGCTTGACCTGCGCGCTCTATCGGCCGGCGTCTACCACATTCGATTGACTGCCGGCGACAAGACGTTGACGCAACGCGTGGCCATCGTGCGCTGAGCCGTCGCAACACCTGTCCGGACGCCGTCCGCTTCATGCGGGCGGCGTCCCTTTTCCCGGAAGTCGACATGGATGCCACGAAGGCACGAAAGGCACGAAGCGGTCGGATGCTGTCAAGAT
>Ga0315284_10004156_pt1 | contig 20563 bp, 10 predicted proteins | sample YL17G09_16_MG_FD_203696 | JGI IMG/M metagenome (GOLD analysis project Ga0315284, IMG submission 203696) | Sediment microbial communities from Yellowstone Lake, YNP, Wyoming, USA - YL17G09_16 | ecosystem: Environmental > Aquatic > Freshwater > Lake > Sediment | place: USA: Wyoming | collected...
TCTGATATACCACAGGGCGAGGTCCGCGGGCCCCCTCCGCGCGAGCCTCGCGGCCGAGGGCGAGAGCCCCAGCGACACGGCCGCGGCGGCGAGCGCCTCGTGCGACCAGCCGAGCTCGGGCACCTTCACCAGGGCTTCCTCGAAGAGGGCGTCACGGAGAGAAGCGGAAGGGTCTTCTTCGTCGGAGCCACTCTTGCTGCTGGTGTCGTCCTCGTCCTCGACGTCGGACCCGGGCCACGAGGGGGGCGCGGCCTCGCCTCCCACCGCCGCCGAAGCCGCCGTTGCTGCCGCCGCCGCCTCTTCTGCCGAAGAGGTTCCCTTCCTGCTCCTCCTGTGCTCGTCCTCGGTCAGGCTGCTGTCTGACTCGGCGTCGGCGTCGTAGCCCCTGTCGTCGGCGGGCGAGGGCGAGGGCGACGATGAAGGCGAGGCGGGACGGCGACTACTGATGCTCTTGTCGGAAGAAGAAGAACAAGAGGTCGAGGTCGAAGCGGCTCGGGTCTGCGACGACGACGATGTCGACGATGCAACGGAGACGCTGCTGCCGCCGAGCCGCTGGTTCGAATTGTTCTGAATCGCATCGTCGTGATGATATCCAACGCCATGAATGATCGAGCTGCTGGAGGAGAAACGAAGGAAAAGAGCCGAGAGAGCGCTGGAAGTTGGAGGCGCGATCACGGTCGTCGAGAGCAATGGCGATTTCGTCGTCGTCGTTCCCGCCGTTGTTTTTCCTCCTCGGAGCAGGGCCACCGCCAGCGTCCGCGCCGCGGCTCGAGTTGCCATAGTGTGCACAGATGTGTATGTGACGGCCTCTCCACTTCCCTTTAGCTGGACCAGCAAAAGCGGGGCGAGCGTGGGTAGTTCTCGCGGAGAGAGAGAGAAAAAAGTGAGAGCAGACTTTCCAGCCCCTTCACTATTTCCGTTCTGGCTTCTTTCTTCTCTCTCTCTCTGTCTCTCTCTCTCATTCCTACGCTGGCTGCCGCTGTCGCCTTTCGCTGCGCCAGAGCAGCAGCAGTAGCGTCTGCACCAGCGACCGTCTCGAGAGCCAGAAGCAGCAGCCTGCAGGTGCCGCCACCGCTGCGCTCCTCGCTGCTCCTGATCCTCGAGGCAGGAAGAAGGCCTCGTCTTCTTCAACAACACCGCTCGATCGTCGTCGTCGTCGCCGCAGCTGCAGCGGCTAGATCGACGCCGAGGCCATCCACGCCTTCTTCTTCTTCTTCCTCCTCTTCGCTCTCTTCCCCCTGGGACGTCCCATCGTACCCTTCGAGCGACGACGCCATGGCCCCGAAATCAGCCCCGGCAGCAGCAGCAGCCAGAAAGAAGCGCAAGGCCAAGGCGGAACCCGAGTCGTCATCGGAGGGGAACTCTTCTTCTTCCTCCGATGACGACGCCGCCGCCACGGCCGCTGGCTCCGCCGACGACGCCACGCGCAAGGTCGAGCTCAGGGTCAACCCGAGCCGCGTCCGCCTGCTCTCTGAGACGCCAGCTGCCGCCGCTGCTGCTCCTCGCGACAGCGGCCCCGTCATCCTGTGGATGTCGAGGGACCAGCGGCTCGACGACAACTGGGCGCTCCTCTTCGCGGCGCAGCTCGCGGCCGCCGGCGGCGGCGGCGCCGCCGCCGCGCCGCCCGCCCCCGCCGCCTCCCGCGCCCCCGTCCCACTCGCCGTCGCCTTCAGCCTCGTCCCGGCGTTCCTCGGGGCCGGCGCCCGCCAGTTCGGGTTCATGCTCCGCGGCCTCGAGGAGCTCGAGGCCCGGCTCGCGGAGGTCTCCGCAGGGAGGGTCGCCTTCTTCCTGCTCGAGGGGGACCCCACCGAGACGCTCCCCGCCCTGGCGGCCTCGACGGCGGCCAGCGCGCTCGTCACCGACTTCAGCCCGCTCCGGCTCAGCCGCGCCTGGAAGCGCGGCGTGCTCGGGAAGCTCTCCGCCGCGTGCCAGATGTACGAGGTCGACGCCCACAACGTCGTGCCCTGCTGGGCCGCGACGGACAAGAGGGAGGTCGGCGCGAGGACGCTGCGGCCGAAGATCCACCGGCTGCTGCCCGAGTTCCTGACCGAGTTCCCGAGGACCGACGCCGCGCTCTCGGGCCTCCCGGACTGGTCTTCGAGCGCCGCAGGGAAGCAGCGGGCCGCGGCGAGGCCGGAGTGGGACGCGGTCATCGAGCGCGCGCTGGCCGCGGGCGCGGCGGTGCCCGAGGTGCGCTGGCTGGAGCCCGGCGCCGCCGCGGCGGCGCGCGCGCTCTCGGCGTTCCTCGAGCCGGCGAGGCTCAAGAGGTACGCCACCAAGCGCAACGACCCGTGCGACCCGGAAGCGCAGTCCAACCTGTCCCCGTACCTCCACTTCGGGCAGCTGGGCGCGCAGCGCGCCGCGCTCGAGGCCGCCAAGCACCGCAAGAGCTCCTCGACGCGAGCTTCCGTCGAGGCCTTCCTCGAGGAGCTCGTCGTCCGCAAGGAGCTGTCGGACAACTTCTGCCACTTCGAGCCCGACGGCTACGACTCGCTCGACGGCGCCGCGGCCTGGGCGCGCGAGAGCCTCGAGCTGCACAGCTCCGACCCTCGCGAGTTCACGTACTCCCGCGAGCAGCTCGAGGGCGCGCGGACGCACGACGACCTGTGGAACGCCTCGCAGAAGCAGCTCGTCCACCTGGGCAAGATGCACGGTTTTATGCGGATGTACTGGTGCAAGAAGATTCTGGAGTGGTCGGCGAGACCGAGCGAGGCGCTGGCGACGGTGCGTTGAGAGGGAGAAAACGTTTTTTTTCTTCCTGCGATGACAGGAAGACGGAAAAATCACTCACTCTTTCACTCTTCTTCTCTTTCTTTCTTCTCTTTCTTTCTTGTCTCTCTCGACCACGGGACGACTTCAAACAGGCCATCTACCTCAACGACCGCTACGAACTCGACGGTCGCGACCCCTCGGGCTACGTGGGCTGCATGTGGAGCATCTGCGGGACGCACGACATGGGGTGAGTTTTTTTGAAGTTTTTTTCCCGTTTTTTTCCTTCTTCGACCCGTCGGGGGAGTCGAGAGAGGTCATCGTCGAAACTTAAAAAAAAATCACTCTCTCTTTCTCTCTCTCCGCCTCAATCTCAACAACGACAGCTGGACCGAGCGCCCCATCTTCGGCAAGATCCGCTTCATGAACTACAACGGCTGCAAGCGCAAGTTCGACATCAAGGGGTACGAGCAGCTCGTCGAGAAGGAAGTGGCGGCAGAGACGAGGAGGAGGGGCGGGGATGCCGCCGCTGGAGGTGCTTGAGAGTTTCTCTCTCTCTCGTTTTGTCCCCTTTGATCGAATTTGTGTTTTTCTTCTTTTTGTTGTTCGCTTTGAGAAAGGAAGAGAGAGGCAGAGAGTTTGTAGAAAGCGTTTCGCGGGAAAACGGAATATATCAAAACTTGGAGAAAGAGACTACACAATTTGAAGTTGAAAGAGATTTTGTTGAATTAAATTCGGAGTGCGGAGCCCTTGCGCGACGGAGGAGTCCCGGCTCCCTCTTCCTCCTCCTCCTCTTCTTCCTCGTCATCGTCGTCGACCGTGTCTCTCTCCGCCATGGCGATGAAGTCATCGCCGCTCATCAGAGCGCTCATCTCCTCGTCGTTCAGGGCCGCCCTCGAAGCGGAAGCGCCGTCATAGTAAAAGTCGGCCGACGAGGCCGACGAGCTCGATGAGAGGCCGACGCCGTCAAAGTCGCTGCCGTCGGCGTCGAAGAAGGCCGCAGAATCGGCGCGCAGCTCGGTGCCCCCGCCCAGCTCGCGCCAGAGGTCGGAGACGACTGCGTTTTGTTTTTGTTTTTGAATATTTTTTTAAATCCAAGGTGAGTGCTCTGCTCCCTTCTTCGACCTCTTCTTGCTCCGACCCGCCCCCACCCCCCCCTCAGAGGAAAAAAAGAAAACGCACCTCCTTCCAGCAGCCCCTCCAGCAGCCTCGGCGGCTCCCTCCACCCACCGCGGTCCCCCAGCATGCCCCACACCAGCCGCGCGTCGAGGCTCCGCACGTGCGATCGAAGGTGGACGACCACGCGCGCGGACCCCAGCCCCGGGTGCGAGCGCATCAGCTCGGCGTCGGCGTGGGCGATCGTGTCGAGCACGAGGGCCATCTCCCGCTGGAAGATGCGGGAGCGGAGGCGCGGGGGCGCGAGCCAGCGGGCGTCGCCGGAGACGTGGCAGAAGATGTGGAGGGAGTGGTCAGAGGCGGAAGAGGAGGAAGGAGAGGAGGAGGAAGAAGAAGAGCCGCTGCTGCTTCCGTCGCCGCCATCGGCTCTCTCGACCCCGACCGCCTCGCCTCCGTTTCCTTTGTCCTCGTCCTCCCGCCGCCACTCAGCGAGCACCTCGTCCCGGATCATCCTGACGTACCACCCCTCGAGCTGCGCCGAGTTGTACTCGGAGCCGATCGACAGGGCCAGGGCGCCGGTCACGTCATTGTGGGTGAGGGTGTAGCGGCGCGGGAGCGGGAAGAGCGGAGAAGGAGATTTCGAGGTCGCCGCCGCCGCCGAGGTCCCTGCTGCTGCTGCTGCTGTTGCCGGAGCCGAGGAGCCGTTGCCGCCTCCTCGTCCTCGCCTGCTGTTGCTCTCCTTTTCGGCTCCGGAAAGCCGAGTCACGGTGAGCTTGGCCGGGTCGAACGGCGGAGGCCCGAAGAGCTGCGGCGGAGGGGGCTGCGACGAAGAAGAAGCCGAGGCGGAGACGATAAGAAGTGAACTTCTCCGTCGTCGCGGGGGAAGAGGTCGGGCGTCCGAGACCGAGACGGCCACGGCGGCGGCAAAAGAGGCGGCGGGCGGGCAATGCGGCCGTCGCCGCGCTGCTCTCCGGCCTGCGACGAGAAAGCTCTCGCTCCCCGTGTTCCACCCCCCGGAAGTTGACGCCGCGACGCCGCTGAGGGCGCGGGCAGCGGCGAGTGGCATGGGCCGGGACGGCCGAGCGCAAGTCGGAGAAGAGAGCGCGAGAGAGATCGAAGAAGGTCGAGCGAGCGACGAAGCAAAAAAGCGCCGGGTTGTGATTCGTCTCTTCTCTCTCTCTCTGGCTCTTCGGCGGGCGACGCGCTTGGCTCTACCTCCTGGCCAAAGAGCCGGGAGCTCTTAGACGACGCTACGTGTCGCGATCGAAATCGAGAGCGCGCACACGCCCGAGCCTGCCTCCAGAAGGTGAAGTGAAGTGAAGAATGAAGGGAGAAGGAGAGGAAGAAAAAAAAACTTGCCCCTTGGTGGCACTCTTTATCTCTTCGAGAAGGAGCCGATCAATTGATCCAGGGTGCTTTTTGCTTCTCCTTTCTTCTCGCTTGGAGAATCCGGATGGCTCGCTGGATGATACGAGCGCCTCGATGCCACCCTCGGGCTCAAGCGACGACGGCAAGAGCAGGAGAAGAGAGAGGTGTAGGTGGGGAGAGAGGTGCCAAAGCGACGAGGAAGCAATCGCCGTCGCCGCCGTCGCCCCAACCTCGACCCCAACCACCTCAGCCTCCCCCTCCTCCTCCTCCTCCTTCGCGCCGCGACCTGCTCGCCACCACCGGCCTCCTCGCCACGGCAGCAGCAGTCTCGATCTCCCCTGCCTTTACACCAGCTGCCTCCGCGGAGGAAACAGCAGCAGCAAAAACAGCAGCAGCAGCAGCAGCAGAGGCAGCAACAGCAGTGTCATCAGCAACAGCCAGCCTCCCCTTTCCAACTTCGTACTCGCTTCCCGGGCCGTACGCCGTCGCCCGGCTCCCGCTGCTCGAGCACGTCTGCCCGCGCCTCAGCCCCGCGTGCGTCGGAAAGCAGTGCGCCGTGACGCTCGAGTTTCTGGTGCCCAGGCTGCTCCCCGAGGGCGGCGGGGACGAGGGAGAGGGAGAGGGAGAAGAAGGGGGAGCAGCGGGAGCGGGCAACGGAGGAGCGGGGCGAGGGAGGCAGGGGCGCGCCGCGAGCAGCAAAACGGCGCACGTCGCGCCCCCCCGCCGCGCGCCGCTCGCGATCCTGTCCGGCGGCTTCCTGGTCGGCCGCGGCGCCTACGCCTCGACAGCGCGCCACCTCTGCTCGTGGGGCTTCGCGGTCGCGAGCTACGACAAGGCCGAGACGGTGCTGAGCCCGCTCGACGACGTCGTCTCGGCCGCGGTCGTGCTCGAGGTCGCCGACTTTGTGGGCTCGAGCGCGGGGCTGTCGGAGCTGATCGACCCCGGGAGGCTGTACCTCGTGGGGCACTCGAGAGGGGGGAAGCTGAGTGTGCTGGCCGCTGCGAGGGACGGGGCCGAGAGCGGCGGCGCGAGCGCGGGCGGAAGCGGAGAGGGCGGCGGCGGCGCGAGCGCGGGCGGAAGCGGAGAGGGCGGCGGCGGCGCGAGCGCGGGCGGAAGCGGAGAGGGCGGCGGCGGCGCGCCGCCGCCGCCCGCTCCCTCTGTGCCCCCTCCTCCGCCGCCGCCCTCGCCGCCGCGCCCCCCGCGGGTCAGGGCCCTCGGGCTCGTCGATCCGGTCAACAACACCGTCTACGCCCCGCAGGGCCCGCGCTTTCCGAGCGCCACCGCGGCCCTGCGCGGCGTCCCCGCGCTGGCCTCGACGCCGCTGCTCGCCGTCGCCTCGGGCGCCCTGGTCTCGGGCCGCGACTGCGCGCCGGCCGCCGCCGCCGCGCCGTCGTTCTTCGAGGCCTGCCGGTCGGCGCCCGCCTGGCTGGTCACGCTGCAGCCCGCGGGCCACTTCCAGTTCCTCGACGAGCAGACGGCGGTGCAGAGGATGGTCTGCGCCAGCGGCCCTGTGGAGGACGGGGCCGTGCGGGCGAGCGCGAGGGCCGCGCTGGCGGCGTGGGGGCGGCTCACAATCTTTGGCGACGGCGGCGGCGGCGGCGGCGGGGAAGAGGAGAGACGCAACGGAGGTCGAGGCGTTTCGTCGCCTTCTCCTCCTTCTTCTTCTCCGGATGAGCTCCTCGAGAGGACCGAGCGCGACATCGAGGAGCTCCTGAGCGACGGGATGACCAAGGGCGGCGGCGGCGGGGAGTACACCAAGAAGTTGCGGGCGCCGCCGTTTCTGTCGTCGCAGCGAAAACATATTTCCTTTTAAATGTGATTTGAAAGGGGTGGATAAATCACTTGATAACGAACTTGCTGTATTGTAACACTAGAAAAGAAAGGGCGCGAAGAAGAGGCGACGAGAATGATGGAGAGCGCGGGGAAGAGTGACGAGGGAGAACAAAAAAAAAGGCTCCTCTCGCGAAAGGCTCCCTCTCCTCTCACAAAAAGGAACTCTCCTTTTTTTGCTTTCTTCTTCTTGCTTTCTTCTTGCTTTTTTCAGCGTTTTTTTCTTCTTCTCTCGTTGAAACTATGGGAGGCGAGCCCGCGTCGAGCGGGCTGCCCCCTAGGCTCAAGCTCCCTTCCAAGGCCGGAGGGACGCAGGCGACAGCGGCGCAGCAGCAGGTAGGGAGAAAGGGAGCAGGAAGCATTTGACGGACGAAGTGGAAAAAACGCGTCGCCAGTGGCGCTGGGGCATTGACCTCTCTCTCGTGGAGATGCACCTCCCAGATCTGGGCACGCCCGTAAGGCCCCTCGGGAAGCCTCTCGTGGCCTCCCGCCCCTCTCAAACGCGTCAATAGCATCTTATTCTCCATTTTGAGGCAGAAGAAAGGCGAAACATGCACACGACCGTGCCCGCTACGCACGGCAGTTGACGTTTTTTTTGCTGCAAGGCCTTTTGGTCAACGGGGAGAGAGCAAGCAAGTGGCGGCGGCAACGCGAATTTCTCATTCTTTCTTTTTGGCCCCCGTCCTCTCACGACGCACTTTGAAAACAGAAAACAAAACACCAACAGGATACCGACGGAGACTACGCTGTCTCCCCTCGCGCGTCGTTGCTGTCCACCACGACGGAGCACAACGGATGGGTGGCCGGTGAGTCGATTCGTTTTTTTTTCTATCTCTCCGAGAGAGACAGAGAGAGAGAGAAGGAACAAGCAGAAAAAGAGAGGCCCCCTCTCCGCGTCCGATTACTATGTACTTGTTTCTCTTCGCAGAAGCCTCGAGGACGATCTTTTCTTTCTTTTTGAGGGATAAAGAGAGCGACTTGAGGGCGGGAAAGGGGGTAACCGTCCCCCTCTCTTGCGAGATTTGCATTTGCTCTCGCTCTTCTCGCATTCTTTCTCGCTCACCCCCTCTTTCTCTTCTTCTCTCTCTCCCTCCCTCCCTTTCACAAAAAAACCGCCTCTCACCTCCTCCCTCTCAGGTCGCAACGACGGAGGTCAGCTCGGAGTCGGCCCCGACGCCTTCGTGCCCAGACTCTCGCACCCGAGGGGGGTGAGGAGGTGGGCGGCGCTGGCCCTCTCGCCCGGGGGGGGGTCTTCTTCTTCTTCTTCTTCGGGTGCTGCTGCCGCGCCGCCGCCGTCGTCGTCGACCTCGACCGGAGCAGCTCCTTCGACCTCTGCTCCGTCTCCTTCCCCTTCTGGCCACGCCGCGGGCGTCGACGGCTCGGGAGACGTCTACACCTGGGGCCGCAACGACCACGGGCAGCTGGGAGTGCCCCCGGGCCACAGGAGGGAGGCGCCGGCGAGGATGTCGATCCTGAAAGGGTGGGACGTCCGGGCGATTGCTTGCGGGTGGGTCTTGATTTTGTTTTGTTTTTCCTTCTCTTTTCCCTCCGCGCGGGCTTTCCCCCCTCACCTCCTCCGCCTCCCCCCCCCCTCCCCCCCCTCGGTACGCGCTCCCCCAAACAAAAATCACCGACATCGAAAAACGGCAGGGCCGAGCACACCGTGGCCATCACGCCGGGAGACGTCATCACCTGGGGCCGCAACGACGAGGGCCAGACGGGGCAGGGCGAGCGCGCCGAGCGCGACTGGACGAAGCCGCGCAGCCTCAAGCCGCTGCACGGCGCGCACGTCGTGCAGGTCGTCTGCGGCACGAGGCACACGCTGTGCGTGACGGCGACGAGCGCGGTGTTCGCGTGGGGCGCCAACGGGAGGGGGCAGCTGGGGCTGGGGGACGGCGGCGGCGCGGGCGCGGGCGCGGGCGCGCCCTCGTCCTCCTCGGCGGCGGCGAGCTCCTCCGCTCGCAGGGCCCCGACGCTGGTGCCGGGCCTCTGGGCTCTCCCCGTTGTCGCCCTCGCGGCGGGCGCGGCGCACTCTGCCGCGCTGACCGCCAACGGCTTCCTCTTCACGTGGGGCGACGACACGAGGGGGCAGCTGGGCCTGCCCGAGCCCGCGAGCAGCAGCAGCGCTGCGTCCTCCTCGGGCGCCGGCGCTTCCGCCGCCGCCTCCGCCTCTTCTGACCCCCCCACCTCGGCGACCTCCGCCTCCGAATCCCCCTCCCCGACCCGCCGCAAGCGCCGCGCCGTCAACCAGCGCTTCCTCGCGGCGCTCGTCTCGATGGGCATCGCCGCCGACCGCGCCGAGCTCGCGCTGGCGTCGACGGGCAACGTCGGCGTCGAGGTCGCGGCCGAGTGGCTGTTCTCGGTGCCCGACGAGGCCGTGGAGCGCGCGCTGGCCGCTATCGACGAGGAGGGAGCGGAAGGGGAGGGAGCGGGGGAGGGAGAGGGAGACGGATCTGGCGTCGGGGCCGTCGACATCGGCGGCGGGGCGAGGGGGGGAGGGGCCGCGGGAGGAGCCAACGGCTCGGCGTCGTCGTCGGCCGCGGCGACACCGACGGCGGCGGCGCGGAGCGAGGAGGGCAGCCGCGGCGCCGCCGAGACCTTCCGGCCCTCTGCCTCCTCCGCCCCTGCCCCCGAAGAACCTCCCCAGACCGCCTCCTCGGCCTTCGCCTCCTTCCCCCTGCTGCCGCTCTCGGGGCCCTCGGCGCGCGGGCGGTGCGTGCGCGCCCCGAGGCGTGTGCCGCTGCGCGGCGTCCGCGTCGTCGCGTGCGGCTGGGAGCACACGGTCGCCGCGACGGACGTGGCGGTCTTCTCGTGGGGCAGCAACGCGAGGGGGCAGGTGGGATGCGGGTTTGGCCGCCGACACGGCGGCGGCGGAGGGGTCGTCGTGGAGGAAGTGGTCGAGGAGGAGGCGACGGCGACGACGGCGACGACGGCGACGACCGACGCTGCCGCCGAAGCTGCTGAAGAAGAAGGGGAAGAGAAAGCAACCACCTCCTCTCCTCCTTCCAGCGACTCGACTTCCACCAGCGAGATCGAGAAGCGCAGGAAGCGCAGGAAGCGCCTCGACCGCGAGCGGCGCATCGTGCGCGCCCCGACGCCCGTCGGCGGCGACCTCGGCTCGAGGCTCGCTCGCTCGTTGTCGAATGCCTCTTCTTCAACCTCGACCTCGACCTCCGCTTCTGCTGCTCCTCTCTTCCGCGTCGTGGCCCTGGCGGCCGGCGCGGGACACACCCTGGCCCTGACCTCGGACGGTGCCGTCTGGGGCTGGGGGGCCTGCTCCGATGGGCAGCTCCCGGGGCTGGAGAGAGAACACGGAGCGGAAGAAGAGGGCGAGAAGGGCGCGGTTTCGAGGCCGGCGAGGCTGAGCCTGCTTGAGTCGCGCATGCGCGCCGCCGACGCTTCCGCGGCCCCTCCTCCTCCTTCCTCTTCTTCTTCCTCGAGCGATCCTTCTTCCTTGGAGTTTTCGTCTTCGTCCGTTGCTGCTGCTTCGTCCCTCGTCGCCGTCGTCGTCTCCCGGATCGAGGCCGCGGGGGACGCCACGGCGCTCCTCACCCGCGGCGCCGGCGAAAAGCCCTACGTCAACAACGGCAACAGCAACGGCAAGGCCGCCGAAGAGACGACGCTCGGAGCATCCCTGGCCCCGCTCCCTTCCCTCAGGGAGAGGCTCGCGGCCGCGATAGACGCCGCGGCCGCGGACGCCGCCACCGCCGCCGCGGTCGCCTACGCCGTGGGGGGGGGCGATGACGCTTCGGCGGCGGCCCTCGCGGCCTCCTTTTCTTCAGAGCTCGGCGACGGATTGAATTCCGCTGCCTCTGCCGCCGCCGCGGCAGAGATCACCGCAGCCAACGGCCTGGGCTGGCGCGCCTGGCCCTCGGCTCGCCACCTCAAGCCCATCCTCGCCGCCGTCGAGCTCGTCTTCGGCTCCGCGGCCGCGCTCTCGGCGACCTTTGGGGTGAGGGACGGCGTCGGTGTCGACGTCGTCGCGCTCGAGGAGACGCAGCGGCGGATCCTGGCGCTCTACTCCCCCGGAAACGGCAGCAGCAGCAGTATCAGCAACGAAAGCATCGGAAACGGCAGATATAGCGACACCGGCGGGAAAGGAAATGGAAAGCAGCGCAGGTCGAGCGCGGGGGCGGGGGCGACCGCCGAGGTCGCGGCCTTTGCCGGGGCGGCGGCGCCCTTTGGCCCCCCCCCTCCAGCCCCCCTCGGCCCCGCGGCCGCGGCCGCCGCCGCCGCGCGCGAGTCGATCGGCAACCTCTGCTGCGCCTCGATCCACTCCTCGCTCTACCGCGCCACCAACCTGCTCCTCGACGACCTGCACCGCCACGCGAGGCTGCTCTCGACGCCGGAGCGCGCGCAGGCCATGCTCGCCGCGGCGCAGTCCCCGCTGCTGGGAGACGCCGCCGCCGCTGCCGTTCTCGTCCCCAGGCTCTGCAACACCGTGCTGCTCGCGCCTACCGCCTGCCGCCGCGTGCTCGTCAAGTGGTGGGCGGAGTACCCCCCGGCCCTGCTCGAGCTGCGCGTCGTCCGGCCCCTGCAGCGCTACCTGACCACCGAGCTCGCGGCGACGAAGAAGCTGACGGTGGCCGTGATGAGCGCGATCAAGGTGCTCGCCTGCGTCGAGGAGGCGTCACAGCTCGGCGGCGGGTCCGCGGGCCCCCTGCTGCCGCCGGAGGCCTTCTACAACGAGCTTATCAGCGACAAGCTCGACGTCGAGGACCACTACGTGGCGTGGAGGCAGACGCACGAGTCGGCCGGGATGGCGATGGCGGGGGGCGCGGGGGGCGCCGCGGCGTCGAGCTCCGCGGCGGAGCGGGTCGGGCTCACCACCACCAACGGCGCCTCGGGCGGCGACGGGGGCCCCCCCGGGGGCTCTGGCGCGAGCGCCGCCGCCGCGAACGACGGGCCCTTTTCGTTCTGCTCCTACCCGTTCCTGCTCAACCCCAGGGCCAAATCCAAGCTGCTGCACACCGAGGCGCGCTTCCTGATGACGCAGACGGTCCACCAGGCGAGGATTGAGCACGTCAGGAACGGCAATGGCAACGGAGGAGGCGGGGGAGGGAGCGGAGGAAACGGCGGCGGCGGCGGAGCCAACGCGTCTGCTGGCGACGAGAACGACCGCGTGCTTCCCGAAAAGCGCCGCGGAGGAAACGGAGGCGGGAGCGGAGGGGGAGGCGCCGCCTCTCTCTCCGCCGACGCGTCGACGACTTCCATCGTCTCCTCTGCCGTGGATCCTCCTTCTTCTTCCTCTTCCTCGAGGAGGAGCAGGCTCTCCCGCTCGGGCGGAGGCGGAGGAGCTCCGGAGCAGCAGCAACAGCTCCGACAGCAGCAGCGGCAGCGGACTGGGCGCGGGGCGGCGCCCGACAGCGCGCCCGCTCCTCCTTCTTCCGCCGGCGCTGCCGCCGCGGGAGGAGGCAACGGCAGCAGCAGCAGCCAGCAGCACCACGCCCCGACCTCGGGCACGTCGCTGCGCAGCCTTTGGGCGTCTGTCTGGAGGAACACCAACGGAGCCGGAGGAGGAGCGGCACCCTCCTCTCGGGCCTCGGCGTCGACCTCGACCTCGGCGTCGTCGTCGGCGTTCACCTCGGCGACCGAGGAGCCCTCTTCCTCTTCCGACGTCCCCGTGCGCCTCGTCGACTTTGCGGCATCTGCTGTCGGGGGCGCTCTGCCCGCGGACGCGCGCGCCTCGGCGGCAAGGGCCGCGACGCACGCCGCGGCGGTGGCTGTGACGGCGAGCGTCGCCGCCGCTGCCGCCGCGCGAGCGCGCTCCTCTTCGTCCAACGGCGGCGGCGGAGGCCCCGGCGGCCTCCGCTCGTCCTCCCCGCTCGGCTCCACCGGGGGCTCGCTCGAAACCGCCGCCGCGGCCCTCTCCTTGCTCGAGGCCCCCGCATCGTCCCCCGCGGGCAGCAGCGCGAGCGGCGGGGGCTACTTTGACTCCACGGCCGGCGCCGGCGCCAGGACCCCCTCCACCCCCTCGTCGCCCCGGGCGGCCGCCGGCGCGGCGGCGGCCGCGCCGCCGCTGCGCCACGGCTCGATGAACCTGCCCCCTCCCTCCGAGTCCGGCGTGCCCGCCACCCATCCCGACATGTGCATCGTCCGCGTCCGCCGCTGCCACCTCCTCGAGGACGGCCTGGGGGAGATCGCGAGGCAGCGGCCGCGCGACCTGCTCAAGCCGCTGCGCGTGCACTTTATCGGCGAGGACGGCATCGACGCGGGCGGCGTCAAGAAGGAGTTTTTCCAGCTGCTGGTCACCGAGCTGCTGTCCCCGGACTACGGGATGCTGGTCTACCTGCCCGAGTCGCGCACCTACTGGTTCAACGCGGCCACGCTCGAGGGGGACGACGAGTTCATGCTGCTGGGCCTGGCCCTGGGCCTGGCGATCTACAACGGCGTGCTCCTCGACTTCCCGCTGCCGCTGGCGCTCTACCGCAAGCTCGCCGGCCAGGAGCCCGGGCTGCGGGACCTGGAGGCGATGGACCCGACGCTGGGGAGGTCGCTGCGGCAGCTGCTGGAGTACGAGGAGGAGCAGGAGGAGGGCGGCGGCGGCGCCGGCGGCGCCGGCGGCGGGACCGTCGAGGACGTCTTCTGCGCCTCGTTCGTCGCGTCGCCCCCCGGCGCGGCCCCCGGCTCGGCGCCCTCGGAGCTCGTCCCGGACGGCGGCTCGATCCCCGTCACCGCCGCCAACCGCCGCGAGTACGTCGAGCTCTACGTGCGCCACTGGCTCTCCGGGGCCGTCCACGCGCAGTTCGAGGCGTTCGCGCGCGGGTTCGCGCAGCTCTGCGGCGGGCCGGCCATGGCGCTCTTCTCGGCGACCGAGCTCGAGCGGCTCGTCTGCGGCTCGCCCGTCCTCGACTTCGGCGCCCTGCGCGCCGCGGCGAGGTACGACGGGGGCTTCTCGGCCGAGACGGAACACGTCACGTGGCTCTGGGAGATCGTGGCCGAGTTCGAGCCCGAGGAGGCGCGGCGCTTCCTGAAGTTCTTCACGGGCTCGGACCGCGCGCCGATCGGCGGGCTCGGCGCGCTGCGCTGCGTCGTGCAGCGCGACGGCGCGGCGGACTCGGCCAAGCTGCCGACGAGCCACACGTGCTTCAACACGCTGCTGCTCCCGGCCTACGCGACAAAGGAGAGGATGGCGGAGAGGCTGAGGCTGGCCATCATGAACTCGGAGGGCTTTGGGCTGGAGTAGAAAGAAAGGAAAAAGTGAGAAAAGAGGAGGTGGAGTTTTTTTGGCCAAGGGAGCGAATGGGGGAGAGGGGGGGGGGGGAGAGAGAGAGAGAGAGAGAGGAGAATTTTTGCGTTTTATGTTTTGCTTTTTCCTTCTCCGCACGCTTTAAAAAGACAACAAGAGTTGGCTCTCTTTTCCCCCCCCCGTTATCACTATAGCCATCATTACTCCCCTTTAGCCATGTTCAAATGAAAAAAGGATCAGCAAGCATATATTTTTACTAAAAAAAACACGAAAAAGTTCTCTCGCAGACTGTCCCCTCTTTTCAATTTCAATTCAATTCTTCCTTCTTCTTCCTCTCCAGCAGCAGCCCGCACTCGATGTGATCCGTGTAGGGGAACTGGTCGAAGACCGCCGCCGCCGTGACCTCGTGCGTGCCACCACCTCTTTGGCCGCCAAAAGCAGAATCAGAACCTTCGCCTTTCGCGCTGACGAGCGCCGCGACGTCGGCGGCGAGCGACTCCGGGTTGCAGGAAACGTAAAGCACCCGGTCGAACCTCGCCAGGACGCGCCCCGTCACGAGCCCGACGCCGGCTCTGGGGGGATCGACGAAGAGGGTGCGGAGGTCGAAGGTCGAGAGGTCGGCGTTGCCCCCCAAGCTGGTGGGGACGACTCCCGCAAAGACGTCGTCGGCGGCTTCGTTTTCGCCGGCGTTGTTTTCGTCGTCTTTTTCGGCGGTTTCGGCGACGGCGGCGGCGATGGTGTCTCCTCCTCCTCCTCCTTCTCCTTCTCTTTCCCCCTTGTCCAGCGCCGCCAGAGCAGCGGCCACCCTTTCCGCGTCGGCCCTCGCCACCACGACGTCGTCGCCCTCGCCCGCGTTCTCCGCCAGGTTGACGATTGCGGAGGCGACCCCGCTGCGCGAGACCTCGGTCGCGACGACGCGCCTGAAGGCCGGAGCGAGCGCGGCGGTGAAGTTGCCGTTGCCGCAGTAGAGCTCAAGGAGGTCGTCGCTCCTCCTCCGAGGAGTATCCTCGCTTCCGAGGGCTGCCCTCCACGCCCAGCCCAGCATCGACTCACAGACGCGGCCGTTGGGCTGCGAGAAGGAGCCCTCGGTCTGTCGGTACCGCAGAGAGCGACGAGGGGGGGGAGAAGAAGAAGACGAGGAAGAAGACGGAGAAGACGGAGGCGAGGGTTCCGCCGCTCCTCCTCCTTCCTCTCTTTCTCCTCCATTCTTCCTCCCCCCAAACTCCACCTCGAGCTCCTCCTGCACGTGGTCCTTCTCTACGACCCGGGCGACGCCGCGGGACCTCCCGATCACGTCGACGCTCCTGCACCCAAACTCCGAGGCGGCGCGCAGGAGCCTCTGCCTGAGGAGCTCAGCGGCCGCCTCCCACGCCGCCCCTTCGGCCTCGCCGCCGAGGTTCCTGTGGTAGATCAGGGTCACGATGCACTCGCCGCTGAGGGTCGTGTGGAAGTTGGCCTGGAAGAGCTTGCGGCGCAGGGGCCCGCCGCGGGACTTTGAGTGCTTTCGTCGTCGGAGCTGCCGCCGCCGCGCCGTCGTTTCAACGACTTCTTCCTCTTGTCCTTCTTCTTCTTGCGCCGCTTCCGCCGCCTCCTCCTCGCCGTCGTCATCTCCTTCTCCCTTGTCCTCCCGCATCGCCGCCAGCGTCTCCTCCATCAGAGCGTTCATCATCGGGGGACCCACGGGGAAGTGGTCGATGCGGACTTTCGGAGGGGGCTTCACCGAAGGGTCTCGCTGTGAACAAAAAAAAGTTTTGTTTTTTTTGTTTTTTTCCTCTCGAGTGAGCGGTCTTCTTTCTCTCTCTTTCTCTCTCTCTCGCGCGCGCCAACTCCCCCCAAGCTCTCTTCCTTCACTCCCCCCTTCAACTTGCTCCTCACCGTGTCAAACATCACGTAGTAGAGGTCGCCGCCGTCGTGCCAGACCCGGAACTCGGCGCGGAGGCGGAAGCCCTGGTCCGCGGACGCAAACACCTCGAGCGGGAAGGGGGCGGGCTCCCGCTGCTGCCTGCCTCCGTCCTCCTCCCCTGCTCGCAGGGGCTCCTCGCTCCGGGAGGAGGGGAGGACGCCAGCCAGGAGAGAGCGCACCCGCTCGACTTTCTCCTCGAGGCGGGCCTCGTACTCCTCGGGGGCGACGGACCCGGGGGCCAGGGGAGGGAAGCGCCGGCGCTGTTGTTTTGGTTCTGGCGGTGTCGAGGTCGATGTCGCCGCCGCTGCCGCCGCCGCCTGCGACGACGAGGAAGAGGCCGACGACGCTGCGGCAATCGTCGTCGTCATCATTGGCGACGAGAGTGGAGCCCGCCGACGCAGCGCAGTGATCCTGGAAAAGGCTGAGCGGCTGCGGGTCTGGCTCACGAACGCAGTGACGCGGCGACATGCGCCAGCGCGACGGAGCGTCGCCGCTAGCATCGGGCGGAGGGGACCCGAACTGAGAGATTGAGAGTTGGCGGCTTGAACGCTCTCGCTCGGCGCCTTTTTTGAAACTGTTTCGATTGTATTGTCTCTTTCTTCTTTCTTTTCTCTCTTTTTACACGTCGCGGGTGTGGACGAACAGGCTCCCCTTGCTCCCGCGCGTCACGCGGACGTCGGCGTCCAGGAAGAGCCAGTCGACGAAGCCGACGTTGTCCTCCTTGTTCTTCTTCCTCTTCGCCGCCTTGCCCGCCTTCTTCGCCTCGGTCTTCGCCCTGGTCTTGGCCGCTGCCGCGTCCCTCCTCTCGGCCCCGCTCGCCGTCCGCCTCGACGCCGGGAAGAGCGCCGGCCCCGTGTCCGACTCCGTCCTTTCCGTCCTGTCGACCCTCAGGAGCCTCGCCCTGCCCCCCAGGGTGCGCAGCTCGAGCCCGTCGATGTCGACCAGCGTGCGGCTGTCGGAGGCCGCGCGGCACGTCGCCGTCGCAACGACGTCGAGCAGTCCCGGGACCAGGCTGACCACGTTGGACAGCGGCGTCGCCGCCGCCGCCGCCCTCCCGCCGCCTCCTTCGCATCCTTCCTCGCCTCGCCCGTCCCCGTCCCCGATGACCTGCCAGTTGGCGACGCGTCCGGCCAGGGCCCTCTGCAGCGGCGCGGCGTCCGGGGCCTGCTCCGACCACGCGAGCCGCCACCTGCCGAGGGCCACCGGCGACCGCGCCGGCGCGGCCTCGCCGGCGCCCGAGGCCGCGAGCTCCGCCGCGGCCGCCTCGACCTCCGCCGCCGTCAGGCCCAACCTCCCCGCGTCAATGAGCCTCTGCTTCAGGCCCTCCTCCCGCTGCAGCACAAACAGCGTACCCTTGTTGCCGCGCGAGAGTCGGAAGCCCCCGTCGGGGCTGAGGTACGTCGTGTCGAGGAACCCCTTGACCTCGTCGCCGAGGTCGCCCGGGATCTTGGACAGCGTCTCGAAGGGGACCGGGTACGGCACGCTGAGCCCCCTGGCGACGCCGCCGGTGACGTGGAAGGCCGCCCTGCGAAAGGCGAAGTCGAGGCGCTCCCCGGGGGCCCGAGGGGGCGCGACGGAGCTGGTGCCCAGGAACTTGAGGAACGGCGCACCGGGCCCCCGTCTGGGGGTGAAGCCCGGCAGCGGCGCCGCGGCGGTGCTCGTCGCGGCGACGACGCGGAGCGTCCCGGCCCCTTTCAGCGAGACGACGTTGGTGACCGACCCCGGCACGACGACCTCCCCCGTCCGCGGCGACGCCACGGCGCGCGTCACCTCCTGGTGCACGCCGAGCGCGCCTGCGCCGGTGAACGCGCGCTGGATCGGGCTGCTCGAGCCCGGGCGCGTCGTGAAGAGCAGCTTCCACCGCCCGGAGAGCAGCGGCGAGGAGGCAGGGTCGCTGACGCCGCGCGGGGAGGCCTCGAGGGCCGAGACGGCGGCGTCGAAGGCGCGGGCCGCCTCGGCGGGGAGGCCCTTGGCGCCGCGCGGGCCCGCGGCGGGCGAGGAGACGAGCTCGACGATCGCGGCGACGGCAGCCGCGTCGGACTTGCTGGTGCCGTTGTTGTTCTGTTGCTGCTGCTGCGTGTTCTCCTGGGGGAACTGGGAAGCAGCAGCGGCGGCGGGGGGTGCCCCCCGCTCGGCGGTCGCGGTGGCGGAGGTGCGGGTCCTCGACGGCGGCGGCGGCGGCGCCACGGCGGCAGAGGAAGAGAAGTGAGATCGACGAGCGAAGACAAGCGCATCGGGCGTCGTCGCCCCTGCTCCCGCTGCTCTCCGCGCCGACGTTGTCACTGCCGCAGCAGCAGCAGCTCGCTGCGGAGCCGTGAGAGAGGTCCGCATCGTTATGCAGGGACGGAAAGGAAAAAGAGGAGCGCGACTGGTGAGAGAGAGTCCAAGCGGGGAATGCGTGCCTCGAAAAGACTCAGAGTTTCTGATGTGGCAGGTGCGAGAGTCGCTGGCAGCAGGTACTGAGCAGCTCATTACTTTTTCCTCTCCTACCGACCGAACACGAAACAGCAGAGCATCGATCTCTTTCTTCGTTTCCAAACAAAAAAGCCAAGCCAAAAAAAAACGATGTCCTCTCTCTCGCAGCCTCTCTCGATCCTGGGGTCGATCGTGTTCTTCCCCTGGCCTCTCGTGATGTGGTGAGAAGAGCGGGTAGAGAGAGAACGGCTGCCGTTTCTTTCCCTCGACGCCATCAAGCCACCCGCATTGCGACGGAAAACTCTCTCTCAACCTCGACTCCCTTGCATCCTCTCTCTCTCTCCCCTTCTCTCTCTCCCTCTCTTCTCCGCCACAGGTACCAGGTCAAGAAGTGCGAGAGGCCGCACCACGACGTCCTGCGCACCCTCGAAAGCAACAAAACCCGCAGCTGGTACGATCGCGCGCCGGCCGCGGAGGTCCGCCGCTCGGCGCCGCTCGTCGTCGCCGAGGTCGAGGTCCCGAGGAAGGGGCCGGCCTCGGCCTCGGGGACCGTGGAGGATGCAATGCGCGACGCTCTCTCGCGCGGGTTCCGCCAGATCGCCAGCTACATCTTCGGGCGCAACGACGCGGCGGTGGGAGCCTCCCCCGAGTCCGAGACGGACCCACGCTTCCTCGACGGCAGCGCGATGGGAGGGGGCTCGGGCGCGAAGGTGCGAATGAGAGTTTCTCGGGAGTTTTTTTTTTTAGTTTGAGTTTTTTTTCCTGGGGCGGAGGAGGTCGACAAAAAAACTCTTCGAGACAAAAACAAACTCACCTCTCTCTCTCTATCTTTTTCTTTCTTTTCCTTCCGCTCTTTTTCTTCGATCGACCGGCGCCCCACTAAATAAAAACAACACAAGATCGCGATGACCTCCCCCGTCGTGACGGAGATGCCCCCCGTTCCGTCCGCTCCTGCTTCTTCCTCTTCTGTGTCGGCCACGGAGACGGCCAAGGGCTACGTCGTGGCGTTCGTGATGCCGGCGTCCAAATACAAGAGTGCCGCGGAGCTCCCGCGCCCGACCAACCCCAACGTCAAGCTCCGCGACGTCCCCTCGAAGGTCTCCGCGGTCCTGGGTTGGCGCGGAGGACCCAGGGCCGACGAGGCGATGGTCGCGGCGCGCCGCAGGGAGCTCGACGAGATTCTGAAGAAATCGGGGATCAAGCCGCTCGAGGGCGCCGGGACGACGCTCAACCAGTACTACCCGCCGTTCGCTCCGGCGTGGCAGAGGCTGTGCGAGATCTCCATCGACGTCGACGAGTCTACCGTCGGAGCGGAAAAGGCTGCGGCGGCGGCGACGGAATGAAAGAGGTTTTCTTCTTCTTCGAGAGCTTCGTGCGCAGAAAAAATAAACAGAAAAAAACATGCACTTGCCCTTTCCCGTTGTGTACACAAAAACCAACTTGCATTCACTTTTTTGCTTTTCGAGTCTCTCTCTCTCTCTCTCTCTAGTCTCTCCGCTTTGCGAACTGAAGCATGCGATTCCTGTGTTGTTTTATAAAATTACTGAGTTCTGTTTCCTCTCTCTCGTTCTCTCTCTCTCGTTGTCCCTTGTTTTCTCTTCTCCGCCTCTGTCTCTCAACTCTCTACTTGGAAGAGAACACGCTCCCGAGCGCCGAGGCCGCGACGCCCCCTGCCGCCCTCAGCCCGGCAGCCCCGCCCGGCACGTAGCTCGCCGCGTAATAAGCCAGGGCGCAGATCTGTCCCCCGCAGGCCACCAGAGAGAGGAAGTAAGAGTGCAGCCCCAGCGAGGCCCACAGGGTGAGGAAGAGCGTGCCGCAGTAGGCCGCCGTCAGAGGGCGCCGATCCTCTCCCAGCATGCTGGCCGCGTGCGCCTTGGCGCCCCGCAGCGCCGCCGGCGCGGCCACGACGAGCCCCGAACCCAGAGAAAAACACGCCGCGAACTTCGCGGGCGCGACGACCAGCATCGGCAGGAAGACGAAAAAGGCGATGGCCAGGAAGAGCGCGCCGGCCCCCAGCAGCGCCGCGAAGTAGA